>Ga0335072_10016593_pt1 | contig 10438 bp, 9 predicted proteins | sample Lox_Sample_21_FD_206725 | JGI IMG/M metagenome (GOLD analysis project Ga0335072, IMG submission 206725) | Soil microbial communities from Loxahatchee National Wildlife Refuge, Florida, United States - Lox_Sample_2.1 | ecosystem: Environmental > Terrestrial > Soil > Wetlands | place: USA: Florida... | reverse complement strand
GTCGGGATCTGGGGAAGCGCGGCTATCCACCACGACGGTAAGCAATCCATCGATCTCGCGCTCTCGCTGGAAGCAGCCGGCTGCCGGACACTTGAGGCACTAGGCATGCCAGAACTGGCCACGCGCCCGCTACGACCTGGGTTCTGCTGCTTCCCCGGCTTTGCCGAGCGGGGCGGGGAAGCAAAAAACGGTCCCGAAGGACCGTTCTAAGCCAATGATTTCCTTGAGAAAATCTGGAGCGGGCGAAGGGATTCGAACCCTCGACCCCAACCTTGGCAAGGTTGTGCTCTACCCCTGAGCTACGCCCGCTGTCTGTCGCGGCGTGCTTGCTGCGACAGCGATCGCCGATCATAGCGGCGCGCCGGAGCTTTGCAAGGGTTGGCTGTATTCGCTAGGATCGGCGGCGCGGCAAGGATCGGTTCTGCGACAAGGGTCGGCGGCGCGGCAAGGGCCGGCTCGGTCGCAAGGGTCGGCGGCCGGGGCTGTGCCGTCGCGCGGGCTTGCCGCCGGCGGCCGCGACCGGCACAGTTGGGCCATGCCAGCAGCGCTAACCCTCGAAGAATTGTTCGCGCGCCTGGATGCGCTGGGCATCCCCCACCGCACCGTGACCCATCCGCCGGTCTTTACCGTCGCCGAGGCCGCGGCGCGGCCGCCTGCCGGGCGGGCATTGCAAGAGCCTCTTCCTGAAAGACAAAAAGGGCTCCTTCTGGCTCGCCGTGATGCTTGAGGAGCGTCGCACCGATCTCAACCGGCTCGCCCGTTGCCTCGCCGCGCCGCGGTTTTCGTTTGGCGGCGCCGACGATCTCTATCGCATGTTGGGAGTGCGGCCCGGCAGCGTCACCCCGTTCGCACTCGTCAACGATATCGCCCATCAGGTCACCCCGGTGCTCGACCGCGACATGCTTGGCTGCGATCCGTTGAACTACCACCCGCTGGCAAACGATCGCACCACCGCGATCTCCGCCAACGACCTCCTGCGCTTCATCGCCGCCTGCGGCCATCGCCCGCGCATCGTCGATCTCGCCGGGATCGACCGCGCAACCGCGCTTTGATCCAGGTTGTGATCGCCTCGTTGCAAGCGGCATTCGCCGTTCCGGCGCTTGTCTTCGCCGCGCCGCGCGGCCATGTTGTAACCGGATTGTGAAGAGGAGAGCGATGCCGAGCGAACCCTTGATCGGCGGCGCTGCTGCCACCCCCGTAAAGGACGTCTCCACCGCGACTTTCGTGACCGAAGTCGTCGATGCTTCGTTTGAAACCCCGGTCATCGTCGATTTCTGGGCGCCCTGGTGCGGCCCTTGCCGGCAGCTCGGACCAATCCTGGAGAAAACCGTACGGGCCGCCAACGGCGCGGTTCGCATGGTCAAGCTCAACATCGACGAGAACCCCGAGGTTGCGCAGCAGATGCGGATCCAGTCGATCCCGGCGGTCTATGCCTTCAAGGACGGCCGGCCGATCGACGGTTTTGTCGGAGCTTTGCCGGAAAGCCAGGTCAAGCAATTCGTCCAGCGCATCAGCGGCGGCACGGGCGCTCCCTCGCCGGTGGAAGAGGCAACCGCGATGGCGAAGGAAGCGCTGCAACAGGGCGATCACGGCACCGCCAACGCGATTTTTTCGCAGATCCTGCAGCGCGAACCCGCCAATGTCGAAGCCCAGGCCGGGCTCGCACGCGCGCTGATCGCCGCCGGCGATCTGCGCCGGGCGCGTCAGGTCCTGGACCGAGTGGCAAAAGAGCACGCCAGCCATGCCGAGATTGCCGCTGCCCGCGCCGCACTCGACCTTGGCGAGCAGGCGAAGGCGGCGATGGCCTCGGCCGGCAAGCTGCGCGCCAGACTGGCCGCCAACCCCGACGACCATGAGGCGCGGTTTGAGCTGGCGACCGCACTTTTCGGCACCGGCGAGCGCGAGGCGGCGATTGAGGAACTGCTCAGCTTGTACAGGCGCGACCGCGAATGGAACGAGCAGGCGGCGCGCAAGCAGCTCGTCAAGTTTTTCGAGGTCATGGGCGGCACCGATCCGCTGACATTGAGCGCGCGCCGGCGGTTGTCGGCGCTGATGTTCTCATAAAGGAGGGACGCAAAATGAGCGAGCGGCCAGGCGTTGCGGCGCTGTGCGAGACCCTGCCGATCTTTCCGCTCGCGGGGGTCCTGCTGTTGCCGCGCGGCCGGCTTCCGCTCAACATCTTCGAGCCCCGCTACCTGGCGATGACCCGCGATGCGCTCGCCGGCGACCGGCTGATCGGCATGGTCCAGCCAAGCGACCCCAATCAGCCGATGTCTGGTAATCCGCCGGTCTATCCCACCGGCTGCGCCGGGCGGATCACCTCGTTTTCGGAAACCGAGGATGGGCGCTACCTGATCACCTTGACTGGGTTGTGCCGCTTCCGCATCCACGAGGAACTGCCGCCCGTCAGCGGGTATCGCCGTGTCGTGCCGCGATGGGATGAGTTCGCCAATGACCTGCGGAACGTGCGCGAGCCGGGTTTTGATCGCGAGCGGCTGATGCGCGGTCTGCGCGCCTATTTTGACAAGCACCAGATCAAGGCCGAGTGGGACGCGATCGGTTCCGTCCCGGGCGAGCGTCTGGTGACCTCGATCGCAATGGTCTGCCCGTTCGAGCCGAGCGAAAAGCAGGCCCTGCTCGAAGCTTCCGACCTCGAGGAGCGGGCCAAACTCTTGACCGCGATTGTCGAAATGGCAGTCATGGATGGTCCGGGCGAGGGCGCCGGGATGCGCCATTGAGGGCGCCGGCGGGACGGAGGCAATGATGGAAGGGGTGTCGGAGATTGATCCGAAACTGCTCGAAATTCTGGTCTGTCCGCTGACCAAGGCACCGCTGCGCTACGACCGCGCCGCTCAGGAGCTGGTCAGCGATGAAGCCGGGCTCGCTTACCCGGTCCGTGACGGCATCCCGATCATGCTGGTCGACGAGGCGCGCCCGCTGCGCGAGGACGAGAAGCTGACCCGGAGCCTGCCGGCGCCCTCGGAACCGCCGTGAACGCCGGGGAGACGATGCGATGGCCGGTCGAGCTGCGGGCCAAAAGGGTCGAACAGCGTCTTGAAATCAGCTTTGACGACGGCAGCCGGTTCAGCCTGCCGGCTGAATATTTGCGCGTCGAAAGCCCGTCGGCTGAGGTGCAAGGGCATGGGCCGGGGCAGCGGACCCTGGTCGCCGGTCGGGCCCATGTCGGCATCATTGGGCTCGAGCCGGTCGGCAATTACGCGGTTCGCATCATCTTCGACGATCTTCACGACACCGGGATCTTCTCGTGGAGCTATCTCTACCAGCTCGGCATCGAATATGAGCAGCGCTGGCGCGCCTATATCGATGCGCTGGCACTGAACGGGTTGAGCCGCGAGCCGCAGCGCGCTTAGCCACCCGATTTCGAAAAATCCTGGCGGCGAAGGCCGCGCGGGTCTCCGGCTCTTCCCCTCGGATGGCCTGCTGCGCTTCAGCCGCGCAGGGCTGCTGCCGCGTCCGACCCGGAGCGGCGGCGCCGGTATTCCGGCACCAGCCTTTCAAGCAACTGCATCATCCGTTCTTCACGACGGCCATGCGCGGCGTCCTCAAGCTCGTCAATCGACCGAGCCAACACCCCATAATCGGCGGTGCGCGGCGCGGCAAGCCGGATCGCAGCGCTGCTGGTCGGCATCAGCGGCTCCTCGCTATGGAACAGCTCCTCGTGCAACTTTTCGCCGGCGCGAAGTCCGACTATCTCGATTTTGATGTCACGGCCGGGGCGTAGCCCGGCAAGTCGGATCATCTGCTCTGCCAGATCGACGATCTTGACCGGCTCGCCCATGTCGAGAACGCAGATTTTGCCGCGAAGATCTGCCGCCGCGGGACCAGGGGCGAGTGCCGCCGCCTGCAAAACCAGCTCGACCGCCTCGCGCACGGTCATGAAAAAACGGGTTACCTCGGGATGGGTGACGGTCAGCGGCCCGCCGGCCGCGAGCTGGCGGCTGAACAGCGGCACCACCGACCCCGTTGAACCGAGCACGTTGCCAAAGCGAACGGTGACATAGCGTGTGCCGCCCGCCATCCGCCTTGCCTCGTACAGGTCGAGCGCCTGGCAAAAGCTTTCCGCGAGCCGTTTGCTGGCACCCATAACGCTCGTCGGGTTGACCGCCTTGTCGGTCGAGATCATGACCACCGTGGCCACGCCAAAAGCGCGCGCCGCCTCCGCCACGTTGCGGCTGCCGGTTACATTGGTCAGGACCCCTTCAACCGGGTTGGCCTCGACCATCGGCAGATGCTTTAGCGCGGCCGCATGGAAGATGATCTCGGGATGTTCGGTGGCGAGCACCTCGTCGATCTGGACGCGGTCGCGGACATCGCGCAACAGGGTCACCCGCGGCAACGCCGGGAACCGTTCGCGCGTTTCCATGTCGATTGCGTAGAGCGCGAATTCGCTGTTGTCCAATAGCACCAGACGGGCCGGGGAAAACGCCGCGATCTGGTGTGACAGCTCGGCGCCGATCGTCCCTCCGGCGCCGGTGACCAGCACCCGTTTACCGTGGATCAGCCGGGACATGCTGGCGCGGTCGAGAACCGCTTGCGGCCGCCCCAACAAATCTTCGAGCGCGATCGGCTCCAGCGCGCGCTCGGCGCGCTCGGGATCATCGAGGTTGCGGCGGAAATCGGTTAGCTTCGGCAAGCGCGCCAGCGGGATTGCGAGCGCGTCAGCCTGGTCGAGCAGCTTGCGTACCTGGTCGCCCGGCAAGTTTCGAGCCGTTATGATCAGCTTTTGCGGACGCTTGCCACGGCGGTCGAGCCGGGCCACGACCTCCTCCAGCGAATCGATCGTGCCGAGCACCGGCACCCGGTAGATCTCGCGGCCGACCCGCGAGGGGGTGTCGGCGAGCACCCCGACAACCCGGTAGACCGCGCGCGGGTTATGCATCATCTCGCGGATAAAGGTGTCGGCCCCCTCTTTGGCACTGATCAGCAGCACCGGCACGGTGTGATGCTTGGTGCGCTCGAGGACATGGTCGAGCCCGCGGTCCTTGAACAGCCGATACGCAAGGCGCGGCGCGCCGAGCAGAACGATCAGCACAAACCAGTTGATCAGCAGGGTCGAACGCGGCAGCGCTTCGAGCCGGGTGACCACAAACATCATCGGCAGGAATAGCAAGATCGTCAGGCTGACCGCGCGAACGATATTGTAAAGATCGGGCAGCGAGGCGTAGCGCCAGATGCCGCGGTAGAGCCCGGTCAGCATATAGATGACGGCGGCGATCAGGGTGAAGCCGATGAGGTAGATCGCGGTCAGCTGTGGCTTGTAGCCGACGATCTCGCCGCCGAGGCGCAGATACAGCGAGATCAGGAACGACAGTGGCACCATCGCGATGTCATGCGCATACGCAAGGATGGCCCGTCGGTTGTCCGGAAGAATCGTCACCCGCCCCCTATATCGGAAATCTCGGAAATCCGAAACTGCGCGCGCGATCGCGGCCTCGTGGCGTGATACCGCAGCGATGATCTGCGCACTGCGATCCATCGATCCGTGCACCCGCGCTCTTTCGATCCGCTGGTCGCGTCACTAAACTGACAAAGGCATGAGCTGGCGCAGGCTCTATCGGATGCTACAGCCGGAAGCCCCCGGCAACACCGCGCGGGCGTTTCGGTTTGTCCATCACACGATGGTCGTTCTCGGCATCGCCATCATGATGGCCGACACGGTGGCGGCGTGGCACGACGCCTACCGGCGGGTTCTGGACATCGGCTTTCAGTTCGTCTGCGCCTTCTTTATCGCGGAGTACCTGGCCCGCCTGATCGCCGCTTCCGCTGCTCCGACCGAACTTCGTCGCGGATGGCAGGCGCGGCTCGGGTGGATGATGTCCGGCAGCGGATTGTTCGATCTGCTCGGCGCTGTGCCGGGCATACTCGATATCGCGTTCAACCCGAGATATGCCAGCCTCTACGGGTTTGTCTGGGCGTTCAAGCCGATCCGCTATTCGTCCGGCCTTGCCAGCCTGCAGCGGGTGATCAGCCGAGCCCGTCACGCGCTGCTGTCGGTTCTGCTGGCGTTTGGCATCGTCCTGCTCGCCGCGGCCAGCCTCGCCTACCTGCTCGAACGCAACGCTCAGCCCGAAGTCTTCGGCTCGATCCCGCAGGCGCTGTGGTGGGCAATCGTGACCCTGACCACGACCGGTTATGGCGATGTCGTGCCGATGACCCCGGCGGGGCGGATTCTCGCCGGTGTCGTCATGGTGTCCGGCATCCTCGTCTTCGCGCTGTGGGCCGGTATTCTTGCCAGCGGATATGCCGAAGAACTGCGCCGGCGCGAATTTCTGCGGACCTGGGATCTCGTCGCCAAGGTGCCGTTCTTCAAGGAGGTCGGCGCCTCGGTGATCGCCGATGTCGCACGTCTGTTGCGACCGCGCGACTATCCGGCGCGGGCCGTCATTGTGCGCCGAGGTGCGAGTGGCGATTGCATGTTCTTTATCGCCTCCGGAGAGGTCGAGGTGCGCTTGGGGCCAGGTACCGTGCGGCTCGGGCCGGGGGAGTTCTTTGGCGAGATCGCGCTGTTGACCGGCGGTCCGCGCAACGCAACGATTGTCGCCACGCAGCCTTGCACCCTCCTCACTCTCGACATCGTCGACTTCCGCCACCTGCTTGGCCATCAGCCAGAACTGGCGCGGGTGGTCAGTGAAGAGGCGGCACGTCGGCTGGCCGCCGCCGGGCAGCCGATGCACCCGACGATGGCCGCCGAGATCGATCCTGCCGACGATCAAACTTCTCGCCCGGTCGCAGACCCGGCGAGCGGCTCGTAATAATCCGCCGGAAACCCCGCCGCATCCCGGGCGGCGCGGTTGAACGGCGGCTTCAACTGACCGTTGAAAAAGCGCCTGACCCGATCGTGAAACACCGCTGCGGGAACGAGATTCTCGTTGTGGCAGAGGAAATCGAACCAGCGTCGTCCGATCGCCACATGGCCGATCTCCTGTTCATAGATCAGCTGCAGGATGGCGGCACTGGGCGTGTCCCCGGCGCGATCGAGCCGCGCCGCCATTTCCGGAGTCACATCGAGGCCGCGAGCCTCCAGCACCAGCGGTACAACGGCAAGGCGCGCAAGCAGGTCGCCGCTGGTTGCCGCTGCCGCCTCCCACAGCCCGTCATGCGCCGGCAAATCACCGTAATGCACACCGAAATCGGCGAGCCGTGCCGCGAGCAACTGGAAATGGCGAGCCTCTTCAGCGCCAATGCCGACCCAATCGTCGAAGAATGCGCGAGGCAAGCCGCTCCCGGCAAAGCGCGCGACGATGTCCGATGCGAGGTCGATGGCGTTCAACTCGATATGGGCGAGCGCGTGCAGCAAAGCGGCGCGGCCGGTTTTGGAGCCCAAATGGCGCCGCTTTGGCATCTCGCGCGGTGGCCGCAGCACCGGATGGACAGGTCGCGCGGGGCGCGGCGGCGGCGGACATTTACCGATCGACAGCGAGCCTTGAGCCCATGACCTGGCGAGCGCCACGGCCGCTGCGGCCTTGCGCGCCGGGTTCGGGGTATTGAGGATCGCGACCGCTTGCGACGTCAGGCTCGCGGAGGTCAGAGCGCCTGTGCCGCCTTCAGCACCTGCGCGACATGGCCTGGCACCCGTACCTTGCGCCAGACGCCGCGCACCGTGCCGGTTTCATCAATTAGAAAGGTGCTGCGATCGATCCCCATATACTTTCGGCCATACATGCTTTTTTCGACCCAGGCACCGTATTTCTCACAGACCTCGCCGGCAGTGTCGGAAGCAAGAATAAAGGGCAGGTCGTGCTTTTTTTTGAACCTGTCGTGCGACGATACCGAATCTTTCGAGATCCCGATGACGACAGCGCCGGTTCCGCCATAATCGGGGAAGGCATCGCGAAAGCCGCAGGCCTCGGCGGTACAACCCGAGGTGTCGTCCTTCGGGTAAAAATACAGCACCACCTTTTTGCCGGCGAGTGCCGAGAGGGTGACGCTGCCATTGCCGTCGGTCGGCAATGTGAAATCGGGAGCCTTTTCGCCCGGCTCGATACTCATTTCTCGACACTCATTTTATGTCGTCTCCTGCCGGTTCAGCCGCTGCGGGCATGGCCAGCGTCGCTGGTTCGCCGATCAATCGGCGGTACCAACAGCGGACCTTCGCTATAGCGGCAGTGATATCTGCGACGAGCGCGGCGAAGTCAATCGCACCGGCACAACGCGCAAGTGTCGCCGCATCCGCTTCCGGGAAGGCGCCATCATCCGCTCCGTTCTCGCCGATCAGGGTCAGCAGCACCTGGACATGCCGCAGCAACGCCGCGGCCGCACTCAGCTGGTGCTCCGCCTCGGGTGCAAGCGCCCCGGCCGCAGCCAGTGCCGGCAACGCGTCGGCCGTCGCGCGGTGGAGAACCTGAGGCTTTGTTGCGGCGTAGCACAGCATCAGGTACTGCGTGATGAATTCGAGATCGATCAACCCGCCCCGGCGATGCTTGAGGTCCCAGGGCCGGGGACGCGGATTTTCGTCAGCGATACGCTGCCGCATACTGGCGACATCGACCACCAGGCGCCGCGGATCGCGAGGCGAGCGCAACACGGTCGCGATGGTTTCGGCGATGCGACGCCGCAGCCGTGGTTCGCCGGCGATCACCCGCGCCCGGGTCAGCGCCATGTGTTCCCAGGTCCACGCTGATTGGCGCTGGTAATGGTCGAAACTTTCCAGGCTCGATGCAATCGGCCCGGACGAGCCTGACGGCCGCAGCCGCATATCGACCGGATAGAGCGGCCCTTCTGCGGTCGGCGCAGTGATGGCGCCGATCAGCCGCTGGCTCAACCGCGCATAATAGGCCGAAATCGAGAGCGGCTGCGGGCCATCGGAGACGGTTTTGTCGGGCGCTGCGTCGTAGATCAGGATCAGATCGAGATCCGACGCCAGAGTCATCTCGCGGCTGCCAAGACGCCCCATGCCGATAACGGCGAATGCGCCGCCCGGCACGCGTCCGTGGCGTCGCGCAAAATCATTTTCGACAGCGGGGACGAGTGCGGCAAGCGCGGTTTCTGCGATATCGGCCAGCGCCTGTCCGGCGGCGGCACCATCGATCGCACGGCGCATCAGCTGCACCCCGATCTGGAACCGCCGCTCGCCAGCCCATCGCCGCAGGGCGTCGAGAATGTCGGCGAAATCGCTCGAGCCGGCGAGGATGCGCTCGAGTTCGGCAACGAGGATCGGCTGCCCGGGCACTGCCGAATAGAACTCCTGGGTCAGCACCGCGTCGAGCAGAGCCGGCCGCTGCGCCAATTGTTCGGCAAGCCGCGGCGCCCCCGCCATGACGTCCGCGACCAGAGCCAGCAGCCCCGGATTTGCCTGGAACAATGCGAACAGCTGCACCCCGGCGGGCAGTCGCATCAGGAACTGGTCAAAGCGCCGCAACGCCTCATCGGGGTGGGATGTCGCGCCAAAAACGCGCAGCAACTCCGGCACCAGCTCGGTCAGGATCTCGCGCGCCCGCTGGCTGCGGGTCGCCCGCATCCGGCCGTGATGCCAGCTGCGCACCAGCGCCGCGGCCGCGGCCGGACGCGCAAACCCGAGCTCCGACAAGGTGATCAAGGTCGCAGGATCGTCCTCGGCGCCGGTAAAGACGAGGTTTCCCGGCTCGGCCAGGCTCGGCGCCTGCTCGAACAGCTCGGCGTAATGTCGCTCGACCGAGCTCAAATGTGCGGTGAGGTCGGCGGCAAACGCCTCCGGAGCGTGATAGCCAGAAAAAACTGCGATCCGTGCGATGCCGTCGGGGTCGTCGGGCAGGCGGTGCGTCTGGGCGTCGTCGACCATCTGCAAGCGATGTTCCAGGCGGCGCAGAAAACGGTAATCCTCGATCAAGGTTGTCGCGGTCGAGGGATCGATCCGGCCGGCATCGGCAAGCCGGCGCAACGCCTCGCAGGTTGCGCGCACCCGCAATTCCGGGATCCGACCGCCCCAGATCAGCTGTTGCGTCTGCGCAAAGAATTCGATTTCGCGGATGCCGCCGCGGCCGATTTTGATGTCGTGCCCCGCGACCGCGATGCGGCCGCCGCCGCGATAGGCATTGATCTGGCGCTTGATCGAATGAATGTCCTGGATTGCCGCGAAATCGAGGTGCTTGCGCCAGATGAACGGGTTGAGCCCGCGCAAAAACCGCTCGCCGGCGGCGCGATCGCCGGCGACCGGGCGCGCCTTGATCAACGCGGCGCGTTCCCAGTTCTGGCCGACCGTCTCATAATAGGCCATCGCCGCCGCGACCGACATGACCGGGGGGGTCGAACCCGGGTCGGGCCGCAGCCGTAGATCGGCGCGGAACACATAACCCTCGCCGGTGCGCTCTTCGAGGATGCGCACCAGGTCGCGCGCCAGACGGTTGTAAAACGGCTGCAACCCGTCCCGCGCGGCGACCCCCGACCTGGCCGGATCAAAAAACAGGATCAAGTCGATATCGCTCGAGTAATTGAGCTCACC
>Ga0335072_10016592_pt1 | contig 10438 bp, 6 predicted proteins | sample Lox_Sample_21_FD_206725 | JGI IMG/M metagenome (GOLD analysis project Ga0335072, IMG submission 206725) | Soil microbial communities from Loxahatchee National Wildlife Refuge, Florida, United States - Lox_Sample_2.1 | ecosystem: Environmental > Terrestrial > Soil > Wetlands | place: USA: Florida... | reverse complement strand
CGGCCGCGAGGGTGACTCGGCGCTGGCCGGCTACTCGCCGCGCAGCCAGCACCTGGCCATCTACCTGATCGGCGAGTTCGAGACCCGGCACCAGTCGGCGCTGGCGCGGCTGGGCCCGCACAAGACAGGCAAGGGCTGCCTGTACATCAAGCGCCTCGACGACGTAAACCAGAACGCGCTACGCGAGCTGATCGACCGCTCCGTCCGAGTCCGCAAAGGCATCAACCGCGCCGCCACCTAACACCCCACACCCATCGCTTAGGTGTGCGATAACGGGGCATAGTGACCCGGAAGTACACCCCTAAGCGGACGTCATCGGCTGTGATCTCGGGAGAATCGGCCGGCGGGTACTCAGCGTCGTGTCTTCTGGTGCGCATTCGGTTAAAGCCGCGGAGTGCCCGGCCCATCGGAGGATCAAGCTGCGCCCGTACCGCTTCGAGCACGGCGACATGGCCGCCACGGGTGGTGGGCCGAAGCCCTTGGTTCTCGAGGATCGCGGTGAGCGCCTTGCGGGCGGCGTCGTAGGCGAGGGCGTAGCCTCCGGCCGGATCGTCGCCGCACACCCGGACCGCCGAGGTGACATGCGTCCTCGCCTGAACCAGCAATCGGTCAGCCTGCTGGCGGCTGGCTGGAACCCGTTGCAATTCGCCGTCCGCCAGCATGCGCTCGATGGCCAGCCGTCCCTGGTCCCATCTCATGCGCGGTCGCCTTGAGCGTTAGCGCGGATGCTTACCAGGGGGCGGGATCTGACTGATTGCAGGAAGGGGTCGGCTGGATCGGTTTCTTCCCACGTCTCGGGGTGGACGCGCCGAATGTTAACTGGGCGCCGGAGCGTCCGCTGAGCCTGCTCCGCCGCGTCGTCAAGGTCATCAAGTGCAGCGTTGCCGATAACCAAGACGTCCACGTCAACCGGCAAGGGGCCGGGTTCACCTCGATACCGTGCCGCCCATGAACCGTAGATATACGCCTCGGTTACGCCTTGCACCGGGGCGAGCAGATCGGTAAGCACCGGAAGTGGCCCGTAGGTGACAGCGAGCAGATCGGTAAGCGGGCGGCTGAGGATGGAATCCGTGACTGCGCGGATGAGCCGCAGCTTGCCCCGCTTACGATCATTGATCAAGCCAGCTTCGGCGAGTCGACTCGCCTCGTGGTGAACCGCGTTGAGGCTGGCGTGGATCGCGTCGGCTGCTTCGGTAAGACTGTATTCGCCGTTGGGGTGGAGGTAGAGGAGCGCGAGAAGGTCTCCGGCGACCTGCGAACGCAAGAGGGGCAGGAGCGCTGGCGGTGAAGATCTCATAAAATGGAATATATCTCCCAACTTATCGGAGTATCGATCAATGGGCAGATCGGAACCTGGCTGGGAGGGGCGCTGTCGAAATTCGCCCCGCCAGGTCAGCCGCGCAGGCGCAGGCCGCGCGGGGTCGGGCGGAAGCCCGCCGACTCTAGGGCGACCGCCAGCGGCGAGTCGTAGACGGCCTCGCCGTCGGCTTTCTCCACGGTGATCCGGCCGAGCGCGCCGTCACGGACCGCGGCGGCCAGCGCCGCGGCACACGGCTCGAGCACCTCCGGGTCGTCGCTCCAGGACAGCAGGGTCTTGCCGCCGCGCTCGACGTACAGCACCAGCTCGCCGCCGCTCAGCACCGCCACCGCGCCCGCCTTGCGGCCGGGCCGGTGCGAAGTCGCGGTCTCGCCGGGACGCGCGGGCCACGGCAGCGCCGCCCCATAAGGCTGGGCTGGGTCTGCCGCGGCAAGAACCACCGTACGTTCTGATGGATTGGGAGCGGCATTGGACTCCCACGGCTCAGCGGGGCGCGGATCCCCAGCCAGCGCCCGCATCCGGTCCACCGCACCGGGCAGCGCGAACTGGGCCGCGCCGAGGCCCGCCACGAAGTAGCCGCGGCGGCACTGGCCGGTCTCCTCCATCGCGCGCAGCACCGGGTACACCGCGCCGAACCCGCCGGGCACCCGCTCCGCGGCGACCGCCCCCTTGGTCAGCACCCCGTGTCGCTCCAGCAAGGTCAGCGCCTGCGCGTGCGCCCGCATCGTCGCGGCGGCGCCGTCGGCGTCACCCGCCCGCTCAGGCAGCAGCGACCAGCGCCCGGTCACGGTCGGCGGCCCGGTCCGCGACGGCATGGGCGCGCGCCGCGCGCCGCCACCTCCGCCGCCGTAGCGCCGCGGCGCGGGCCGCGGGTTGAACACCCCGGTCGCCGGCGGGGTGCGCGGCGGGAGCGCCAGCCGTGCGGCGGGCGCGGCACGGCGGGGCGCGGCGGGCCGCCGGACGGCCGCGCCGCCGCTGGTCACCACCCGCAGCGGGGCGAGCGTGTCGTTGGTCAGCAGCCCGGCCCACACGAGGTCCCAGACGGCGCTGACGAGGTCGGCGTCCAGCGGCGGGTGCCCGTCGAGGACCGCCGTGACCCGATCGCTGAGCATTCGGAAGAACAGTGCCCCGCCGCCGGCGAGCGCGGTCAGCACCGCGCCGTGCAGCGGCGTCATTGTCGGATCGTCCGGCTCGGGCAGCAGCAGCGGCGCGCTCTCCGCGGGGGTGAGCACCAGCCAGCCGTCGCCGCTGCCCACGGAGCCAGCGCCCGCCCAGACCACCTCGCCCGCCGCGGTGAGCTCGTCGAGCATCGCGGGGGAGTAGCCGGGCACCCGGCTCGGCAGCACCAGCGTCTCCAGCGCGGAGGCGGGCACCGGCGCGCCGGCCAGCCGCTCGATCGCCTCGAGCACCACGCCCGCGTCCGCCCGGCGGCGCCCCGGCGCCGTTCCGGTCGGCTGGATCCCGTGCCACGTCGGCAGGAACCGGCCGAGCACGGCGGGCTCCACCGGCTCGGCCTCCTTGCGCAGTCGCGCCAGGCACCGACGCCGCAGCAGCCGGAGCACCTCGCTGTCACACCATTCGGTGCCCCGGCGGCCCGGCAGGAACTCGCCCTCGGCCATCCGGCCCTCGGCCGCCAGCCGGCGCAGCGCCGTGGCGACCACGGCGACGCCGAGCCCGTACCGCGCCGCGACCGCGCTCGCCGGGAACGGCCCGTGCGTCCGCGCGTACCGCGCGACCAGGTCCCCGAGCGGGTCGGGCAGCGGCTCGGTGAACGCTTCGGGGATGCCGACGGGCAGCGCCACGCCCAGCGCGTCGCGCAGCCGCCCCGCGTCCTCGATCGCCGCCCACATGGGCTGTCCGGCCACCCGCACCTCGATGATGCGCCGGGACGCCGACAGGCCGGCCAGCCAGCCGTCCGCGGCGGCCGGTTCCGTGCAGCGCTCCGCCACCTCCGCGGCGGTCAGCGGCCCGCTGGTGCGCAGCAGGTCGGCGACGCCTTCCGCGTCGCGGCAGCGCCGGTTCTCCGACAGGTGCTGCAGGTCGCGCTCGGTCTCCTCGACGACCGCCGCGTCGAGCAGCTCCCGCAGCCCGTCGGTGCCGAGCAGCTCCGCGAGCAGCGCCGGGTCGAGCGCCAGCGCCTGCGCGCGCCGTTCGGCGAGCGGCGCGTCGCCCTCGTACATGAACGCGCCGACGTAGCGGAAGAGCAGCGATTTTCCGAACGGGCTCGGGGTGGCTGTCTCGACCTCCACCATCCTGATCCGGCGGGCGGCCAGGTCGCTGAGCAGCTCCGTGAGGGCGGGCACGTCGAAGACGTCCTGCAGGCACTCGCGGACGGTCTCCAGCGTGATCGGGAAGCCCGGGTACTGGCTGGCGATCTCCAGCAGCTGCGCGCTGCGCTGCCGCTGCTGCCACAGCGGGGTGCGCCGGCCAGGCTGCCGCTTCGGCAGCAGCAGCGCCCGGCTGGCGCACTCCCGGAACCGGGAGGCGAACAGCGCGCTGCCGCCGACCTCGGCGGTGATGATGTCGCCGACCTCTTCCGGGTCGAGCAGCGCGATCCCGGCGGGCGGCGGCTCGTCGCTGTCCGGCACCCGGATGATGATCCCGTCGTCGGTGTGCAGCGCCTGGACGTCCATCCCGCCGTACCGCTCGCGCAGCCGCGCCGTGATGGCCAGCGCCCACGGCGCGTGCACCCGGTCGCCGTAGGGGCTGTGCAGCACGACGCGCCAGTCGCCGAGCTCGTCGCGGAACCGCTCCACGACCAGCGTCCTGTCGTCGGGCACGTGGCCGGTCGCCTGCCGCTGGTCGGCGAGGTACTTGACCATGTTCTGGGCGGCGAGCGGGTCGAGCCCCGCTTCCTGGAGCTGCGTCACGGCCTGCTCGTCGGGCAGCCTGGACAGCTCGCGGATCTTCGCGCCGATCGCCTTGCCGAGCTCGGCGGGCCTGCCGGGCGTGTCGCCGTGCCAGAACGGCAGCTTGCCCGGCTGGCCGGGGGCGGGCAGCACCAGCACGCGGTCCGGCGTGATGTCCTCGATCCGCCACGAGCTGGCGCCGAGCACGAACACGTCGCCGACCCGCGACTCGTACACCATCTCCTCGTCGAGCTCGCCGACGCGGCGCGGCTGCTTGCTCTCCGCGGCGGGCAGGAACACCCCGAACAGCCCCCGGTCCGGGATCGTCCCGCCGCTGGTGACGGCCAGCTTCTGCGCTCCCGGCCTGCCGTGGATGACGCCGGTCACCCGGTCCCAGACGACCCGCGGCCGCAGCCCGGCGAACTCCTCGCCGGGGTACCGGCCGGCCAGCATGTCGAGCACTGCTTCCAGCACCGGCCTGGTCAGCCCGCTGAACGGCGCGGCGCGGCGCACGACGGCCTCGAGGTCGTCCACCGGCCAGTCGTCGAGCGCGGCCATCGCGACGATCTGCTGGGCGAGCACGTCCAGCGGGTTGCGCGGGATGCGCAGCTCCTCGATTGCCCCGTCGTGCATCCGGCCCGCGACGACCGCGGCCTGCACCAGGTCGCCGGTGTACTTCGGGAAGATGACGCCGCGGGAGATGTCGCCGACGTTGTGCCCGGCGCGGCCGACGCGCTGCAGCCCGCTGGCCACCGACGGCGGCGACTCGACCTGGATGACCAGGTCGACCGCGCCCATGTCGATGCCGAGCTCGAGGCTGGACGTGGCGACCACGGCGGGCAGCCGCCCGGCCTTCAGCGCCTCCTCGATCTCGGTCCGCTCCTGCCGGGACACCGAGCCGTGGTGCGCCCGCGCGATCGTGACCTCCTGGTCGGGGTCGCCGGACCGTTCGGCGGCGAGCTCGTTGAGCCGGCCGCAGAGCCGTTCGGCGAGTCGGCGGGAGTTCGCGAACACGATCGTGGACCGGTGCTGCTGGATGAGGTCGAGGACGCGCTCTTCGACGTGCGGCCAGATTGACCGGCGCCGCACCGGGTCGTCCCTGCCGTCCTCGTCGGGCAGCCCCTGCGCGGTCTCCAGGTCGGTCATGTCCTCGACGGGGACGATGACCTCGAGCTCGATGCGCTTGGTGCTGGCCGGCTGCACGACCGTGACCGGCCGCGCGCCGCCGAGGAACGTGGCGACCTCCTCAGGCGGCCGGACCGTCGCCGACAGTCCCACTCGCTGCGCTCTGCCGCTATTACTGCCGCCGTCGCTGCCCGCGTCGTGCAGCGCGTCGAGCCGCTCGAGCGACAACGCCAGGTGCGCGCCCCGTTTGTTGCCGGCGACCGCGTGCACCTCGTCGATGATGACCGTCTCGACGCCGCGCAGTATCTCCCTGGCCTGGGAGGTGAGCAGCAGGAACAGCGACTCGGGCGTGGTGATCAGGATGTCCGGCGGCCTGGTCGCGAGCTTGCGCCGCTCGTCGGCCGCGGTGTCCCCGGTGCGGATCGCGACGCCGACGTCGGGCTCGGGCAGCCCCAGCCGGTGCGACGCCTGCCTGATCCCGGTCAGCGGCGAGCGCAGGTTGCGCTCGATGTCCACGGCCAGCGCCTTCAGCGGCGAGACGTACAGCACCCGGCAGCGCCGCTTCCTGTCGGCGGGCGGCGGCGTCGCGGCGAGCCTGTCGATCGCCCACAGGAACGCGGCGAGCGTCTTCCCCGACCCGGTAGGCGCGACGACCAGCGTGTCCTCACCCTTGCCGATCGCGCGCCACGCCTGCGCCTGGGCCTGGGTGGGCACGGCGAAAGCACCCTCGAACCACGCCCGCGTCGCGGGCGAGAACCCGTCGAGGGCCTCAGCGCTGCTCACTGGTGGCTGTTCTGCCATCCCTCCAGTCTGCCTCCACCCACCGACATTCCTGACCACCGCACTACGCCCACGACATCCGTGCTCCCTGTCGTGGCGCACCGGCGCCGAAGCGCAGCCCGAACCTCCCGGCCAGCGGGACGATCGAGGTGGCCGACGCCCGCGGCCTCAGAATGAATGCGGCGTGCTCACACCGCGCATCCCACGCGTGCCACTTGAATTGGCCCTCAAAACGGCTGCCTCCCGCCCATCAGCCACACGCCACACTCGTCGCATCAGTCGCTGTGGTTTACCAGCGATGAGATCCCGGCGCCAGAGCGGTCACTTATGACGACGCAGCGAATCTCATCGAGGAGGCCCGATGACCAGCAAGCCGTTCACCACCTTCCTGTGGTTCAACGACCAGGCAGAAGAGGCAGCGCGCTACTACACGAGCATCTTCAAGAACTCCCGGCTCGACGGTATCTACCGCAACACGAGCGCCGGCCCGGGTCCCGAAGGCGCGGTCATGGTGGTGGACTTCCAGCTCAACGGGCAGAACTTCGCCGCGCTCAACGGCGGCCCGCAGTACGAGTTCAACCCGGCGATCTCGATCGTCGTCGAGTGCGCCGACCAGGCGGAGGTCGACTACTACTGGGACCGGCTGACCGAGGGCGGCCAAGAGGTCGCCTGCGGCTGGGTGACAGACAAGTACGGCGTTTCCTGGCAGGTCGTGCCCACCGTGCTCTTGGAGATGATCAAGGATGACGACAGGGAGAAGGCGGCGCGCGCCATCACGTCCATGCTCTCCATGACGAAGTTCGACATCGCCGCCCTGGAGCGCGCCTACGCGGGACAGTAACGTTCTCGGAACGTTCCGCCCGTACGCTGCCAGCATGCGCAGCAAGGGCTGGTCCGCGGTGCTCGGCGGTGTTGCCGTGGTGTCGCTCGCCGCCATCATCCCGCTCTCCGTGTTCGCCCGCCTGGTGGGCGACGGGGTCGTGGCGCTGGTCATCGGCGTGCCCTGCGCGGCGGTCGGGTTCCTGGTGGCCAGGCGCCAGCCGCGCAACCCGCTCGGCTGGCTCTTCCTGGTCATCGCCATCTTTCTCTTCATCCCTACCGTCGGCGGCGACTACGCCTACCTGAATTACGACCAAGGGCACCGGCTGCCGTTCGCCGCCGCGGGGCTGGCCGTCGACGGGTTGTGGACTGACGGCCTGGCGCTATTCGTCGTGGTGATCCTGCTGTTTCCCGACGGGAAGCTGCCGTCCCGGTTCTGGCGCTGGGCGCTGCGGGTCTGGTGCGCGGCTTTCGCGGTGCAGCTCATCGCTTCCGTGATCGCTACCGCCGGCGCGCTCGCCGCGCACCCGATCCGCGTCGACACCACCGGTGGCCTGGCCGCACTCGACAACCCGGCCAGCTGGTTCGCGCTCGTCAACCGCGGGTGCCTGATCCTGCTCCTGGTTCTGTCGGTGGCCTTCATCGGCCGCCAGGTGCTGAGCTGGCGGCGCTCGTCAGGCGAGCGGCGCCAGCAGCTCAAGTGGCTCGCCAGCGGCGCCGCCGTCAGCATCGTCGGCCTGGTGCTCGCCGTGGCCTTCGCATCGTCGTCGAGTTCTCAGGCGACCGTCGAGCAGTGGATAGATAACCTCGCGTGGTTCGGCCTCGCCGCGCTGCCGGTGTCCATCGGCGTGGCGATCCTGCGCTACCGGCTGTACGAGATTGACAGGATCATCTCCAGGACGTTGGCGTACGCCCTGGTCACCGGCCTGCTGATCGGCGTGTTCGGCGGCCTCGTGCTGCTGACCACCGACGTGCTGTCCCTCTCGTCACCGGTGGCGGTCGCCGCCTCGACGCTGACGGCGGCGGCGCTGTTCAACCCGCTGCGGCAGCGCGTCCAGCGGGTCGTGGACCGCCGGTTCAACAGGACGCGCTACAACGCGGACCGCACCGTCGCCGCGTTCGCCGCCCGCCTCAAGGACGCCGTGGACGTGACCGCGGTCAGCGACGACCTGACGGGCCTCGTGCAGCAGACGCTGGAGCCCGCGCACATCTCCCTATGGATCAGCCCCCGCGCCTGACCCGCGGCGGACCACCCCGAGGACTCCCACATCGTGAGCAGGGCACCACTTAGGGGCAGAAAACTACGCTAAAACGCTGATAACAGCAAGAAAAGCGTAACGTTCTGCCCCTAAGTCATCCTCAGGCTCGCGGCACAGCCGTCAGAGCTTGAGGATGATGTCGGCCAGCTCGTCCGGCATCGACAGGAACGGGGAGTGCGAGGACTCCAGCACATGCACGGTGGTGGGGTTGTCAGCGAAGGCCGCGTCGGCGAGCTCGATGAACGTGCGCTGCATCCTCGGCTGCAGCGCCCGGTCCCGCGTGCACACGACGTACGTGCGCGGGACCGAGCCCCAGCCGTCGGCGGTGAGCGTGGTCGACCCGGCGGCGACGCCGGCCGGGGCGTCCGGCGAGAGCAGCGCGATCGCCGCGTCGGCGACATCGGTGCCGACGTCGCCGTAGAACGCGTCCCGCAGCAGCTGGCGGTAGGCGGGGTCGGGGGAGGGGGTGTCGAGGCGCAGCCCGCCGATGGCCAGCGGGTCGGCCACCAGGGCTACCTGCACGAGGTCGCCTTCGTTCTCCGGCGCGAACATGTAGGCGGCGGCCGGGACGCCGGAGGCGGGCATGAACGCGGTCACGTAGACGGCATGCGCGAACAGGCCGGGCTCTTCCTGGACGGCCCTGGTCAGCACGTTGCCGCCCATGCTGTGCGCGACCGCCGTCACCGGCGCGCCACCGCCGAGTGCCCGCGCCTGGCCGATGAACAGCGCGGCAGCCTCATCCAGCTCCGCGTCCGCCGCGGACGGCTCGGCGGCCAGCGCGGCGGGATCGAAGGGCCGGGCCGTGGGCGCGGCGGGGCGCCGGGCGCGCAGCCCGTGCCCGGCCATGTCGACCGCCAGCGCCCGCGTGCCGGCGGCGGTGAGCCTGGGCAGCACCTCCGACCAGCACCAGGCCCCGTGCCAGAAGCCGTGTAGCAGCAGGACAGGCGTTTCCCGCGTCGTCATCGGCGCTCGCTCCCTCGGACCCGGCTGAAAGTCCAAGCGTAGAGCCGTGCCGCTGCCGCACGGAAGGACGAGTCCTGGGGTACTTTGCATGCTGTGACACCGCGGGACGTAACGGTCCGGGGCCTGAGGCGCGAGCCGGCACTAGCCGTGCTGCTGCTGGCGGCCCTCGTCGCGCTGGCGGCCTGCGGCGGCAGCCAAACCCAATCCGGATCCGCCGCCGCCAGCGCCACGGCCCGCAACCAGCACTCCACGGCGAGCGCCGATCCCGCGGCCGCGCCTGGCGAGGGCGTACCGCACGCCGCCAGGTCCGGCGGCCCGCCGATCGATCCCCTCCCGCCGCCGCCAACCGCGCTGCCCGTCGCGCCGGGCGCGGGGAGCCTCCACCAGACCACCGCGCTCCCGAGCACCGCCTCGGCCCCGTTCCACAACGCCATGTACGACCTGTGGCTCGCCGTGACCACGGGCAACGCCAGCTTCGCCCTGCCCGCGTTCTTCCCAGAGACGGCGTACACCCAGGTCAAGGCCATCGCCAACCCGCAAGGCGACTGGGAGGACCGGCTCTGGTACGACTTCACGCTCGACGTGGCGGCGGCCCACGCCGCCGTCGGCCGTAACGCCACGTTCCTGAAGGTCATCGCCCCGTCGACGCTCGCCGTCTGGGTGTCTCCCGGTGCCTGCTACAACAGCGACGGCTACTGGCACCTGCCGGGACCGCGCGTCGTATACGAGCGGGGCGGCGAAACGAGATCGTTCGGAATAGCCTCTCTTATCTCCTGGCGCGGAGACTGGTACGTCGTGCACTTCGGCGCGGTCCTGCGCAGCGGCGCGTACGGAGAAGTCGACGACCCGCAAGCCGGCCCCGGCGTCCCCGGCCCGCCCGGCGGTTGCTAACAGCGGTCAGGCAGGCAGCGGCGGCAGCTTCACCAGCGCCAGGAAGAAGTCGTCGATCTGCCGGATCGCGTCGATGAAGTGCTCGAAGTCGACCGGCTTGCTGACGTAGGCGTTGGCGTGCAGCTGATAGCTGCGCAGGATGTCCTCCTCGGCCTGCGAGGTGGTCAGCATCACCACGGGAATGACCCGCAGGTCCGGATTCCGCTTCAGCTCGGCGAGCACCTCAAGCCCGGAAAAACGCGGCAAGTTGACGTCGAGCAGGATCAGCCCGGGCCGGGGCGCGTCCGCGAACCGGCCGGTCTGGCGGACGAACTGCAGCGCCTGCTCGCCGTCGGTCACGACGTGCAGCCTGTTGCCTATCTTGTAGTACTCGAACGCTTCCTTGGTCATCAGGACGTCGCCCTCGTCGTCCTCGACAAGCAGCACGTCGATCG
>Ga0335072_10016591_pt1 | contig 10438 bp, 9 predicted proteins | sample Lox_Sample_21_FD_206725 | JGI IMG/M metagenome (GOLD analysis project Ga0335072, IMG submission 206725) | Soil microbial communities from Loxahatchee National Wildlife Refuge, Florida, United States - Lox_Sample_2.1 | ecosystem: Environmental > Terrestrial > Soil > Wetlands | place: USA: Florida... | reverse complement strand
TAAAGCACATTGCCGACCGGATACTCGAGGCGGCAATGACCGTTTGCCTCGCGAACCACAGCAAGCTTGCCATTTCCGTCCCAATCGGCCCAGCGCACATCAGCCAACATTTCACGCGGTGCTCCACCTGCCATCGGAGCGGTCGCCAATACTCCGTCGGTGATCTCAAGCTGGCCGCTGGGCTTGCCGTGCAGCACGATGGCAAGTTCGTTTGTAGGCGAGAGTGCCAGCACGCTAGCGTCGCCGAGATTCAACGGCTGCGCCAGAAGAGAATTTCCTACAGTCGAGAAAGTTTGCATGGGCCGATTGTTCCAGGCCGCACTGTAGACAATCGACTGCCCATCCGGCGCAAATCGTGCCGAGTAAATCGTTCCAGATTCGAACGTCAGACGCCGATATACGGGGATCGTCGGGCTTGGTCTGCTTACGAAAATCCAAACAGCAACGGCCGCCAAAATCGCAGCAACCGACCATGGCAGGGCGCGCAAGCTTACAACTTTCCTGCGCTTTCGATAACTGGTATCCGGCGAAGAACCCGAGATTGTCTGCAACGCAAACACGAGATCCTTTGCGGACTGGAACCGCTCCTGGGGTTCCTTTTCCAGACAATGTTTCAGGATTTCGCGATAGCTCAGCGGGACAGCGGCTTCATCGAGTTTGGTATCTGCCGGTTCCTCGCGTAGAACCGCGGTGATCGTGTCCACTTCGGTCTCGCCGGTGAAGGCGCGGCAGCCCGCCAGCATTTCGTAGAGGATTGAGCCAAAGCTGAAAATATCGCTGCGATGGTCGACCGGCTTCCCACGAAGCTGCTCCGGTGACATGTAGGCCACCGTGCCAACCACGGTACCGCTCTTGGTTACGGTGGTGAGCGACTCCACCGGTCGATTGTCCTCGCCAGTTGGCTGCAGTTTGGCGACGCCGAAGTCGAGAATTTTTACTCGTCCATCATCAGTCAGAAAAATGTTTTCGGGCTTGAGATCGCGATGAACGATGTGCCGTTCGTGCGCGGCGACCAATCCCTGCGCGATCTGAATCGCGTACTGCGCCGCATCGCGTACGCTTATGACATCTTTCGTCATACGCGCACGCAGGGTTTTACCGAGCAATAGTTCAGAGACGATGTAGGGGGACGTGCCGGCGAAGCCTACGTCATAAATTGCCAGGATATTGGGATGATTGAGGGCAGCAGCGGCCCGTGCTTCCTGCTCAAAACGTCGCAGATGTTCAGGGTTCTCGCTGGAGGCCGGACGGATCAGTTTCAACGCAACATCACGGCCCAGTCGTTCATCACGCGCCCGGAAGACTTCGCCCATTCCCCCTGACCCGATCTTTTCTAGGACCCGATAATGCCCCACGAACTGGCCGATCATATTGCGGTTACCCTGGCGCGCACCTTGGCACGGCATGTTAGGGGTGTTCCGGCCAACAGTCAATAGTTATGCATTGACAGGAATGAGATACAACTTGCGGGAGAAGTGATGTGGCCGCCGAGGCCGTGCTATAATGCTGTTTCGCCTGCGTCCTTACGAGGCTATCCAGTGATCTCCTCTAAAGGCGAATCCTGCGCCATCCATAGGTCTTTAAACAAGCATCTTTAGATACGAGGTCGAACTATGTCCGGCCATTCAAAATGGGCCACAATTAAGCACAAAAAAGGCGCGCTCGATGCCAAGCGCGGAAAAATTTTCACTCGCCTTATCAAAGAAATCTCGATTGCTGCCAAAAACGGTGGCGGCGATCCTGAGTCCAACCCTCGCCTGCGCACAGCCATTGCGGCGGCAAAGGCGGAAAACATGCCCGCCGACAACATCAAGCGTGCCATTCAACGCGGCACTGGCGAGCTGCCTGGTGCCACCTATGAGGAATTTACTCTCGAAGGCTACGGTCCCGGCGGCGTGGCGATCCTGCTCGACATCAATACCGATAACCGCAACCGCACCGTCAGCGAGATCCGCCACGTCTTTAGCAAGAATGGCGGCAACATGGCGGAAGCGGGCGCCGTCTCCTGGATGTTCCACAAGAAGGGCGACATCATTGTCGCAAAAACCGCGACGAAAGAGGATGACTTGATGAACATCATTCTCGAAGCCGGCGGGGAAGATTTGAACGATGATGGCGAAAACTGGGAGATCATCACCGCGCCTTCGGCCTACGAGGCGGTGCTCGAAGCCGTTAAGACGGCCGGCATTACACCGGCCTCTTCCAGCGTTTCCTATATTCCGCAAAACTACATCAAGCTGGAAGGACAAGCGGCGAACACCATGATCCGGCTGATGGAGGCCCTCGAAGAGCATGACGATGTGCAGAACGTGCACGCGAACTTCGATATCGACCAGAAATTGTTGGAAGAAGTTGCGGGGTAGTTTCAATCCAGAATTGTTGCGGCCGCCTGTCCTCTGCAGGCGGCTTTTTCATGTTTGGAATACCGTGGATGCCTTAGTTCAAGCACCGGGTTCGAAAGTTTTCAACACTTTCGTGGAAAAATCTGTGGAAAAGGAAGAAAGTGTTGACATAAGTGATTCTCTGGCAGTCGCTTTAGCAGTTTGCACTAGAGCGAGTGCTGGCACTTTTTGGGTAGAACCTGTAGCGTAATTTTTCTTCTTGAAGATCCGACTCGACAGATTGTTGGTGGAGCGCGGACTGGCCGGTTCGCGCGAACGCGCGCAAGCGCTGATCCTGGCGGGCAAGGTATTGGTCGCAGAGCAAAAAATTGAAAAGGCCGGAACGCAGGTTGAACAGGATTCTGAGATCCGAGTTCTGGGCCAGGATCTCCGCTATGTCAGCCGCGGCGGACTGAAACTCGAGCGGGCCCTCGAGCATTGGAGGATTGAGGTTGCCGGCAAAGTCTGCCTCGACGTCGGAGCTTCGACTGGCGGATTCACAGACTGCTTATTGCAGCACGGCGCCGCGCGTGTGATTGCTGTAGACACTGGCTACGGGCAGATGGATTTCAAAATCCGGCAAAATCCGAACGTGCGCCTTCTGGAGAAAGCGAACGCGCGTTACCTGAGCCGGCAGCAGGTCGGCGAATTGGTCGATTTAATCGTGATGGATGTCTCGTTCATCTCCGCAACCCTGATACTTCCGGCGGTAATTGCCGCCGCTTTCCCACAGGTGCGAAAGGATCGGTTGGGATGCCAGATTATCGTTTTGGTAAAGCCGCAATTCGAAGTGGGCAGAGAACACGTCGGAAAGGGAGGCATCGTTCGCGATGAGAATGCGCAAATGGGAGCTGTCGAAAAAGTGAAACGCGCTCTCAGCGAACTGGGTTGCACGCGAACAGATGTAGTCGAATCTCCGATTCTGGGAGCCGAAGGGAACCGCGAGTTCCTGCTGCACGGTACTTTTTAGCCCAATCTCAAGCCCACGCTGTGGCCCATCTGCGCGATTCCGTTACAATCATTCTTTGCTCTTTCTCTCTTGTCTCTATGGATAGTGCGCGAGCGGCTTCCTCGGCTACAAAAACTGCGGCCCTGATATCGCGTCCCGATCGAAACCGGGTGGGCGAGGTCATTCCGGGTGTGCTGGATTGGCTGAAAAAGCACAACTACATGGTCATCATCGACGAGGAGTCCACGAAGTATGCAGATGGGCTCGAAGTGGTGCCGCGTTCGCAAATGGGATCGCGGCATCTCGACCTCGTCGTCGTGCTGGGAGGCGATGGAACTCTGCTTTCTGCGGCTCGAGCTACGGCCGCGGTTGATGTTCCACTGCTCGGCGTGAACCTGGGCTCGCTCGGATTTCTCACCGAAGTCCCTCCAGAATCGCTTGCTGCGATGTTGGATGCGATCGCGGAAGGCCGCGCTCCGATCGAACATCGTTCTCTGATGCAATGTGACTTGCTGCGCGATGGCGCAGTTCACAAAAGTTATCTCGTTTTCAACGACGCGGTCGTGAATAAAACAGCTCTTGCAAGGCTGAACACATACGACCTTTACGTGGATGGCGTTTTTGTCTCGAGTTATCGTGCAGACGGCATGATTGTCGCTACACCGACGGGATCCACCGCGTACTCGCTCTCTGCTGGGGGTCCAGTTCTCATGCCCACCGTGAGAGCGATTGTGATCACTCCCGTGGCTTCGCATGCATTGACGCATCGCCCGCTCGTGGTCCCGGACTCATCTGAGATTGAGATTCTTTTGCACAGCGAAGAGGAAGTGGCTTATCTCAGTCTGGATGGTCAGCCGGGATTTGATCTGCGCGACGGCGACCGCGTGCGCTGCCGCCACTCCGAGCATCACGTGAGCCTCTTTCGAACTGGATCTGATTTCTTCCAGGTACTGCGCAGCAAGTTGAAGTGGGGCGAGCGACAGGCGTGACGCTTGTGGACGAGCTTTAGAGCTCAGTTCGCAAGAGATCCGAGATGCGTTCTCGCCTGCGAATCAGTTTCTTTGATTTCCCGCTGACCAGCAGTTCCGGCGCGCGCGGACGAGTGTTGTAGTTCGAAGCCAGCACCATGCCATACGCTCCCGCGTCCAGAATCGCAAGCAAACTGCCTTCATTCATCGCTTCTATTTCGCAGTCGCGCGCGAAAAAGTCGCCGGTTTCGCAGACGGGGCCGACCACATCGACGATCTCGCGGGCGCCAGCTGCGATCCTGACAGGAATGATCTGGTGATGGGCGTTGTAAAGCGCAGGCCGGATCAGGTCATTCATAGCTGCGTCTACAATCAGAAATCGTTTGTCGTTATTGGTCTTCTTGTAGATCACGGATGTGATCAGCGCGCCTGCGGGCCCGACGATTGAACGTCCAGGCTCAAGCAAAAGCGTAACAGCTAGTTCATTAAGTGGCTTGATTAGCGCTTGAGCGTAGCCCTTCAGTCGGTCGGCAAATTCGTTCGAATCGTCGTTCTGGTAAGGGATTCCCAGACCACCGCCGGCATCAACGTATTCGATGTTGTGACCGTCTTTGCGAAGTTGGTTCACCAGGTCAGCAACACGCTCCATCGCTTCGCCAAACGGGACCACATCCGTGATCTGAGAGCCAATATGGACGCTCACGCCAGCGACTCGGAGATGCTTCGAACGCGCGGCTTCGGCGTACAGTGCTCGCGCCACTCCAATGGGAACTCCGAACTTGTGCCTGTGCAGCCCGGTTGAGATGTATGGATGGGTCTCCGCCGCAACATCCGGATTTACCCGAAACGCGATTCGTGCGTCTTTCCGCAAACTCCTTGCACATTCGCCAAGAACCCGCAGCTCTGATTCGCTTTCGATATTGAAGAGCAGAATGCCGGCCTTGAGCGCAGCTGTAAGTTCCTCGCGCGTTTTCCCCACACCAGAAAAAACTACTTTCTTTGCCGACCTCCGCTCCGCATGGAGCACACGTTCGAGTTCACCGCCCGACACGACATCGAAGCCGCAACGCTCCCTTGCCAACAGGCGCAGGATGCTGAGGCTTGAATTTGCCTTGACCGAATAACAAATCAGGTGTGGCACCTGGGAAAAGGCAGTGTCGAAGGCCTGATACCGACTGCGGATCATTGCTGCGGAATAAACATAAAACGGCGTGCCGATCTCTTTTGCCAGCTTCGACAGATCGAGAGATTCACAAAAGAGCGTACGACCAGTTTGTTTCCCAACGGAGCGGTAAACGAACGTCGGCGCCCGCACTGCCTCTGGGGATTGCGGAATGTCAGTCATTTCTTCTTAGGAGGATTGTGGCTCCCGCCATGCACGCGGATGGCGACTACGGTCTGATCATCAAAAGTCTCTACTCCGGCAGAATGTTCGGCCGCGGCTTTGAAAAGCGAATCGACTACGCATGCAGCGGACTTCTCGGAGCACTCGGCAATAATTCTTTCCGCGCGTCCTCTGCCAAAGAGTTCGCCGCGGCGGTTTCGAGCATCCAAAATTCCGTCGCTGAAGAAAACGAACATCTCTCCCGGTTTCATTCGGAATTTGAACTCTTCATAGTCGGTCTCGTCAAATAATCCGAGCGGAAGTCCGGTCGCTTCGACGATCTCGATCTTGCCATCGTGTACATACAAAGGGCGCGGCAATCCCGAGTTCGCAACCGTCAGGGTGCGTTGCTGGTCATCCCAAACGGCAAAGATAATCGAAACAAACTGAGCCTCAATGCGCCGTTCCGCCAGAGACAGATTGACGGCAGATAGCATCTCTGCCGGGCCGGGCTCGATGGGCGCATGGGAACGAATGATTCCGCTGACCAGGGCAGCATAAATTGCCGCCGGTGCGCCCTTGCCGCTCACGTCGCCCACGGCGATCCCCAATCGCGACATCGAATAGGGCACGAAATCGTACAGATCTCCTCCAATCGTCCGTGCAGGAACGAACTTCGCGGCGACATCGAGGTGGGCGAGTTTCGGGTTAGTCTGGGGCAGCAATCTGCTCTGTAATTCGCGTGCTAATGCGAGATCGCGTTCGAGCCGCCGCTCTTGCCGCTCGATCTCTTCATAAAGCCGGGCGTTTTCGATGGCGATGGCGATCTGTGCCGCCAGCGTGGTCATCGTGCGCTTGTGCTCTTCGGTAAAGAAGCCGCGCCGCGTATGTTCCAGGTCGAGTATGCCAATGACTTTGCCTTTGTAAATGAGGGGCACGGCGAGCTCAGAACGGGTCTCTGGATTGGTTTCGATGTACCTGGAATCTTTGCCGACATCCGGCGCCAAGACCGCTTCTTTGCTTTGCGCGGCAGTTCCGACAATCCCTTTCCCCAGCGGAATCTCGTGCTTGAGGTGGATGTTCTCTTTGAAGCGCAATGAGAATCGATGCTGCAACTTTTCTCCCGCGGAATCTAGCAGCAGAATGCTGAACATCTGGTAATCGATTAACCGCTGCACCAGTTCGGCGATCCGGCTGAGAAGTTCATCGAGATTCAGAATGGAGGTCAGTTCGCGCGCAATCTCGTTCAGCAGAAGAAGGATTCGTGCTTGCTTCGTAGTGCGGGTGTAGAGCTGGGCATTTTCGATGCCCGCCGCCATGCGCGAGGCAACAAGGGTCAGCACGCGCTGGTGTTCTTCGGTGAAGTATCCTGGTTCCCGCGCCTCGAGATCGATGACTCCGATCACGCGATTTTTGCTAATCAGCGGAATGGCAAGTTCCGAGCGCACATTGGGGACAGCCTCGATATAGCGGGGATCGCAGGTGACATCATCGATCAGCACGGGTTGCCGCAACTGAGCCGCGATTCCAGTCACTCCCTCGCCAACTTTGACTCTGCTACGCTCGGCAAACTCGGCCGGATATCCGACCTGGAAACGGAAGCGTAACTCGTGAGTTTTGTCGTTTAGCAAAAGAATTGCAAAGATTTCGTAGTCAATGACCTTGCGCACGACTTCGGCGACACGCCGCAGAGTCGTATCCAGGTCGAGCGAGGTGGCAAGTACGTCGGCCACATCGAGCAACAAGTATTCAAAGGCCGAACTTTCCGGTTTTGTCAGGAGGGACCCCATCCCAAGTATGATAGCAGCCGCTTGCAGCATACACAGGAGCGTGCGCTTCGAGTACGATCGCGAGTACGATCGGATTCATCGCAACTTCGCTCAGTTACGGCCGCGGCACCACGCAGATGTCTGCTAAATTTCGATACTTTTCCGCATAATCAAGCCCGTATCCGACCACAAACTCATCGGGAATTTTGAAACCGACGTAGTCCCCTTCGAGAGGAAGCTTGCGGCGGGAAGGCTTGTCGAGCAGCGCCGCAATTTTCAAGTTCCTCGGCTGATGCGCCAGCAAAAGTTTCTTCAAGTAAGTCAACGTCAAGCCAGTGTCGAGGATGTCTTCCACGACAATCACGTTCTTGTCTTTCATAGACTGATCCACATCCTTGGTCAGTTTGACCTCGCCCGTGGAATCCCAGCCGCTTTGCAGTTCCTGCTTTGGACTCGGACGATTGCCGTAGCTTGATACTCCGATGAAGTCGAACGTCGCATCCAGCCGAATCTGCCGGGCCAAGTCCGACAAGAAAATGGCCGCGCCTTTTAACACGGCCACTAAAATGATCGACTGCCCTTCAAAATCTCTTGTGATTTCCGCACCCAATTCTTGAACGCGTTGGGCAATTTCGGCCCGCGTTATTAACACCTTCAGGTCGGTCATGGCGTTTCATATTAAACTAAAAGTCAAGCCGTCCGACATTCGATGCAACTATTCGAATTCGTCAATCCAGAATTCGTTAATCCAGAAGGCCGGAGCTTTCTTTCATGAATCTGAATGGCGTTAAACTCACGTGGTTAGGTCACGCGACATTTCGCATTGAAACAGCCGCCGGCAAGACCATAATCATTGATCCGTGGATCATGAATAATCCCGCCTGTCCTGCGGCGGAAAGAAAAGTAAAGAAAGTCGATATTCTGCTGTGCACTCACGGTCACGGCGACCACATCGGTGACGCGGTCGAGATTTGCAAACAGCACAATCCAATCGTGGTCGGGATTCCGGAACTGGTGCGCTGGCTCGGCAAGAAGGGTGTTAAGCAAACTGCAGAAATGAACAAAGGAGGAACCCAGACCGTCGGCGACATCAAAGTCACCATGGTTCACGCCGATCATTCTTGCGGCATTCAGGATGGCGACGAAATGATCTACGGGGGCGAAGCCTGCGGCTATGTCGTGGAGTTTTCCAACGGGATTAAGATCTATCACGCTGGCGACACGAATGTTTTCGGAGACATGACGATCATCCGTGAGCTATATGCGCCTGATATCGCGATGCTGCCCATCGGCGATCATTACACCATGGGACCTCGCGAAGCGGCCTACGCCTGCAATTTGCTGAAGCCGAAGACTGTTATTCCCATGCACTTCGGAACCTTTCCCGTCCTGACTGGAAGACCGAGCGAATTACATAAGCTGGTCCCCGGCATTGAGATCGTCGAGATGAAGCCGGGACACACACTCTCATAAGTCTGTTCGAAAGGCGCCAAGTGACAAAAAGCAAGCAGAAACCTCACATGCCCAGCTGGCGGCATTATGACTTCGTTACCGCCGGTCCCGTAGATGACTATCTGTTTTCGCTGCTTCCCAAGCGCGAGGAAGTCCTCACGGAGATGGAAGAGTATGCCACCGCGCACAATATTCCTATCGTAGGTCCGGCAGTGGCACGGGTTTTGCAACAGTTAGCCCTCATGATCTCCGCGCGCACCGTCTTCGAACTGGGTTCTGCGATTGGATATTCCACGATCTGGTGGGCGCAGGCCGTCGGGGAGCAGGGGCGGGTCGTCTACACCGACAGCGATCAAAAAAATGCCGAGCGTGCTCGCGGATATTTCGCCCGCGCTGGCGTCGCTAAACAAATCTCGCTGCACGCGGGAGATGCCTTGGAACTTCTCTCAGAGCAGAAACAGGAATTCGACATTATCTTCAACGACGTGGACAAGGAAGATTATCCCCGCGTGCTGCGCCTTGTGTCGCCGCGCTTGCGCAAGGGAGGGTTGTTCATCACGGACAATGTTTTGTGGAGCGGGCGAGTCGCTCAGAAGAACCCCACCGACTTGCACACAAAAGCGATCCTGGAGTTTAATCGCAAACTTTCGGAGTCGAAGGATTTCTACACGACCATTTTGCCCATTCGGGATGGACTCGCCGTTGCGATGAAAAAGTAGTCTAGCGAATTCGGTTTGCGGGAGGCACCTAGATCGACTTCACCGGAATCGCCAACAGGTCGTCGATCAGGCCAATTTCTTTTTGGAAAAATGGTTCTGCGTAGTTCACTCCGCCGAGCATGCCATAAAATCGGGCCATGGATTCGACTCGCTGGCGAATTTCAGCTTGCGCCGGGAAAATTTCCTTGCCGGCTTCCTGATCGCCGAATTGCGACTTGTAGGCCATGATGGATTGAAACTTGCCTTCGAATTGCTCGCTGATATCGACCACAAACGTGGGACGTACGTCGTAGTAGAGCGTGGCATAAACGATTTTGAACGGACGATGCGGAGCGGGATCTGAGCCCTTCGGCTCTGAGTTGCGGGCTTCGGTCTGCAGTTTTGCTAGCCCGGCCAAAAAGCACGCTTCATATCCCAGCACGGATGCTGTGTAGTGATCCGGATGTCGTCCTTTCCAGTACGGCAGGATCACGACGCGAGGGCGGGTCTCGCGAATCACCGCCGCAACCTTCAGCCGGTTCTCCCACGTGTTCTCGACGCGCCCGTCCGGAATGTCGAGCGCCCGCCGCCACACAACCCCAAGGATTTTGGCTGCGTCTTCGGCTTCGCGGGCGCGATCTTCGGCAGTTCCGCGGGTTCCCATCTCTCCTTGCGTTAAGTCGAGAATGCCTGTGCGCTGGCCGCGCTGGTCAGCTTTCAACAAAGTTCCCCCGCATGTCTGCTCAACGTCGTCGCGGTGCGCGGCTATAGCAAGAATGTCGAGCGCTTGATCAGGAAGGGAAGTCATTTGGGCTGCTCCCATTCCTGCCTGAGCAAGCCGTACAGCTCCAGATCAAGGAATTGAGCGAATTTGTAAACATGCTGTCGCTGACAGCC
>Ga0335072_10016590_pt1 | contig 10439 bp, 9 predicted proteins | sample Lox_Sample_21_FD_206725 | JGI IMG/M metagenome (GOLD analysis project Ga0335072, IMG submission 206725) | Soil microbial communities from Loxahatchee National Wildlife Refuge, Florida, United States - Lox_Sample_2.1 | ecosystem: Environmental > Terrestrial > Soil > Wetlands | place: USA: Florida... | reverse complement strand
ACACCGTCATCTACAGCAAGTACGGCGGCACCGAGATCAAGTACAACGGCGAGGAATACCTGATTCTGTCGGCACGCGACGTGCTGGCCGTCGTATCTAAGTAATTCGTGTTCCGCCCCGGCGATCCCCGTGATTTATCGCGGGTGGTTTCCGGGGCGGCATGCGTTGCCGGGCGTGAAGGAGCCTGATGAGCAAGCTGATTGAGTACGACGAAACCGCGCGCCGCGCCATGGAAGCGGGCGTGGACAAGCTCGCCGACGCGGTACGCGTGACGCTGGGGCCGCGAGGCCGGCACGTGGTGCTGGCCAAAGCATTTGGCGGTCCCACGATCACCAACGACGGCGTCACCGTCGCGCGTGAGATCGACCTGGAAGACCCGTTCGAGAACCTGGGCGCCCAGCTGGTGAAGTCGGTGGCCACCAAGACCAACGACGTCGCCGGCGACGGCACCACCACCGCGACCGTGCTGGCCCAGGCGTTGGTCAAGCGCGGCCTGCGCATGGTCGCCGCCGGCGCCAACCCGATCGCGCTGGGCGCGGGAATCGGTAAGGCCGCCGACGCGGTGTCCGAGGCGCTGCTCGCCGCCGCCACCCCGGTGTCGGGCAAGGACGCCATCGCGCAGGTGGCGACGGTCTCGTCACGCGATGCGCAGATCGGCAAGCTGGTCGGGGAGGCCATGACCAAGGTGGGACACGACGGCGTGGTCAGCGTCGAAGAATCCTCGACGCTGAGCACCGAGCTGGAGTTCACCGAGGGCGTCGGCTTCGACAAGGGCTTCCTGTCGGCGTACTTCGTCACCGACTTCGACTCCCAGGAGGCGGTGCTCGAAGACGCGCTGATCCTGTTGCACCAGGAAAAGATCAGCTCGTTGCCCGATCTGCTGCCCATGCTGGAGAAGGTCGCCGAGGCGGGCAAGCCGCTGTTGATCATCGCCGAAGACATCGAGGGCGAGGCACTGGCCACCCTGGTCGTCAACTCCATCCGCAAGACGCTCAGGGCGGTCGCGGTCAAGTCGCCGTTCTTCGGCGACCGCCGCAAGGCATTCCTCGAGGACCTGGCGGTGGTGACCGGCGGACAGGTGGTCAACCCCGACGCCGGCCTGCTGCTGCGCGAGGTGGGGCCCGACGTGCTGGGCACCGCCCGCCGTGTCGTGGTCAGCAAGGACGACACCATCATCGTCGAGGGCGGCGGCTCCAAGGATGCCGTTGCCAACCGCGTCAAGCAGCTGCGCGCCGAGATCGAGAACAGCGACTCGGAATGGGACCGCGAGAAGCTGCAGGAGCGGCTGGCCAAGCTGGCCGGCGGGGTGGCCGTCATCAAGGTGGGGGCCGCCACCGAGACCGCGCTCAAGGAGCGCAAGGAAAGCGTCGAGGATGCCGTCGCGGCCGCGAAGGCCGCCGTGGAAGAGGGCATTGTCGCGGGCGGGGGATCGGCGCTCATCGGTGCCCGCAAGGCGCTGAAGAAACTACGTAAGTCGCTGACCGGCGACGAGGCAACCGGCGTCGAGGTGTTCTCCGACGCACTGAGCGCACCGCTGTACTGGATCGCCACCAATGCCGGGCTGGACGGTGCGGTCGCGGTGAACAAGGTCGGTGAACTGCCCGCCGGGCAGGGACTGAACGCGGACACGCTGACCTACGGCGACCTGGTCGCCGAAGGCGTGATCGATCCCGTCAAGGTGACCCGCTCGGCAGTGCTCAATGCCGGGTCGGTCGCCCGGATGGTGCTCACCACCGAGACGGCGGTGGTCGACAAGCCGGCCGATCAGGACGACCACGCCGGGCATCACCACGGCCACGCGCACTAGTGGTAGTCGGAAGGGGTACGCGGAATCTTGCTGCGTACCCATTTTGTCTTCTGTAACGCTTAATCACGTAGTCCTGGTTTTTAGTTCGCGACGGCGAATACTCGCCATTCGTCGGGCATCCCCCTGAGCACATGGAATCCACGGTCGGCGAATGCGATACCCGAGCCGGCCACCAGGTCCTTGACTGTCGACGACACAAGCACCTCACCCGGTTGAGCCAGGGCGGAGACGCGTTGACCGATGTGGACAGCAATCCCACCGATGTCGACACCGCGAAGTTCGATCTCGCCGGTATGTAGTCCGGCCCGCACTTCGATGCCTAACGGCTGCACTGCCTCGCGAATTGCTTGCGCGCAGCGCACGGCACGCGCGGGGCCGTCGAAGGTCGCGAGCATGCCGTCACCAGTCGTTTTGATTCTGCGACCGCGGTGAAGCTCGACCTCGTGGGCGACTAGCGCGTCGTGGCGGTCCAACGTCCGCGTCCACACGTCGTCGCCGAGCGCGGCGGCACGCTCCGTCGAGGAAACGATGTCGGTGAAGAGCACCGTCACCAGAGCGCGATCCGGCACCTGCAGGGGACGAACACCGGTGAGGAACTCTTCGATCTCGTCGATGATCGCATCCTGGTTGCCGAGGTAGGGGAAGTAGTCACTTCCCGGAAGTTCGACGACTTTAGCCCCTGGAATGTGCGCACCCATATAGCGGCTCCCAAAGGCGTGCGCGAGGTCCGCCGTCCGATGCATGACAAGTGTCGGCACTTGAATAGTCGGCAAGAGGTCGCGTATGTCGATCTCGAAGATCATCTGCAGAAGCGCGAGAGCTGCTCCCGGACTTGCCGATAAGCGCTCCCATCGCCCGTGTGCCTTTTGCCAGGCTCGATCGTCGGCGCGATCCGGTGTTAGGGCGCGAATGAAAAGTCCTCCCCCATGGCCGCGGCCCCAGTTCTCCTCCATGTCCCACAGAAGATCAGCCAACATCTCCTCGGGTATGCCATCCGGGTAGTCCGGCGCCGACGCCATGCGCGGATATGCGCCGTACAGGACGAGTGCCGACACGCGCTCCGGGTATGTCGCGGTGAAAAGAACCGACAGTGATCCGCCTTCCGAGCTACCGAACAGGGCGGCTCGCTGCGACCCGACGTCGTCCATCACAGCGCGCAGATCATCCATCCGTTGCTCGAGCGTCGCTACGGCGACCCGATCGGACAGGCCGGTGCCACGCTTGTCGAACATGATCAAACGGCAGAACGACGCGAGACGCTCGAAGTATCTGCGCTCGGCAGGATCCTCCCACTGGAGCTCGAGGTTCGAGACGAACATCGGAACGTGAATGAGGTCGAACGGTCCGTCGCCGATCACCTGGTAGGCGATGTTGACGTCGCCTGATTTCACGTACCGAGTTTCGGGGACTTCGAACATGTAGGAAGTCTAGGTCGCTCTCAGAGACATGACGGGCAGATCTGACGTCCGTCGCGACGGGCAAGGCCGTGGGCACGTCTGGGCTCTGGCACGCGTGGCTTAAATCCGACACCACCGAGACGGCCGTCGTGGACAAGCCGGCCGACGAGGACGAGCCGGGAATGCCTTCGTTTGTTGGGCGTAAGAACGGGCCGCGGTCAGTTAGCCCGCCTGTCAGGGTTGACGCGCTGCCGCATGCGGTGCAATGTGATACCCGTCATATGACCACTGGTCATACCGGCGGAAGGGCGGCAGCGCATGAGCACGAGGGACAAGTACACGGACGTGCCAGCGCCCTACTCGTGGGAGGTCGCCAGTGCCGGCGACGCGCGCTTCACGTGGGAGTACGACGACGGGCGCGCCCGGCTCCTTTCCCTATACCAAAAGGGAAAGGACAAACAGTGGGATGCTCAGTCGCGCATCGACTGGGCGCAAGACGTCGACCCGATGAACCCGATCGGGCTGCCTGACGAGTTCCATCCGCTGTTCGGCAGCCCGATGTGGGACGCCGCAGACGAATCACGTCGCGCCGAGATGCGCCAGCATTCCCAGGCCTGGCAGTTCTCGCAGTTCCTGCACGGCGAGCAGGGGGCGATGGTGTGTGCGGCCAAGATCGTCGAGGTCGTCCCGGACCTGGACGCGAAGTTCTACGCGGCCACCCAGACCATGGACGAGGCCCGGCACGTCGAGACGTTCTCGCGGTTCCTGCAGGAGAAGGTCGGCCTGGTCTACCCGATCAACAAGCACCTCACTTCTCTGTTGGAAGACACCCTGCGCGACTCGCGCTGGGACATGCCCTACCTCGGCATGCAGGTCCTCATCGAAGGGCTGGCACTCGCCGCCTTCGGGGTGCAGCGCGACTTGGCGGCGCCGGGCTCGCTGGCCAAGCAGGTGCTCGCCTACGTGATGCAGGACGAGGCCCGGCACGTCGCCTTCGGCCGAATCTCGCTGAAGGACTACTACTCCGGGCTGACCGAAGCCGAGCGGGACCAACGGGAAGAGTTCGTCGTGGAAGCCTGCTACCTGATGCGCGACCGGTTCCGCGGCGAGGAGGTTTTCGAGACCCTCGGCCTCGACGTCCAAGCGTGTGCCGAGTGGGTCGACACGTCGCCGGTCATGATCCAGTTCCGCTCGCACCTATTCAGCCGCATCGTGCCGATCGTCAAGGACATCGGGTTGTGGGGCAACAAGGTGCAGAAGGCCTTCTCGGACATGGGTGTCCTCGACATGGGCGGCTTCGACATCGAGGCGCTGATGAAGGCCGACGAGGATCAGGCCGAGGCGCTGGACCAGGCACACGCCGAGATGGCCGACCGGGCTCTCGAGGTGGACCAGGTAATCGCGGCGGGCGCGAGCTAACCCAATGTCCGGTTTGGACATGCATCACGATCGAGAAGGTCGGCGGCGTCGGGCCCTTGGCATCCTGACGGCCGAGACCACCGTCGTCGACAAGCCCGCCGAGGAGGTGCGTCGGGGGCTTTTGCGTGTGGTCGCGAATCAAGCATTATTGGGCCGGACAGCACGCGTTTAAGTGATCTCGTTCTTGAGGTAACGGTCATGGGTTTACGCCGGCGGATGTTGGCGACGGTCGCCGGGCAACTCGGCCGGCCGCATGGTCTGGTGGGCCGCGGCGTCGCGGTACTGCTCAACCGTGGCAATCGTCTGGCGGTGGCTGGCGCCGTCGATGCGGCGGGAGCAGCGGCCGGGGAGACGGTGGCCGACATCGGTTTTGGTGGCGGACTAGGGCTCGACCTGTTTCTGCGGCGGGTCGGTCCGCAGGGCACCGTCTACGGTGTGGAAATCGCCGAGGACATGCTCACGCGCGCCCGCGCGCGCCTCGCCACCCAGATCGCGGCCGGACGGATAAGGCTTGTCAATGGGTCGCTGACCGCGTTGCCGCTCGACGATGGGTCGCTCGATGCGGCGATCTCGGTCAACACTGTGTATTTCGTGTCAGACCTTGACGCCGCCTGTGCTGAACTTGCTCGTGTGCTGCGACCCGGTGGCCGAGCGGTGTTGGGGATCGGTGATCCTGACGCGATGGCCCGCTTGCCTTTCACTGCCTACGGCTTCAAGCTGCGCCCGATCGCCGAGATCATCGCTGCCTTGAAAAACGCGGGGTTTACGGATGTCGAGCAGCGCCGCCTCGACGAGGTGGCGATCTCTCACCATCTGGTCGTTGTTCGCGCGGGCTAGACGGTGTTTTGTGGCACACATGGATGCGCCGATATTTTCCATCACTCCTGGCTACGGGGAACGCCAGCTGCGCGAATTTCACTACTCACAGGTCGTTCGGTACGGCGACCGGGTAGAGACCGCCGGTCAAGGAGGTTGGGATGACGACTGGTGCTATCCGGAGTCAGTTCGCGACGAAGTCATTCGGGCCTTCGACAACGTCGAACGGACGTTGGCAACAGCAGGAGCATCTTGGCGCCAAGTGATAACCGTGCACTCGTACCACGTGCCGGATGCAAACGGCCGGATCGGGCCTGAGCACCTCGACACCATGGTCGAACAGTTCCGCCTGCGCACGGGTGACCGCGCACCGTTGTGGACATGCATCGGCGTCGCCGCGCTGGCGGGTCCAAAGATGCGCGTCGAGATTCAAGTCGCCGCGATCGTTGAGGACAAAGACTGAGCGCGGGTTGGCCGCGTAGTCAGCTCGGAAGCGCCACGGTCATCACCACCACTAGGTAGTGCCGAAGAAACACCCCCGGTTCATCGCCGGGGGTGTTTCGTTATTGGCATGGATCGCATCTGGCAATCGGCGTGGGATCGGTACAAATCCAGGTATTCGTGGGCATGCTGGGCGCTCACGCTCCCCCTGGCACTCCCGGTTTATCTCGCCTGGTCTTTGGGCATTGTCGCTTTCGAGAGGTCTGATCGCTACACCGAGGCGGCTGCAGTGACCGTGCTCGCCGTGCTCGCGTACCTGTATGTGCTGATAGCTCCCGGCGGAAGGGATCCCCGCCTCATCGAGCGGTGGGCCGCTGGTGACGATGTTGATCGAGAGAGCGCACTGCGCGCCACCTACAGCTACGGCCGGAAATTGATTGCGAGGGGGGTGGTCGTCACCTTCATTTGTGTCGCGGCGCTGTTCGTTGGTGTCGGCATGATTGCCGGGGCGAGCCCGTCGCGGCTCATCCAGTACGCGATTCTGGGAGCCATTGCCGGAACTGCCGGCCAGCTGATCACTCTGCACAGCCTCGTCGAAGCAACCTTGCGGCCCGCCAGGGCTGCGATCGCCTCGGGTACGGAGATCGGCGATTCCATGCCTCGCTCTCGCCCGGCGTTCGCCACGTGGACTAACGTGGCCATGCTTGCGGTGGGGTTCGCGTTTGCCGTCGCGGGTGCGATTCTGGGAGCCGTATTAGACGTGGCCAGGCACGGCCCTGCCCTGACCATGGTGATCGGTGGTGTACTGGTGCTCGTCATCGGGCCGTCGCTCTGGGCCGCGTACTCGCCACTCCTGCAACCCATTCGCGATCTCGCCGCAGGAACTGAGCGTGTTGCGGCCGGTGATTTCAGCCAACGCCTGCCGGTGGTGCAAGATGACGACCTCGGCGCGTTGGCGGCGTCTTTCAACCGCATGCAGGCGGGTCTGACTGAGCGACAACGACTTCAGGCCGCGTTCGGCACCTACGTCGACCCGGCCCTGGCGGCACGGCTGCTCGAACAGGGCGACGACGTCTTCACCGGCGAGCGCCGCGAGGTGACCGTGATGTTCGTCGACATCCGCGACTTCACCCCGTTCGCCGAGGCGAATACCGCCGAGGACACGGTTTCCCGACTTAATGCCCTGTTCGAGATCGTTGTGCCTGCCATCGTCGACGCCGGTGGGCACGTTAACAAGTTCCTCGGGGACGGCGCATTGGCAGTCTTCGGCGCGCCAAACGATCTTCCGGATCATGCCGATGCGGCGGTGAATGCCGCTGTGTTGATTCATCGCCTCGTCGCCGAGCGATTCAGCGGGGAGCTTCGGATTGGCATCGGGATCAATACCGGCGTGGTGATCGCCGGAACCATCGGTGGCGGAGGCAAGCTCGAGTTCACCCTGATCGGCGACACCGTCAACGTCGCTGCCCGCGTCGAGCAGCTCACCAAAACCACCGGCGACCCAATCCTCCTCACCCAACTGACCGTCGACGCCCTGGTCCCTCGACCGAACGGACTCACGGACCGGGGATTGCATGCCTTGAAGGGTAAGTCAGCCGAGGTGCAGGTCTTCGGACTCGACCCAGCGGTGTAATCGTCTGGAGCCTGAAGACCACGGCCACGGTCCCTGGCGGGGGCGTTTTCGTAGCTCAACGCTCACAGACGTCTAGTCTCACGTCATGGACCGCATCTGGCAGTCGACGTGGGACCGGTACGGAGCGAGGTACTCGTGGGCAATTTGGGCAATTATGTTCGCCCCGTTGCTCATGACATACCTCCTTTGGTCGTATGCAGTTGTCTCTCTCGAGAAGTCAAGTCACTTCGTGGAGGCGAGCGTTTTCACCGGTGTCGCCGCGGTGGTGTTGGCGTACGTGGTGGTTCTTCCCCATGGCCGTCCGTTCCGCCTGACGCAACGCTGGGCGGCCGGCTACGAAGTCGATCGTGCCCGAGCACTGGCGGATACGTACAGCTGGAGTCGCGCGGCGGGCGTTCGATCATTCGGGATCCTGCCGCTGTGGACCGCGCTGCTGTCAATGGGTGTCGCTGCGATCGCCGGGGGTACTGGGTGGCGGCTCATGCAGTACGCGGTCGTGGGCGTCGCCCTGGGAATTGCCATGGCGCTCATCGGTTTGCACACCTTTGTGCAAGGAGCATTGCGACCGGCCAGGCTCGCGCTCGCCGGGGATACGGGGATAGGCGACACGCTTCCGCGCTCTCGCCCTACTTTCGCTGCGTGGTTGAACCTCTCGATGCTGGGGTCTGTGTTCACCTTCGCCGGCGCGGGCGCGATGTGGGGGGCAGTGCTGGATCGGACCCGCGAGACCCCCGTGCTCGTGGTTGGGATCGCGGCAGCGTTGACCATTGGTTTGGGGGCGCCGATCACCGTCGCCGTCATTGTCTCGCCGTCCTTACGTCCCATCCACGACCTTGCCGCAGGGACCGAACGTGTGGCGGCCGGCGACTACAGCCGGCGCCTGCCGGTGGTTCAGGACGACGACCTCGGCGCGCTGGCGGCATCGTTCAACCGGATGCAAGCGGGATTGGTTGAGCGGCAACGACTTCAGGCGGCTTTCGGGACGTACGTCGATCCCGCTCTTGCGGCGCGGCTGCTCGAGCAGGGTGATGATGTCTTCACCGGTGAGCGTCGACAGGTGACGGTGATGTTCGTCGACGTCCGCGATTTCACCCCGTTTGCCGAGGCCAACAGCGCCGAGGACACCGTCGCCCGCCTCAACACTCTGTTCGAGATCGTCGTGCCTGCCGTCGTTGATGCGGGCGGGCATGTCAACAAGTTCCTTGGCGATGGCGCCCTGGCCGTCTTCAACGCCCCCAACGACCTTGCCGATCATGCCGACGCCGCCGTGAGCGCAGCGGTTCTGATTCACCGGTTGGTCGCCGAACGGTTTGGCGGCGCGATGCGGATCGGCATCGGAATCAACAGTGGTGTGGTGATCGCGGGCACCATCGGCGGCGGCGGCAAGCTCGAATTCACCCTGATCGGCGACACCGTCAACGTCGCTGCCCGCGTCGAGCAGCTCACCAAGACCACCGGTGACGCGATCCTTCTCACCCAACAGACCGTCGACGCCCTGGTTTCTCGCCCGCGCGGACTCACCGACCGCGGAGCTCACGCTCTGAAGGGAAAGTCAGCTGCCGTACCGGTCTTCGGCCTCGACCCAGCGATGACGAAGGGCACGGACGCCATCACTACGCGGTTGGGAGGTGGTTGATGCCCGACTGTGGGGCTTATGTACGAAATCCCATCGATTTCCAGACGTAAGGCCCACAGTCGGCGTTCCACTCGCGACCGGTGGGACCATATGGCACATGGATAGTGATCGCGCTGGTCCGCGCTTAGCTGGGTTACATCACCTTGGAATCTCGGTTACCGACCTTGACCGCAGCATGCGTTTCTATTGCGACGTGGTCGGGGCAGAGGTGCTGGTCGGGCCCAATGACGGTACGAGTCCGTCGTTTATCGGCCGCATGGCCATTCTCAAGCCTGGGCGGACGGTTCTTTGACGTGTGCGAGCATTCTCGCAACGAAGGGGAGCGGTTCGATCCCGTGCAGACCGGACTCGACCACCTCGCGCTGGAGGCGGAATCGTTGGATGAGCTACGGGCATGGGCGTCGTGGCTTGATGCCTCTGGCGTGGCGCGATCGGAAGTGCGAGAAGTGGCAGGCGGACTCGGGAAGATGTTCGACTTCGTCGATCCTGACGGTATCCAGATCGAGTTCATACACCTCAATCTTGCCTAGGTGGCCACTTTCCGCGGGACAGGTCGCCATCGAGCAATCGAGCGCTGACGTCGCCGTCGTAGAACAGGCTCGGGTCGAAATCGTCACCGAAGTGCTTTCTGAGTAACGACGAGAACAGCAGGGCGGCCGACTGCGGCCGGTGGTTCATGACGAGTTGGCTGGTTTCGCCTGCTTCGTTGAAGTACACAACGACGAAGTTGTAGATCTCGACTCCGCCCGGATGGTAGGCCTCGGTGCCACGGATGCTGGAGCGGTAGTCCTCCAAGAAGAGTTCGCCGCGCATGCCGTAGAAGCGGAAGTCCTGAAACGCGTAGAGGCTTCGCGCGAAGCTCAGCATCTTGCCGACGTTGTCTGCGCCGCGCAGTTCGCCGTTGAACACAGCGCCCTGGAGGATGACATCGTCGGCGAGGTTGTCCAGCCAGTGTGGGTAGTAGTCCAGGTGTTGCGCCTGGTTCTCGAGCTTGCGGGTGGTCTCGTTCGGTGTCGTCATTACAGCTGTCTCCTCGTGCCTAGGTCGATTGGGATTAGGACGCACCGCATCTCTTAGGAATTCCTGCTTACGAGTGGGCAACCTGGCCCCAATGATTCTGGTAGTCCCAGGAACACATTCAGCCTCCGGCGGTCAGCTTGCTCCTCGAGACTTAAGCCACGCACACTCCTCGCGGGGTGGATTCACGGTGTGGTTGCAACAGTGGTTTCTGGTGGGATTGACAGTAATCGGTTGAGGACTTGGGCGGGACTGTCCCAGTCGAAGCGTTTA
>Ga0335072_10016589_pt1 | contig 10439 bp, 9 predicted proteins | sample Lox_Sample_21_FD_206725 | JGI IMG/M metagenome (GOLD analysis project Ga0335072, IMG submission 206725) | Soil microbial communities from Loxahatchee National Wildlife Refuge, Florida, United States - Lox_Sample_2.1 | ecosystem: Environmental > Terrestrial > Soil > Wetlands | place: USA: Florida... | reverse complement strand
TGCCCCAGCCGCTCCTTGTTGGCGTCGAGCAGCCGGTGCCCGAGCTGCACGAGCGCGGTCAGGTCCTCGACGTCGCCGGCCGGCCGCGACGGATCGACGCCCCGCAGGAACAGCGTTTCTGCCATGTAGACGGTGCCGAAACCGGCGACGTTGCGCTGGTCGAGCAGCGCCTCGCCGATCGGCCGGCCGCCGTCCGCGCCGAGGCGGCGGGCCGCCTCGGCGGCCTGCGCCGTGTCCCAGCCCTGGCCGAGCAGGTCGGGGCCGAGGTGCCCGGTCACCTGGTGTTCCCGCGCGGTCGGCAGGATCTCGGTGATGCCGAGCAGGTAGCCGACGGCCTGCCATTCCGCGTTGGCCAGCACGACCCGCACCTGGTGGGCGTTCTTCCGCGGCGGGCCCGCGGCGGCCGGGCGGATCCGCCACGAGCCGTCCATCTTGAGGTGGGTATGCACCGTCAGGCCGTTCCCCACGCGGATGAGCAGGTGCTTGCCCTGGGAGACGGCCTCTGTCACCGGGTGACCGGTGAGGTTAGCGGTCGCGTACCTGGGCACGCGGAAGTCGCTGCGGGTCAGCACCCGCCCCGCCAGCGCCTCGTGCAGGCGCCGGGCGGTGTTCCAGACGACATCACCTTCGGGCACCCCTCAAGGATGCCCGCCACGGGGGAGTGCGCCGCACGGGGAGGCCTGCCGCGGGAGTGATCGGCGCGCTAGCGGCGGCCTGGGTAGCCGCCGGTGCCGTATCCGCCCGTGCCGTGGCCGTTGTTGCCCTGGCCTGCCGGACGCGGGGTCCGGTACCTGTCGTCGTCCTGGTCGCCAGCGGGCCTGGCCGGGTAGGGCTGGCTCGGGTACGGGTAGGACGCGCCGTTCCCGCGGTCGTACGGGTGCTGGCCGGCGTGCTGAGCGCCCTGGCCGGGGTTGCGGGCGGTGCCCGCCCGCGGGTCGGCCGGGTACTGCGGCATGCTGAACGACTGGGTCTGCTCGCTCAGCGCCGCCTCCCGGCGGTCGTCGGGGACCTGCGCCCGGCGCGCCGCGACCCGGTAGGAGCGGCCGTCGGTGTCGACGAGGGCCGACCGCGACCACGCCTTGCTGGTCAGCGGGTCGTCGTCGGCGCCCCTGCGGGGGCGGCCCTGGTTCCTCGCGTCGTGACCGGTGGCGTCCTGGATCCGCACGCCCTGGCCCTCGGGGGCGCCGCGGCTGTCCTGGCCGCGAGGGTCCTGGGGCCTGGCGCTGTGCCGGGGCTCGGGGTAACCGGTGGCGGTCACCCGGTCGATGCGCTCGGTGCGCTCCCCCCAGTCGGGGCGCTCGGGCGGACGGCTGGCGGCACGCGCGCCGTTCGGCTGGAAGGTCGGCTGCGCCAGGCCCGCGGCCGGGCGGCCGGGGGGCGCCGCGTGTGCCGGGGGCGCCGAGTACATCTGTGGCGCCGCGGGCGCAGGGGCCGGGCCGGCGCCCGCCCTGGACATCGGCCCGGAGGATGACCGGGCCATGGGGCCAGAGGATGACCGGGGCATGGGGCCGGAGGACGACCGGGCCATGGGGCCGGAGGATGACCGGGCCATGGGGCCGGAGTTGGCGCCGCTCGTGCCCGCCGGGGCTGGACGGCCAGGTGCTGCGCCGCCAGGCAGGTAGCCGTTCTGCCCGGACAGCGCCGCGGACGCGGCGGAGCTCAGCCCCGGCGGCGGCCCGAGGCGGCCGGATCCGGTCCGCTGTTCGCTCGCCACGCGCGGCTCGCCCGCGACGCGCGGGTCAGCAGGCACGGGCCGGTCCCGACCGGGCCTGCGGTCGGCGCCCAGCGGCCGGCCGGCGGTCAGCCGGGAATCGCTCGCACCGCCGCGCCGCGCCGCGCCGCGCCGGCCCGTCGGACGGCCGTCCGCCTGTGCGGGGTCAGCGTCGAGCGCGTCGTTGGCCGAGTGGAACGGCCGGTCGGCCGAGACCGATGCCCAGTAGTCCTCGTCGGACACCTCGTCGTCCGGCCAGATGTCGACGGACCGGTCGCGGCGTCCCAGCCGCAGCCGGCGTTCGCCGCGGTCGCCGCGGTCACGGCGCCTGCGGCCACCGCCGCGCTCGGCGTGATCGCCCCGGTCGCCGCCATCGTCTTCTGTCAGGTCGTAGCCGCCCGTCCCGTAGCCGGGGCCCGCCTCGAAGCCGTCGTTCTCGTACGACGCGTCCTGGCCGTAGCCGTCCGGCCCGTGTCCGTCGCGGGGATAGCCGCCTGGCTGGTAGCCGCGCCGGTGTCCGCCCGCCGCGGCGTCGCGCGCCCGCTGCGGGCCGGTGCCCTGATCGTCGTGGCCGTAGCCGTCGTCCCCGCGCCCGGGGACGCTGGAACGCTCACCGGGCCGCGCGCCCGCGGCCCACCGGCCCTTGATGCCCTCGGGGGAGAAGTACTCGTCGGGGGACCAGGCGTCGTCATCGCCGGCGTAGGCGTCGGGGGCGTAACCGTAGTCGTCGTACTCGGAGTCCGCTCTCCGCCTGTCGGCGGCTCTGCCGCCGCGCTTTTCAGGCTGCGAGTTCTTACGGCTCAGAAACGACATTCCACACCACCCGGGCAGAACAGCCTAACGGTGGCGCTAGCGAGGCACGCGCGGCCATCGACGCGAACCTGCCCCCTAATCGCAAGCGCCCTACTACACGGCACTGGTTCTGTTGATTCTTACCGACATCGAGTTTTCATGTCTGCTAAACCGCGAAGTTCGCCATTCAATGGCGCAAAGCGGGATGCTTCACACCAAACAACCTAGGATGTCGCGTTGACCGGCAGCCGGCCCCGGCCGATCGTCGCGGCCGCGATGGCCCGCCACGTGGCCTCGAGCGGGGCGCCGTTCGGCAGGTTCAGCACCGTGTTCAGAGCGTACACCGTGAACCGGTAGCCATGGATGATGCTGCCGGGACACGGCGCGTCGTAGCCGACGCTGCCCTCGCTGTTGTGCGCCTGCCGGGCTCCCGGCGGGAGCTGTCCCTCCACCAGGGCCGAGGTCGCCGGGCCGATGTTGAAGACGATCCAGTACACGTACGGCGTGATCGGCGCGTCCGCGTCGTCGAATACGAGGGCGATGCTCTTGGTGCCACGCGGGGCGCCCGCCCAGGTGAGCGGGGGATTAGCCGCCTGCGGGTCGGCGCACGTATAGCGCTCCGGCATCGTGTCCCGCTCGACCGCGCCGCTGTTGATCGTCATCACGCTCGGCGCGGTGATCGCGATGTTGGAGCCGAACACCCCGCACCCGGTCAGCGGCACCGCGCAGCAGATCGCGACGACGGCCGCGCCCAGCCGCCGCGTGCGCCTCGCGAGCAAGTCCACGCGTCACCTCCGGGCCCGATCTTAGGGCCTGATCTCGCCGAGCGTGGCGATCGCCGCGGTCAGGTGCTCAGGCGGCCGGGTGAATGCGAGCCGCAGGTGTGCCCTGCCCCCGTCCGCGGCGCTGAGCAGCCGCCCGGGAACGAGCGCCACGCCGCGCCGCAAGGCCGCCTGCGCGAACGCGTCGGAGTCGAGTCCGCCCGGCAGCCGCGCCCAGATCGTAAGCCCGCCCGACGGCGGGGTCCAGGTCCAGCCGGGCAGCGCGCTGCGCAGCGCCGCGGCAGCGGCGTCGTACCGCGGCCGGAGCCAGTCGGCCCGCCATTTGACGATCTCGTCGTGCCGGCCCGTCACCAAGGCGGCCACCAGGCCCTGCTGGTACGCGGTGGAGCCCAGGTCGGCCGCCGCCTTGGCGGCGGCGAGCCGGTCCGCGACCCCCGCCGGGGCCCGCGCCCAGCCCACGCGCAGCCCGCCCCAGTACAGCTTGGACAGTGAGCCGACCGTCACGATGTTCGGTGCGTCCGGAGCGAGCGCGGCCAGCGGCGGCGGCGCGCCGCCGTCGGACAGCGGCAGTTCCGCCAGCGTCAGGTCGTCGGCGAACGTGACGTCGGGGTGCCGTCGCGCGAGTGCCGCCACGGCGTCCCGCGCGTCGGCGGACAGCACCGACCCGACCGGGTTCTGGTGCGTCGGGATCAGGTAGACGAGCGCGGGACCGTGCGCCGCGACCGCGGCGGCGAGCCGCGTGACGTCGCCGGGCGGCACCCCGACGAGGCGCGCGCCCGCCCGGCGCAGCGCGTCGAGCACCCCCGGAAACGTGGGGTCCTCGGTCACCGCCGCGCGCCCGGCGCCCACCTCGCAGCTGACCAGCAGGTCGAGCGCCTGCTGGCCGCCGGTCGTGATGATGATCTGCGCCGGGTCGGTGGGCACGCCATGCCGCGCGGTGAGCATGTCCGCGATGGCGGCCCGCAGCGCCGGCAGGCCGTAAGGAAGGTAGCCGGTGCCAGCGGTCAGCGCCCGCCGCGCGGCGCCGGACAGCACCGACGCCGGGTCGTCGAGCGCGGCGGCGACCTGCGGCGCGCACTCCACCGCCGCCAGCGTCAGGTCGAACGACACCGCGGCGGCCTCGAGCATCCCGGTGAAGAACCCGTTGGCCCGGTGCACCGCGGCCGGCGTGACGCGGTGCGGCACGATCCTGGTCCCCGAGCCCTGGCGGCTCTCCGCCATCCCGTCGTCGCGAAGCAGCTGATAGGCCAGCGCGACGGTGTTGCGGCTGACGGCAAGCACCGCGGCGAGCTCGCGTTCCGGCGGCAGCCGCGTGCCTGGCGGCAGCGACCCGGTGTCGGCCAGCCGTCCGATCCGGCTGGCCAGCAGCCGGTACAGCGGCCCGTCGGCGGCGGACCAGCGGCCGAGCAGGTCCGCGAGGGCAGGCCCGCCGATCCGGGCATCGATTGGCACCGTCACAATAAGGCCAATCATGCCACGGACCGTCGTCCGCCCGGGAACCCCTGGAGCCGGTTAGCGGAACCTTCCCGGCAGCGGCACCTGATGACAGTTATGGGCGGCCGCGCGGGAACCGATAATGGGGGGGTGGTCTCTGCTGCGGAAGCGACGGATGGCGGCGGTGCGACCGCCCGTCAGGTCTTCACGTCGCGCCTGAAAGGGCGGCCGCTGGTTGACAGCGACGGGCTGCTCATCGGACGGGTCAGCGATGTCGTGCTGCTGCCTCAGGTCGGGGATGAGCCGCCGCGCGCGCTCGGGCTCGTGGTGGCGCTGCGGCGGCGGTCCATCTTCGTCGGGTTCGGGCGGATCGGGGAGCTGTCACTCGACGGGGCGCACCTCCTCGGCGGCACGGTCGACCTGGATCCCTTCACCCAGCGGACCGGGGAGATCTTGGCGTCGAAGCTCTACGGACGGCACGCCGCGGGCGGGATCGTCGCCGACGTCGCCATCGTCCGGAGCGACCCGCGGCCCGGCTGGGAAGTCAGCGCGGTCGCCATCAGGCGCGGCCTGGTGCTGCGTGGCCGCAGCCCGGAGATCCTGCCCTGGCAGGACGCCAAGGAGCTGTTCGACGCCGGCCCGGTCGCGGGACAGCTCACCAGCCTGCGCGAGATGGAGCCGGCCGACCTGGCCGCCGCGGTCGGGCGGATGCCCGCGGCCAGGCGCGGCCAGCTCGCCGCCGCCCTCGACGACGAGGAACTGGCCGACCTGCTCGAGGAGCTGCCAGAGCAGGATCAGGTCCGGCTGCTCGACAGCCTCGAGCTCGAGCGCAGCGCGGACGTGGTGGAGGAGATGCAGCCCGACGACGCCGCGGACCTGCTCGCCGAGATGCCGGCCGAGCAGCGGGAACGGCTGCTGCACGCGATGCGCGCCGTGCAGGCCGACGAGCTGCGGCGGCTGCTGCTCTACGACGCGAAGACGGCGGGCGGCCTGATGACCTCCCAGCCGCTCGTCTTCACGCCGGGCACGCCGGTGGCCGAGGTGCTCGCCAGGGTCAGGGACAAGGCGCAGCCGGCCACCCTGGCCGCGCAGGTCTACGTCTGCGAGCCGCCCGCGATGACGCCGACCGGGCGGTACCTGGGCAGCGTGGGTTTCCAGCGGCTGCTGCGCCGCGCGCCGTCCACGCCGATCGGCGAGTGCGTCGAGGCCCGGCTGTTCGTCCGGCCGGAAATGCCGGAGCGCGACCTGGCCGCGCGGCTGGCAGCGTACAACCTGATCGGCGTTGCGGTGTGCGATCCTGACGGCAGGCTGCTCGGCGCGGTTACCGTGGACGACGTACTCGACCGGCTGCTGCCGGCGGACTGGCGGGCAGGAGGGACCGAGACACAATGACACGGTTCAGCCCTCGCCGCCTCGGCGAGCGCAGCGACCTGTCGGTGCCGCGCGGCGCGGCGCCAATGGGCGCCAGGTACGACGCGGACGCGTTCGGGCGGTTTTCTGAGGCGATCGCGCGGTTCCTCGGCACCGGCCGGTTCCTGTTCGGCCAGACGGTATTGGTAATCGGCTGGATCATCCTCAACTCGGTGGCCGCGTTCCATCACTGGGACCCCTATCCGTTCATCCTGCTCAACCTGGCGTTCTCCACGCAGGCCGCGTACGCGGCGCCGCTGATCCTGCTCGCGCAGAACCGGCAGGACGACAGGGACCGGGCCAACATCGAGCGCGACCGGGAGGTGGCGACGCGGACCCAGGCCGACACCGAGTACCTGGCGCGCGAGCTCGCGGCCGTCCGGCTCGCGCTCTCCGACGTGGTGACCACCGGGGACCTCGAGGACATGATGGGCAAGCTGGCCAAGATGATCGCCGACCGGCAGTTCCCCGACGGCGACGATTCGTTCCCTGGCGCCCGGTCCAGTGGCGAATCGTGAGCTAGTCGTTCTCGGCACGGCGAGCCAGGCGCCCACCAGAACCCGCAACCACAACGGGTACTTCCTGCGCTGGGACGGTGAGGGCCTGCTGTTCGACCCGGGGGAAGGCACCCAGCGTCAGATGCTGTTCGCGGGTGTTACCGCGAGCCAGGTCACCCGCGTGCTTATCACGCACTTCCACGGCGACCACTGCCTGGGGGTACCCGGCGTGCTGCAGCGGATGTCCCTGGACCGGGTCCCGCACCCGGTGCGGGCGTACTACCCCGCGGCGGATGCCGAGGTGTTCTGGCGGCTGCGGCACGCGTCGCTGTTTCACGACACGCTCACGCTGGTGGAGCATCCGGTGGACGGCGACGGCGTGGTGACGGACCGGACGGACGGCGCGGGAAGCGACGGCTTCCGGCTCGAGGCGCGGGCCCTGTCGCACCTGGTGCCCGCCGTGGGCTACCGGCTGGTCGAGCCGGACGGACGGCGGATGCTGCGCGACGAGCTCGCCGCCCGCGGGGTCACCGGCCCGGACGTCGGCCGCCTGCGCCGGGCGGGCCGCCTCGTGACGGGCGGCCGGCTGGTGACGCTGGAGGAGGTCAGCGTGCCCAGGCGCGGCCAGCGCTTCGCGTTCATCATGGACACCCGGCTGTGCGACGCGGCGTTCGAGCTGGCGGACGGCGCGGACATGCTGGTGTGCGAGTCGACGTTCGCCGACGCGGACGCCGCGCTGGCCCGCGACTACGGTCACCTCACGGCAAGGCAGGCGGGGCAGATCGCCGCCGCCGCTGGCGCCCGCCTGCTGGTGCTGACCCACTTCTCGCAGCGCTACGAGACAGGCCCGTCGCAGCGCCTCAGGGACGAGGCCGCGGCGGCTTTCACCGGCCAGATCGCGCTAGCCGCGGACCTGGACAGGATCCCCGTCCCGAAGCGCCAGCCCTGACGCTGCGCGACATACGTAGGCGAGAAACATTACACATTCTGTCCGATATGCCCGATTTCTTGGACACGTTCGAGCCCTATGTCAGGCCTGCCCCTGATAACAGCAAGAAGCGTCTGGGCTGCCAATGATTGTGTGAACTTCGTCCCGGTTTTCGACGCCAAACTTCACACGATAAGTTTCTCGCGCTGATAACAGCAAGAAGCCGCCGATGGCTGGCCAGTCCGCGACCGGCACCGCCACACGGCTGCAGCGGCCACGGCCGCGCGCCGTACACTCGCGGTCGTGTCGGTGCCTGGCATCACGTTCCGGTTGCTTGCGGGGAACGGCGGCGCGTCCGAGGACGAGGCGGAGCTGCTGGCGCTCCGCGCTGAGGTGTGCGGCGACGGCGACGGCGCGCCGGCCGCCGCCAGGCTGCTGCGGGTGCGGCGCCGCCAGCCTGGCTTCGTCCTCGCCGAGGCCCGCCACGGCGGCTACCTGGTGGCGTACGCGTCAGGCCTGCCGCTGCGCCCGTCCACCTCCTGGTGGAAGGACCTGACCACTCAACTGCCCGACAACATCACCGCCGAGTACCCCGGCCGCACCTTCGCCCTCACCGAGCTCCTCGTCCGCCCGTCCTGGCGGCGGCAGGGCATCGGCCGGGCCCTGCACGACCTCATCCTCGACGGCCGGGCCGAAGAACGGGCGACCCTCACCGTCCCGCCCGGGGCGGGCGCCGCGCAGGCCGCCTTCAGGTCCTGGGGCTGGCGGCGGCTCGCCCGCACCGTCGGCCCGGGCCCGGACGTGCCGGTGCTCGACGTCCTATTGGCCAGTCTCCCGCTTTAGCGATAAAGCCATGAATGCCGCTAAACGTAATTTAGCGGCATGAGGACTAGACGTCACGGCGTAAAAGTTAAGACAATGTATCTAGCGGTCCCCGGCGCTCTCATTTGTCTGCGCGGACAGCATCCACGCTGTCCAGGTACGGGGGGACACTATGTACGCAGGACCAACCAGCACCAAATTCGGACAATTTGCAGTAGCGGAACCGCTCAGGTTCGATCTGCTTGCATTCCACGACGACACGCCGCTCAAAGAAGTCGAGCACGATATCCCCATTCCGGTCCTCGACCAGGAAGACCTGCACAAGCAGGGCATCGACGTGACCAAGCTCGTCCCAGGCGCGGCGGACACCGACGCGCTCGGCTCCTGTACCTGCAACACCGGCACGGCGCACATCGCCGAGCGGTGGGCCGCCGCCGGCAAGGACCTCGGCGGCCTCAAGCTCACCGGCGGCACCGGCGCGATCACCATGTCGGCGACCGACGGGACGGCGGACGAGGAGTTCGCGATCCTCCTGTACCACCTGGTCACCGACCAGACAGGCGTCCCGTCCCAGGAGTGGCCGCCCACCGACTGCGGCTCCAACGGCCTGTACGTCTGCCAGGAGCTCATCGCCCAGGGCTTCGCGGTCAGCTACAAGTCCGCCTCGAACGTCACCGCCGACATCGCCCTGCTGCAGAGCGGCAGCGTCATGCAGGGCGGCCCCTGGTTCAACTCGTGGATGAAGCCCGACAGCAACGGGTTCGTGGACGGCGACGGCAGCTACGAAGCCATGCGGGCGGCCGTGAACTCCGGCGTGGCCGGCGGCCACGAGACGCTGCAGCACGGTATCCCGCAGCTGGCCCTGGCCAGCAACGGCAGCGTCGACCTGGCCAACACGGTGATCAAGGTCAGGAACTCGTGGAGCACGCAGTTCGGCCTGAACGGCGACTACCTGCTGCACGCCTCCACGCTGAACTACCTGCTCAAGTACTACGACTTCAAGGCGGCTGTGCTCGCCTGACGTCCCGGGGTCACCGGGGGCAGCCCGAACACGGGAAACAGCCCGGGGTCGAGGAACGACACGATCCGCGTAAGGGCTGCCCCCCTGATCTCCAGCACGACGATGGCGTGCGCGTGATAGCCGCCGTCGCCGCCCCGCCGGTACGCGGCGAACGCGGGCTGCCCGTTGGCGCCGGTCCCGGTCAGCAAGAAATCGCCCGGCGCGCCGAGCACCCGGGTGCCGAAGAAGCGGGCGACCGCCTCGCGGCCGGCGAACCAGGTCGGCGCCGGCGGCATCTCGAGCACGGCGTCCGCGGCGAGCAGCCGCGTCAGCGCGGCCACGTCGGCGTTCTCGAACGCCGTCGCGTACTGGTCCACGATCGCGCGCGTGCCGGCGTCGGCGGGCTCGCGGACGTCGTCCTCGCCGACCCCGGCCTGCCGCAGCCCGTCCCTGGCGCGCCGCAGCGCGCTGTTCACCGCGATCACCGACATCTGGAGCAGGCCGGCGACCTCGGCGGCGGGCCAGCCGAGCACATCGCGCAGGATGAGCACGGCGCGCTGCCGCGGCGGCAGGTGCTGCAGCGCGGCGACCAGCGCCAGCCGCACGCTCTGCCTGGAAACGACGATCGAGGCGGGATCCGCCGGGTCGGAGCGCAGCGCCGTGTCCGGCAGCGGTTCCAGCCACGGCACCTCGGGCCGCGCGGCGGCCAGCGGCGCGTCCAGCGCGTCCGGCGCGCCAAGGCCGGACGGCAGCGGCCGCCGTGCCCGGTTCTCCAGCGCGCGCAGGCACACGTTCGTGCAGATGCGGTACAGCCAGGTCCGCATCGAGGCGCGGCCCTCGAACCCGTCCCGCGCCCGCCAGGCGCGGACGAGGGTCTCCTGCACCAGGTCCTCGGCGTCGTGCACCGAGCCGACCATCCGGTAGCAGTGCGCGAGCAGTTCGGGCCGGTACGGGTCGGCCAGGCGCGCGAAGTCCTCGCCGTCGCGCGGCAGGCGGCCGGCCGCTGTTGCTGACATACCTCAATAGACCCGCGGCGGCGCGGAAACTCACCGGTGAGTTCGCG
>Ga0335072_10016586_pt1 | contig 10439 bp, 8 predicted proteins | sample Lox_Sample_21_FD_206725 | JGI IMG/M metagenome (GOLD analysis project Ga0335072, IMG submission 206725) | Soil microbial communities from Loxahatchee National Wildlife Refuge, Florida, United States - Lox_Sample_2.1 | ecosystem: Environmental > Terrestrial > Soil > Wetlands | place: USA: Florida... | reverse complement strand
GAACGATGCCCACTGCCCGATCCCACGCTTTTCCAGCAGCGACAACAGCTGCCTGGCCTGTTCGGGCACCGACACCATCAGCTCGTGCAGATGTTCGGTGGCCACTGTCGGCACCGGCCGGGGCGTGAACGCGATCGCGGCGATCTGGGCGAACCGCTCGGCGTCGACGCCCAGCATCACCTCCGGCAGTAGGTCTTCGTAGCGGTCCTCCAGCGACACCGCGCGTGGATAGCTGCGCAGCGCCGCGGCCTCCAGCTCGGCGAACATCTGCGCGACGTGCTTGAACGCGCGGTACTGCAGCAGCCGGGCGAACAGCAGGTCGCGGACCTCCAGCAGCGCCAGGTCTTCCGCGTCGTCGACCTGCCCCGACGGCAGCAGCCGGGCCGCCTTGAGATCGAGCAGCGTCGCGGCGACCACCAAAAACGCGGTGGTCTCCTCGAGTTCCAGCTCCGGACCGAACGCGCGGGTGTAGGCGATGAATTCGTCGGTGACCTGATGCAGCGCCACTTCGGTGACGTCGAGCCGGTGGGCGAAAATCAGCTGCAGCAGCAGGTCGAACGGCCCCTCGAAATTGGTCAGCTTGACCTGGAAGCCGTTCTGGGGGGATGCCTCGCAGCTCACTCCGCCGGTCACGCGCCGAACCGGTCGATCACTTCGCGAGCCAACGATCGGTAGGCGGCCGCGCCGCCCGACCTCGGGGCCCACGTGGTGATCGGCTCGCCGGCGACGCTGGTCTCCGGGAAGCGCACAGTACGAGTGATGACGGTGTCAAACACCAAGTCGCCGAAACGTTCCAGAACACGCGCCATGACCTCGCGGGAGTTCACAGTTCGCGGATCGTAGCGGGTGATCAGGATGCCACTGATTTCCAGCTTCGGGTTGAGCCGGTCGCGCACCTTTTCGACCGTGTCAGTGAGCAGCGCCAGCCCGCGCAGCGAGAAGTACTCGCATTCGGTCGGGATGATGACCCCGTCAGAGCCGGCCAGGCCGTTGACCGTGAGCAGACCCAGCGACGGCTGGCAATCGATCAGCACGTAGTCGTAGCGGTCCAGCACCGGATGCAAGGCGCGGGCCAGGGTCTGCTCGCGGCCAACCTCATTGACCAGCTGGATCTCGGCGGCCGACAGATCGATATTGCTGGGCACCAGATCCATGTGCTTGACGCGGGTGTTCAGCAGCACCTCGTCGATCGATACCCGCGGTTCGATCAGCAGGTTGTGGATGGTGTGCTCCAGCTCGTAGTGCGGCACACCGAGGCCGGCGGACAGCGCTCCCTGCGGATCCAGGTCGACCAGCAGCACGCGGCGGCCGCATTCAGCAAGTGCGGCACCCAGATTGATCGTCGACGTGGTTTTGCCGACGCCACCTTTTTGATTGCACATCGCGACGACTTTGGCCGGTCCGTGCGACGTGCGCGGCTTGGGTTCCGGGATCGCCCGCGGTGGACGTCCAGTCAAGCCGACTCCGGTGCCGCTGTCGGCGTCGTCAGTCACGCGTGCCACAGCTCGGCGCAGGCCGACCCGGCGTGCGCGGCGTTCGGGAAATGGCGGACATCGCAGGAGAGTCTAACGGGTAAAGACGCCCGTGCCGGGAGACCCGCAACAACGTAACCAGCCAATTTAGGTGCGGCTCTATTCCATCCCCAGCCGGGCTAGTGTGGCGGCTATGAGTCTGAAGCAGCGCATTCCCCTGTTGCGGTGGTCGGTGTGGCGGATGGCCGTGGGCTCCCGCAACATCACCACTACGGGTCAGATCGGCGACGGACGTGAAGCCGCGGCAGTCGAATACGTGCTCAAGCACGCCCGCGCCGGCGACATCGACGACGTCCTGGCCACCATCGACCGGTTCGCCTACGACAAGTCGCTGCTGATCAACGTCGGCGACGAGAAAGGCGCGCTGCTCGACGCCGCCGTCCGGCGCGCCGACCCGAAGCTGGCGCTCGAGCTGGGCACTTATGTCGGCTATGGCGCGCTGCGCATCGCCCGCTCTGCGCCGGCAGCCAAGGTGTACTCCGTCGAGCTTGCCGAAGCCAACGCCGTCAACGCCCGCCAGATCTGGGCGCATGCCGGCGTCGCCGACCGGGTCACGTGCGTGGTCGGGACTATCAGCGACGGCGGGCACACGCTGGACGCGCTGGCCGGTGAGCATGGCTTCACCGCCGGCGCGCTGGACTTCCTGTTTCTCGATCACGACAAGGACGCCTATCTCGCGGACCTGCACAGCATCCTCGACCGCGGCTGGCTGCACACCGGATCGATCGTGGTCGCCGACAACGTCAAGGTGCCGGGCGCGCCGAAGTACCGCGAATACATGCGTCAACAACAGGGCAAGCAATTCAGCACCACCGAGCACGAGGCGCATGTGGAGTACCAGAGCATGATCTCCGACCTGGTGCTCGAATCGGAGTACCTGGGCTAGCGCGCCCGCCGGTCCCGGTGCCGCACTTTCATCGAGCCGCTGCGGTTGCCGGCGTTGCGCGATCGCCTTGCCTGCGGCGCAGGTTGACCGCGGCGACGCGGGAGACGAAGGCGGGGTGCATCAGGCGAACCGGCGGGTCGATGAGGTTGTTCACTCGGAAGAACTTCTCGACGATCACAGCGTCGGACTCACATGCAGCTAGCACCCAATCAGCAAGCCGATTTGTGGCGCGCGTCGACAGCGATCGGCGGCCTTCCACCTCCGGAAAAGCCAAGTCGCTGCCGGCACCCATCCGCCAAGCCACACCAATCGCTTTCGCTGCGGCACGGAAGTATCGGCGGGCGAGGTCATGGTGGCCGCGAACCAGACAATCCCGCAGTGCCACGGCGTCCAGCGCAGACACCGTCATGCCTTGCCCATAGATGGGGTCGAAACTGCAGATCGCGTCGCCGCAGACCAACAGACCCTCGGGAAACCGCCGCATCTTGTCGTAGCGCCGCCACTGGCTGGACGGCATCCGATGCCGAATCACCTCCCCGATTGGTTTGCCGGCCCGCACTGCCGCCAGCACGTGAGCGGGCGTGTACTCCTCGGCGAACGACAGCATGCCGGCCAGGTCGCCGGGCGGCTCGTGGCCCACCATCCCGAAGACGGTGAAGATCCACGTCTCATTCTCATAACCGAGCAAAAACATCCCGCTAGGTCGGCCTGGCGCGGCGCCAACCGCGACCAACTGCTCGACAGTGCCGGGCGGAATCCGCAACGCCTGGCTGACGTAGCACGTCCGCATGACGATCCGGTCCTCGACCGGACGGCCGTAGCCAAGGCTTTCCAGAAGGTTCGGTGTGTGGGCTCCGCGGCCCATCGCGTCGATGACCAGGTCCGCCGTGAACTCCTGTTCGGCGCCGCTGTCGCGGTCGACCACCCGCACGCCGGTGACGCGGTTTCGATCCGCCGACGACGTCATCTCGGTCGCGTCCAGCCCGCTCAGGATCGTCACGTTCGGGACGGCCCTCAATCGCCGCCGGACATGGCACTCCAGCAACGGCCGGCTCGGAACATACATCGTCATTGCTTGTCGATCCCGTGCCGTACCGACCCGGACCAGCTGATGTCCGCCAACTGACATCCAAACCTTGGAGAGATCCCCGTCATCGAGAACCGGCGCACCGGCAGCGACCAGCTCGTCGAGAATGCCGGGGAAGAGTTCATCGATGATTTGGCCGCCACGCCTGAGCAGAGCGTGAACATGCCGGCCCTGCGGCACTCCCCGCCGATTCGTGGGATCGTCGGGCAAAACGTCGCGGTCCACCACGGTGACCGTCTGGTAGAAGTCCGCCAGTACCCTCGCGGCGAGCATCCCGCCCATGCTTGCGCCGAGGACAACCGCGTGCTGACCGAGCTTCGCCATCGCCACTCCTGACCGCTCCATCGACTGTGGTCAGTATGGTGAGCACTTCTGGAGTCGGCTTGAGTAGTCGACTACTCGTCTTTCGCGGCCAGCCCGGGGCTCAGCGCGCCCGCGGGTGGGCCTCGGCCCAGACTTCGCGTAGCGCGTGCACGGTGACCATCGTGTAGATCTGCGTCGTCGTCACCGAGGCGTGTCCGAGCAACTCCTGCACCACACGGACGTCGGCCCCGCCGTCGAGCAGGTGCGTCGCGAACGAATGCCGCAAGGTGTGCGGAGACACCCCGGCGGTGATGCCCGCCCGCTCGGCGGCGTCCTGCAAGACCTGCCACGCGCTTTGCCGCGATAAGCGGCCACCGCGCGCGTTGAGAAAGATGGCCGGTGTCCCGCGGCCGCGACGCGCCAATTCTGAGCGTCCGCGCACGGTGTACGCGTCCAGCGCCTGCACGGCCGGGCGTCCGATCGGCACCAGCCGCTGCTTGCCACCCTTGCCCCGCAACAGCACCGACCGGGCGTTCGTGTCGATGTCGTCGACGTCGAGTCCGACAGCTTCGGAGATCCGCGCGCCGGTGGAGTAGAGCAGTTCGAGCAGCGCGCGGTTGCGCAGCGTCAACGGGCCGTCGGACGGGCTGTCGCCGCCGGCACCGGCCAGCAGCGCGAGCACCTGGTCGAGGCTCAGGCTTTTGGGCAGCCGCCGCCCCGGCGTCGGCGGCTTGACGGCCTGCGCCACATCGATTTCGGCAAGGCCCTCGGCGGCGGCGAACCGGTGCAAACCGCGCACCGCGATAAGGGTTCGCGCCGCCGACACCGCCGATAGTGGCACGACCCCGGCAGCCGGATCGCCGCGACGCAGTGCGACCAGAAATTCGCTGACATCGTCCTCGCTGGCCTTGGCCAGGTCATCGATGCCCCGCAGCGTGAGGTGCTCGAAGTAGCGGCGCAGGTCGCGGCGATAGGAGCTCAAGGTGTTGGCCGCGACGCCCCGTTCGATCGTCAGATGATCGAGGTAACCCTGTAGCTGGGACTCCAGCGGCGGCGCCAGCGTGGTCATCGGGCGGCGGCCTGCCGGGCCGCGAATGCCGTCGACCTGTCCACCCACGGCGTGTCCACCGGCCGCGGTTGCGCCAGACCATTCCTGACCGCGTATGCCGCCAAGATCCCTGCCACCGCAAGGGAATTCACGATGTCGCCGTTGAACACCCGGGAGACCGCCTCGGCGATCGGATACCACTGCAACCTCATGTCGGCTTCTTCGTCATGTGCGTCCGGCCGGTCGACCTGCGTCAAACCGGTTGCCAGGTAGACCCTTACCGATTCGTCGCTGAAGCCAGGGGTGGAATCCAGGTCGACCAGCACCTGCCAGGTCTGCGCTTGCAGACCTGCCTCTTCGCGCAGTTCCCGCACGGCGGTCAGATGCGGGGCTTCACCATTGACGTCGAGCAGTCCGGCCGGCAGCTCCCACAGCCGTCGGCCGATCGCGTGGCGATACTGATAGACCATCGGGATCCGGCCTTGGTCGTCGATCGCGACGATAGCCACCGCGCCATAGTGCTCGACGACCTCGCGGGTCACGATCTTCCCGCCGGGCATCCGGACATCGTCGCGGCGCAGGGCGAAAATCTTTCCGGTGTGCAGGGTTTCGGACGACGTGGTCTCGAAGACGTGTTCACCCACGGGCAACAGGTTCGGGTTCGGACAGCGACGTGTCGGCGCCGTCATGGTGTTCACTTCCGTTCGACGGCTGCTCGGGAATCTCCACCGGCAGTCGCTCGGCTGCCTTGTAGTCGATGGCAGCCCCGACAAAGCCGACGAACAACGGGTGCGGACGAGTCGGCCGACTCTTCAACTCGGGATGCGCTTGAGTGCCCACGACGAATGAATGCATTTCCGGTGGATATTCAACGAACTCCACCAGATGCCCATCCGGGGACGTGCCGGAGAATCTCAGGCCGCTTTCTGCGATCTTATCCCGGTAGGCGTTGTTGACCTCATAGCGATGCCGATGCCGTTCAGACACCTGGGTTGACTGATATGCCTGCGCCACAACGGAACCCGGCTCAAGCACCGCCGGATAGGCGCCCAGCCGCATGGTGCCGCCGAGGTCCGCCTCCCCAGCGACGATCTCCTGTTGGTCGGCCATGGTGGAGATGACCGGGTCCGGTGTCGCCGGATCGAACTCTGCCGAGTTCGCCTGCTCGATGCCGACGGATCGCGCCGCCTCGATCACGATGCACTGCAACCCCAGGCACAACCCCAAGACAGGCAGGCCCCTGGACCGCGCATACCGGATCGCCCCGATCTTCCCCTCGATTCCGCGGATGCCGAAGCCGCCGGGGATCAGCACGCCGTGGACGTCGTCGAGCAATGCGGCTGCGCCGGTTGTCGTTTCGCAGTCGTCGGAGCCCACCCAGCGAATTTCCACTTTCGCCCGGTGCTTGAATCCGGCCGCCCGCAGCGCCTCGCTCACCGACAGATACGCATCCGAGAGGTCGACATATTTGCCCACCAACGCAATTCGCACTGTCTCTTGTGGATCGTGCACCCGGCGCAGCAAGTCGTCCCACTCGGTCCAATCGACGTCGCGGAACGGCAGGTTGAGCCGGCGCACCACGTAGGCGTCGAGCTCTTCGCGGTGCAGCACCTTGGGAATGTCATAGATCGACGGCGCGTCCGGCGTGGAGATGACGCCGTCGATGTCGACGTCACACATCAGCGCGATCTTGTTCTTCAGCGGCTCGGGGACGTCACGGTCGCAGCGCAGGATCAACGCGTCCGGGGTGATACCGATGCTGCGCAGCGCCGCCACCGAGTGCTGAGTCGGCTTGGTCTTCAATTCGCCCGATGGCGCCAGGTACGGGACCAGCGACACGTGCAGGAAGAAGACGTTCTCCCGGCCGAGGTCATGACGAACCTGCCGGGCGGCCTCCAGGAACGGCTGCGACTCGATGTCGCCCACGGTGCCGCCGATTTCGGTGATGACGACATCCGGGCGGTTCCCCTCGGCGTCCGGCTTGGCCATCGCCAGGATGCGGCTCTTGATCTCGTCGGTGATGTGCGGGATCACCTGGACGGTGTCACCGAGGTACTCGCCGCGGCGCTCTTTGGCGATCACCGTTGAATAGACCTGTCCGGTGGTGACATTCGCCGAGCCGGACAGGTCGCGGTCGAGGAAGCGCTCGTAGTGGCCGACGTCGAGGTCAGTCTCGGCGCCGTCCTCGGTGACGAAGACCTCGCCGTGCTGGAACGGATTCATCGTGCCGGGGTCGACGTTGAGGTAGGGGTCGAGTTTCTGCATCGTCACCTGCAGCCCGCGCGCGGTGAGCAGCTGGCCCAGACTGCTGGCGGTCAGGCCCTTACCCAGCGACGAAACGACACCACCGCTGACAAAGAGGTGCTTGGTGGCGCCCTGCGGATGCCTGCGCAATGTAGCGACCTCCGTGAAGACGGCGAATGGCTAGGCTTTTGGCTGGTGTCCAGTCCTTATTGGGCCTGCCGACCCACGGAAACCCACCCTAACATCCGCGCCGCCACGTCGCCGCTGACACGCCCGGCCGGGCACCTATTGCGCGACGGTGAGGCCGGTGGCGCCGCGACCGGTGCCGTACTGACCGGTGTGGCCACCGTTGATCAGGCTGGCCATGCCCAGGACCGCGGTGATTCGTCCGGACTCGGCGTTCACGTCGTCGACGGTGCTGATCGAGGACGTGACCGCGGCATCCGCGCGGGCCACCGCGACGGCCGCCGTTCCGTCGGAGGAGCCGTCCCGCCCGGCGAGCAGCACACCCGAACCGTGCGGCGCGAGCGCGGCAGCGAACCGGGCCACGCTGACGCCCTGATTTCCAGCGTCGTCGCCGAGGCCACCGCCGGTGACGACGGCCGCGACGTTCGCCGCGCCGACGTGCTGGTTCCCGTAGCCGATAAAGCCGGTGTCACGCAGCGCGCCCAACACGGTGTCGCGCTGCGCGTCGTCGACGGTCGGCGCCGCGGGCTCCCGGTTGATCAGCAGCGCTATACCCAGCAAGTCGCCGGCCTGCGAGCCTTGGTCGACCAGTTTGGTGCTCAGCTGCGCACCCGCGGGCAGGATCGACGAGTTCACCACCGAACGCAGCTTCTCGGCCGAGTTGGCGTCGACGAACTCCTGCGTCAACGACACCGTGCCGCTGACCGCTCCGCCGGACTGACCGACAAGCTTAGACACCGCGTCGACGTCGTCATCCTTGGCGTCCGGGGAGCGGAAGATCACCACCGACTTGCCGCTCAGCGCGTCATGCACCATCCGGCCTGCCATTTGGGAATCGAAAGCATCTGCGGCATTGAGCCTTTGGTTCAGCGCGTTCTTCTGGTCGTTGAGGGTGTTGATCTGCCCGTGCAGATTTCGGGATTCGTCCCGCAATCCGGACACCCACGTGTTGGACAGGAAGCCCGAGCCCAGCACCACCCCTACCGCCAGCGCCACGAAAACGGCGGCTAGCGAAATCGCGTGCTGGCGTAGCGATATCACGTCGATACCCGTCCTAATGGATCCAGTGCTGCGCCCAGGCGATGAAATGGTGCCAGTAGTCGACCGCCCAGTGCAGCACCAGCGTGTCGGTGCGTGACACCCATAAGGCGACGATGACCGTGACCAGCATCGTCAAAATCAACAGCGCGATCGCGCCGCCGGAAATTCGGTTGTGATACAGGGTGGCAACCGCTTTGGCGTCCACCACCTTCTCCCCCACCCGCAGCCGGGTGAGGAAGGTCGAGGGGTTGCTCTGCTGACGCGACCGGTCGAAGAACGTCTCGATGTTGGCGCTGTGGCCGGCGGTCACCAGCAGTGCGGCGCCGTGGTGGTCGGCCAGTAGCAGAGCCAGGTCGGTCGGCGACCCCGCGGCGGGAAACGTCATCGCGCCCACACCGAGATCCTGGATGCGCTCCAGGCCCGGCGCGTGGCCGTCGGCGTCGGCGGGCAAGACCACCTGAGCGCCGCACTTGAGGACTTCGGTGCTCAGCTCATTGGGATCGCCGACGATCAGCTGCGGGCGATATCCGGCCTTGCGCAAGACTTCCGCGCCGGTGCCGACTCCGATCAGAACGGGCTGGTACTCCTTGATGAACGGTTTGAGGCTCTTGAGGTCATCGGCGGCGTGGTCCTCATCGGCGACCACCACAACGTGACGGCGGCGTAGGTCGACGTCGACGTCGGGAATGCCGATCCCGTCGATCAACAGCGGGCTTTCGCTTCGGATGAACTCGATGGTGTTGCCCGCGAACGCCTCCAGGTGGGCGACCAGTCCAGTCTTGGCCTCTTGCATCAGTTCGGCGATTTCTTGGTCGGTGCGCTCGGTGCCGTGGATCAAGCGGCGGTCGCCCGAGTACACCCCGCCGTTGTACAGCCGAACTTTCGCGCCGTCCTTGATCTTCTTGAAGACGTCGGGTCCCGTCTCGTCGATGAGGGTGACGCCGTTGGCCATCAGTACTTCCGGCCCGAGGTTGGGATAGCGGCCCGACACCGATGGCGATGCGTTGACGACCGCGGCGATCTCGGCATCGACAAGCGCATCGGCGGTGATGCGGTCCAGGTCCAGCACGTCGAGGACCACGACGTCGCCCGGGCACACCCGCCGCAGCAGCCGGTCGATGTCCCGGTCGACCCGGGCGGTCCCGACGACACCCGGCCGGATGGGGTTACTACGGGTCAGAAGCGCGGTCATCCTCGTCGTCACACTCATGGAGGCGATTCTGTCGGTGAAGGTGAGCCCGACCGGGGAGGCGCGCCGTAACAACAGCCTCAGAAGTTATATCTTGTCACACCTGTCACATATCTGATGTCGTCACGAGGTCGCAATCCGGTCACAGTCAGCGGTTTCGAGCAGTTCGCGCGCATGGGCGCGCGCCGTGTCGGACTCGCCGAGTCCGGCCAGCATCCTGGCCAACTCAGCAACCCGATGGTCGCCGTCCAGGCGCCGCACGCCGCTGGCACCGTTTTTGCCTGTGCTGTCGACCATCAGGTGTACATCGGCGTAGGCGGCGACTTGCGGCAGATGGGTGACCACGATGACTTGGCGGTTGCGCGCCAACCGCGCCAGCCGCCGCCCGATCTGGACCGCGGCCCGGCCACCAACGCCGGCGTCGACCTCGTCGAACACCATCGTGGTACCCGTCATCGACGCCGCCAGCACCACTTCCAGCGCCAGCATCACCCGAGACAGCTCGCCGCCTGACGCGCTTTTGGCAAGCGGCAGCATCGTCATGCCGCGATGCGCGGCGAAGCCGAACTCAACCTGATCAACACCGTCCCCGCCGGCATGGGCCCGCCCGCCCGAGGGCAACGTCAGCGCGGCGGGGTCGTCGGCGCCGGCCGGCATATTCGTCACGGCGATGGTGAATTCGGCGTCGGACATCGCCAGTCCGGATAGCTCGCCAGTGACTTCCTTGGCCAGTCGCTTGGCCGCTTGGCTGCGTGCCTTGCTGAGTTCGGTTGCAGCGGAGCCTAATTCGGCCGCCAGCTCGTCGACGCGACGTTGTAGGCCGGCCAACGCCTCTTCGGAGACATCTAAGCGAGCCAGCCGATCGCGCGATTCGCGCGCCCACTCCAGCACGCCGTCGATGTCGGCCGCGTACTTGCGGGTGA
>Ga0335072_10016585_pt1 | contig 10440 bp, 12 predicted proteins | sample Lox_Sample_21_FD_206725 | JGI IMG/M metagenome (GOLD analysis project Ga0335072, IMG submission 206725) | Soil microbial communities from Loxahatchee National Wildlife Refuge, Florida, United States - Lox_Sample_2.1 | ecosystem: Environmental > Terrestrial > Soil > Wetlands | place: USA... | reverse complement strand
ATCGCGAAGCCGTAACGTGGTTTCAATCGAAGTCCACTAAAGTATGAGCCACGCTATAAAGCTCATGTCCGCTCCGGGTCACCAGCTGCCCTCGGGCGCAGTCGCCAGCTCGTCCGCTATTCCCTCAATCTCAGACATCTGGCAATGCGCGGCACAGGGCAGCGATGGGCCATAAGCGGTCGTCACGCGGGTCAATCGATCAGAGGATTACACCCCCTCGTAGACCAGCCTGGTGAAAAAGTCGGGATCAATCGGACCACCGCCCCATTTGGCATCAAAAGCTGCGCCCGGCTTGGCCGCCACGATCTCATCCTTCGATTTTCCATTTTTCTTGAGAGTGACGATATTTTCCCGGATGGCGGCGAGCATATCGTGGAATGCCTGGAGCTCGGATTTGTTGCTGACGGGACCACCATGTCCTGGAATGATGATTGTCTTGTTCGTCGTTACCGCAAGATTGGCGTCGGAACCTGCGATCATTCCGTCGATGCTGCCACCAGTCGAGTAGTCGATGAAAGGATAGATGCCATTCCAATAGGTATCGCCGGTATGCAGGACGTCCGCCTCGCCAAAGGTCACCGAGATGTCGCTGTCGGTGTGAGCGGGCGTGTAGCGTTTCAGTCGGATGGTGGCGCCGTTGAGCTTTAGCGTGTGTTCGGCCGCAAACACCTCGCTAGGAATCCCGCCCTGGCGCAAGGGAAGGAAATTATAGTCCCAGTCCTCGACGCGCTGGACTTCGGACAGATACTTGCGCGTGTTCTCTTGGGCGATAATCTTCGCGCCCGCGGCATGCAGCCATTCGTTGCCAGAGGTGTGATCGAAATGCCAATGGGTGTTGACCAGGTGCGAGATGGGATCGGTGCCGAGATCCGCCAGAGCTTTGGTGAGTTGGGGACGCGACGCGCCGATGCCGCCGTCGATGAGCACCTTGCCATCCGGCCCGGTCAGAACGGCGATGTTGCCGCCGGAGCCCTCGAGCACGCTGATATTATTCCGTAGCTTATGCGTCGCGATCGACGCTATCGCGGCGTGATCCTTGAACGTACTGACGAGCCCGCGGGCCTCTGCGAATGCTTCGCGAGGCGTAAGCCATCCGCCCGTTGCCGCATAAGCCGCGCCGCCGACGCAGCAGAGGCAAAAGCCTCGTCGCGACATAAAATGCTTTTTTGAAGCCTGCATGGTGGCGTCCTCGCTGTTTTTCCTTTGAGGCATTGAACGTCGAGCTGCGTCGCGACAATCGCACCCGCAGGTCTGGTGAGGCCCGCGGCGCGCATCAATGTCGCAGAGCTACGCTTTCAGAAACGCCAGCAGGTCGGCGTTGATCGTGTCGGCGTGCGTGGTCGGCATGCCGTGCGGAAAATCCTTGTAGGTTTTCAGCGTGCCGTGCTTCAGAAGTTTTGCCGACAACGGCCCGGCAGCGACATAGGGGACGATCTGATCGTCCTCGCTGTGCATCACGAGCACCGGGATCGTGATCTTCTTTAGGTCCTCGGTGAAGTCGGTCTGCGAGAAAGCGACGATGCCGTCGTAATGCGCCTTGGCTCCGCCCATCATGCCCTGGCGCCACCAGTTGGCGATGATCGCTTCCGATTTCTTCGCTCCCGGCCTGTTGTAGCCGTAGAACGGGCCTTCCGGCACCGCGCGATAGAATTCCGAGCGATTGGCCGCGAGTTGCGCCTGAAGGTCGTCGAAGACCTGCTTGGGAAGCCCGTTGGGATTGGCCGGTGTCTTCACCATCAGCGGCGGCACCGCCGAAATGATCGCCGCCTTGGCAAAGCTCCGGTCGCTGTGCCGCGCTAGATAGCGCACCACTTCGCCGCCGCCGGTCGAATGGCCGACATGAATGGCATTCTTCAGATCGAGATGCGCCGTCACCGCCGCGAGATCGTCGGCGTAGTGATCGAGGTCATGCCCGTCGAACACCTGGCTGGAACGGCCGTGGCCGCGGCGATCGTGCGCGATCACGCGATAACCTTGCTTGAGAAAGAACAGCATCTGGTTGTCCCAGTCGTCGGCTGACAGCGGCCAACCGTGGCTGAACACGATGGGCTGACCGTTGCCCCAGTCCTTGTAATAGATTTCGACGCCGTCCTTCGTTTCGACAAAGCTCATGTGTCGCCCCACGCTGATACCCTTGGTTGCGATTATGACCGTATTGCCCGCGGAATTAAAGGGACCGTAACGCGGCTAGCCAAGCGCATAGCTGACACCCTGCCGGGGGCAGCGTTCATCGGCCTGGATCGGCTGGCGGACGGAGGCGCGGCGGCGAAGGCACTACTCGACCGCGACCCGGATCTGAAGTCACGAGTTGATCAAACGCTAGTTTGGCTTGTCGAGGACGGTGCCACGGTCTCTGAGGCTTTGGTCGCCCTGCTCGCCGGACTGGAAACTGAAGGCCTCACCATCCTGGTAATCGACACGCCGGAATACGCGCTCGATGAGGCTACCCAGGAAGCTCTGATCGCGCGCTTGCGTCGCCGTGGTTCCGAGTTTCGAGCACTCTTCGTACTCACACGATCCAGTTCGATATTGGATTTAGACGCAGTGGGGGACGACGATTCCATCATCCTTTGTCCCGCCAATCACAACCCTCCCGACCATTGTCCGTCCGTATCCCGGATTCCCTGGCTTTGAGGCTGTCGCGACTTGTCTCGCACCACCTGAAGTGCGTGCGCGAACAGAGGGTGTCATCGCGTGGCGGCCTCAAGTGGCTTGATGGCTGCCGCCGCTTAAGCGCAGGTCCGTTCTGGGTCACTCTCGGAAATGCGGCCTGGCAAATTCGATTTCCGTCTTTGGAAGAAAATGAGACGTCCTGCGGAAGGACGCCGACTTCCGAAAACGACCCGGTTCGGAAGTGCGCCACAGTACGGCTGTCCGGCCCTGTATCCGACAAGTGCCAATGCGGGAAAGAGGCCGTTAACCGAGGCGGCTTTAAGTAGAGCATCGATCGACGGAGGTAGCTCCAAAGGACTCCCCGCCAGTGATCGACCCAAGCGCGGACACAACCTCATTGCATCAGCCATCAGATCGATGGGGAACTCGCCGAATCTGGATTGCCTGCGCTTGCAGTGCGCTGGCTGCGTTTAGTTCGCGAATGATCAACTTTTTGCCGCTTGGTGCCAGCGGTCTTCTTTGGCCGCATGGCTCCGGCGGTTCGCTTCAAGGCGCGATACGCCCGCTTTTCGAACTCTTGGTGCTTATCGTTCTGCCGCTTGCGTTCTTCGTCGTGGGTTTGTTGATCTCTGCCGGGATCGCTTTATGGCGTGGTCAACTTAGGAAGATGACGAGTAGCATTCTCGCGATTGCGGTCGTCCCGATTTGTTATGTGGTCGTCGCGAAGTCGCCGTTGTTCGATCCGTGGCTATGGTATGTGATAGCGAACTACACCCGTTTCGAAGCCCTGGCAGCGAGCAATTCGCCCGCAAGCGGACTAAAATTCGCGGTGATCGAAGACAGGGACGTGTCGGCCGGCCTGGTCATCAGCGGCAATCATTTCATCGATCTCGTTTACGATGAGAGTGATGCTATCGGCCTTGAGCCGTCGGAACGGCCAAGCATTTGGCGCACCAGAAAGATGTTCGGCGCAGTGCCATTTCCCAGGGGGAAACGATTGTACGACCATTTTTTCAGAGTGGATAAATTTGAATAGCGCCGAGGTTTACGCAGTCACTCAATGTGTCGATGTCGCCTTTGGGTCATCCGCGACCGGATCGAACTGACGGCAAGTTTGGGCCATGTCCGCTGCGCTCTGATAGCGACCTAATTCTGCCGCCCAGCGAAATGTCGCCAAGGGCCATTAGGCGACATGGGCAACAAATACGCCAACTCGATCATTCTGCATCGACGAGATTTGATGCGAGCACGGGCCGCCGGCCGTCTAACTCAAATTATATCGCGTTGCATGCACCTGAACGATCAGTTGGGCACGGTTGGTCACGTCGAGCTTCTGAAATATGGAACAAAGATGATTACGCACGGTCTTGTCTGTGATGCCGAGCCGGTGCGCGATTGCCTTGTTTCCCAGACCTTGCACCACCGCTGCAAGGACTTCTCTTTCGCGCGCTGTAAGCTTCTCCAGGTTCAACGAGTTCGTCGCGGTCGGTTTGGACGCCGGTGGCAGGAAGCCGTCGATTTCGGCGATGACCTGAGGCCATGCCGGATCGTTCTCCGGCAAATATGTGTTTCGCGTTTTAAGTGGGACAAGGCGTGCCTGCGGGACCGACTGGGCCACCAGGCGGCCTTCCTCCAACGGAACCCGGAAGCCAGCTCGCGGATGCAGCACGAGCGTTGGGCACCTAACCTGCCGTAGCAACGACCGAATATCAGCAGTGTACCAAGCTCGCAAAAATTCGGCGGTGTTGTTGGCCGCTGATGTAACCCGAAGCAGATCGCCAAAATCCCTTAATTGTTCGGCCGTACCGTCCGGCAGAAACTGGCTGGCCATCATCTGGCGGCGGCTCGGATCCTCATCGCTGAATCCCAAAGACACGAGCTTGAGAATAAGCTCGACTTCGTCCTTCTCTCTAGTTGTGGCCGCGCGCGCAAGGCGTCCCTGAGTGAAGGCAGCGTGCAATATGAGATGCGTCACTTGCTCCGGATGGCGTACGGCGTATGCAACGGCGAGCGCCGCCGGCCCGCCAATCCCAAACAGAGCAAATCTTCCCAGCCCCGCAGCCCCAGCGACGGCTTCCAGGTCCTCGATATAATGTTCAAACGAGAATCTAACCGCGTCGCAATCCGACATGCCCGAGCCGCGGGCGTCGTATCGGACCAACTGCCGACCCTTTTCCAGAGAGGTAATCCACGGGCGCCAGATTGAGCTAGCTCTGTCAAATTCAAGATGAGTAAACAACCCTGCCAACCGAATAATCGGCGGACCGTCACCCGAGATGGCATATGCAATGCGGGTCCCGTCACGACTCGTACAAAATCGAATAGATTCTGCGAATGTGGCCATTTGTGCGAGTTGCTCTCTCGCACAGTGTACCGCCCTCCATGCCCTCCAGCCAGTCTCACCAAGACAAAGCTACAGCACCCTCCGGCCCGAACTTGATCCGCGAGTGAGTACGCAGCTCATTGTTGCTTCGCGATCGTGGCCGGGGCCTGAACATCAACCAGCGGATCGGCGTGGCGGTGAACAACCTTCCAATCGCCGTTCTCCCGACGGAAGACTGTTGTGACCCGCAGTGCCAGAGACCGAATATCTTGGGAATTGGCGAGACGGATTTTGCTCCGCTCTATATCCACGCTATAGGCCATCTCGGGACTCACAACGAGAGAAATGTTCTCGATCTGGCGTTCGTCCTCGTCGCTGGAAAAACGCGCTGAAGCCCAGTCGTACCGTTTCTCGACCTGCTCGGCCCATCCTTTTTCGAAACCGCCCCAACCGCCCAAAATTGTGACGTCGCTGGAATGAGAACACACGTCCTTCAAGGGCTGGGGATTCCCTTTAACAAATTCTTTTTGCGCCAAATGATATTGAGCGATTGTTTGCTGGAGGTCGCCGGCAGCCATTGCATGTCCTTCAAGCAAAATAGTGAACATCGCAGCACAGATGACGCGAAAATAGTCCATGTCCTGCTCCATTGGCGGTGTTGCTTCTGCCAAGTCCGTCAAAAACCACCAATGCTGAGAAATCGGTTGTTTGTCTTGAGACGAATGTCCCAATACACCCTTAAATCAACGGCCGCGGTTGGGACGTTTGACCCAAAGCACTGCCCGATTTTGAGTCAATGTCCGTTAAGGGTCAATCACGTCGTTTTCGCGCTGTCACCGCTCAGTCTGTTCTTCACCTCAGAGCCGACATCGCCCGCGCGGCTTCGCCGGTCGCAATGGGCCGAAAGCGGCTGTGACCAGGTCCACGCCAGCAAGTCCCGCTCTACTCCGGCCAAGAGCAGCAATCTAGGTCAGTAAGGCCGTGAGGTTATTTCTCCGCAAAGGCGATCAGGCCCTCGTTAGGCAGGCGCACGTCGCCGCCCTTGAAATCTTCGTGCAGCTGCTGCACCAGCATTGCCTGAACGTGCCGCGTCTTCTGCGGCCCGAGTGCATCGAAGATGAAGGAAAGGCCGGGAGAGATTCCCGGTAAGTTCTCCGCCAGCCATTCGCCGAGGGCAAGCGCCATTCGCGGGTGACCGCCTCAATCCGGACACGGTGGAAACCGGCGCGTTCGAGGTACTGCTTGAGCACGCTCGCTTCGCTAAGACGCGACCACACCGGAGGTTTTGCAGGTAGGACGTAATCCGGCACTGCAGCCTTCACCGCCCGCAAGAACATGACGCGGTCCGGCAGCTCCAAGCAGACACTGCAATCCTGCCGCCCGGCCTGAGGACGCGGTGCATTTCCACGAGGCCGCGCCCGATGTCGGGGAAGAAGATGACGGCGAAATTCGACTGCCGTCCGCCAGCTTGAGGTCCTGGCCATCCACGACTTCCGCACGCGCATTACTGATGCCCGCATCGCGCAACCGGTGCTGAAGCCGTTCGACCATGTTGGGCGAGAAATCGGAGGCCAGCACGTCGGCACCGGACGGCCCCGCAAGCATGGTCAGAATCCCGGGACCGGCGCCGATATCGATGACACGGTGGCCCGGGCCAGGCTTCGCCTGCGCCCCGTACTTGGAACCTCATCACCTACGGAGACTGAGCGATGGCGGCCCAGATCACCCGGCCCAGGTCATAGCGTTATGTCCAAATTGTCATCGACGCGTTCACGCCGGCGCCGATGGACCAAAATATAACGTGGCGCTCACGGCGAAAATGGTGACCATCGAGCCCAAGTAGCGTTCAGATCGAAGGCTGCGGACGGTCAGCATGTTTCAATGCCCTCTCCGCCCACCCACTCGTTGCGCCACCTTTGTGCAGTCATCTGCAAATATTTGGCTGGTGCAGTGATCTGCATTTCAAAGCTTGTGCAGACATCTGCAGATTTTAGCTCGGACACCGATGTCCGACATGTCTTCCACGGAAACGGGAGCAAGGCCGCCAATTTTCAAGAATACAACACAAATTCAACGGCTTATGGCCAACACACTCGCCTGTGGTCCATGTCCGCAACCGTGTCCGAAGGTGTCCGCGGACATCGTCCGTGCAGCCCGCCGCGAAAGTATAAAGGCCTCGCCAGGACTCCATACGCATACGGGCATGCCGACGGATACTAGCTAGCGGACTGTTTCGTGGATAGCTGTCAGCCGATCATCGTCAAAGAAGAGGTACTCTTTCGGATATACCCACATCTCATGGACTGAATATGCGGTCGTGGTTCTCTCGACTGATTTCGGTTGGCCGAGGCAGCCTTCTGTGACCTCTGCTGAACGCATCCCAATTTTTGGGTCCACACAATAGATGTCGTCCTTATCCGCAACAGGAATATAGCCCTTTGACTTGTCCCGTGTCTGAACCTGAAAATACCTTTCCTTCTCGCCCGCGACGATCCCCGTAACGATAAACTCGCCGCGACCAACCAGCGTGCAGCTATTGCGCATTGGCTGCTTGCAGGCGTGCACATTCAGCTCAAGTATTTCGTATCGGCGCCCCACCATATCCTGTTGAGCACGTGCCAAAGAGGGGACCAGCAGGAGTAGCGCGGTCATCAGCTTCATCATGAATTCACTGATCCCTTTCCGCCTGCCACTGTGGAGCGGAATGGCTCTAAACAGCATTATCATGGCATCTGAAGCCTTTCGATGCTGTCTGGAGGAATTTCGCGGCTGATCCTGCATCCCAACGCAGAGGGCAAAGCGCACCCAGCGTTCAAGATCAGCGTGGTGTCCCCGTTGGCTAGTGCGACACACGTAGGATTGGGATAAATGATGTCGTTCCGGAGTGCTGTGCCGCAGTAAATGGGGCCGTCGACCCCGTTCGGGAATTGATGGTCGGCTACAAAGGTCGATCCCGTCGTGAAGGTGTAAATATTGATTGCGTGGTCCCGGACGCTGACTGGTTGCTTGAAGCGAATCGCCGGATAGCCTGCGGGCGGTGGCGTCATCGGCTCCGATTCGGCGCAGCCGCAAAGGACAACCAGCAATACCATGCATCCGGTCTGTCGGACCCTGGCGGTCACGCCGCCATTCAGTTCCCTAAAGCTCATTCGCACCCTCCCCGACAACTCCCAATCCAACTGTCTACATACTATAGTTGATAAACTTGCGGAAAGGAATTCGCTGAATTGCGCATATGGATATGCGCAAATTGGTGGGCGAAAACGTCAAGCGACTTCGACAGAAGAGAGGTTTGACCCAGGAGCGATTTGCCGAGATTTCGGGCCTTTCGCAGCAATACCTCAGCGGCGTTGAACGGGGTCAGCGCAATCCGACAGTGGTCACCCTGTACGAGCTGGCCACTGCGCTCGGTGTTAGCCCGATGGATTTAATCCGGCCTCGAAGGACGAGGCGATAAAAATCCCTCGGTAATGTCAGCCGGACAGGTCATTACGACGTACTGGGGGTGCCGCAAAAGGCCTATAGAGCTCAGATCGGCGGAGCGCTGCGCTAATCTCGAGCAGAAAGCTCCCGCCATACAGGTAATCCATTGGCCGCGAGCTTGGTCGGTGGCGGAGGAGTGTGCGCCGCTTGATTGCCAAACGCGAAAAAGATCACCCGGGCTATTCGACGGATCGCGCAGCCCAAGAACAGCGGGCTCACGGGCATTAGGGCCAGATCAGAATTCAGCGAAGTCCAACAATGAGGGTTGATCTGCCGGCCGAGCTTAGTTGTCCTGGAAGAGATTTTCTCTCTGTTCGGCAGTCAGTCTCGGGAAACAATCGGCGGCGGCGCCTAGGATTATCTCCTTAGGAGCCTCGTCGATGGCATGAAGATCAGAAAGAACAGTAAATAGCCGGGAGTAGTTCGGGTCCGCCACCATACGGCGCGCGTCGGTTAGGCACTGCTCATATGCTGCCTCATGATCGAAGTTTAGGTTCTTCGATTCAAGGCCCGCCACAACACTGTAATTCGTATCGGCCATACACAGAGCATCCTCTTCGTCGCTCGGCTCCGAGAGGGGCGCGCGATAGATCGCGTTCCTTGGATCAGTCATATCCGACGTTAAATCGGGTATATTTATAGCTTCGATATCAAGAAACTCCACGAGTAGTGCCTTGCGAAGAAGCTGCCTGCTATCTTTGTCGTTCATCACCCTCTCCTGATTGAGATTCTCGCGTGAATTGAGATCAAAACCGCCACCACGCTCGATCTTATTTAATTTCCACCTTGGCAAGTTTATTCAGCCAATGAACTTGGAGATCACCAATTCCGTCGCAAAGGGCAAAAGCAGCGGTCCACGATTGGATAAAGTGCTTGGCCTCGCGATATCTCCGCTTCCGTGATCTCTTGCCCAGCTTTCCGACCAGTAAGTGGTTCAGCTTGGCGGCTATCTTCGCTTCGAACTTCTCGCGATTTTGAGGAGAGGGGTCGATACGGATTTTGCCACCGAGTTTGGCTGTCAGACAGTGTCCCAAAAATTTAATAGGTTCGCCTGGAGGGAAGTATTTAACATTCGGCCGAAATCGCCCAGCAGGATGGCACTCGAGAGCGCCTCCGAGAGCTTTGATCATCGTCACCACATCGCCCTCCTTCGCCGCGATGACCAGACAGTTGTCACCATAAGCGACGCGCTCCCCGATCCCGTCGGGAATTTGGCGCAGCGCGATGGCCAACATGGTCTCGGCGACGAGGGACGACACAGCCGACCCCTGCGGAATGCCCCGCCGGGCGGCCTCAAGCGTTGCGTCGAGCTCCCAAGGGAGCCCAGGATCGTCATCACCTGAGGGGCCGAAATGGTATTGGATATTGCCAGGTACTAGATGAAGGCCGTTCGCTACGACCACATGGTTGGTCACCTCCTTTGGTAATGGAAGCAAACTGGGTAATTCGTTGGCGTTAAAGCTGGGATAGCAGTCCTCTACATCGAGCTCGATAGCCCACACTGGGCCGGCGCTCATAGCCTTCGCGACGTGCAGGATGGCGCTCCTCAAACCGCCCTTAAGCGTGTACTGATAAGGGACAATGTCTGCCAGGACCTCTAGTGGTCGCCTGACCAGGTACTGGAGGGAGCGGTTTTCAATTCCGAAGTCCATAAAGATGCGAAAATTATCGGGATCGGAGGGTTTTCGTTTTAGATGGACTATCGCCGGCTCGGATGTCCCCTTCCATGGATCGATTTTCTGAGCGATCCCTTGAAGATCAGTTTTGCTGAAGCGCCGATTGAACTTGAATTGCTTGTTTGCTCGAGCGACGGCCTGCATCTTCGCATCGTGCGAGTCGAGAAATACGCTTATCCAATAATCGCGCTTCTTGGCTTGACCGAGTACTTGAGCGGCACAGACTCGGCTCAGGAGCTGTTCGACATGGTCTTTTTTGGCGATCTTAAACATACTCAGCCCACGAAAAGATAACAATTGTCCGTTTGCAGTTCGCTGCAGTACCCGATAGCAAGGATTCCGTTT
>Ga0335072_10016584_pt1 | contig 10440 bp, 11 predicted proteins | sample Lox_Sample_21_FD_206725 | JGI IMG/M metagenome (GOLD analysis project Ga0335072, IMG submission 206725) | Soil microbial communities from Loxahatchee National Wildlife Refuge, Florida, United States - Lox_Sample_2.1 | ecosystem: Environmental > Terrestrial > Soil > Wetlands | place: USA... | reverse complement strand
CGCGGGCAAGTACGTCTACGCGGCCGAGAACATCACCGTCGTCGTCCACCGCGGACAGACGGTCGGGGCCGGACAGAGGATCGCCGTCCTGCACTCCGGGCCGCCGCACCTGGAGACGGGCTGGGCTTCGGGCAGAGGCCCCGAGACGCTGGCGATCGCCCGCGGCGACCAGTGCGTCTGCGGCGATCCGGGTGGCTGGTCGACCGTCGAAGGCCGCAACTTCGACCGCCTCCTGGTCTTCCTCGGTGCGCGGTCCGGCTACCTGCAGTACGTCGCACGCCAGACGATGCCGAGACGCTGGCCCAAGATCCCCTAGGGAGCGGTCTCGGTGCGTCGCTCGATCCCGTCCAGCAGGAGGTCGAGGCCGCGGTCGAAGCGGCCTGAGTCGAGCCCCAGCTCCATCAGCTTCGTGAGCTGCTCGCGCGGATCGCCGTCCGCGAAGAGGGCGTAGATGTGCGGGAATGTCTCCGGATCGAGCTCCTGGACCCGGTCGGCGATCGCCTCGCTGTGCTCCTCGGCGATCCGGGCGGCGTCGCCCGAGATGGCGGCCTGCACCGAGATGAAGCGGCGCACGTAGCCGAACACGTAGTCGTCCACGAGCAGGATGAGCTCATGGCACTGCTCCCGCGGCAGGTTCGTCTTCGCCATCACGGCCAGGGACTGCTCGAAGTGGCGGATGCTGTTCGGCCCTCCGTCGGAGCTGTCCGGCATGTCGATCGTCCAGGGGTGGGCCAGGAACGCGTTCTTCGTCCGGTGTGCGATCTCGCGCATCCCGTCGCGCCACCCGTCCGGTAGCTCGTCGTCCGGCACGACGATCTCGCCCATGATCGCGTCGTCGACGAGCGCAAGCAGCTCGTCCTTGGTGGCGACGTAGTGGTAGAGCGTCATCGTCCCGGCTCCGAGCTCCTTGGCGACGCGCCGCATCGAGAGGGCCTCGAAGCCCTCGGCATCTGCGATCCCGATCGCCGCCTGCGCGATGCTCGTGCGGGAGTGGCGGGCCCTGCTCGAGGGATTGCTGGACATGTCGTACAGTGTACTGCTAGTGTGGCCGTACGATGTACGAGAAAACGATCCGGACCTCGAATCTCGGCAAGCGCTACGGCGACATCTGGGCGCTCCGGAACCTCGATCTCGAGGTCGACGCCGGCACCGTACTCGGCCTGCTCGGCCACAACGGCGCCGGCAAGACGACCACCATCCGGCTTCTCACCACCCTCTCGACTCCGAGCGAGGGCTCGGCCTTCGTTGCGGGCCACGACGTCGTCACGGGTGCCGCCCGGGTGCGCAGCGACATCGGCGTCGCGGCGCAGGCAGCCACCGTCGACGGGCTGCTGACCGGACGCGCGAACCTGGAGCTGATCGGGCGCCTCTACCGCATGTCGAGACGCGACGCGCGTACGCGCGCCGGCGAGCTGCTCGAGCAATTCGGCATCGCCGACGCCGCCGAGCGCCTCGTCAAGGAGTACTCGGGAGGTATGCGGCGCAGGCTCGATCTCGCCGCGAGCCTGATCGCCGATCCCCCGGTCATCTTCCTCGACGAGCCCACGACGGGCCTCGATCCCGCCGCACGGCGCGACCTGTGGAACGTCGTCCGCGAGCTCGTCGCAGGCGGCACGACGATCCTGCTGACGACGCAGTATCTGGACGAGGCGGACGCCCTCGCGGACACGATCGTCGTGCTCGACCACGGCCTGGCGATCGCGCGCGGCACGCCGAGCGAGCTGAAGACGACCGTCGGCGGCGAACGCCTCGAGATCGTCGTCGAGGACGCCGGCGAGCTGCCTGCCGCGATCGAGGCGACCCGTTCGTTCGCGGACGGCAGACCCGAGTCCGACGAGTCCGGCCGCCGGCTGATCGTCCCACTGCGCGAGCGAGTGCGCCTCGTCGACGTCGTCCGCGCGCTCGACGCGGAAGGGGTGGAGGCGGTCGACGTGCAGCGCCGCGAGGCGACGCTCGACGACGTCTTCCTCACGCTCACCGGCGGGAAGCCCGAAGAGGAGCCCACCGAGGAGGTCGCTGCATGATCGCCGTCGCCACCGACTCGCTGCTGCTCGCCCGCCGCAACCTGGCGCACATCCGTCAGATCCCGGAGAAGCTGCTGGACGTGACCCTGCAGCCGATCATGTTCGTGCTGCTCTTCGCGTTCGTGTTCGGCGGCGTGATCGGCGTCCCCGGCGGGAACTACCGCGAGTACCTGATCGGCGGCATCCTCGTGCAGACGATCGCGTTCGGCATGATCGGACCGGGCACCTCGATCGCAACCGACCTCACCGAGGGCATCGTCGACCGCTTCCGCACGCTGCCGATGGCGCGCACCGCCTTCCTCCTGGGTCACATGCTGGCCGAGTTCGCGGGGATGATCCTGGCGATCACGATCCTCAGCATCTCCGGCCTGATCGTCGGCTGGGGCATCGACGGCGGGATCGGCCACGCGCTCGTCGGCTACGGCCTGCTGCTCGTGTTCGCGCTCGCGATGGTGTGGGTCGGCCTGCTCGTCGGCGTCTCGGTGCGATCACCGGACGCGGTCATGGGCGTCGGCTTCCTGGTCGTGTTCCCGCTGACCTTCGTCGCAGCCACGTTCGTTCCGGTGGCCGGGCTGCCGAGCGGGCTCGAGCAGTTCGCCGAGTGGAATCCCGTCAGCTCGCTCGCCGCCGCGACGAGGCTGCAGTTCGGCAATCCGGCCGCGATCCCGCACGACGCGGGGTGGCCGATGCAGCACCCTCTGCTCTACGCCGTGCTGTGCTCGGCCGCGATCCTCGCGATCGCCGTGCCGCTGACGATCCGCGGCTATCGCAGGCGCACCGCGGACTAGATCACGTCAGTATTACCGCGTGAGCACGTACGAGACAGCTCTTCCGCCGGTCGGCACACGCGACGAGTCGCGGGCGCTCTTCGGCCAGACGATGGGGCTCGTGGCGGTCACCGCCGGCCTGTTCGCGCTCGGTGCGTATCTCGGGCGCGACCTTTCCTACGGCTGGGGTTGGGCCGCGTACATCGCGAGCTTCGCGCTCCTGATCGGCATCAACTTCGCCGTCTCCCGCTCCGAGCAGCTCGCGGTCGGCCTGCTGTTCGGGTTCGGCCTCCTGATCGGCGTGGGCACCGCTCCCGTCATCGCCTACTACGCCTCGACCAACCCGCAGTCGATCTGGCAGGCAGGCGGGGCGACCGCGCTCTTCATCGGCGGCCTGGGCTCGATCGGCTACGCCACGCGCCGCGACCTCTCGGGACTGGCCCGGATCTGCTTCTGGGCGCTCCTCGTGCTGATCGTGTTCGGGATCGTGGCGATCTTCGTGAACATCCCGAACGCCGCGCTGATCTACTCGATCGCGGGGCTCGTGATCTTCGCCGGGATCACGCTGTACGACTTCCAGCGCCTGAGACAGACGCGGGACATCCGCGCTGCACCGGTGCTCGCCGCGTCGATCTTCCTCGACATCCTCAACGTCTTCCTGCTCTTGCTCAACCTGCTCAACCGCAACTAGGCGCCGACCTCGCCTCGACCGTATTCCTCGTCCGTGACGTGCTCGCCCCAGGTCACGGTGCTGCCGCTCTCGTCGGCCTGATGGATGGCGACGTGGGTCATCAGGCGGGTGGCCGTGGCGCCGTGCCAGTGCTTCTCCCCCGGCTCGAAGAAGACCGCATCGCCGGGACGGATCAGCTCGACCTGCCCACCCTCGCGCTGACATAGGCCAACGCCCTGGATCACCCAGATCGTCTGACCAAGCGGGTGGGTGTGCCAGGCCGTACGGGCCCCGGGCGTGAAATGAACGACCGCCGCACCGAGAGGCCGACGCGCTTCGGCGACCGCGATCGTGTCGATGAAGACCGCCCCGCTGAACCACTCGGCCGGGCCGCGGCCGGTCTCGACGCTGCTCCGTGTGATCTCCATGGCTTCGGCTCCTTTCGCGTGCTACCGACGGCGGCCTAGTTCACGTCACGGCGCGCCGCGAGGGCAACCGCGGCGAGCCCGAACGCAACCGTCCACGCGACGAGAGCGGCGCCGCCCGCCGCGGCGGGGAGGAGATGGTCGGTCGTCAGCCCCATGAGAGCGTCCGAGGCGTGAGTCGGTGCGAAGCGGCCCACCGACGGGACGAAGGCGAAGAGAAGGTTCTCGGCCACGAACCCCCAGGCGAGCAGACCGATGATCGCGCCGACCTGATTGCGGACGACCATCCCGATTCCGACGCCCAGAGCGCCCCAGAGCGCGACTCCCGCCACCGTTCCGAACAGCAGCAGCGACGTCTGGCCGCCGCTCAGTGCGTAGGGCACGCCGCGGCCGCTGAGGGACGCGTAGCCGATCGCGAAGCCGAGCCCCTCCCCGACGACGCCGAATACGAGACCGGCGAGCAGGCCCGCGGCGAGCTTGGCGCCGACGACGCGCGAGCGTTTCGGCGTGAAGAGGAAGGTGGGACGGATCGTGCCGAAGCGGTACTCGCTGGTCACCAGCATGATCCCGGCCAGCGCCGAGAAGACGCCGGCAAGGCTTCCGACTCCCAGGAGCCCGCGCTGGTCCTCGGTGCTGGTCAGGCTCTGCGCCTGGGTCAGAAGTCCGGACAGCAGCGAGAAGAGCAGGATCAAGGCGATCATGCCGAGCACGATCCCGATCGTGGTGCGCGTCGAGCGGATCTTCAGCAGCTCGGCCCTCACCTGGGCGGTCATGGCTGCGGCTCCGCGGTGAGCTCGAGGAAAACGTCCTCGAGCGAGGAACCTTCCGCGACGAGCTCGTGGATCGGCACGCCGGCCGCGAACGCGAGATCACCGATCTTCTCGCTGCTCGCCCCGTGCACCAGCAGGCCCTGCTCGTCCACGATCGTCGCCTCGATCTGGCTGCGCTCGAGCGCTTCCCGCAGCTTCGCCCGCTCCGGGGTGCGGACGCGAACCGAGCCGCCGACGCGCGCGGTGAGCTGCTCCAGCGACGACTCGACCACGAGCCTGCCGTGATTGATGATGAGCACCTGGTCCACGGTCTGCGCGACCTCCGCGAGGACGTGGCTCGAGACCAGCACCGTGCGGCCGCCGGTGGCGAAGGCGCGAAGGAAGTCGCGCAGCCAGCGCACACCTTCCGGGTCGAGCCCGTTTGCCGGCTCGTCGAGGATCAGTAACTCCGGATCGCCGAGCAGCGCCGCGGCCAACCCGAGCCGCTGCCGCATCCCGAGCGAGTAGCCCTTGACGCGGCGGCCAGCCGCTTCGTCGAGCTCCACCAGACGCAGCACCTCGTCGACGCGCGCATCCGGCAAGCTCGCCGATCTGCTCAGCGTGCGCAGGTGGTCGCGCCCGGAACGGCCGGGATGGAAGTCCGTCGCCTCGAGCACCGCCCCGATCCGCAAGGCGGGCCGGGTCAGCTCCGAGTACTGGCGGCCGAACACCGACGCGCTGCCGCTGCTCGGCGCGGCGAGCCCGAGCAGCATCCGCAGCGTCGTCGTCTTGCCTGCCCCGTTCGGACCGAGGAAACCGGTGATCGTGCCGGGCGCGAGGGCGAAGGAGAGCGAGTCGACCGCCAGCACCGAACCGAACCGCTTCGTCAACCCGTCGCCCACCACCACCGCATCGGCAGGCGCAGGCGGTGCCGCAGCCATCAGCTCGGACAAGGCTGGGCACTCACTTCGACCGCCGCGGACACCTCTGTTCCTTCGACCTCGTGCCGCGCGAGCCTCTTTCCCGAGGAGCGGTCGCCACGTGACGCGATGTCTGGTGCTACCGATACTCGTGCCATAGAGCTTGCGATCCGGGAGCTGCGGCGGCCGTCGCCGCCTCGGACTCATCCGGTTCCGGCTCCACGCCTACGCGTCCGGCCTCGGCCGCAGCACACGATGCCTCACTTCGGTGCAGTTGTGGACTCGGACAACGCCGCAGCAGACTGGACCGCAGCGCTCCCGGGATCTCCTCTCGCAGGCGCGATCGGCCGGATCACGACCGACACCTGTCACCGCTGAACAGCGCTGAACGAGCCCGGCTTCAGGCGGCGCCGAGGACGAGCGCAAGGAGCGCCTTCTGGACGTGCAGGCGATTCTCCGCCTCGTCCCAGATCGCGGAGCGGTCGCCGTAGAGCACCTCGGCCGTCGCCTCCTCGCCGGGATGCGCAGGCAGGCAGTGGAGAACGAACGCGGTCGGCGACGCCAGGCGTAGGAGCGCAGAATCGAGGCGGTACGGGTCCAGCGCGCGTAGCCGCTCCTCCCGCTCGGGCTCCTGGCCCATCGAGATCCAGGTGTCGGTGACGACGACGTCTGCGCCGCCCACCGCCTCGCGCGGATCGCGCACGGTTTCGACACCCGGAGCGTCGTAGCCGGCGGGCGAGGCGGCGACGACCTCGTAGCCGAGGAGCGTGCCGAGCTGTGCGAGCGAGACCAGGACGTTGGAGCCGTCGCCGACCCAGGCGACCCGGACGCCTTCGAGGCCGCCGAGCCGGTCGCGAATCGTGAGCGCGTCGGCGAGCGCCTGGCACGGGTGCTCGTCTGCCGTCAGCGCGTTGATCACGGGTATCGACGCCCACTCCGCCCACGCCTCGAGCTCGGCATGCTCGTGCGTGCGTACCGCGAGCACGTCGAGGTAGCGTGAGAGAGCGCGTGCGGTGTCGGGCAGCGACTCGCCGCGGGAGATCTGCAACTCCTCCGGCGTCAGTGGAACCGCGACTCCGCCGAGCTGCGCCATTCCCGCCGAGAACGAGACACGCGTCCTGGTCGAGTGCTTCGAGAAGTACAGGCCGAGTGTCGCTCCCGGCAGGAGCGGCTGCTTCGGCGTCGCGCGCAGGTCGACCGCGAGATCGAGGATCGCCTCCACCTCCGCCGGCACCAGGTCAGAGATGCGGAGCAGGTCGCGGCCGGCGAGAGAGACCGTCAGCATCCCCAGCGCTCCTTCGCCGCGGCCACCGCGGCCGTTACGTCGCCGAGCCGGGACAGTGCGTCCGGCGGCGTGTACGTCCCGTCTCGAACCGAAGCGGCGACCCGCTCGTGCGCATCGCGAAAGGGGACACCCTCGCGTACGAGCTCCTCGGCGGCGTCGGTCGCGAGCAGGAGCGGATCCGACGCGGCCTGGGCCAGCCGCTCGCGGTCGAACTCGAGACCGGCGACGAGAATGGTGAGGGCGGGCAGCGCGCCCGCGACATCCTTGCGAGCTGCAAAGAGCGGCGGCTTGTCCTCCTGGAGATCGCGGTCGTAGGCGAGCGGGAGCCCCTTCACGACGGCGAGCAGGCCCGTGAGGCGGCCGATGGCGGTTCCGGCCTTGCCGCGGGCGAGCTCTGCCACGTCGGGGTTGAGCTTCTGCGGCATCATCGACGAGCCGGTGGAGGCGTTCTCGGGTAGCCGTGCGAACGCGAACTCGCGGGTCGTCCAGAGGACGAGCTCCTCGCCGACTCGAGACAGGTGCGTGAAGAGGACCGCCGCGGCGTAGAGGTAGTCGAGGACGAAGTCGCGATCGGCGACGGCGTCGAGCGAGTTCCGCATGGGGTTCGGCGGCGGCGGCAGAGGCAGGGTCGAGCCGGCGAGCGCTCCGGCGCCGAGCGGGGACGGCCCCGCCTGCTCCGCCGCGAAGCGGAAACGTGCCCGGTCGCGCTCGAGCATCTCGGCCCAGGCGTGCAGGTGGTGGCCAACGGTCACCGCCTGCGCGCGCTGGAGGTGCGTGTAGCCGGGCATCGCCGTCCCCGCCTCTCGCTCCGCGTGCTCGAGGATCGCTGCGGCCAACCCGGCGAGTCCGGCTTCGGCCTCCGCGCACGCGTCGCGCACGTACAGCCGCACGGCGGTCGCGACCTGGTCGTTCCGCGAGCGGCCGGCGTGGATCTTCCGCCCGACGTCGCCGAGTTCGGCTTCGAGGTGGGAGTGGACGTCCTCCGCCGCCGCATCCGGCTCGCCCACGCGCGCGAGCGCGGACCGCACCTCCGCCAGCTCTGCGTCGTCGAGGATGTCGGCTGCGTGCAGCCGCTCGGCGTGGAGGAGCGTGCCCTCAATGTCGTACGGGAGCAGCTCGGCATCCTCCGCGCGCAGGAATGCCCACACCTCCGGCGCGAGCTCTTCCGTGGTGCGTCCGACCCAGAGCGTCACAGCGGCCGCACCTCGAGGCGTTCGTGGAACGAGCGGGTGTCGGCGACGTCGTTGACCTGCACGGCGAGCTGGCCGATTCGGTCTCGTGGGGTGAACGCGGTCGCGCTCCGCTCCATGCTGAGCCGCCCCGGGTCGTAGGCGAGCTCGCCCCGTGTGTCGAGGATCGTGTAGTCGTCGCCGCGGCGCAGCTCGATGGTCACCTCGCCCGTCACCACCGGGGCGACCCAGCGTTCAAGCGAGTCGCGCAGCATGAGCGCCTGCGGATCGAACCAGCGGCCCTCGTAGAGGAGCCTGCCGAGCCTGCGCCCGTCCACGGCGTGACGCTCGAGTGTCGCCTCGTTGTGGATTGCGCTGAGAAGCCGCTCGTACGCGATGTGGAGGAGCGCCATGCCTGGCGCCTCGTAGACGCCGCGACTCTTCGCCTCGACGACGCGGTTCTCGATCTGGTCGGACATGCCGAGTCCGTGCCGGCCGCCGACCTCGTTCGCCCAGCGAATCGTCGCCGCCGCGTCGCCGTGCCCGGCCGGTGTCCCGCCTTCGAAGCGGACGGTCACGATTTCGGGCTCGATCTCGGCTGTCGCGTCCCACGGTGCCACGCCCATGATCGGCTCGACGATCTTCATGCTCGTGCCGAGGAGCTCCAGATCCTTGGCCTCGTGGGTCGAGCCGAGGAGGTTCGCGTCGGTGGAGTACGCCTTCTCGGGCGCGGCTCCCTGGGCGAGGCCCCGCTCTTCGAGCCAGGCGCTCATCTCCGACCGGCCTCCGAGCTCGCCGACGAATGCCTCGTCCAGCCAGGGCTTGTAGATCCGCAGCCGCTCGTTCGTGAGGAGCCCGTAGCGGTAGAAGCGCTCGATGTCGTTGCCTTTGTAGGTGGAGCCGTCGCCCCAGATCTCGACTCCGTGCTCGGCCATGGCCCGCACGAGAAGGGTCCCGGTGACGGCCCGCCCGAGCGGTGTCGTGTTGAAGTAGGTCCGACCTGCCGTCCGGATGTGGAACGCTCCGCAGCGGAGCGCCGCGAGCCCCTCCTGCGCGAGCGCCTCGGTGCAGTCGACGAGGAAGGCCTCTTCGGCGCCGCAGCCGAGAGCGCGCTCGGGTACCGCCGCCACGTCGGGCTCGTCGTACTGGCCGAGGTCGGCGGTGAAGGCATACGGGACGGCGCCGTTCTCACGCATCCAGGCGACGGCGCAGCAGGTGTCGAGTCCGCCGGAGAAGGCGATCCCGACCCGCTCGCCGACCGGAAGGTCGGCCAGGATTGCGCCGCCGGTCGTGCGCTCGGCGAGACTCACGCAGCGGCTCTCCGGGCCCGGATCTCGTCGGCGAGCTGTGCGCCTGTCGTCGGCTCGCGTGCCACGAGGAGAATGGTGTTCTCGCCGGCAACCGTCCCCGCGATCTGCGGGTGGCGGGCGACGTCGATCGCCTGTGCGAGCGCCTGGGCGTAGCCGTACGGCGTCGTGACGACGACGAGGCTGCCACTCGGTTCCACGGTGAGGGCCCAGCGTGCGATGGCGTCGGCAACGTCCTCGTCGAAGCCGGCCACGTCCTCGGGATACGCGTAGACGAGGTGGCCGCGCGAGTCGCGCACCTTCACGAGCCCCAGCTCGTGCACGTCGCGAGAGACGGTCGTCTGGACGACGTCGTGTCCCTCCCGCCGCAGCGCCTCGGCCAGCTCGGTCTGGGTCGAGATCGACTGCTCGCGGATCAGCCTCTGGATCGCTGCGTGCCGTTCCGGTCTGTTCACCGCAATACCTCCTCGAGGATCGCCAAGGCTTGCCCGATCTGCTCCGTGTCTATGACGAGTGGTGGGGCCAGCCGGAGGACGTTCGGCCCGGACGTGAGGCAGACGAGCCCTGCGTCGAGCGCGGAGTCCACGACCGGCTGCGCCGGGCGGTCCAGCTCCGCCCCGACCAGGAGGCCGACGCCGCGCGCGTCGACGACGCCCGGCAACGCCGCGAGGCCCGCGAGCAGCAGCGCGCCGTTGCTGCGCACGCCCTCGAGGAGCGGCTCGTCGATCGCGTCGACGACTGCGCTCGCGGCGGCGCAGGCGACCGGGCTGCCCCCGAAGGTCGAGCCGTGGTCGCCTGCCACGAACCCGCCGGCTGCGTCGTCGGCGACGAGGAGGCAGCCGATCGGCAGCCCGTTCGCGAGCGCCTTCGCCAGCGTCACGAGCTGCGGTCGCGCGTCGAACCGCTCGTGCGCGAAGAACGTCCCGGTGCGCCCTACGCCCGTCTGCACCTCGTCGAAGCAGAGGAGGGCCCCGAGCTGCTGCGCGAGCTCGCCCGCCACCGCGACGAATCCGTGCTCGAGCGGGATCACACCGCCCTCGCCGAGCACAGGCTCCAGCAGGATCAGTCCGACGTCCTCTCCTGCCACACCCACGAGCGAGGCGACGTCGTTCGGCTCCGCGAAG
>Ga0335072_10016583_pt1 | contig 10440 bp, 8 predicted proteins | sample Lox_Sample_21_FD_206725 | JGI IMG/M metagenome (GOLD analysis project Ga0335072, IMG submission 206725) | Soil microbial communities from Loxahatchee National Wildlife Refuge, Florida, United States - Lox_Sample_2.1 | ecosystem: Environmental > Terrestrial > Soil > Wetlands | place: USA: Florida... | reverse complement strand
CCGCATGCGCCCCCGACCAATGGCCATGCACCGCGGCACCGAGTTCGAGCGCCATCTTGAGCCCTTGACCGGTGTTGAAGCGCGAGCCGCGCACTTTGCACAGATCCCAATTGGGTCCGAGATAGCGGGCGCGCATTTCGGCATTGGCTTCGAACCCGCCTGACGCCAGCACCACCGACTTTGCTCTGATGTCGCGCAATCTGCCGCGGTGGCGCACCCGCACGCCTTCGACGCCATTGTCGCCGGTCAATAATGTGATCGCCGGCGTCTCGTAAAGGATGGGGATGCCGTCGCTGCCGGCACGGGCATGCAACGCCTTCACCAGTTCCTTGCCGCCGCCCCAGATATGGCAGGCGAGCCCGCCCCAGAATTTGAACTTGCCATCGACGCGAAATGCCTGGCGGCCGAGACCCAATTGAAAGCGCACCCCCTTCTCGCGCATCCACAGCCCAGCGGCAAAGCTGTCGCGGATCAGGATTTCGGTCAGGTCAGGGTCGCAGCGATACTGGGTCAGCCGGCCCATATCGTCAAAATACTGCTCTTCGGTATAGGTGCCGAAATCAACTTCGCGCAGTTCGGTCTCATTCATGTCAGGGATCAGCCGCGCCAGATCCTCGCCGCCGTGATAGACGACGCGAAAGGCGCCGCCGGTAAAGGCCGAATTGCCGCCGCGCTGGTCCTCGGGGGCAATTTCGAGCATCAGCACCACAGCCCCATGCTCGCGCGCCGATAACGCGGCGCAGGTGGCGGCGTTGCCGGCGCCGACGACGATCACATCCGGGCTAGGATTATCCACGGCGGCCCTCGCTGAGCACTCCTTGTGCCGGCGCCAGCCTCTCATCGACGGGTGCGGCCGTCAACCGCGCCACGCATCGGCGGACCCCGACGCTGCGGCGACGGGCGGTGCTGCCGATTTCAAGCTTGGCCGGCGCCCAGTTTTTGAAGGCCGAAACCTACTCTTCACGGCATCTTATCGCGGTCTGGCTCGATACTCGTGAATTCTTAAAGACGCAACCGAATTTTACTTGCCGTTTCATAACGTCTGGGAGCCGCGGCATAGCGACAGTGGGCCGCAAGCTTATGCCCCAATAGCGTTAGTCAAGAACCCGATACGCTGGGGTCGCGGACAAATGACAGGAATAGGGACGCTCGCGAATCGAGCATAGGGCGCGATTCTGACGATCTGGTGCTAGACCGCGCCGCAGCAAGCGGGCATTAAATCCGAGTTATATCGGGGAAAGCTCCGCATCTACTTTAAACCCACGAGACAGGGGACACGGTAAGTGCGCTTGCGGGCCATCGGGCGAGACGAATACTTACATCGACCTTACGCGTCTGGTCGGCGCCTGTCGCCGCCGCGGCTGACAGCCAGTCGCGCCATGCGGACGGATGTCAAGCATCGGGGCCATGGCCCGCTGAATTTGCTCGATCGCCGCAGATGACCGTCGACACCGATCGGTTATCGATCGCCCGCCGGCGGCAGACGACCCTTGCCCTGATGATCGCGACCGCGATGCAGGCATTTGATGCGACAATTGCCAATGTCGCACTGCCACAGCTCGAACGTGGTTTTGGCGGCGGCATCGGGCTCGGATCATGGGTCATGACCAGCTATCTTTGCGCCTCGGCCGTGACCGCAATTTTGACCGGCTGGCTGCGCCGCCATCTGGGCGCGCGCCGGGTTTTTACCGGTGCCGTCGGGTTGTTTGTCGCAGCCTCGCTGCTGTGCGCGCTGGCGACCACATTCGACAGCCTGATCGTCTTTCGCCTGATCCAAGGTGCCGCCGCCGGGATCATTCTGCCGTTGGCGCAAGCGATCATCCTCGACATCTATCCAAAACCGGAACATGGCCGAATGCTCGCGATCTGGGGTGCCGCGATCATGGCCGGTCCGATGCTGGGGCCGGTGCTCGGCGGGGTGATCACCGATATGGCGTCGTGGCGCTGGATTTTTGGGATCAATGCGCCGCTGGGTGCGATCGCTCTCTTCGGATTGGCGGGGGTACCGTCGGGCCGCCGGCTGCGCAGTGGCGATCCGGTCGATTGCTGGGGCATCATCCTGCTGGTGATCGCCACCGGATCGCTGCAGTTGGTATTGCAACGCAGCATTGGCCGGATCTGGCCGCCTTCGCCGGAGACCCTCGGTGAACTGACCGTCGAGATTGGCGCCGGCGGATTGATTGCGCTGCGATGCTGGCGGAGCCGCTTCTCATTGTTCCGGTTTGACGTGTTCCGCGACCTCAACTTTGCGCTTGCAGCCTTGTACAATTTCCTGGTCGGGGCGATGTTGTTCGCGACAATCGTCTTCATCCCGGCTTTGGCCGAGGGCCCGTTCGCGTGGAACGCGACGGAATCCGGTTTGGTGATTGCGCCAAGAGGGATCGGAACGATGGCGATGATGGTCGCCATTCGCCAGATCATCAACCGGGTCGATCAACGCGCCTTGCTCGCAATCGGGCTATTGATCACCGCTGGCGCGCTGGCGCTGATGGCGCGCGTGCCGCCGCATGACGGACAACTGTGGCTGGCGATGACCAGTGCGGCGCAAGGGGTCGGTGTCGGGCTGCTGTTCACACCGCTCAGTACGATCGCCTATTCGACCCTCGGAGCAGAGCTGCGCACCGATGCCGCCGGCGTCTACAATCTCGTCCGGCAACTTGGCTGCGCCACCGGTGTCGCGGCGATGACCGCGGTTTTGCAGGCGCGAATTCAGATCCGGCTGGCGGATCTCTCCGCCGAAGGCATGATCGTCGCGTCGTCGGCGGGCCCGTCTTCGATCGTCTCGTTTGGCGCTTACACCGACTGCTTCCAATTGCTGGCGATCGCCACACTGGCAATGGCTCCGGGTGTCGCGCTGTTTCGAACCGTCCGCGCAAATCGCCGCGAAACCGCCGTCCCGACACCGCAATCTTCGGTTGTCCCCGATCCGCAGTCAAACGTCGGCGATAGCGACTAGATCACGGAATCGAGAGCAGGATTCACGCATGAAATGGAAGCTCTGTTTTCGCATCTCATGCGATCCTGCTCTAGCCGAGACCCAAGGCCGCACGGGTAAAGCGCTCGGCGTCGGTCAGCGGTTGTGGCAGGTAACGCGGCAGCACCACGCGCACGGTAGTCCCTTCGCCAACACGGCTCGAAATCGTCAACGTCCCGCCATGCGCCTCGACCAGGCCCTTGGTGATCGGCAGCCCGAGACCGGTACCGCCATATTGCCGGGTCGTCACCGGCTTTGCCTGACCAAAGGGCTGCAGCGCTCTCTGCTGTTCCTCCGGATCCATGCCGATGCCGTGGTCCTCGACCTCGATGACCGCCGCGCCGCCGGGGTCGACCTCGACCCGGACGTCGATTTTTTCCGCCTCGCGCGAGAACTTGATCGCGTTTGACAGCAGGTTCAGGATGATCTGCTTCATCGCCCGCTCATCCGCCCAGATGACGACCGGCTCCTCCACGGCGCTAAAAATCAATTCGATCTCGCGGCTGCTGGCGCGCTCGTGCACGATGCGGATAACCTCGTCGACCACCGCCTGCAGTCGAACCGCCTGTTTTGCCAGTTCGAGCTTACCTGCCTCGATCTTTGACATGTCGAGCACATCATTGATGATCGACAGCAAATGCAGACTGCTGGAATGCACGTCTTTGATGTATTCGAGGTATTTTTCGTTGCCGACCGGCCCAAACAGTTCTTGTGAGATAATCTCGGTAAAGCCGATGATGGCGTTGAGCGGGGTGCGCAGCTCATGGCTCATATTCGCGAGAAATTCGCTTTTTGCGTGATTGGCGGCCTCCGCTTGGCGGCGTGCCTGATGCAGGCGGCGTTCGGCGGCGCGAATCTCGGTGATGTCGGAATAGATCGAAATCACGGCCCCATCCGGCATCGCCGTGCGGCGGATCTGCAGCGTGCGGCCGTTTGGCGTGATCCGTTCCTTGACGATCGGCACCTCGCGATAAAATCGCTCGAGCCGTCGGTCGGCCTCGGCAGCCGGGTCGACATCGCCAAAATCGCCTCGGGCGGCCTGCCGCAGCAAGACTTCGCGCAGAGATGTTCCGACCGCCATCTCGAGCGGCAGGTTCATCAATTCGCAAAAGCGGGCATTGCGCGCGACCAGCCGGCCGTGGCGATCAAAGACACCAAGACCTTCGCCAATATTGTCGAGCGTATTCTGCAGCAGCGCATTCTGACGCGTGAGCCATATCGGACCCCACCGGCTATCGGCCCGCGCCAACGCGCGACTACGGTGAACCTGCCGCAAGCGCTTGACGAACCGCGCCAGCATCATCGCTCGAGGCGCGAGCCTGATCTCACCGGGGCGACACGCTTTCTGCACGATCCCAACTTGCGGAATTGCCGCGCGACGGCAGCGCCGTCGCCGTGCGCCCGAATACGGCGAGTTCGCCCGCGGCTGCGGCCGATCCTTACACCGCCCGGTTCTGCCAAAGGTGCCCGTCGTCCGCGGCCCGTCATCGGGGTAAAGCTGCTGAATTTTCTTTAAAACTTGCTTAAGCGCGGCCGGCCATCGCTCCCCGAGCGATGCTCATTGAATTGACTGGCGAGCCGGCCCGCGCTTCAAACGCCTGCATCCAGATCGGCGAGCGCCCCGACGCTGATCGGTTTGTAGGGTGCGCGCGGACGCCACGTGCCGGCATCGGCGATTGGCCGGCCAAGCGTATCCGCGATCAGCGCGCCGACGATCGGACCGCAGATCCGGCCCTGGCACGGTCCCATGCCGCACCGGGTGAAGGCTTTGACCTGGTTCGGGCCGCTGGCGCCCAGACGCGCTGCCCGGCGAATCGCCCCGGCCGTGACTTCCTCGCAGCGGCAGACGATCGTGTCGTCTTCCTCGGGTGCCAGGATTGAGCGCTGCGGCCGATAGAGACGGTCGAGAAAGGGTCGCAACGCCTGTTCGCGCGCGAGTGCCGCACGCACGGTCGCGGCGCGCCGGTCGCGCTCCGGACCGTTGATGCGGCCGAGCAGCATGGCGGCGTCGAGCGCGGCGAGTTGCCCCGACAGGCGCGCCGCTGCGGCACCGGCAATCCCGCCGGCATCGCCCGCCACCGCAACGCTCGGCGTGCTCGTCTGACCCCAGGGATCGAGCACCGGCCGCCAGCACAGCTGTCCGTCGTCCCATTCGTGGCGCAGCTGCAGCGCAAGGCTGATCTGGATATCGGGAATGACGCCCTGATGCAGCAACAGGTGATCGGCGGCGATTTCGCCACCCTGCCAGACGACGCGTTCGAGCCGTGCATGGCCGATTGCCCGCAGACCGCGAACACCGCAGCGCCGCCGCACACCGGCGCGCTTGACCGCGAGGATTGATCCAAGCCCTTTGAGAAGCGGCCGTAATCCCGGCCAGCGCCGCCGCAGCGCCAGCAGCGCCTCGCGGTAATTGGCGCCCGGCGTCGTCTCGAGGATCGCGCGGGGTGGTGATCCGGCCTGCACAAGCTGCGCCGCCAGCAGATATAGCAGGGGTCCTTGCCCCGCCAGCACGATGTCGCCGGCCGGGATCAGGTCGGCTGACTTCAACAGGATCTGGGCGGCGCCGACGGTCATGACGCCGGGCAAGGTCCAGCCGGGGATCGGCACCGGGCGTTCGATAGCCCCCGTGGCGAGCAGAACCCGGCGGGCGAAGACGGTCTCGGTACGCCCGGCATGGGCAAGAAACAGCGGGCCGCCGGGGTCGAGATGCCACAAGGTGGTCCCCGGCCGGTACTCGATGCGGGCCGCCCGCATCGCGGCGACGAGATGGCTGCCGGCAAGATAGTCCGGTCCGAGCGGGCTATCGGCGCGGGCGGTCTCGACAGCACGATAGATTTGGCCGCCGGGCGAGCCCTGCTCGTCGATCAGCATCGTGTCGAGGCCGAACTCGCCGGCGAGTGCCGCCGCCGCCAAACCGGCCGGGCCCGCGCCGATGATCGCGAACTCGACGCTATTCATTATGCTGATTGGGAGGATCTAGCTGTCGCGCGCCGAGCTGACGGCGGATGCGCATGCCCGCGCGGGTTTCGACCATGCAGCTCTGCTGATTGGGTATGCCGTCGATCTCGGCGAGGCAGTCGTAGCACACCCCCATCATGCAATAAGGAGCACGCCCGGCGCCGGTGACTGGCGTCTCGCGGATGCTGGCAAAGCCGGCGGCGAGCACCGCCGCAGCGGCGGAGGCACCGGGAACGACATGCACCAGCGCGCCCTCGACGACGACCGCCACACTGGCGGGCCCACCGTTACGCCGCAGCCGGAACATCGAACCGCTTTGCCGAAAACAGGTCGAGAGACGCGTCGAGGGCGCCAGCGGCGATCATCGGCGCCAGCAGGTTGGCGTGGGCTGCGGCCAAGGTGACGCCGCTGTGGCAATTCACGGTAAAGGCGCCGGGATACAATTCGGATTGATCATAGATCGGCAGCCCATCGGGCGGCATCACCCGCAACGCCGCCCAGGCGCGGACGATCTGCAGGTCGCGCAGCCACGGGAAAGACAGCACCGCCCGCCGAGCGATTGCCTGCATGACGGGGGCGGTCTGGCCAGTATCGAACCCGACATCCTCCTGACTGTCGCCGAGCATGATACTACCCTCGTCGGTCTGGCGGATCGTCGTCGTCGGCATCGGCAGCAGATGCCGGGCGCGCTCGGTGACCAGGATCTGGCCGCGCTGCGGTCTGACCGGCGCGTTCAACCCAAAGAGAGGCGAGAGCGCGGCGTTGCCGAGGCCGGCGGCGGCGACCACTCTCGGCGCGGCGAACTCGCCCGCGGCACTCGCAATGCGGAAGTTGCGTGCTGCGGCCGTCGCGTCGCCGACCGCCGCTTCCGGAATGTAATGGCCGCCCCGGTCGACAAAACCGCGATGCAGGGCGCGAAGCAATGCCAGCGGGTTGGCATGCCCGTCATACGGCGTCCATGACGCGCCGGTCACTGCCGGGCCGATCCCCGGCAGCAGGTCGGCCACTTCGCGATGGTCGAGCATACGGTAGTCAAATCCGAGATTGCCGGACTGTCGGCGCATACGCTCCATGCGCTCTCGACGGTCGTCAAATTCGGCCTCGCCGAGGCAGAGATGGACGCCGCCCGGGCGGTGATGGTCGACGGCGATGCCGGTCCGGTCCAGGAGTTCGGCGGCGAGCCCCGGCCACTCATCCGCCGACCGCCGCGTCCAGCGTTGATAGTGCGGCGCCCCCTCGCCTTTGCTCTGCACCCAGACAAGACCAAAATTTCCCCGTGAGGCGCGGAACGCCCCATCGCCCTCGTCGAGCATCAGGGTGCCAAGCCCGGCGCGAGCGAGCCCGTAGGCAATCGCGGCACCGACCAGCCCGCCGCCGATCACGATCGCGTCAAAGCGTTCCACCCGATCCCCCTTTTTCGGCAGCCATCCAGCCAGGGCTGCAGCACTTACCCTTTTCTTTGCATCGGTAGTCGAATAGTACCATGCCAAGCGGGCCGACAAACCGGGGAACGCGAGCGTCCCCTCGCCCGTTCGCGTCATCTCATAATAAACGTCTGGATCGGATGAGCTTTATTGGTCAAATCATCGTCGGTGCGTTCGAGCGCTCCGTCGGCGGCCCGCTCGGCGCGTTGCTCGAACGGGTCGGCGACCACCTCGTTCACCGGCGTGAATCGGCGCACGACAGTGTCGGCGCGGATCCGCGCCAGCGGGTCGCGTTTACGATCGCCGCGATCGCACTCGGCGCCAAGATGGCGAGAGCGGACGGCGATGTCAGCCGGAACGAGGTTGCCGCGTTCCACGAGGTCTTCGAGGTGCCGACCGGTGAGGAGGACCACGTCCGCCTGGTCTTCGATCTCGCCCGCAAAAGCACGCACGGGTTCGAGAGCTATGCCCGCCAGGTGGGCCGGTTGTTTGCGAATGACCGCGTTGTTCTCGAACATATGCTCGACGGGCTCTTTCACATCGCGCTCGCCGATGGCGGGCTCTGTCATGCCGAGGACGCCTATCTGCGCGAGGTCGCCCGCCATTTCGGCTTTGATGCCGCGGATTACGCGCGCATCCGCGCGCATCACCTCGGCGAGGCGGACAGCGACAGCGCCTATACGATCCTCGGCGTCGAACCCGGCGCGCCGCTCAGCGACATCCGCCTGGCCTATCATCGGCTGGTGCGCGAGACCCACCCGGACCTGGTGATCGCGCAAGGCCTGCCGCGCGAATGCATCACCCTCGCCAACGCCCGGATCGCGCGCATCAATGCTGCCTACGACCTGCTGGCGCGCGGCCGGATCCGCACCCAAGCCGCGGTCGCGCGATGACCCGGATGACGGTTCGCGACCGGGTCTCGCCAAACCATGCACCGCGCGCCGACCCGGCCCGCATCGATATGGTGGTTCTGCACTATACCGGCATGCGCAATGCCAAGGCGGCGCTCGACCGGCTGTGCGACCCGCAAGCACGGGTCAGCGCCCATTACGTCGTCGAGGAAGACGGGACCGTCTGGCGGCTGGTGCCCGAGATGCGGCGCGCCTTTCACGCCGGGGTGTCGTGCTGGGAAGGCGAACGCGATCTCAACCACGTATCGATCGGCATCGAGATCGTCAACCCCGGCCACGAATGGGGCTATCGTCCGTTTGCCGACGCCCAGATGGTGGCGGTCGAACAGTTAAGCCGCGACATCCTCGCGCGGCATCCGATCCCGGCCCATCGGTTGGTCGGTCATTCCGATATTGCGCCCGAGCGCAAGATCGACCCCGGCGAACTGTTCGACTGGCCGCGGCTCGCCCGCGCCGGCATCGGCATTTGGCCGGTCGCGGTGGGGCACGCGCATGACGACGGGGTGAATGATGCGGCGGGGAACGACATTGCCAGGCATGGCGCCGTCGACCGCGATCGGGCTCTCGCCGATCTCGCCGCGATCGGCTACTGCGCTGCCGCCGAAGCGGCGGCGGTCGCCGCATTTCAGCGACGCTTTCGCCGCGCATGCGTCGACGGCGTCATCGATCGCGAGACCGCGGCGCGCCTCGGCGAAATTCGCGCGGCTTATGACAATTCACGGCGCCAAGCAGCGTCTGCCGGCCTCTTGCCGCGAGCGGCAACCCCGTGGCCGGTCCCGGGTGAGAGCCGCCGCCCGGTTAATTGAGTTGCGATCGGCGGCGGCTTTCGGTTTGGCGGCGCACGATCTGTCCGGCATGGTGATGCGCAAGCCGCCAGGCGCCGTCTTCGCGGACGAAAAAGTTGCTCGCCGCGAGGGTGCCGCCGTCTAGCTCTTCCTCGCACAGCACCAGAGCAGTGTCGCCAAACATCAGCACCCGCTCGTCAAAGCAGGCGATCTGCGGCGCGCCCGGGCTGGACAGGATGCCGCTCCAACTCGAAATGATCGCGGCGCGATCGGTCAGCGCGATCCACCCCGGGTGGAGACAGGCCACCGGCGCGCGGCGCGCCCACAGCTGATCCATCGCCGCAATGTCGCGCATCGTGAACGCGCGATAAAATTCGAGATTGGCCGCAAGCACGGCATCGCTATCGGTCATCACCGCGTCCTTTTTCGACCTCGGATAGGCTCGCATCAGCATAGCGGCGCGGCCGGGCGCGCGCCACGCGCGTGCCATGACCCGTAAGTGGCGGATGGCGCGCCATTCAGGCATCGAACTGCCTAATAATTAATCACACGGGATTTGCGGACGATCTGGCGGCGGCACGGGATGGGCTCGCGGCGGAGACGACCGATGTGTCAGGTCGTCGGGTGCTGCCGAGAAATCCGGCCGGACAGCCCGCCAGCCGGCATCGGGGCGCGGCGCCGCGCTTGGCCTCGTTCTTGCTCCGCTGCAATCAACTGTCGTCAACAAGGCATCTGAAGGGGAGCAGTACATGTCAACCGAAGGGTTCACCATCGATCGCCGTCGACTGGGGTTGCTCGGCGCCGGTCTGGCCGCGACCGCGGCTGGCCTTGGTACGATTCCCACAATCCCCGCCATGATCCCGCAGGCGAGAGCGCAGGCCGCGACCGAGACCGGACCGATCAAGGTCGGCATCCTGCATTCGCTATCCGGCACGATGGCGATCAGCGAAGCTCCGTTGAAGGACGTCATGCTGATGCTGATCGCCCAGCAGAACGCCAAGGGCGGGGTGATGGGCCGGCAACTTCAAGCGGTTGTCGTCGATCCGGCTTCGAACTGGCCGCTTTTTGCCGAGAAAGCAAAACAATTGCTGTCGGTGGACAAGGTGGCGGCGGTGTTCGGCTGCTGGACCTCGGTGTCGCGCAAATCGGTTCTGCCGGTGTTCGAAGAGTTGAACGGCATTCTGCTGTATCCGGTGCAATACGAAGGCCAGGAATGCAGCCGTAACGTGTTCTACACCGGGGCCGCACCAAACCAGCAGGCGATCCCGGCGGTTGATTACCTGATGAATCAAATCGGAGTAAAGCGCTGGGTGCTGGAAGGCACCGATTATGTCTATCCGCGTACCACCAACAAGATCCTCGAAGCCTATCTGAAGTCCAAGGGTGTG
>Ga0335072_10016582_pt1 | contig 10441 bp, 8 predicted proteins | sample Lox_Sample_21_FD_206725 | JGI IMG/M metagenome (GOLD analysis project Ga0335072, IMG submission 206725) | Soil microbial communities from Loxahatchee National Wildlife Refuge, Florida, United States - Lox_Sample_2.1 | ecosystem: Environmental > Terrestrial > Soil > Wetlands | place: USA: Florida... | reverse complement strand
CCCACTCGCCATCCTGGCGGACGGCGCCGAGCGTGGCGTCGTGGTGGCCGATGGCCGCATCGTCGAGTTGGTGCCGGCCGGGCAAACACCACGCGCGCCGGAGTTCACGACATTCGATGCCGGCGCACACGTGGTGCTGCCTGGGCTGATCAACACGCACCATCACTTCTATCAGACGCTGACCCGCGCGGTGCCGGTTGCGCTCGATCGCGAATTGTTTCCCTGGCTGCAGGCGCTCTATCCGCTCTGGGCGCGGCTCACGCCGGAAGCAGTGGAGCTTGCCACAACATTGGCGATGGCCGAGCTAATGTTGTCCGGCTGCACGATGACGACCGACCATCACTATGTCTTTCCGCAAGGCCTTAAAGACAGCGTCGATATCCAAGTTGCCGTCGCCAAGCGGCTCGGCATGCGTGCGCTTTTGACCCGCGGCTCGATGAACCGTTCGCAGCGTGACGGCGGCTTGCCACCGGACAGCGTGGTGCAGGATGAAGACACGATCCTCGCCGACAGCGAGCGGGTGGTGAGCCGCTATCACGACAGAGGCGACAATGCATTGATCCAAATCGCGCTCGCGCCCTGTTCGCCGTTTTCCGTGACCACGTCGCTGATGCGCGCGACCGCCACATTGGCGGAGCGTCTTAATGTGCGCCTGCACACGCACCTCGCTGAAACCGAGGATGAGAATCGCTATTGCCTGGAGCTGCACCAGTGCCGCCCGCTCGACTATCTGGAGGAATGCGGCTGGCTTGGCGAGCGGACGTGGCTGGCGCACGGCGTGCATTTCAACGCCGACGAGTTCAAGCGGCTCGCCCGCGCCGGAACGGCCGTTACGCATTGCGCCTGCAGCAATCAGGTGCTGGCTTCGGGCACCTGCCCGGTGTGCGAGCTGGAAGAGGCCGGCGTCGCCGTGGGTCTCGGCGTCGACGGCTCAGCCTCGAACGACTCCTCCAATGTGATGCAGGAAGTGCGTGCTGCCTTTCTGCTGCAGCGCGGGCGCTATGGCATCGGCAAGGTCAGCCACCGCGACGCGCTACGCTGGGCGACCAAAGGCTCCGCAGCTTGCGTCGGACGGGCGGATGTCGGTGAAATCGGAGCCGGCATGCAGGCCGACCTCGCCCTGTTCCGCCTCGACGAGCTTCGGTTTTCCGGCAGCGGCGATCCGCTCGCGGCGCTGGTCTTGTGCGGCGCGCATCGTGTCGACCGTCTCATGATCGGGGGGCGTTGGATCGTGGAGAATGGGCAAATTCCCGGCCTCGACGTAGCCGATTTGATACGTCGCCACTCGGCGGCGGCGCGGAAATTGCAGGCATGACCGTCATTTCGGGACGGCCATAGGCCGAGCCCGGAAGGCCTTAGCTCGGGAGAACCATCGCGTATGCAAACCTACACCGTCGATATCGCCGGCGAGCCGGTCACGCTGCCGATCGTACCGATCAATCCGAAGCTCGCGATCTCGCTGTTGATGGTGATCGACATGGGCGTGCATTTCGGCGAGCGTATCGGCAAAGCGCTGGCTGACCATTTGCGGCCGCTCAAGCCCGACATCATCGTCGGCGCGGCGACGCTCGGCATTCCGGTGGTGATCGAGGTCTCGCGCGCACTCGGCCTCGACCAATACGTCATTGCGCAGAAATCGCCGAAGATTCATTTGGCCGACGCGCTGGTCCAGGAACTGGAGTCGGTGACATCCGCCGGCAAGCAGCGCTTGATGCTTGACCGCCGGTCGGTGCCGCTGCTCGCCGGCCGCCGGGTCGCGATCGTTGACGACGTCGTGGCCACTGGATCAAGCTTGGCGGCGACGTTCGCGCTGGCGCGTGCGGCAGGCGCCGACATCGTCGGCGCCGGCGTGATCCTGACCGAAGGCCATGATTGGAAAAAGACGCTCGGCGCCGATGCTCGCTTGATCCATGGCCTCGGCCACATTCCGCAATTCTCGCTCGCCGACGGCACGGCCGTGCCGATGTCGGAGACGCTGTAGTTCGGCTGGCATCGACCGTTCGTGCGGCGTAACGTGAGAGCAACGAGAGGGAGAGGAATCCCATGAGCGATTTGCGCGAGTTCATTGCGGGCATGCCGAAATGCGAGCTGCACGTGCATCTGGAGGGAACGCTCGAGCCGGAGATGAAATTCGCGCTGGCGAAGCGCAACGGCATGAGTCTCCCCTACAAAGACGTGGCGGAGATGCGCGCCGCTTACGACTTTTACGACCTGCCTTCGTTCCTCACGATCTACTACGAAGGCATGCGGGTGCTGGTGCACGAGCCGGACTTTTACGACCTTACCTTCGCTTACCTGGCCAAGGCACATTCTCAGAACGTGCGCTATGTCGAGATGTTCTTCGATCCGCAGCCGCACACCGGCCGTGGCGTGCCGTTCGACGTTGTGATCCGCGGCATCCGCCGCGCGCAGACCGACGCCGAGCGTATCCTCGGCATCAAGAGCCAGCTCATCATGTGCTTCCTACGCGACTGGAGCGCCGAATTCGCCATGACTACGCTGGTGCAGGCGCTGCCGTACCGCGAATGGATCATCGGCGTCGGATTAGACTCCGATGAAAAGAACAATCCGCCGGTGAAGTTCAAAGAGGTGTTCGCGCGCGCGCGCCGTGAGGGCTTCTTCCTCACCATGCATTGCGACGTCGATCAGCAGAACACGACCGAGCATATCCGCCAGGTTCTCGAAGAGATCGGTGTCGACCGCATCGATCACGGCGTCAATGTGCTCGACAGCGACACGCTGATCGACGAGGTGGCGAAGCGCCAAGTGGCGCTCACCATCTGCCCGGTCTCCAACGCTTTCGTCACCAACGGCAGCAAGGCCAAGGAAATCAAGCGCATGCTCGATCTCGGCATCCGCGCCACCGTGCATTCGGACGATCCGGCCTATTTCCGCGGCTACATGAACGAGAATTTCGAGTGCACGCAGCGGGAGGCCGAGCTCGGACCGAAGGAGCTTGTTCAGCTCACCCGCAACGCGTTCGAGAGCACCTGGCTGCCGCGTGCGAGCAAAAATCAATATTTGGCCGAGCTCGACGCCTACGCGGCGAAGTGACCTTATGGGCATTCCCCGGACGCGGTGCAGCGCGAAGCGGTGCGCCGCAGATTCGGGGTCGTGACGAACTCGGCGCTTAAGTAATTCGAGTTTGCGAAGATCCCGAGTCCGCAGCGCATCACTGCGTGCTACCCTGCGCCCGGGATATCGGAGCGGAAACGAACCGATGGAGCCTCGGTTCTTCGTCTATATCCTCGCCAACAAGCCGCGCGGCGTCCTCTATGTCGGCGTTACAAAGAATCTTCCCCGTCGCATCTGGGAACATCGGTCGAAAGTCGTGCCAGGGTTCACCCGCACTTACGGCGTTACGCGGTTGGTCTATTACGAAGAGCACTCTTCGATCCTCGAGGCGCGTAGGCGTGAGTACGCCGTCAAGCGATGGCGCCGCGCGTGGAAATTCAAGCTGATAGAGGAATTGAACCCTGACGGGCGGGATCTCACTGACCAATTGATACTGCTATGAAAGACGATTTTTGCCCGGGCGCCACAAAGCGCTTCATCGACGTCCCCCGGACGCGGCGCAGCGCGCAGCGATGCGACGCTGATCCGGGGTCGTAAAAAACTCCGCGCCTTACTTATCAGAGTTTGCGAAGATCCCGGGTCTGCAGCGCACCACTACGTGCTGCGCTGCCCCCGGGATAGGCTTTTCGACTGTATAGCCAAACAAAATGACCGGGCGGAGCCCGACCATTTCCGTTTTCAGATCGGGAGCAAACAGATCACTTGCCCGGGATCTTGTCGTCGATGCCCTTGACGTACCAGTTCATGCTCAGGATCTGCTCGGGAGCCAAGTGGTCGCCGCCCTTGCATTCGACGGTCTTCCCGTCCTGATCCTGGATCGGGCACTTGAAGGGATGGAATTTGCCGGAGCGGATCGACTCCTCCGTGTCCTTCGCCATCTTCTTCACGTCGTCAGGCATGTTGGTGTAGGGCGCCATCACGACCATGCCGGAGTCGAGGCCACCCCAGGTGTCCTCGGACTGCCATTTGCCTTCCAGCACGTCCTTGGCGCGCTTGGTGTAGTAGCCGCCCCAATAATCGGTGTCGGCGGTGAGCTGCGCCTTGGGCCCGAACTTGATCATGTCGGTCGATTCGCCGAAGGAATGCACGCCGCGCTGCTCGGCGATCTGCGTCGCCGCCGGCGAGTCGGTGTGCTGGGTGAGAATGTCGGCGCCCTGATCGATCAGAGCCTTGGCGGCGTCGGCTTCCTTGCCCGGATCGAACCAGGAATTCACCCAGACGATCTTCACTTTCATGTTGGGATTGATCGACTGCGCCCCGAGCATCGTCGCATTGATGTTGGAGATGACCTCCGGGATCGGGAACGAGACGATGTAGCCGATGATGCCGCTCTTCGACATCTTGGCGGCAATCTGGCCCTGGATGTAGCGGCCTTCATAGAAGCGCGCGGCGTAGGTGCTCATGTTCTTGGCGCGCTTGAAGCCGGTGGCGTGCTCGAAGAACACGTTCGGGTATTTGTTGGCGACCTTCAGCGTCGCATCCATGAAGCCGAACGACGTGGTGAAGATGAGCTTGTGGCCGGTGCGGGCAAGCTGTTCGATCGAGCGCTCGGCGTCGGCGCCTTCCGGCACATTCTCCAGATAGGTGGTCTCGACCTTGTCGCCGAGCGCCTTTTCCATCGCCTTGCGGCCGAGATCGTGCTGATAGCTCCAGCCGAGGTCGCCGATCGGGCCCACATAGATGAAGCCGACTTTGAGCTTGTCGGCCGCATAAGCGTGGAACGTGACGGCGGCGAGCCCGAAGGCTGCAGCCATTCCAACGATGTTCCATTTCTTCATGATCTCACTCCGGGTTAGCCGAGACGGAGGCTATGGCGTTTCCATCTCTTTCAGTTTCTCCGCGGCGCACAACGCCCGCAGCACACTTCACAGCGGCAGCACTGGATGGGGTTTTAAGTCATCCGGCTCTACCCTTTCGTTGGCGCATGATCTTGTCCGAAAGCCGTTCTCCGTTTTTCGGGATCATGGTCTAGCGGTCGGGTACAAAGACCTGACCGAGTGACGCAGGCGCAGCGGACCCGGCGGTGCCGCGCGTCCGCGAAATCAACACGAGAACGATGACCGTGGCAAGATAGGGCAGTGACGACATCAGCTGCGAGGGAATGCCCAAGCCGAAAGCCTGGGTATGAAGCTGCAGGATACTGACCGCCCCGAACAGATAGGCACCCGCCACCAGCCGGCCGGGCCGCCACGACGAGAATACGACCAGCGCCAGCGCGATCCAGCCGCGGCCCGCGGTCATGCCGGGGATAAAGAACGGCGTATAGGCGAGCGGCAGGAAGGCCCCGGCGAGGCCGGCGCAGGCGCCGCCGAACAGCACCGCCAGCATGCGGATGCGCAGCACCGGGTAGCCGAGCGCATGCGCCGACGCATGGTTATCGCCGACCGCGCGTAGCACCAGTCCGCCGCGGCTGCGATAGAGGAACATCCAGATGGCGATAATCAACGCCACCGAGAAATAAACAAAGGCGTCCTCGCCAAACAGGATGCGGCCGATGAAGGGTATGTCGGTCAGATAGGGCAAATGGAGCTGCGCCGCCGGAACGATTTTGGTGCCGACAAAGCCGGCGCCGATCAAGCCGGACAGTCCTACGCCCAGAATGGTCAGCGCCAGGCCGGTGGCGACCTGATTGACCGCGAGCCCCAGCGTGAGAATGCCGAAGATCGCCGCCATGCCGGCGCCGGCCAGAATACCGCAGAGCGCGCCAATCAGCGTCGAGCCGCTCATATAGGCGCCGGCGAAGCCGCAGGCCGCGCCCATGATCATCATGCCCTCGACGCCGAGATTGAGAACGCCCGAGCGCTCGACCACCAACTCACCGGACGCCGCCAGCAGCAGTGGGGTCGAAGCGGCGATCACCGACAGGATGATGGCTTCGATCAGATCGAAGTGCTCAAGAAGCGGCATGCGCCACCTTCCGGACGCTCCGCAACAAGCGGATGCGATAGACGATGAGCGAATCGCAGGCGAGCACGTAGAACAACAAAATGCCCTGGAACACCTTGGTGACGTCAAGCGGCACCTTCAGCGAGATCTGTGCGCCCTCGCCGCCGATAAAGGTGAGCGCCAGAAACAACCCGGCGATCAAGATACCGCCCGGATTGAGCCGCCCCAGAAAGGCAACGATGATGGCCGTGAATCCCAGGTTCGACGAGACGCCGGGATCGAGATGCCCGATCGGCCCCGCCACTTCGATAATGCCCGCGAGCCCGGCCAGCGCGCCGGAGATCGCGAAGGTCAGGAGCACCAGGCGATCGGCATTGAATCCGGAAAAGCGCGCCGCGCGCGGCGCCGCGCCGACCACGCGAATCTCAAAGCCCCTGATCGTTCGCCCGAGCAGAACCGTTGCGAGCATGACGACGACAAGGGTGATAATCGAGCCGACATGCATGCGACCGCTCTCGAACAGGGTCGGAATCGACGCGGCCGGATCGAACGCGGCGGTTGTGGGGAAGTTCAGGCCTTGCGGATCGCGCCAGGGGCCGCGCACCAGATAGTCCATGCCGTAATTGGCGATGTAAACCAGCATCAGGCTGGTAAGGATTTCGCTCGCACCGAAATACACGCGACAGATCGCCGGGATGAGCGCGTAGAGCGCACCGCCGAGCGCACCGAGCACGAGCATCGCCGGCAGCACCCAATGGCCGACATCGGTGCCGTTGGTGCGCACCGCGAGCCAGCTTCCGCACACCGCGCCGACGATAAACTGGCCTTCGGCACCGATATTCCAGATGTTGGCGATGTAGCAGAGCGCGAGGCCGACCGCGATCATCACCAGCGGCGTCGCTTTGACGGCGATCTCCTGCAAGGTGAACGGATCGGTCAGCGGCTCGATGAAATAGACATAGATCGCGGCGAGCGGGTTTTTGCCCATGATCGCGAACAGCGCCGCGAAGGTCACGATCGTCAACGCCACGGCGATCAAGGGCGAAGCGACCGCGATCACCGCCGAGCGTTCGGGACGGCGTTCAAGCACCAACTGCATGCTTGGCCTCCTGTTCGTCCTCGGGGGCAGCCGGATCGGCGCCGCCCATCAGCAAGCCCAAACGCTCGCGCGTGGCCCGCGCGGCCTCGAGCGGCGGCGACAGCTTGCCGTGAAACATCACCGCGATGCGATCGGCGATCTCGGTGAGTTCGTCGAGATCCTGGCTGATCACCAGCACGGCGGAGCCGCGGCCGGCGAGATCGACCAAGGCCTGGCGAATGACCGCGGCGGCGCCGGCATCGACGCCCCAAGTCGGCTGGCTGACCACGAGGATGCCCGGATCGCGCAGGATTTCGCGCCCCACCACGAATTTCTGCAAATTGCCGCCGGACAAGCTCACCGCTTCGGGATCGCGCTTGGCTTTGCGCACATCGAAACTTTTGGTAGTGCGGTCGACATGCGCCAACATGGCGATCTTGTTGATGAAGCCGCCCTTGACCATGCCGCTCGCCGCATGCCCGGTGAGGAGCGCATTCTCGGACAGCTTCATGCGAGGGGCCGTGCCGTGGCCGAGGCGTTCTTCCGGCACGAAGGCCGCACCCATGCGGCGGCGGTCGTTGACATTGAGGTGGCCCGCAGCGCGCCCGTCGATCACGATCGCGCCAGCGCTCGCTGCCTGCCGTTCGCCCGAGAGCGCAGCAAACAATTCGTCCTGGCCGTTGCCGGCAACGCCGGCGACGCCGATAATCTCACCGCCGCAGACCTCCAGCGTGATGTCCTTGAGCCGGGTGCCATGAGGATCGTCCGGCTCCAGCGAGAGCTTATGAATGAGAAGGCGCGGCGCCGCGGCGGTGCGCGCTGCCGAGACTTTGACCTCGCCAATCTCGGCGCCGACCATCATGCGCGCCAGCGACGCCGCTGTTTCCTGCCGCGGATTGCAGGTCGCGACCTTCTTGCCGAGGCGCAAGATCGTCGCCGTGTCGCAGAGCCGTTTCACCTCTTCGAGCTTGTGGCTGATATAGAGGATGGCGCGGCCTTCGTTCTTGAGCCGCTCGAGCACGATGAAGAGCTGATCCGCCTCCTGCGGCGTCAACACCGCGGTGGGCTCGTCAAGAATGAGCAGCTTCGGATTCTGCATCAACGCGCGCACGATTTCGATGCGCTGACGTTCGCCGACCGACAGCCGCCAGACCTCGCGCTTGGGATCGAGCGGCAGGCCGTAGACCCGCGCGGTATCCGCAAGCCGCGCCGAGATGGTGGCAAACGGCTCGGTTGGCGGCAAGCCGAGCGCCACATTCTCAGCGACGGTCAGATTCTCGAACAGCGAGAAATGCTGGAACACCATGCCAACGCCGAGCGCGCGCGCTTCGGACGGGCCGGACAGCACGACCTTCTGCCCCTCCCAGCGCAATTCGCCGCCGCTCGGCTGGATCAGGCCGTACATCACCTTCACGAGGGTCGATTTGCCGGCGCCGTTCTCCCCGAGGAGCGCGTGGATTTCCGCCGGAAACAAATCGAGGTCGATGCAATCGTTGGCGAGAAAATCGCCATAGCGCTTGCTTATCGAAACGGCACTCAGCAGCGGCGCCGGCAAGGAAGAACCCGCTTGTGAAGACGCATCAAGCATTGAGGTCGCTGCACATACCCAAGGTTGGCAAGAATTTTCGCTCTCTTCGTTGCAAGGATCATTCCACGATCGATCCTTTGCGCCGGGCAAGCCCCCGGCGCCATCATCCGATAAAATCGGCGCCGGCAAAAGCGGGCAGGCACAGAAAGTTGCCCAAAACGACGTCACGGCGACGGGCTTGCACTTTCCGTAGCGGGTCTGTCATGGTGAATCCGCCGTGGTCGAACGAGGAAGTCCACGTCAGGTGGAGCTAAGCCGTGGAGCTAATACTCGCTGAATCGGCGAGCGCCATCCTTCGCTGGCTGCATGTCATCGCTGGAATCGCGTGGATCGGCAGCTCGTTCTATTTCATCCATCTGGACTTGAGCCTGCGGCCGCGGCCGGGCCTGCCGCCAGGCGTCAAAGGCGACGAGTGGCAGGTCCATGGCGGCGGCTTTTACCACATGGTGAAATACCTGGTGGCGCCGGCGCAGATGCCGGACCACCTGACCTGGTTCAAATGGGAAGCCTATACGACTTGGCTGTCCGGCTTCGCGCTCCTGGTATTGATTTACTATCTCGGCGCCGACCTGTTCCTGATCGACAAAGCGGTGCTCGATCTCACCGCCGTGCAGGCGGCTCTCATTGCGTTCTTTAGCCTCGCGGTCGCGTGGCTCCTTTACGAGGGTTTGTGCCGCTCGCCGCTCGGCAAGCACGAAGTGGCGCTGGCGCTGATCGGCTACGTTTTCCTGGTGGCGCTGACATATGGTTTCACCCGCGTGTTCAGCGGCCGCGGCGCCTTCACGCAGATCGGCGCGCTCATTGGCACCATCATGGTGGCGAACGTGTTCGTCATCATCATTCCTTATCAGAAGAAATCCGTCGCCGCGATGCTGGCCGGCAAAACGCCCGATCCACTCTGGGGCGCGCTCGGCAAGCAGCGTTCCGTGCACAACAATTATCTGACGCTGCCGGTCGTCTTTCTGATGCTGAGCAATCATTATCCGCTGTTTTACGCGACACGCTTCAATTGGCTGATCGTTGCCATCGTGCTGGCGATCGGTCCGGTGATCCGGCACTTTTTCAATTCGCGCCATGCCGGCAACGGCAGCCCGTGGTGGACCTGGGCCGTCGCCGCCGCCGGGATGGCCGCGGTCGCCTGGCTGTCGGCGGCAGGCCCCCGCGCAGTGACGATCGACACGCTGCCGCCAACGCCCAAATTTGCCGACGTCAGCACCATCGTGATGTCGCGCTGCGCCATGTGCCACGCGGCCGAGCCGGTCTGGGCCGGGCTTGCGGCGCCGCCGAAAGGCGTCTTGCTCGACACGGACGAGCATATCTACCTGCACGCGCCGCTGATTGCCGCCGCCGCCGTGCGCTCGGATGCGATGCCGCCCGGCAATATCACCGAAATGACACCCGACGAACGGCGCACGCTCGCGTCGTGGCTCGCGGCAGGCGCCCCGGCGCAGTGACTGTCGTCGATCGATCAAACAAGCGGAGCTGACATTTTGCGCGCGATCCGTGGCCGGCTGCTGAGCTTCCTGCGCGCACCGAACGGCGTCGGCGATGCGCACAGCTACACTTACATCGCCGACGGCATCGTGCTGGTGAAGGACGGAAAGATCGAGACCGTGGCGCCGGCCGCGCAACTCGCCGCAGAGCTTCCGGCCGGGGTTCCGGTCGAGCACTTTGCCGACCAATTGATCATGCCGGGTTTCATCGACCCGCACATCCATTATCCGCAGACCCAAGTGATCGCGTCCTATGGCGCGCAACTGCTGGAATGGCTCGAGAAATACACCTTTGTCGAGGAGCAGAAATTCGCCGATCCG
>Ga0335072_10016579_pt1 | contig 10441 bp, 8 predicted proteins | sample Lox_Sample_21_FD_206725 | JGI IMG/M metagenome (GOLD analysis project Ga0335072, IMG submission 206725) | Soil microbial communities from Loxahatchee National Wildlife Refuge, Florida, United States - Lox_Sample_2.1 | ecosystem: Environmental > Terrestrial > Soil > Wetlands | place: USA: Florida... | reverse complement strand
ATATTTCTCATTACGTTCCGGGCCGTGACGAGGCGACCGAGCGGGACGTGGATCCCATGCGGCTGCTGGCGGTGGAGGGCCGCAGCTACCTGGAAGGCTGGTGCCGCCGGGCGGAGGACGTGCGGTTGTTCCGCCTGGACCGGATTCTGGCCATCGAGGTGCTGGACGTGGCCTGCGAAGTGCCCGCGAGTGCCGAGCACGTGGATGTAGACCACGGGCTGTTCCGGCCGTCGCCGCAGGACGTGATGGTGGAGTTCGAGCTCTCCCCGGCGGGGCGCTGGGTAGCCGAGGACTACCCGTGCGAGGAGACAACGGAGCTGGCCGACGGCCGGCTGCGGATCCGCCTGCGCACGCCTGACACTCAGTGGGTGCGCAGGTTGGCCTTGCGGCTGGGCGAGGACGGTCGCGTGGTATCGCCGCCCGAGCTAGCGAGCCAGGTCATCGCTGACGCGACCGCCGCACTCGATCACTATGCGTGACGGAAGTCGGCATCCGGGCCGGGCAGACTGAAACCTGGTATTAACGCCCTGGATGCCGGCCTGCAGCCGGCCGGATACGTTCAGCCGCTTGCATGGATCTCGCGTGTAGACTCCGGTTATCTATTTGAGGAGCACCGGCTCCGCTGAATGGGGACTGAGATGGGCGATGCACTTGCTCCCTGGCACATCATCATTCTGGTGATCGTGCTCGTGCTGCTGTTCGGAGCCAGGCGGCTGCCCGGTGCGGCCCAGTCGCTCGGCCAGTCGATGCATATCTTCAAGAAGTCGGTCCAGGGCCTGAACCCGGACGACGATCCGGCCAGCGCGGCGAACCCGGCCGGCCAGAGCTTCATGTCGCAGCCGATATCGGGCGCACCGGTGCCGCCGTCGGCGTCGATTGCCGCGCCCGACCAGACCGCCCAGCAGCTGGCTGATCTACAGCGGCAGGTCGCTGAACTGCAGCGGCAGAACGCCGGCTCCAACGGCGGACCGGTCTCCGAGGCGCAGTCAACTCAGCCCTTCTAACTGCCATCTGACATGGCAGTGGCAGACGACGGGCTAAGCCCGGAGAGTCGCCCGGACCTGGGGCTGACGAGGCGCAGCAATCCAGACGGCCGGATGCCGCTGATGGAGCATATCCGGGAGCTTCGCAACCGGGTGGTTAAGATCGCGGTGGCCGTGACGGCCGGGTCGATTGCTGGCTGGTTCATCTACAACCCCGTCTTTGGCTTCATCAGACGCCCCTACTGCAAGGCGCAGACCGCCTCCCCGGTGGCAAACGCGCTGGCCAAGTCGGCAGGCGCAGTCGGCGCGCACTGCCAGCTGTACTACACCGGCGTGTTCGACCCGCTGGTCCTGAAGCTGCAGATCTCGATCGCGGTCGGCGTCATCATCTCGTCGCCGATCTGGCTCTATCAGGTCTGGGCGTTCCTCGCGCCAGGCTTGTACAAGCGAGAGCGCCGGTGGGCGTACTACTTCGTCGGCGCGGCACTGCCGCTGTTCGCCATCGGGGCCACGATCGCCTACTTCGCGATGACCAGGGGACTTGAGTTCCTGCTGCATGTGGCGCCACCCGACACCACTGCGCTGATCACCATCAACACTTACCTCAGCTATGCGGGCGCGATGCTAACGATCTTCGGCATCGCTTTCGAAGTGCCGTTGGTGTTCGTGCTGCTGAACCTGGCCGGGGTGCTGACGCATGCCAGGTTCCGCAAGTGGCGGCGGGGGATCATCTTCCTGGTGTTCGCCTTCGCGGCCATCTTCACGCCGAGCCCGGACCCGCTCAGCATGCTGGCGCTCGCCGTGCCGTGCGTGGTGCTCGTCGAGGGAGCCGAGGTATTCGCGTGGGCGAATGACCGCCGGCGCTCCAGGCTCGGCAATCTGGAGTTCCCCGGCCTGACCGACGAAGAGGTAGCCCGGTACGGCCTGAACAAGCCGCTCGGTGAGGACACCCGCGCGCCCCGGTAGCCGTGCTCCGCTGGCCGTGCTCCGCTGGCCGTGTCCTGACTTCTCATTGATTTTGCTCGCTGCTAGTTCACATTTCACGGCTGCGGTGCGCTCTAGCGCCCTATTTGTCCCGATACCTGCGTACGGGAGCCGTGAAATGTGGCCGGGCCCCCTTGCGATCCGGCTACTCGCGCTCCGCCAGCGGCTAGCGGCCAGCGTGCGCGAGTCAGGACCCGTCCGCTTAATCTTGGGCCATGAGCTCGGCGGCCAGTCAGCGTAATGAGGCAATTGACCGGCCGGGACTGGCGGCGTTCCGGCAGCTTTATGACTTTGAATTTGACGACTTCCAGGTCGCTGCCTGCGACGCGCTCGAGGGCGGCCATGGCGTGCTGGTCGCGGCGCCGACCGGCTCAGGGAAGACGGTGGTGGGCGAGTTCGCCGTCCACCTGGCAATGGCCAGCGGCCGCAAGTGCTTTTACACCACGCCCATCAAGGCACTGTCCAACCAGAAGTACGGCGACCTGGTCAGTCGCTACGGTGCTGCGAGCGTCGGCCTGCTGACCGGCGACAACAGCATCAACGGCGAGGCGCCGGTGGTCGTCATGACCACCGAGGTGCTGCGGAACATGCTGTACGCCGGCTCGCTCACGCTGGGCGGCCTCGGCTATGTCGTGCTTGACGAGGTGCATTACCTGGCTGACCGGCTGCGCGGCGCGGTGTGGGAGGAAGTCATCATCCAGCTGCCCGAGTCGGTGCAGGTGGTGGCCTTGTCCGCCACGGTGAGCAACGCCGAGGAGTTCGGCGACTGGCTGGAGCAGGTGCGCGGCGGCACGACGGTGATCGTGGACGAGACCAGGCCAGTGCCGCTGTGGCAGCACATGCTGGCAGGTCGTCGGCTTTATGACCTTTTCACTCCCAACGGGGCGGTTAATCCCGAGCTGCGTCGCCTGGCGCAGCGCGATCAGGGCGCTGGCCGGAACGGCAACCGAGGCCCTGGCCCCAGCTCAAGGAACAGCCGCGGTGGCACCAGCCGGTCTGGCGCCAGCCGGGCCAGTGCCGGCCGAGCGGGCTACCGTCCGGCCAGGTACCGGCCGCCGAGCAGGCCGGAAGTAATCGAGCGACTGGATGCCGAAGGGCTGCTGCCGGCGATCACGTTCATTTTCAGCCGGGCAGGTTGCGACGCGGCTGTGCAGCAGTGCCTGGCAGCCGGGCTGCGGCTGACGACCCCGGAGGAGTCGGCTGAGATCGCCAAGGTAGTCGCCGCCAGAACGGAGGGGCTGGCCGAGGCGGACCGGGCGGTGCTCGGCTACGCGGACTGGCTCGCCGGGCTGCGGCACGGAATCGCGGCCCATCACGCCGGGCTGCTGCCGACGTTCAAGGAAGTGGTCGAGGAGCTGTTCGCCGCCGGGCTGATCCGTGCAGTCTTCGCGACCGAGACACTCGCGCTCGGCATCAACATGCCGGCCAGGACGGTCGTGGTCGAGAAGCTGGACAAGTGGAACGGTGAGCATCACGCTGACCTGACCGCGGGGGAGTACACCCAGCTCACCGGACGGGCCGGGCGCCGGGGCATCGACATCGAGGGGCACGCGGTCGTGCTGTGGCAGCCGAGCCTCGACCCGCTTGCCGTGGCTGGCCTTGCCGGCACCCGCACCTATCCGCTGGTATCCAGCTTCCGGCCGACCTACAACATGGCCGTCAACCTGGTATCGCAGGTCGGCCGGGCGCGTGCGGCGCGGCTGCTGGAGTCATCGTTCGCGCAGTTCCAGGCCGACAGGGGAGTGGTCGGGCTGGCGCGGCAGGCAGCAAAACTGCGCGAGCAGATCGCGGCACTCGCGGTGAACTGCGAGCGCGGCGACATCGTGAGTTATGACCAGATCCGGCGTGAGCTCAGCGAGCTGGAGCGCGATGAGTCGAGGCAGCAGTCGGCGGCCAGGCAGACGGCCGCGATGGCATCGCTGGAGAAGCTCAGGCCCGGCGACATCATCGACGTGCCGGGCGGGCGCCAGGCCGGCGTCGCGGTGGTCCTGCAGAGTGGCGGCAGCGGCAACGGGCGTCCGCTGCCACTGGTGCTGACGGCCAGCCGGCAGGTGAAGCGGCTGTCGGTGGCTGACTTCCCGGTGCCGGTGAGTGCGATCGAGCGGATCAGGATCCCGTCGTCGTTCACCCCGCGGTCGCCGGCCGCCCGCCGCGACCTGGCATCTACCGTGCGGAACAAGCTGGCTGGCCGGGAGCTGCCGAAGCAGCAGCGCGGTGGCAGGCAGAACGAGCCCTCGGCGGCCGCCATCGAGGCGCTGCGCGGCCGGCTGCGCAAGCACTCCTGCCATGGCTGCCCGGACATGCAGTTGCACCTGCGCGACCTGGCCAGGCGAACCCGGCTGGAACGCGAGGCCGAGACGCTCGAGCAACGCGTGTCGGGGCGCTCGCACGTGCTGGCGCGCACGTTCGGCCGGGTCTGCGCGGTACTGGAGCGGCTGGATTACATCGAGGGCGATGAGGTCACCGCAGCCGGCCGGCGGCTGGCCGCGCTGTACGCGGAGCTGGACCTGCTCGCCGCCGAGTGCCTGCGCCGCGGTACCTGGGCCGGTCTCGGGCCTGCCGACCTGGCCGCGTGCGTGTCCGCGCTGACGTTCGAGTCGCGCCGGGCGGATGACCCCGGGCCGGTGCGCCTGCCGCACGGCCGGCCGCGCGAGGTACTAGCCGACATGACCAGTCTGTGGGAAGAGCTGACCGCCGTCGAAGACGGCCAGCACTTGTCGTTCCTGCGGCAGCCGGATCTCGGGTTCGCCTGGACCGTGCATGCCTGGGCGCGCGGCACTAGTTTGGAGAAGCTCATCGATGCCGACCTCACGGCCGGCGACTTTGTCCGTGCCATGAAGCAGCTCATCGACCTGCTGGGTCAGCTCGCCGTCGCTGACGCCGGCGGTGAGCTGGGCAAGACCGCGCGAGCGGCGGCGGACCTGCTGCGGCGCGGCGTTGTCGCGTACTCGTCCGTCGGCTGATAACCGAGTTGCGCGGCTGCGCGCGAGCCGGCAGTCTCGGTGTCATGGCCTCGGTGACCGTAAGAGCGGTGCAAGAGCAGGATTGGCGGCAGCTCAGGGATGCCCGGCTTGCCGCGCTGGCCGAGGCGCCGTATGCGTTCGCCTCAACTGTGGCCAGGGAGGAGGCATTCACAGACGAGACCTGGCGCGAGCGGGCAGGGTCCGGCCGGACCTTCGGCGCGTGGCAGGACGACGTGATCGTGGGGCTCGCGACCGGCTTTCCCGAGGATCCGCCGACCGGCTGGCACCTGGTCGGGATGTGGGTCGCGCCCGGGCACCGGGGGCGGGGAGTTGCGGATGAGCTCGTCCGCTCGGTATGCGAGACGGCGAAGGACGCCGGTGCCCTCTCCGTCAGGCTCTGGGTGACTGATGTGAACGACCGCGCGAGGACGTTCTACGGCCGGCTCGGCTTCGTCCCGACTGGCCAGCGCCAGCTGCTGCGGCCGGGCGAGTGGGAAGCGGAGCTGTGGCTGCCGATCTAGCTGGCGGGCTGGCGGCTGCGACGCGACCGACGCCGGACAGGTCGCGGCGCTTGCTGCCCGGATCGGACATTTGGACGTCCTGGTTAACGCGGCGAGCGGTTTGCCTCCGGCGGCATGCGGTGCCGGACCGGCCCTGCAAGCGCTGCTCGCCGAGTGGCACGCCGGCCTGGCGCAGAACCTGGTCACCGCGGTGCTGAGAATGTCCTCGGCCAAAGACAAGCTCAGGCGCGGCAGCACTGTCATCAGCATCGGCTCGATCGGCGCCGAGCACCGGGGCGGCTCCTGCGGCGCAGCTAAGGCGGCTCTGCCGCATGGAATGCCTGGCTGTCCGCCGATCTCGGTCCGGGCGGTGTCACCTGTAACGTCATCTCCGCGGGCTACATCGCCGGCACGAACTTCTTCGGCGGTCAGTTGAGCGATGAACGTCACTCCGCGCTCGTCGCGGAGTCGCACAACAAACGGCCGGGAGCAGTCGATGGCATCGCCCAGACGGCCTACTTCCTCGCCTCACCGGGCGCCCGGCACATCACTGGCCAGACCATCCACGTCGACGGAGGCGCCTTCACGACGCGGTAGCGTCAGCGCGCCGCGGGCGCCAGCACCGGGAGATCGTAGGTGCGGCGGACGCTGCTGCCCAGGCGGGTGATGTCGGCGCCGTAGACGTGCAGCGAGATCGCCACGTCCGCGCCGATGTTGCGGACCCGGTGGATGTCGCCGGGCGGGGCGAAGCCGCTCACCTCGCCGCAGCTGTTCTGTCCGCGGCCGACCTCGCTGAGGTGACTTCCGTCGCCCGACAGGGCGTACAACTCCTCGTACTCGACTCCCTGGACAACGCCGAAGACGCACCAGGTGACGTGGTCATGGATCGGGGTGACCTGGCCGGGCCGCCAGACCATGGCGGTGACCGAGAACGAGCCATCCGGCTCGGCGTGCAACACGTGACACTGGTACCCGTCCCCGGAGCCCGCGCGCTCGGCGGCGGTCAGGATGTCGGCGCCCGGCAGATGCAGCCGCAACTCGTCAGCGACAAGCTCAGCGGTTCGCTGCCAGTCGCAGTGCTGCTGCGTCGCCATTCGGATGGCAGTGACCAGATCCGCCGGACACCGGGTACGAACCGGACTGATTACCGTCATGCGCGCGCTCCTGCCTGCCAGACCTTTAGCTGTCAGATGTCTGCCTACTGGATCGGTCGACATTAGCTTATGGCGGTGACCGGCTCCGGCTCCAATGCCAGTAATCCATGGATCCATAGAGCGGGGCTATGCGTCCCATCCGGTGCAGTTGGCTGCGGGAATGAGCGGGCCGTCTGCGGCCCAACGTGTTGCTGCTCACGTCGGCGTTGCGTACACCAGAAGCCGGACTCGCGCGTCAATTAAGCGTTCGTTGTACCGGAGGGGTGTGCAACGCCTGGCCATTCGGGATGGCCGCCAGGGCAGGACAGCGTAGTGCTCGCCCGGTGGTGGCCGGATGGCATCCCGCGCTGGCCGCATGACTGGCAGGATGCCGGAATGGGCACCATCATGCTGCTCGACGCGGCTTCGATGTACTTCCGTGCGTTTTACGGCGTGCCGGAAACCATGACCGCGCCGGATGGCACCCCCGTCAACGCGGTCAAGGGCTTCCTGGACATGATCGCCCGGCTGGTCCGGGCCCGGCACCCGGTGCGTCTGATCGCGTGCATGGATGCGTCATGGCGGCCGGCGTTCCGGGTCGCGGCGCTGCCTTCTTACAAGACCCACCGGGCCAATCCGGACGGATCAGAAAAAGTGCCCGACGCGCTGACCGTCCAGCTGCCGATCATCGTCGACGTGCTCTCGGCTGCCGGCATCGCCATGTCCTGGGCAGAGGGCTACGAGGCAGACGACATCATCGGCACGCTGGCCGCTCAGGCAACCAGCCCGGTCGAAGTTGTTACCGGCGACCGGGACTTGTTCCAGCTAGTCGATGACGAGCGCGGGATCCGGATCGCCTACATCGCCAGGGGACTGGCCAACCTGGAGCTCGTTGACGAAGCGGCGGTGACCGCGAAGTACCAGATACCCGGCCGGAGCTATGCCGCATTCGCCGCGCTGCGCGGCGATCCGAGCGACGGGCTTCCGGGCGTGCCCGGCGTCGGGGACAAGACGGCTGCCGCGCTGGTGCGGGTCTTCGGCTCAATCGAGGGGATGCTGGCCGCGATCGATGCCGGCCACGGCGGTTTCCCGGCCGGCAGCCGGGCCAAGCTCGTGGCGGCCCGGCAGTACCTTGACGCCTGCATGCCCGTGGTCAGGGTCGCGACTGACGCGCCGGTCAAGCTGACCGGCGGGGAACTGCCCTCGGTGCCCGCGGATCCTGGCCGGGTCGCCGGGCTTGATGAGCGCTTCGACCTCGGATCATCGCTTGGCCGGGTGCTATCCGCACTGGCCGCCGCGCCCTGAGACGTCAGGATGCGTGCTCAGATCGCCGGGATGAGATGATGCGAAGGCGGGCGTTCGGGTACGAGGAACCAGCTGGAGGAGTGCGATGGGGCACGAAGGAGAGGGAACGGGGCTTTACCCGGCCGCCCGGCTGCGCGAGGTCGCGGCCGCAACCGGCGCCGCGGGCCTGGATGCGCTGCTGCTGACGCCTGGGCCTGACTTGCGCTATGTGACCGGCTACGACGCCCACGCGCTCGAGCGGCTGACCTGCCTGGTCGTGCCGGCTGATGGCGCGCCGTTCCTAGTCGTGCCCCGGCTTGAGGTACCAGCCGCGCACGCGTCGCCGGCTGGCGCGCTGGACTTGGAGATCGTCGGCTGGGACGAGACCGACGACCCGTACGCGCTGGTAAGCAAGCGCCTCGGCGCCGTCGCAGCGGTGGGCCTGGCAGACCGGATGTGGGCCCTGATGGTGCTGCGGCTGGGCGCCGCGCTGCCAGCTGCCCGTCAGGAGCTCGCCAGCGTGGCGCTGCGGGACCTGCGCGCGCGCAAGAGCCCGGCAGAGGTGGCGGCTCTGCAGGCGGCGGCCGAGGCCATCGACCGGGTCCATGCCCAGGTGCCTGGCTGGCTGCGGCCCGGCCGTACCGAGCGCGAGGTGGCGGCCGACATCAGCGAAGCGATCCTGGCCGAGGGACACGTCAACGCTGACTTCGCCATCGTGGCTTCCGGCCCCAACGGCGCGAGCCCGCATCACACCGCAGCCGACCGGGTCCTCCAGCAAGGCGACGCGGTCGTGGTGGACATCGGCGGCACGATGCCGAGTGGCTACTGCTCGGATTGCACGCGGACCTACGCCATCGGCTCGGTGCCTGACGGGTTCGCCGCGTATTACCAGGTCCTGAAGGACGCTCAGGAGGCGGCGTGTCAGGCAGTACGTCCCGGAATCACCGCTGAGGCTGTGGACGCGGCCGCCCGCGAGCCGATCACCGCAGCCGGCTACGGCGAGTTCTTCGTGCACCGGACCGGTCACGGCATTGGCCTGGAAACGCACGAGGACCCCTACATCGTGTCGGGCAATTCCGAGGTGCTGCAGCCCGGACACGCGTTCTCGATCGAGCCTGGCATCTACCCTGGCCCGCACGGGGCGCGGATCGAGGACATCGTGGTGTGCACCGCCGATGGCTGCGAGCAGCTGAACAAGGTCAGCCGCGAGCTGATCGTGGTAGGCGGGTAGTGACCGGTGTCGAGCGGGAAACCAGGGACGACACGACGGCGGCCCTGTTCGACCTGACCCGGCAGATCGCAACGGACGAGCTAGCCCCGAAGGTCGCCGCCGCTGAGCACGAGGGCAGGTTCCCGCGGGACGTGTTCGCCACGCTGGGCAAGGCAGGATTGCTCAGCCTGCCGTATGCCGAGGAGCTGGGCGGCGGCGGCCAGCCGTACGAGACGTATCTTCAGGTCGTCGAAGAGCTGGCTGCCGCATGGCTGGCCATCGGGCTCGGAGTCAGCGTGCACACTCTGAGCTGCTTTCCGATCGCCTCGGCCGGCACCGCGCAGCAGCAGGAGCGCTGGCTGCCCGGCATGCTCGGCGGCAACCAGCTCGGTGCGTACTGCCTGTCTGAACCAGGCAGCGGCTCGGATGCTGCGGGCCTGGCAACCCGGGCGGTCGCTGACGGCGACGAGTTCGTGGTCGACGGCGTGAAGGCCTGGATTACGCATGGCGGCCACGCCGACTTCTACACCCTGTTCGCGCGCACGTCCGGCGAGTCTGCAGGGCCGGAGCGGACCAAGGGCGTCAGCTGCTTTCACGTTCCGGCCGGTACGCCGGGCGTGTCGGCGGCGCCGCCCGAGCACAAGATGGGCATGCGCAGCTCGGCAACGGCGCAGCTGCGGTTCGAGTCCGCCAGGGTGCCGGCTGGCCAGCTGATCGGGGAGCCGGGGCTCGGTTTCCCGATCGCGCTAGCCGCGCTGGACGCGGGCCGGCTAGGGATCGCTGCCTGCGCGACCGGCGTCGCGCAGGCAGCACTGGACTGCGCTGTCGGCTACGCGCGGCAGCGGGTCCAGTTCGGCAGGCCTGTCATCGACTTTCAAGGCCTGCAGTTCATGCTGGCGGACATGGCGACCGCCGTGGCGGCAGCTCGCGCCCTCTACCTTGCGGCCGCACGGCGCAAAGATGCCGGCCAGCGATACGGGCAGCAGGCAGCCATGGCCAAGCTGCTGGCCACCGACACCGCGATGCGGGTCACCACTGACGCTGTCCAGGTGCTCGGCGGGTACGGCTACGTCGAGGACTTCCCGGCCGAGCGGCTGATGCGGGAGGCCAAGGTGCTGCAGATCGTGGAAGGGACCAACCAGATCCAGCGCATGGTGATTGGCCGCGAACTCGCTACCAGCCCGCGCTTATTAAGCCGGGCAGCCGGCCGGGCCAGCCGCCTGCTGGCTAGCTCTCGCTGACGCGCTGGCGGGCGATCAGGCCCTCCCACGGACCGAGCGCTGGCCGCTGTGGCCCGGTCCGCAGTAGTATCTCGCCGAGGTTCTCCGGCATCCGGACCGCACCGGCAGTGAAGTTGGCGACCACCTGCAACGGCCCGGTCCGG
>Ga0335072_10016576_pt1 | contig 10444 bp, 9 predicted proteins | sample Lox_Sample_21_FD_206725 | JGI IMG/M metagenome (GOLD analysis project Ga0335072, IMG submission 206725) | Soil microbial communities from Loxahatchee National Wildlife Refuge, Florida, United States - Lox_Sample_2.1 | ecosystem: Environmental > Terrestrial > Soil > Wetlands | place: USA: Florida... | reverse complement strand
CTGAGCACGCTGAGCACCCTGCCGCTTTCGGAATATTTTGGCCGTGAGTTCCTGAGATACTTGGGGGCCAATCTTCTGTTCCTGAATTTTCTGGCACCCTCGCTGCCGGGCGTTTTCACACACAACACGATAACGGGGGTCGATGGTGCACTGTGGACCTTGAAAATTGAAGTCGCTTTCTATCTTTCTGTTCCCTTGATCCACTACGTGTGCAGGCGCTTTGGAACGAAGCTGGTGATCGTCAGCCTCTTCCTGCTCTCCTGTCTGTGGAAATATGGGTTTGCTTTCCTGGCCACCGTCCATCGTTCCGCAGGAGTATTCTCCCTGGATCCTTCGAGAAGCCTCTTTTGGCATCCTGCTGTTGCTGTGGTTCGACAGGCTTACCACGCACTTCCGGATCGTGGCAGCCGCCACGGCGATCCTGTTTCTGCTCGACCAGTTTGTGACCAGGGACGCGCTTGACGTCCTCTGGATCTCAGGGTTCGTGGTGGTGTTTGGATTCTGGCGCTATATCGGCAATTTCGCCAAACACGGCGATTTCTCGTACGGCGTTTACATCATCCACTGGCCCATTCTGCAGGTCCTGATTGCATTGCGGGCGGACCGTCTCAATCCAGCGTTGTTCCTGTTAATTGCAGCGAGCGTGATCGCCGCCACTGCGTTTCTTCTCTGGAATCTCGTTGAAAGCCGCTTCCTCGCGAGAAGTTCCCATTACCGGGAGGTTTCCCTGAATCAGGACGAATCAAGGGTCTCGACTGCCCAACCGGCCGGCCTCCGATCTTTGCGATCCTGGCTACGCAAACCAGGCACCCCCTGACAAGGGAAAGCCAGACACTCGCGGCTCAGAACCCCCGCTCCGGGGATCTCAAAACGATGGATCGTCCCGCAACCTTCGATTATCTTAGGAACACTGCCACTGACCCAGTTCTCTGCCAATGGGCTTCATCTTAAGCATTCTCTACTTCATTACGTACTACCTCACGCCGGCGACACTGTTTGGTCCTCTTGCTGCGGCTCATATCGAGATCATTCTCGCTGTGCTTGTTTTATTCGTTTCCCTGGTTTCACTTCCGAAGTCGCTCATCTTCAGGACATCACAATCCCTGGCTTTGATCGGGCTGGCGGTCGCGACTGTTCTTTCCGTCATGATCGGCCAGCATTGGCCGGGAGGAGCGCTACACGCCTTTCTGGATTTCATCCCGAATGCGTTCGGCTTCTTTCTGGTCTGCCTGCACTGCAACACGAAAAAGAGGTTGCAGATTGTCACCCTCATGCTGTTCGTCGTCTGTCTGTTTGTGATCGCCCACGGATTCTATGATCTGGTTCGCGGATTTCCGGACAGCCTGCTCATTCAGCCGGATTTTACCGGCAGCAATTACCTTCTGGCGATGAAGAGTGACGCAGGCAGCTGGATCTTCCGCATCCGCGGCCCCGGCGAAATCCATGATCCGAACGATTTCGGCCAGCTGACCGTGTGCGTGGTCCCCCTGATGTTCATCTTCTGGCAATCGAAGAAGCTCCTCCGGAACTTGTTTTGTGTCGTTCTGCCGGTCAGCGTTCTCCTCTTCGGCGTGTATCTCACGCACTCGCGGGGTGCGCTCCTGGCCCTGCTGGCGATCGGAATCCTTGCCGGCCGGCGCCGCATCGGCACCGTGCCGTCCGTGGTGCTTGCCGGAGTGCTGTTTGTCGCGCTGATGGCCCTCAATTTCACGGGCGGCCGCGCCATCTCCGCCGAAGCCGGATCGGATCGCACCGCCCTCTGGGGCGCCAGCCTCCAGCTTCTTAAGGCCCATCCCCTCTTCGGAGTAGGCATGGGATACCTGCCGGACTATCTCGGGCTCACCGCTCATAACTCGGTTGCCGTTTGTGCGGCTGAGCTCGGTCTTTTCGGACTGTACTTCTGGTGCCTGTTTCTCTTCCCCACTGTGGCCGACGCATGGATGGTTTCCTCACCCGCGCGCCTCAGTGAAGGCTCCCCGCCAATCCCTGATGAGGAGCTCCTCCCGTACCAGATCAAGAAGCTCGAAAATCTCGACAAGACCGAAATCGGTCGCCTCGGCACCCTCGAGCTGCTGTCCATCACAGGGTTTCTGGTCGCAGGATGGTTTCTCTCTCGCGCCTTTGTCATGACCCTGTTCCTGCTCGGGGGTATGGCCGAAGTCGTCTTCGAAATGGCCCTCGAGCGGCAGATGATCCCAGCCCGCATGCGCCTTAATCGGGTGCTTCCCTATGCGGGAATTCTGGCGGTCGTGCTCATCCTGCTCATGTACATCCTTCTCCGCACTGTGAATTTGACGCACTGAGATGAAAAGCTCAAGGATCGAAGAGCAATCCGCCGGCGTCATTGGTTCCGAAGGACCAGCATGAAGATTGCGCACATTGTCGACAGCATGGAAGTGGGGGGCGCCGAGACTCTGGTCGCGCAGATGTGCCGCCTACAGCGTGATCTGGGACACGAGCCCTGTGTCTATGCGGTGGCCGCACTCGGGCCGTTGGGCGAGCAGTTGCGCACGGAGGGATTCACAGTCGAAGCCAACGTCGGACGCCATCTGCCCGACGCCACCCGCAACTTCTACCGGATCTTTCGAGCCTTGCGCCCCGACGCCGTTCACCTGCACAACCCTACCCCCACCATCTACGCCGCGATGGCCGCGCGCACCGTCGGGGTGCCCGGCATCGTCTCCACGCGGCACAGTCTGGTAGGGCCGCCTCACCGCCGCATGCAGGAGCTGAAGTACGCCCTCGCCGCCCGCTTCTGCGACTGGGTCGTCGGTATCTGCGACGCAACCGTCAGCAATATTCAGGCCCTGCACACCGTTCCTCGCCGCAAGCTCGTGCGCATCTATAACGGCGCGGCCCGCCTGCAGCGCGTGCCGCTCGAACGCTGCCCTCCTAAAGAGGGATTCACCCTCGTCTACGTCGGCCGCCTGGTCCCGGTCAAGAATCATGCCCTGCTGCTCAAGGCCTTCCGCATCGCCCTCGCCTCCATGCCGGAGCTGCGCCTGTGGATGGTGGGCGACGGCAGCGAACGCGGGTCCACCGAGCGGATGGCAGCAGACCTGGGATTCTCCGGGCAGGTTACATTCTGGGGACAGCAACTCGACGTCGCGCCCTTCTTCTCGGCCGCCGATGCCTTCATCATGTCGTCGCGCTCCGAAGGGCTGCCAATGTCCCTGTTGCAGGCCTTTTCGCTGGGCCTGCCGGCGATCGTGACGGACGTGGGCGGCATGGCGGAGGTGGTGCGGCTTTGTGAGGGAGGGATCGTGGTTCCCGCAGACGATGCGGAAGCGATGGCGCGCGGTATTCGGAGGCTGGCCGGCAGCGATGCAGAGCGCGAGCGCTTCGCGGCACAATCTGAGGCGACGTTCCAAGAACGCTTCAGTCTGAAGGCGATGGCCGATGTGTACATGCTCCGATATCGGAATACGGTGCGATCAGGGGTATTCAGCGGGTATTGAACGCCCTTAAAAGTCTTTTGATGGATACCTCACACTCAGAATTAAATTGGGGGACAATGTCAACTAGGATTAGGGGACTATGGCAGTGAGGATTAGAGGAAAGCGTGAGCTCCTTGCCAAGGTGATGCTCCGAAGTGGCGCCTATTCGTTGGCAACGCGTCTTCCGCCGCGGAATTCACTGCTGGTACTGAACTATCACCGAATTGGGAATCGCGCCGCCACCGCCTTCGATCCTGGGGTGGTTTCCGCGACCGCCCAGGAGTTCGACGATCAAATCTCCTGGATGAAGCGGCGACTTTCCTTGGTAACCTTGGAAGAGGCAATCGCATTCATCGGAGGCTCAATCAAGGAACAAAAGGCTTGCTGTCGGCTGTTAATCACCTTCGATGACGGGTATTTGGATAACTACCAGATCGCATATCCGATTCTTCGATCGCATGGCGTGCAAGGCGTATTTTTTCTTGTTACGGGATTCGTGGGAACATCCCATATCCCATGGTGGGACCACATTGCATATCTTCTGAAGACTGGCCGCCGTCGAAGGTTTTCGCTTCATTTCCCAGCCGAGTTGACTATTGATATCAATAAAAACGGCTTGACGGAGAGCTTACGATCAGTGCTGAACTTATATAAGAGACCCGACAATTCCGCGCCAGCACGCTTCATTCGCGATCTGACAATCGCGACAGAAGGAGACGATCCGCCCGAAACTTTGCGTCGATTCCTTAATTGGGATGAAGCCCGAGAGATGATCAGGGGCGGAATGGCGATTGGATCCCACACCCATTCGCATAATGTTCTTGGCCAGTTAGATCCGACTCAGCAATTCGACGAGTTAACAACCTCCCGCGCGATACTCGGAGAAAAGCTTGGCATCTCTGCTGATGTTCTTGCCTATCCTGTCGGCTCCATAACAAGCTTCTCAGATCAGACAAAGAAAATTGCGAGAGAAGTGGGCTATCGCGCCGCATTTTCATTTCATGGCGGAAAGAATCTCAAGAAACGCGTTGCTCCATTTGACATAAAACGTAGTGAATTAGCGAGCCCGAACTGTGACCGCTTTCGAGTGCAGGTCTCAATGTCTCGGCTCACGGGCGGTCTATGGCCTTAAGGGGGGTTCCATATTACTTACTAACAGGCACTCTAAACGAATGGCAGGGATCGCGATTACTGAATAGGTAGCTGAGTATAAGAGCTGTCTCCATGAGTTAGATTTACGCAATAAAGATGATGAACGAAATCGTGCATCACATACATCTGGTCATTCCACGGTCTGGGAATCATGCGCATATTTCTTAGGAGGTGAATGGGGCAAAGCTTGCGATCATTATGGTTTTTGTTAAACTCACGAATGGCGAGGAGTTCCCCTACAAACTCGTTGTGGTAGGCGTATTCTGGCCACATGATGTCGTCTAGGTAGCAAATCACTCTGGGCAAGCGAGTCCTTTGGTCTCCATCGAAAATGCGTAAAGCCTGGCTTGTAGAGCTATAGTAGTCCAGATCGAATGCGACGAAGCCAATCGGTAACAACTGCTGGCTGGCGGCCCACTCGGGAACAGTTCTGGCCACGTCGCCGAGGATTAGTTTCGCCGACGACAGCCTCGCTGTTAAAGCTCTCACGTCCATTGCATAGAAACCTTTACACCAGACATGCGGCAAGTCTCGATAGTCTGCTGCCTCGGGCATACCTATGCCAGAATCGAAGCCGAACACGTCGATCCTTAATCCCAAGGCTCGGGCAATTTCGCAAGACACCCTTTCGAGAGCGAGCAGTCCACGGCCGCCTGCAACCCCGAACTCAGCCACAGATATACCTGGAAGTCCCAACGACTTCGCTAGCCGCGCTGCGGAATAAACCCCGAAGGCGTAATGTGGTCGTGGCCAAATATCGAAAGCAATCCGAGTTTCCACCGACCCAACCGGCCACCTCAGCCACAAACTTCGCGCGCCAGGTAGGCGTAGCACTCTCGCGATCATACGGTTCAGCGGCATTCCGTATCTCCGGAAAATGTCAATGCCATCTCCGACGATCCTCACGAAACCTTCTTGCTTTCGGAGATCACCCGGCTCACGGCAGAACTAAACTACTCAGCTGGTCTATTGCGTCTTTGATTTTGGTTGCAGTTGCAACCATATTCACTGGCTTGTCAAATGGATCGTGAATCTCCAATTCCCGACTTGGAAGCATCATCCCGAGCAAGAGAGCCTTTTCGATCGCGTATGGGAACTCGTTCATGAGGAGATCTAGGTTGCGGAGGTCCATAATTACGATCAGGTCAGCCTCGTCAATCATTCTGTTGTTTACGCGTCGGGAACGGTGGCCCCTAAGATCGATGCCGAAAGTGGCCGCTGCGCCGAGTACGAAGGCGGGGCTCTGCCGACCCTCCTGGGGATAGAATCCCGCTGACTGAACGGAGACGTTCGGGAGGAGTATCTGAGCTAAGGCCGCGGCTAGTGGACTGCGGCAAATGTTCCCGTGGCAGAGAAAAAGCAAGTGGCGAATATCCCTCCGCTGTATTCGTTTAATTGTTAAGGGTTCCTGAATATACCTTAGGTAGAGACGTCGAATCCTCCGTCTAAGAACGCTACCGACCGAAGACCAATTGTGTCGTACCGCATGCGTGATCTCGTCTGCGATAGTTCCTAAATCTGACCAGGAAAAAAAATCCCAACTTTCCATTCCCGCCCATGGGCGCAACCACTCAAATACAGACGGCAGCACCGGTCTTGTTAGTAAAAGAGGATCCGACCGGTCGGCCTTCAGATTGGCCTTGAACCATTCAATGTCTCTGTAAATATTGCGGGTGAAATAACCTATACGGTACTGCGGCTGTGGTGGAATATGTCGCCCGGTCGCAATGCAGAACAGGCCAAATGGGAAATCAACGCCACAATCAATCGCTAGAGCAAGCGATCCCCAGAGCCGGGGATTCACCTCCATTATGAAAGCCTCGCCGCTCGGCCTGACTTTGAACTCCACCATTGCTACGCCGTGCCAATCGAGAGCCGAAAGTAATGTTGTTGCGCAGTTAATGAGAGTATCTTGTAAGCCGAGCGAGACCCGATAGCTACTACCACCACCCGTTAGCGGGAGTTCATGAATTCTCTTGTGAATAAAGGCCCATTGGAGACTTCCGCGATTGAAGAGCATTTCTACGCCGACCCCTGCTCCTGAAATGTATTCCTGCTGCTGAATCGGCATACGTCCATAGGTCGAGGTCATTGCTGCGTTCCACTCGGCAACGTTGCGAATGATAGTCACATAACAATCACGGACCGCGCCGCTCACAACTTGTTTACTGAATATGGGTTTAAGAACAACAGGAAACGCCTCAGGCGCACGGCTCGCACTTGTTACTATCTCGGATCGGGGCACACAGAGTTCTAGATTCGAGGCTAGGTTCCAGATCGCCTGCTTATTCAAAGCAGTGTGGAGGTGGTCCCGGGAGGGCAGAACCGCCCGGTCGTACATTTCATCGGGGATCTCAGCAGAAAGGAGGGTGACTAGCGCCGTCTCTGTCGCAGGGACAATGAGATCATATTGTTCAAGGCGAAATAGATCGATTAGAGCGCCGACATCGCGGGTGCTAAAATCACCCGGACTGAACTGCTTGCTGACAAGACGCGATAGGCGTTGCGGGCCATCCGGGTTCAGTGGGATAGCATGGACAATGCAACCCCTGCTGCCCAGGCTTTGAACGGTTTCGAGGCCCGCAGCACTGGTGCTATCGAGAACCAGCACTTTTCCCTGTGTGTTTCGTCTATCAAGCATTGTCGCGAATCGTCTGAAGAAATACCAACAGGTTATATGCGTCGTTTGCCGGGTGACGATAAGGCCTGTCGCCGAGTGTGGCAATCGTGTTAAAGACTGGTTTCGATTGTGTATAGAAATAAAAGTGGATAGACGGCAATGAGCGTGTGACGAAATTACCTGCTGGTGCTGAGAAGCGACTCATGGATTCTGCTTACAGCCGCTGGCTAAAGGAATGGCTCTTCCCATGTCGACGATTTCGAAGTCGGTTACCTTCAGGGGTGCCAGATCATGTGTCCCAAAATCGAGGTCGGCGTACTTGGCTGTGGTATCGGCATCGCTCTGCGCGGTGAGGGCGATGTTGCCCCCGTCGGCCAGAAACATGCCGTATTTTTGCATGGCGCGAGCGACCACCCTCGCTGCAGGCTTGAGTTGCGTCAAATCGTAGGAGGCCTTCAGACGGAAGTGCGCGCCCATGGGTGGAGCGGTGTCGGGACCGCGGGGCGCCCCGGCATGTGTAGCAGGGCGGACGTAGACACCAGCGCGGATCCTCGGATTGGGAAGAATGAACCGGATGGCGTGGTTGATGCTTCCCTTGGCGAGTTCGTCAGCAGTAAAGAGCAGCGGGGCAATGGGAAAGCCGGCAGCGTCGGCACTGGTGCAGCCCTCTCCGCGGCCTGATGGGGGATAGACGCGATTGAGATCCCACACCGCGAGGAACGATGCCTCCAGAGATCCATTGTTGACGTTCGCCTGCCATGCTTCGTAGAGTTTGCCGTGTGTCCGGTCGGCCACGATCAGATGGCAGTCGTTGTTGTTGGTGTCGCATTGGTATCCCGGCTGGCCTTCGATGCCGCCTCCCACTGGAAGCGGAACGGTAGAGGGCGTATCGGAATGCCAGTAGTAAAACCCGCGAGCGTTGTGGATGGGCACCTGCGGCGTGTTCGCGTCCGCCTGCAGGACGCGAATGCTCCAGTCCACCTGCATGCGTCCATGTCCCCATCCGCCGGCACCAGCAAGCCAGTCGATGATGGTTGAAGATTGCGGATCGAGCGGCGCGTTGCTGATGTCCTGCGTCCAAACGGAGCCGGGCGGGAAGTAGGGCGCGGGAGCTACCGCGTGATCCAGCCTGGCCGCTCTCACTCGGACCGTGCGGTTATGCATTGCGTACCCGGCGGCAATCGCCGCGGCACCGACGACCGAAATCAGCAGAATCCTGTTGTAACTCATGTGCCTGCCTCTTTATTCCCTTCGCCTGCGCGAAGTTAAGCTCTCTTGCTGGTGGTTGGCCCGGTCACCACGGCCGATTCGAACTGGCCCCGGCCCGTTGATCCTGGTGCTGAAACCTGCGCCGGTACGGGAGTCGGCGTCCATATCCGCCATAGCGGTCCGCGCGTTGTGAGGAATCGGTAGAGCCCGACGACCGCGGCCGCGTTAAGCACCAGCAGCGCGCTGGCCGGCGCCGCGATGCGGTGCAGGAGCGGAATCCTGAAGAAGAGGCCGCTAATCGCGAGCAGCCATCCCATTGCCTGCAGAGCGGCAGAGCCCGCGTAAACCCGTGAATGCGCGGAAAGCACGAGCGCAGAAACCAGCAAGAGGAGCAACAGCCAGGGCACGACCAGACGCAGGAGCTTATGCGAGATGAGCTGGAACAACACCCTGTTTTCCGTGCTGAGAGTCCACGGCGCCAGTTGGAAGAGCTGGAAGTTTCCGGCCAGCGTTCGCACCTTACGTTGGAATTCATGTTTCGCCTGTTTTGGCCAGATGTCACAGACACACGCTTTCGGGTCGAGCACGGAACGATAGCCCTGGCGGATGATCGACAGAGGCTGAAACATATCGTCCAGAATCATGCCGGTCGGCTGGGGGACAGCCAACTCGCGCCGCACGGCGTAGAATCCGCCATAAACCCCAACCGGCGAATCGAAGGCGCTCTCGCATCTTCTGATCCACTGCTCGTATCTCCAGTAGAGCCCTCCGACGGCGCCCGATGTCCCGTCGTGCCCCTCCTGGAGCAGGGTCAGGTCGCCGGTTACACAGCCAACCCGCGGATCAGCAAAATTTGTAACCAACTGCTCGACCGCACCCGCTGCAATTGTCGGCCGGATATCGACGAAGAGGAGGATGTCGCCACGCGCTTTGCCGCTGTGCTCGCGGAGAATGACCGTTCTGATATGGGGATCCTGCATCTGAGCCAGGAATTCCGCCGTGCCATCCGTGGAGCCGTCCGAAACCACGATAACCTCCTGTACACAGGGATAATCCAGTGACAGGAGGCGTTGTAGCTTTGTCGACAACAGCGCCATGCCGTTGTGCACCGCGAGCACTATGCTTATGCTGGGATGGATCGGAGCAGACTTCCACGGGTTACGGCTTAGCCGAGAGAGCACCCATATTCCAACAGGGTAGACGAGGTAGGTATAAGAAATCCCGATAAACGCAACCCAGAAGGCAGCTGTCACTGGGCACCCCGCTGCATCAGGATCGTTTTGACTGTCTCGAACAGAATCAACAGGTCGAGTCCGATGGATAGGTGTTTTACATAGTACAGATCGTATTCGAGCTTTCGTTTTGTCTCCTCGAGGCTCGCACCGTACTTATAACGTACCTGCGCCCATCCTGTAATGCCTGGCCGTATCATATGACGGAGGTCGTAGTAAGGAATTTCTCTTCTCAGCCACTCAACGAACTCGGGCCTCTCCGGACGCGGACCGACGAAGGACATGTCCCCTCGCAGCACATTCCACAGCTGGGGGATCTCATCAAGCCGGGTCTTCCTCATGAATCTACCGAGTGGAGTTACGCGGGGATCGTTCGAGGTGGCCCACACAGCGCCGTTCGCTTCGGCGTCCTTCTTCATGGTGCGAAACTTACGCAGAACGAAGGGGCGCCCGCCCCGGCCGACGCGTGTTTGGCAAAACAACACGGGGCCTGAAGAAGAGAGCCGAACCGCCAGGACGAGCAATGGCACAAGAGGAGCACAAACGATCAGGCCCACGGAGGCCAAAATCATGGAGAGTATGCGGCGCTGCAGAAGCAGCGCCCTGCTGACGTTGAATCCGTCGGAATAGATGAGGCTGCTGGGATTCAAGCCCTCCAGTGGCAGCCTTCCGGTTAGTTTCTCGACCACCAGGTTTGCATCCTCGATGCGGACACCCTGGAGCCGGAGATCGAGCAACTCCCGAACCGGCATTGAACCGCGTCGATCTTCCATGGCGACGATGATGCGGTTAAT
>Ga0335072_10016575_pt1 | contig 10444 bp, 6 predicted proteins | sample Lox_Sample_21_FD_206725 | JGI IMG/M metagenome (GOLD analysis project Ga0335072, IMG submission 206725) | Soil microbial communities from Loxahatchee National Wildlife Refuge, Florida, United States - Lox_Sample_2.1 | ecosystem: Environmental > Terrestrial > Soil > Wetlands | place: USA: Florida... | reverse complement strand
TTCTGCTTGGCTCTTTCCTCTTGTTTCGTGGAATCTCTCGTGGAATCCGGCGGGTTGCGCCGCGTAAAATTAGGCATGAGCGCGACTCCCAGCGGTCACCTAGAGCAACTGCCTAGCGGGTCCTACCGGGTGCACGTCTTCGTCGGCACCGACCCCATCACCCGCCGCAAGGTCTACCTGCGGCAGACGGCCAAGGACCTCACCAAGGCCCAGATTCTCCTGGGCAAGCTGCTCGAGCAAGCCATGGCGGGCAAGGAGCCGGAGTCCGGCGCGACGGTCAACCAGCTCCTCGACCAGTACGTCATGGTGGCCGAGTGGGACCTGTCGACCCGCGTCGGGTTCGAGGGGTACATCCGGCGGACCATCCGGCCCGCGCTGGGGCACCTGAAGGTCCGGAAGGTCCGCGGACCCATCCTCGACACGCTGTACGCGCGGCTGAAGAAGTGCAGCAACCTTTCCTGTACTGGGCGGGCCTTTGTCGAGCACCGGAACGTGCCTGATCTTCGGCCCTCATCCGGGGACCGGACGGTGGCGTGGCAAGAGGTCGCGGCCAAGCTCCGGACGGCGATCTCGTCTGGTTCGCTTCCACCGGGATCGCCGCTGCCCTCGGTGCGAGAGCTGACCGCGTCACAGGGGATCAAGCGGTCGACGGCGCAGCATGCCTTGTCCGTGCTCGCGGACGAGGGGCTGATCGTCGTTCAGCAGGGACGGTCCTCGATCGTGGCCGATCCGTCGCCCTCCTCCCCCTCTCCTTCCCCCGAGCCCGAGCTGCGGCAGTGGCGCCCTGGCCCTGGGCACGACTGCGGGCTGGCCGGGTGCCAGGCCCATGTGTGCACGCCGATGAAGCCGGGGAGCATCCGGCAGATCCACAGCATCCTGTCGGGCGCGTTCGACGCGGCCCAGCGCTGGGAGTGGGTCGACGGCAACCCGGCCGACTCGGCCAAGCCGCCCACGATCACCTCGGCCAAGAAGCCGGCCACGTCGCCCTCGGAAGTCGCCGCGGTCATCGCCCAGGCCCGCGCGGCCGACCGACTCCTGCTCGCGCTCTACATCTGGCTAGCGGCCATCACCGGCGCCCGCCGCGGCGAGCTGTGCGCCATCCAACTGTGCGACCTCAACCTCGAGCACGGGACCATCCACGTCGCCTTCAACTACCTGGTCAAGGGCGGGCAGAAGGTCCGCAAGGACACCAAGACCCACCAGGACCGGTGGCTGGCCCTGGACCCGGTCAGCTGCGCGTTCATCGGCGAAGCGGTCACGGCCATCAACGCCCGGCTGGCCGCGGTCGGGCTGGAGGTGGCAGCGGACGCGTACCTGTTCTCCAACGACCCGATGCACGCGGTGCCGTGGAACCCGGACTGGGTGTCGCATCAGGTCGCGGACCTGGCCGACGAGGCCGAGGTCGACCTGAACATCAAGAAGCTGCGGCACTACACGGCCAGCCAGCTGCTGGCGGCCCGGTTCGACCTGCAGAACACGGCGGCGCGGCTGGGGCACGGTGGCGGCGGGGCCACGACGCTGAAGCACTATGCGGACCCGGTGTCCGAGGTGGACCGGCGGGCTGCGGCCTACCTTGCGGAGCTGACGGGGCCGCGAAATCCGACGATCTCTGGCGCGTGAATGGCACGGCTCCATAAGTAGGTAAACAGAACATCTTAGATAGCTCAAGTTACTCAAGCAACGGCAGGTGCAGGCGGGGTCAGAGTGGGCCATGACCATCGGGCTAGAGTCGGGCGCAGGTGACTCCTTGTGTAGTTAAATCCTAAATAGTCGGAGGTGCGAGACGGCGAGGGGGCAGGATGACGGGACGGCTGATTGTCGATCTCGACGAGAACGGGACGGTGACCGTCGGGACACTGACTGGTGATGGCGAGCTTCCGGCAGCGGGCAGGCCAGCCGAACTGTCATGGCCGCTGGATGGCAAGGTTCTAGAGAATCTGCGCTGGTATCTAGAGGATTACCTCATCGCCCCGTACGGGGTATACGAGGACCAGGGGCCGCAGATCGCGGCATCGCTGCGCAAGTGGGGCGAGCAGGTGTTCTCGTCAGTATTCGGCTCAGGGTCGGCAAGGGATGCGTACCTGGGGTTGCGGGCGCGCGGAGACGTGGAACTGGTCTTTCGGTCAGCGTCTCCGTCGCTGCTGGGACTTCCATGGGAGCTAATGGCAGATCCGGCTCGCACCAGGCCACTGGCGCTGGAGATTGCTGGAGTGGGCCGATCGTTTCCAGTAGCACCAGACGCAGCACAGACAGTGGACGTGCCGGGCGGGCGACTGCGGGTACTCATGGTGATCTCCCGCCCCGCCGGCGGCGATGACGTGGGGTACCGAATGATCGCCCGGCCACTGTTGGCCCGCCTAGAAGCGGCCCAGGGCGCGGTGGACCTTGAGGTGCTGCGCCCACCGACGCTCGACGCCCTGCGTGGCAAACTGGTCACTGCCGCTAATACCGGGATGCCCTTTCAGGTGGTCCACTTCGACGGGCATGGGGTAATGCCAGGTTATCCGGCCGGGACGCGCGACCCACTGATGTTCATGGCCGCAGACGGCGAAGGCATGTTGGTCTTCGAGAAGCCAGGCGGTGGGCCACATGCCGTTCCGGCCTCGCGAGTGGCGCAGGTGCTCGCAGACGCCAAAGTCCCCGTGGTGATTCTCAATGCCTGTCAGTCAGCGGCGGTGGGCAAGGAGTTGGAGGCGGCGATTGCGACTAGGCTGCTGGGGGAGGGCATAGCCTCGGTGGTGGCGATGGCCTACTCCGTATACGCAGTTGCAGCGGCGGAATTCATGGCAGCGTTTTACGAACACCTGTTCATCGGGGGGACAGTCTCAGCGGCGGTGACCGCAGGGCGGCAACAAATGTTCCGTGCACCTAGTCGACCGAGCCCCAAAGGCGATCTGCCGCTCCAAGACTGGCTAGTTCCGGTTCATTATTTCCGCCGTGATGTCAGCTTCCCTCAGGCATCCGCGCGTCGGCCTGCTGCGCTGGTTCCGCTAGCTGAGGCGCTTGAGACGGTAAGGGCCTCGGCGGGCGAGACTGGGTCTGGTGATCTCAGCCCGGTCGACGGAGTGTTCGTAGGGCGGGACGCCCTGTTCTACGACCTGGAGGTCGCTTGCCGACTGCAACGGGTGGTAGTCCTGCTAGGTCCCGGCGGGACAGGGAAGACGGAACTGGCCAGGGCCTTCGCTCGCTGGTGGCGTGACACTGGCGGGGTGGACTCTTCGGAGTGGGTGTTCTGGCATTCCTTCGAACCGGGAATGGGGTCGTTCAGCCTGGAAGGAGTGGTCAGCGAGATTGGCCTAGGCCTATACGGAGAACAGTTTCTCCTCGTGGAGCCAAAGGAGCGCCGCGCAGTGGTGTTGGAAGCGCTGACTAAGCATCAGATGCTACTCGTTTGGGACAATTTCGAGTCAGTCCGGTCGATGCCCGACCTGGGCGGAGCAGCGCAGCCCATGGATGAGGCGGACTATGCGGAGCTGCGGGATTTCTTGAAGGCGGTGGCCGCCGGCGAGCAGAGCGCAGTATTGATTACCAGTCGGACGACTGAGGACTGGCTGGGCAACGTCCGTCGGATTCCGGTCGGCGGCCTGGCCCCGCACGAGGCGGCCGAGTACGCCGAGATACTACTGACCCCATATCCACCAGCCCGCAAGCGACGAGAAAGCCGAGCGTTCGGCGAGCTGATGCAGTGGCTGGGTGGACACCCATTGAGCATGCGGCTGGTCCTACCTGGCCTCAACACCGACACCCCCGAGGCGCTGCTGGCAACGTTGCGGAGCACATTTTCGAAATGTGGCAAAGAAGAGGCGGGTAAGGACCGGACTGGATCACTAGCGGCCAGCGTCGCTTACTCCTACGCTCACCTAGCCCTAGCCACCCGCCGTTTGCTGCCAGCCATCTCGCTGCTCCAGGGAACCGCAAACGCGGCAACCCTGGGGGCGTTCTCATCCCCGGAGGCAGATGCACCGGAGCGTTTCGCAGGGGCGAGCGTAGACGACTGGATAGCCGCCCTCGATGATGCCACCCGTGTCGGCCTGCTGACCAGCTTCGGCGGCGCCATGTACCAGGTGCACCCTGCACTGCCGGGCTACCTCGCCTCCGTCTGGCAGGACGAGGAACTTGAATATTCCGCCACCCGCGCCAGGGCCATCTGCGCGTTGACGGAAGCCTACGCCGCCAACGGCCAATGGCTCCTCGACAACATTCGCGGAGGGGACGCCAGATACGCCTTTACGATCATTGAATTCGAGCGCACTACCCTGGGCAGCTTCCTTGGCCGCGCTATCGACTGTGGATTGTGGGAGGCCGCGCTGTCGATCCTCATGCCACTTGACGAGTACTGGCGTGCGCGCGGACTGGACGCTGAAGCCAGCGCCTGGGCCGACCGAATTCGAGCGGCGACCGAGGCCAGCGCTGGTGGACCGCCGGGGCTGGACACTCCGGCTGCCGAGATTTGGCTGTTTGCCGTCGGCAGCCAGGCCAATCGCGAGCTAGACCGGCACAACCTTGACCATGCAGAGCGCGCATATCGGCACATCTTGAAGGCACTACATGCCGTAGAAGCGTCACCGCAGCAGAAGCGCCGTATGGCGGTTACCTATGGCGCGCTGGGCATGATCGCCCGGCGCCGAGAGAGGCTAAGCGCCGCGGAGAAGTGGTACCGCAAGTCGCTCGCCATCGAGGAGGAGCTATGCGACCGGTCGGGCATGGCGATCAGTTATCACCTGCTCGGCATCGTGGCGCAATTCAGAGGCAAGCTGGACAGGGCCGAGAACTTGTACCGCAAGGCATTGGCCATTAGAGAGGAGCTCGGGAATCAGCCCGACACGGCGAGTAGCTACCATCACCTAGGCATGGTTGCGCAGTTGCAGGGTAACCTGGACATGGCAGAAGACTGGTACCACAAGGCACTGGCCATCAAGGAGGGACTCGACAACCGTCCTAGAATGGCCAGCACCTACCATCAACTTGGCGCCGTCGCGCGGCTTCGGGGCGACCTTGATATGGCGGAAGATTGGTACCGGAAGTCACTAGCTGTTAGCGAAGCGCTTGGCAATCGACCCGGCATGGCCAGTACTTATCACGAATTGGGCGCTGTGGCGAGGCTTCGAGGCGACCTGAACATGGCAGAGAACTGGCACCACAAGTGGCTAGTAATCAGCAAGGAAATCGGCCATCCCGGCGGATACACCCTTGGCTGACCTACATTTTCGCTTACTTGCCAAAGTAGCGACGGCTGATGACTCTCCGAGATGATCGATAGTGCAAGCCTTTCTTTTGACGAGATCCGCATCCGTTGACCGGATGCGGACTCCTGGATCTGACTGGCCTTATGGCAACTAGATCTTATTCAAACGCGCGATGGATAGGGGAAATTAGTGAACGATGACGCAGTGGCGGCAGTGGCACGGGCTGTGGCCGGAGAACTCGTGCCGCGATATGGTCCCCGGCTAGCTGCAGACACGGAGGCCGCGATCCGCGCTGATGGCAAACACAAGCCACCGGGCCAGTATCTAGACCCAGTCGCAGTCGGCGCACTGATCGTTGCCATCGCCCAGCTCGGGTACCAGATCTACTCCGACCATAAGAGCAATGGTCAAGAGCCCACACGCGAAACGATCGCTCAAGCCATCCGGATCGAGCGCCGCAGGCACAGCGACCTCACCGGAGATTACGTCGAAATTATCGACATAATCTCGGCCAAGATCATCGAGCGTAACGGCGGCGAGTTAGTCGGTTTGCGCAGGAACCGCTCCTAACCAGGCCAATTTAGGCGCGGATACCCCCGCGCCAGGGCGCTGATTAGGCCCCCTCGGGTTCTCCCACACGATTAAACAACGCGGCCGCGAGAAGATCCCCACCTTCGCCGTGGGGTCGAAGCGCCTCGCCGACCCGGCAGTGGTGGAGGGCCGCTGGGCTGAGACCGACTCGGGAAAGCGACGGCGATCGACGGCAAGGCGGCGCTGGCCTGGTCAATGGTGGCAACAATGTCGTCAAGGCCTGCGGCGGCGGACAACGCCGCAGCCTGCTGTGCCCTGAGGGCTTGCGCTTCGCGCAGGTCGGCGAGCGTCCGGGCGAGGCGGACGAGCGCGGTGAACATGAGGCGAATCGTGCGGGTCGAGCTGGGCTGGCGAGTGCGGTAGCAGGAAGCGATGAGGTAGGCGGCGGTCCGGAGCATCGCGCCCACGGGCGTAGGTTCTGGAATCCGGCCCCAGGCGGAGCGGGCTGCGCGGGTGAATCCGTCAGCGGCCTTGGCCAACTCGGGGTTGCCGGTCATCTCGGCGGCGGCCGTCAGCACGTCCGCCGCAGCCCAGGCGACATCGGGCCGTCCGGACGGGTCCGCTGTCGTCTCGCGGGCTGCCTGTGCCGCGACGCGGGCGGCGTGCTCGTAGATTTCTGCCCGGCTGGATCCGGCGAAGTACTCCGGACCCGGGCCGACGCCAGTTTGACCAGCGCGCCAGCGGGCGCGCAGCTCGCCGAGCCGTAGCGCAGGGTCCAGCGTTCTGCCGGAGTACCAGACGGGCTGCCCGGACCGATCCACCAGGTCGGGCAGCGAGACTGAGTAACCCTCTGGACGGCCGGGCCGAGCCAGGTCCGGCCGCAGCCGGACCCGCAGCCCGTACCGGTCGAGGAGCGCGAAGAACGCCGACTCTGTCCGTGCCGCGCGGGCTGCCCGGGTCACCTCGCGGGCAAGGACGAGCCGGACGGCCGGGCCTGTCATGCCTCGCCCGGCCAGGCGGCCCGATCCGGTGGACCATTTGCGCCGGAGCTTGGGCAGGGTGAGGTCAGCGGCGAGCTTGCCACCGGAGTACCAGACTGTCGTTCTGCCCGGTCCATGATCCAGGGCTACGGCGTATCCGGTGATCTCGCTGGGCTGGGCCTTGCTGTATCGGAGGCGGACTTTCAGGCCGCGTGCCTCGATCGCGGCGAGGAATTCCTCCTCAGTCCGGGCGGCAGCGGCGACGGCACGAACATGGCGGTACAGGACGGATCGGTCCGGCTCGCGGCCGGTGCGGGATGCCATTTCCGTCTCGGGCCGGGTGAGGCCGCGGGCGGCGGTCCGGTCGGCCTGGACCAGGAATTGCAGCCCGTACTCTTTCTCGATGTCGCGCAGTGCCTCGGCGATGCGGTAGTAGTCGTTCTTCGGCCAGGCTGGCTGGCGGTCCTGCCGCGCGAGGGTGGCCACGATGTGGACGTGGTTGTCGCCATGGTGAACCGCGACCCAGCGCACGCCCTGGTCCTCGCGGCCACGCTCGGACAGGCCGGTGCGGTGCATGATCTCGGTGGTGATGTGGTTCCATGCGCCGTCGCCGAGGTCGGGGTCACCTGGCGCGCACCTGACCGCCACGTGGTAGACGTACTTGTCGGCAACCTTGCCCCGGGCGAGTTGCACGGGGAGCTCGAGGAGGCCGACGAGCCGGTTGAAGTTCCGCCGGCCGTCCTTCCGGCAAGGGGGTTCCAGGTCTGCCGGCTGGATCCAGGCGGCGACCAGGTGCGGGTTGACGTGCTGGGCCTTCTTGCCCTTGCCGAACAGGTAGTGCAGGAGACCGCGCACGTCATCGCCCCGGGACAGTACCCGGCCGATCATCGCAGCATCCGTCCGGCCGCGAGGGTGGCGCTCTCCATGCGGCGGACCGCCCGCGCTATGAGGCTGGCGGCAGCGTTGAGTTGAGGTGAGTGCCGACCGGTTGAGTGGAGCGCTGCGACCGCCTGGTTGAGCAGGTAGCCGTGCCGCCTGGCCATCTCGGTGGCGGCTGACATCTCGGCGACCGCGTCAGTCAGCTGGCCGGGTGGCGCGAGGCTACGGCCGGGATCGGTGGCCGTGGCGGCGTCGGTGCCGAGCTTGGCGAGCCAGGCACCAGGATCCATCCCCGTGGCTGCAGCCGCACGCCGGATCGCGTCCAGCTCTTCTGCGGAGAACCACGTCGTCAGCCGGAGCTCCCGCCGTGTCTCGCTGTGGCGCCGCCTCGACCCCGGTGCCAGGCTCTGTCGTGCCATGCGAGAGGGAACGGCAGCGGGCACCGCTGCGGTTCAACGGCCCGCGCCAGGGCCGGGGAAATCCGCGCGGATTTCCCATATCTGGCTTCCACCGGCTGAGGCATCCACGATGCCTCAGCCGTATCGGCCGGGCCTACACCGTGACGCCGTCTCCGCGGACGTAGTGATGCACCTGGAGCGGGGTGCGGATCTCCACGGCGTGCGGAGAGATCCTGCCGTACTTCAGCGCATGTGCGTAGCGAGGTGGCGGATACCCGTCCGGGTCTGGCGCCGTTCTGGGGTGCGCGGCGGTCACCCAGTTGATGGGCCACACGCTTACACGGACGTGAAGCTCGCCCCTGAGGTCGTCTTCGTAGTCGTCCAGATGAGCCTTCATGTGGTCCAGGTAGCGATTCATGACAGCGACCGCGTAGGTTGCCGGGCTATCGGGAGAGTCCTCTATGCCGCAGGTGCCGCTACCCTCCAGGCCAGGCGGCCACCAACGGCCGTCGTGCTCGTCCACCGTCTCGATGAGGTAGGCGTAAGGCTCGGGGGCATCTCTGAAGTACAGATCGCCGTACTCTTCCGCCACCTTGGCCGAAAGACCGGCCCAGTCGGCGATCCTGGCGAGCAGCGTGGCCTGCTGGCGGTGCCGTGGGGCACCGGTGTTGCGATCCGCCTCGTCCAGCCCTGGGACGCCCAGCAACTCAGCGGCCTCGGCAAGGTCCTGCAGCGATGGGAGGCGCCTGTGCGCCTCGGTCATGGATCCGCCCATGACCCCAGTGTGATGACTGCGCTTCGCACTGTCACTAGGATTGGCTCAAAGCATCAACTGAATCCGATGGCGGTGGATCACCTAACCCCTTGCCTCTGGCCTTACGGGAGAGGGGCTTTAACGGTCGATACCGGGATGGTCGCTCCGTCTAGCCATGAGGCGCTTCTCGCATTCACGGCGACAGGTGACAGCGATCCAGCCAGGCAGTCGCCGCGGATCCTGGAGACGGTTCAGGTTCTCCAGAAGTCGTATCCAAGTTACCTGGTAGGCGTCAGCTGCGTCCTCGCCAGAAAGTCCCCATGACCGGCAGATCGACCACATAAGGGGCGAGAAGCGGTCCACGAGATCCGCCCAGGCCCTTCCATCACCCACTGACACAGCGGCCAACAACCCCGGCAATGGGTCGGTTGCCGCTGTAGCATCGTCGGCTTTGGGAGGCAGAGTCCGAGGAGACGCTTCGCCTCGGGCGAGCGCGCGCTTCCACGAGACAAGTACCGCGTTGCCCGCGAAGCCCACGGCAGTCAGCAACTTCAGCAGCTTGCCCGGCCGGGCGTCAATGAGCGCCGCGAGTTCCTCGGCCCTGTCCCGGGCGCGATGCGGGTCACGGTACCGGAGGTAGGCAGACCACCTCACGAGCTTGCGGGCGCACCACGGAGATACCTCGGAGCATTCATTGACGATCAGGCCGAGGATTACGCTGATCAAGATGCCGGTCACGCGATGCCGCCCTCGGGAAGGGGGTCTGGCCATCCTGGCACGGCTGGGCGTGGGTTGCTGACGACCCGCAGGCCAAGCGGATGAGGCCGGTGCTTGAGAAGCAGTTCCGCTGCACCTACGTGACCTGTCGGGGTGATCCGGTAAAAGCGGCGGCGGGGTTTGCTGGGATCCGGGTTCTGGGCTTCCCACTCTCCGGTGATCCAGCCCATATCCTCCAACCGGTCCAGGATGCCGTAGACAGTGGGGCCGGATCGGTTTGTCACCTTCATGATTGCCCAGCCGTGCACATCGCCGTCGCCGTCTAGCCTCGATTTTTCACGCTGCTGAGGCGTCTGCCTGAACTACGTGACGAGTGGCTCCGGGGGCCGTTTTTCGGTGTCGGGGCGTGCTGATGGCCCGGCTGTCGGGCTGGTGGCCGGGGGCTCCACGGGCCCCGGGGGCTCCTTTCTTGGTTGCGGGGGCGGTTTGCGCTGGTCAGGTGGGGTGCGGGAGGGCCTGGATGCGGTTCCAGGCGGTGATGATCGCGTCGGCCCAGGGCCAGGAGGCGGTGATCTTCAGGGTCTTGCGGCGGCCGCCGTGCACGAGGCGGGCGGCGGCGTGGAAGAGGCGGTAGCGCAGCGTCTTGGGCTCTGCCTTGGCGAGCTTGCCGTCGAGGGCGAGGTGGCGGAGCCAGGACAGCAGGATGCAGGCGGTCATCGATGCGTCGAGCCAGGCCTTGTTCAGCCCGTAGTCACGGGACGGGAAGTGGCCGAGCCCGGTGTCCTTGCCTGTGCGGATGACGTCCTCGACGCGGGCGTGGACGCGGTGGCCTGCGTCGATGTAGGCGCACTGGCCGCGCCAGCCTCTCGTTCCCTCGGGCAGGTTCGTCGCCCACAGGGTGTACCGCCAGCCGTCTGCTGTCTCGAACAGGGTGAGCTGGGCGCCGGGGTGGGGGCGCTCGCGGCGGGCGAAGACCCGCATCGCCTTCGGCCAGGCCTT
>Ga0335072_10016574_pt1 | contig 10444 bp, 11 predicted proteins | sample Lox_Sample_21_FD_206725 | JGI IMG/M metagenome (GOLD analysis project Ga0335072, IMG submission 206725) | Soil microbial communities from Loxahatchee National Wildlife Refuge, Florida, United States - Lox_Sample_2.1 | ecosystem: Environmental > Terrestrial > Soil > Wetlands | place: USA... | reverse complement strand
CTATGAAGTCCCGCTATCCGGGGCCGGTGGCGCCCCGGGAGGCGCGGCGGCCGGGCCGAGGGCAGCCGGAGCCGGGCCAGCGGCGGCCGGAGCCGGGACCGGGGCCGCCTACCTGCAGCGACGGCGCAGCGAGCTCTCGGCCCACCAGGACGCCCGGCGCGCCGCGTGGCAGAGCGTCCAGCAGGTGCACGGCGAGCTTTCCCGGCTCGCCGCCGAGAACCGGATGCATGCGCCGCAAGCGCCGCAGCTCACCGGGACCAGAGAGCCGATGATCCTCAACGCCGCCTACCTCCTGGACCAAGGGCGGGGCGACGATTTCGCCGCGGCCGTCTCGGCGCTGGCCGAGCAGCATCCAGGCCTCCGCCTCGAGCTGACCGGACCATGGCCGCCTTATTCGTTTGCCGGCGCCGAGGACGGAGCGGAGCGGCCCGACGCAGCCGAGATGTTAGGGGGAAGATCTGCATGGGCGCACAGCGGGCAGAGGACCCGGTGCGGTCGGGGGTGGTGGTGCCTCAGCAGAGGCCTGCACTGGCACCCCAGCGTGGGACCGTGCGAGAACCAGCGTTGCCTGCGGAACGGATCGCCCTGGTGGACCTCCTGGACCGGGTCCTGGCCGGCGGTGTCGTCGTGGCCGGAGAGGTCACCCTGTCCATCGCCGATGTCGACATGGTCACGATCTCACTGCGGGCGCTTGTCACCTCGGTGAGCGCCTTGGTCGAGGCCGGCGGCGACCTCGGGGAGCTGAACCGATGACCTCCAGCCGGGAATTCCAGCGGCGCCACCGCATCGACGCGGACCCTGAGTCGGTGGAGCGGGGCCTGGTGAGCCTGGTGCTGACCCTCGTGGAACTGCTCCGCCAGCTCATGGAACGGCAGGCCCTGCGCAGAGTCGATCAGGGCACGCTCACCGACGAGCAGGTCGAGAACATCGGCCGGACGCTGATGGCGCTGGAAGACCGGATGGCCGAGCTGCGGGAGCATTTCGGGCTGACCCGAGAGGATCTCAACCTGGATCTCGGGCCGCTCGGGCCGCTCCTCCCCTACGACTGAGCCCGCCAGCCGCGGCGCCGGGCGGCTAGGTGCGCGGCTGGCCCCGGGCCGTGGCGTGGCCAGGGCCCGGAGGGCTGGGTGCATCACCGGTACCCCGCGCGACCGCGATCACGCCGAGCAGGGCGGCCAGCAAGGCGGCCAGCGCGATGAAGTCGGCGGAGCCAAGAACACCGAGGGCCGCGAGGGACGCGGCGAAACCGATGATCAGTACCGCGACGACGACCAGCCCCCACGCATGCAGGAACACGCGCACTGTGACCGGCGGCCCGGGTGGCGTCACGTCCGGCACGGCGGTGACGGGCTTGGTCGCGCGGCGCTCGGTCATGCCCTCGCGGACCCACACCGTGATCGACAGGTTGCCCGGCTCGTCGGCGATCAGCAGCAGCTCGTCGGGATGCGCCGGGTCAGGAGCCTGCGCCAGCGAGCCACCGCCGGCCGCCCACGACACGACCTTCCGGCTGCCGTTCAGCGGGACGCGGTAGCGGGCCTGCTCGCCGGTGACCACGGTGTCCGGCCCGTCGATGGTCACCGGGACTGGCCCGGCGTGGACCACCCGGTCGGCCTTAGCGGCGGCGGGCTCAGGGTGGTGGCCGTTCGTGGCGGCCGCATCGCCGGTCACCAGAAACTGCCGGCGGGCCAGCTGCTCGGCGAGCCGGATCTGGCGCGCTTGTACGCTCCAGGCCATGACCACCACGCCACCGGCCAGCCCCGCTGCCCCGAACCCCAGCAGCCCGGCGACCGCGGGGTGACCACCTGCGAGCATGTCGTCTCCCTGATCCGGGGGTCGCGGACCTCTCCCGCGTCACGATGGTATTCAAACATACAATCGAATCAACGGAAAGTCCTAGCCCAACGACAGCGCTCGCTTTCGAGCATCGGCCCGGCGGTGCTCGCCGCTACCCGGGCGCGGCCTGGCGGTCTAACAGCGGCGCTGAGCTGGGATTGGCCGGCGACCTCGGCAGCAGCAGCTCGAACTCCGAGCCCTGGCCCACCGCGCTGTGAACGCGGACCGAGCCATGGTGGGCCTCGGCGATGGCCTTCACCACCGCCAGGCCCAGGCCGAACCCGCCGGTCTCCCGGCTACGGCCGGTTCCGACCCGGGTGAACCGGTCGAAGATCTGCCCGATCTCCCCGGCCGGGATGCCCGAGCCCCAGTCTCTTACGGTGAAGATGATCTCCTCGCCTTCGCGGCGGGCACCCAGCTCGATCCGTCCGTCAAGGTCGGTGTGATCCACCGCGTTCTCGATCAGGGCATCCAGGGCCAGCGTCAGGCGGTCCTGATCGGCCTGCACGGCCGCATCGGTCAACGCCCCGAGCGACCACCGCCGAGGAGTCTGGCTCCACCGGTGCAGGGTCTCCATCACGAGCCCGGCGGCGTCCACGGGTGTCGGGTGCAGGAAGTCCGGGCTGTCCGTCGAGGCCAGCAGCACCAGCCGGTTCGCGAGCCGCCGCATCCGGAGCAGTTCATCAACGGCGACGCGCGCGTCCCTGGCGATTGCCTGGTCGGTGGCAGCGCGGGTGATCAGTTCGGCGTGGCCCAGGGCGATGGTGATGGGCGTGCCCAGTTCGTGGGAGACGTCCTGCAGAAACTGACGCTGCTGGCCCAGCAGCAGCAGATTGTGCTCGGAGACGCGCTTGATTTCCTCCATGGCAGTCTGCCGCCGGCGGGCATGCCAGACCATGATCATGAACATCGAGGCGAGCAGCGGGACCTCCGCCAGGTAGTCCCCATCCTGCTCCCCCCGCAGGACCTGCCAGCCGATCAGGCCGCCGGTGGCCAGGGTCAAGACCGAGACCGTGAGCAGCGTTGACCCCAGATGCCACAGGCGGAAGCCGTAAATCATGGCCAGGCTGATCCAGATGATGAGAAACGGGACCGAGCCCCAGGCCGGGATGAGGCGCATGGCGATCAGGTTCAGCCCGACGAAGACCGCCCAGGCGATGTCCTGCCAGTACGCACGGGCGAAGCGGCGGGCCCCGGTCCGCCGGTGGCTGTGCAGCCGTCCAGAGCCCCGGGCGCGGCTGGCAGGGATCCCGGCCACCGCGTGCTCAGCAGGCACTTGCATTGGTCCCCTCCCTGGTCAAGCGGCTACCGAATCCTACGGCTTCAGGTTGGCTGCGCGGCAACCGCTATGTACCGAGTGCCTGCTCTGGCAGCACCAGCCCGGTTCGTGGGAGAAACGCTGAGATGCTATTTGACCTGTAGCACGCTCCGGGTGCCAGGCTGGCACTAAGCCGTGACGGATGAGGAAGGACTGCGATGGCACAGCGGATCTGCGTGACGGGAGCGAACGGGCAGGCCGGGCGGGCGGTGGTGCGGGAACTGCTCGAGCACGGTTATGACGTGGCGGCCACCGATATCGCGGGCACCAGGGACAACGAGATACTCCGTGCCGACCTGACCGACTACGGGCAGGCGGTCGAGGCGCTGCGCGGCAGCGAGGCCGTCGTTCACCTGGCCAACATCCCGGCACCCGGCTTGTCCACCCCGGCGGTCACGTTCAACGCGAACGTCACCATGAACTTCAACGTCTTCCAGGCGGCCGCGAGCCTCGGCCTGAGCCGGGTGGTGTGGGCGTCCAGTGAGACAACGCTGGGCCTGCCGTTCGACGTGCCGCCGCGGTACGCGCCGGTGGACGAAGATCACTATCCGGTGCCGACGACGACGTACGCGCTGTCGAAGGTGGCCAGCGAGACGATCGCCGCCCACTTCGCGCAGTGGTCCGGAATCCCGTTCGTCGCGCTGCGCTTCTCCAACATCATGCCGCCGGGCGACTACCAGGAATTCCCCTCGGTGTGGCCGGATCCGCTGGCGCGCAAGTGGAACCTGTGGGGCTACATCGACGAGCGGGACGCGGCCGCGGCCAGCAGGCTGGCCCTCGAAGCCCCAGCTGACGCCGTCGCGGGCAGCCCGAGCTTCATCATCGCGGCCGCGGACACCGTCATGAACCGCCCGTCGGCGGCGCTGCTCGCCGAGACCTTCCCCAACGTCAAGCTGACCCGCGATGTCGGGGAGTTCGGCACGCTGCTCGCGATCGACCGGGCCAGGCAGGTGCTCGGTTTCGAGCCGCGCCATTCCTGGCGCGAGGCCCTGTCCGCGCAGGCCGGGGCGCCAGCGTCCTGAGCGGGTGGATCATTCGTTTCTGGCCGCCTCGGGACCGGTGATGCGCGGTCGCGAACATCGCGGCACCGGCGAACCCGACGCCGACCGAGACCACGGCCACGGCCACGGCCAGCAGCGGGACCGTAGGCGTTGCTGATCCCGGTTAGCTGGGCACTCACCTCGCCCAGGGTCCGCGGGGTGCCCTGCTCCTGGACGGCCGCGGTCAGCAGCCTCATCACCAGCTCGCCGGACATAGCCTTGGCCAGAGGTGTGACCCAAAGGCGCTTACTATGCCGCGTCTGGCCGAATGCAGGACGATCCCGGGTGCTGACGCTCGCCGGACGGGCACCGGACAGACTGGTCACCATGAGCCTGGTTGCGACCGAGGTATTGCAGATCGAGGCCGAGATCGGTGGTCCGCCGGCCGGGCGGCCGGTACTGCTCTTGCACGGCTGGCCCGACGCGCCCCGCGGGTGGACGGCCGTGGCCGCGCTGCTGCACGCGGCGGGATGGCGGACGATCGCTCCGTGCCTGCGGGGCTCGGGCGCGACCCGCTTCCGGTCGCCGGACACGCCGCGCGATGCCCTGGCGCCCGCGCTGGCGCAGGATGCCGTCGACCTCATGGACGCCCTCGGGCTGGAGTCGGTCCCCGTCGTGGGTCACGACTGGGGCGCACGCGCCGCCTATACGCTCGCGGCCCTGTTCCCCCAGCGCGTCAGCGCGATCGCTGCCCTGGCGCTCCCGTATCAGCCGCGGGGCCGCTTCACCATCCCGCCGTTCGGCCAGGCCCGGGCGTTCTGGTACCAGTGGTTCCTGTGCCTCGACCAGGGCGCGGCGGCGGTGGCCCGCGACCCGGTGGCGTTCGCCCGCCTGCAGTGGGAGACCTGGAGCCCGCCCGGCTGGTACGACGACGCCGAGTTCGCTGCCACGGCGGCCAGCTTCCGCAACCCGGACTGGGTGCCGATCACCCTGAACGGCTACCGGTCCCGGTTCCTGGCGGGCGAGGCCCGCGACCCCAGGTACGAACGGCTGGCCGAGCGGCTGGCCGGTACCGAGACGATCAGCGTGCCGACCCTGATGCTGCAGGGAGGAGCCGACTTCTGCGACGAGCCCGCGTCCTCCGAGGGCCTCGACGGCTACTTCACCGGCGGATACCGGCGCAAGGTCATCGCCGGAGCAGGCCACTTCCCGCACCGGGAGGCGCCCGAACTGGTCGCGACCGCCGTGCTCGCCCACCTCAGCGCCAACTGCTGACCGGCCGCCGGGACCGCGGGGTGGTGGAGGTGGTGCGCCCGGCCCCCACTGGGCCGCCGCGCCCGGTCCACCGACAGCATCAGCCCGGGACTCGAACCGGACCACTCAACCGGCATGAAATTGGATCTTACCGATGATCCGGTCCGGCCCTAGGTTCAGAGCATGACCGCCATCACCGCCAGCGACCAGGCCGCCGGGACCCGCAGCTCCAGGCCGCCGCTGGTCACCTACCCGCTGCTGCTGCGGTTTGCCACCCAGCTTGGCGCCTCGGTCAGCTTCTACCTGCTGCTGTCGGTCGTGCCGCTCTGCGCCCGGGCCGCAGCGGGCGGGAGCGCGCCCGGGCTGGCCACGGGTGCGCTGATGGTCACGACCGTGGCCGGCGAACTGATCACCCCGCGGCTGACCGCCGCCTGGGGGTACCGGCTGACGCTGGCGGCCGGGCTGACCCTGCTGGGCGCGCCTTCGCTGGCGCTGGCCGGCCCGGCCCGGCTGGACGTGATCATGGCCGTGTGCGTGATCCGCGGGCTCGGCTTCGGGATCACGGTCGTGGCGGGCGGCTCGCTGACCGCGGCGCTGATCCCGGCCGAGCGGCGCGGTGAAGGGCTGGCCCTGAGCGGCCTGGTGTCCGGGGTGCCCGCGCTGGCTGCGCTGCCGCTCGGTGTGTGGCTGGCCGGCCGGATCGGCTACCCGCTGGTGTTCACCGCCGCGGCGGTCGCGGCCCTGGCCGCGCTGGTCGCCGTCCCGGGCCTGCCCGCCCGCCTGTCGCACGGCCGCCCCGCGGCCGGCCCAGCCGGTGACGAGCCCGCCGATCCGGCTGGCCGTCAGCCGGCCAGCCCGCCGGCCTCGACGCCCCCGCTCGGGGTCCTGGCCGCGCTGCGCTCCCCCGCACTGCTGCGGCCGGGCCTCATGTTCGCGGTCACCACCACCGCGGCCGGGATCGTGGTCACGTTCCTGCCGATCGCCGATCACCAGGCCACGGGCGAGCTCACCGCGCTGGCTCTCTTCGCCCAGACGGCCTCGGCCACCCTCAGTCGCTGCGTGAGCGGCTGGTACAGCGACCGGCACGGTCCCGCGCGGCTGATCATCCCGGCACTGGCCACCGCGGCGTCCGGGATGCTGATGCTCACCGCGACCGGGCTGCCGGCCGCGGTGCTGGCCGGGTGCGTCCTGTTCGGCGCGGGGTTCGGCGTCGCCCAGAACGCGACGCTGAGCCTGATGTACGCGCGGGTGCGGGCGTCCGGCTACGCCGCGGTCAGCGCGGTCTGGAACATTGCCTATGACGCGGGCATGGGGCTGGGAGCCGCAGCGTTTGGCCTGCTCGCCGGCGGTACCGGCTACTCAGCTGCCTTCGCCATCACCTCGGCTGCCATGCTCGCCGCGCTCGCTCCGGCGCTGCGCGACCGCGGGCTGGCGGCCAGCTGATGGCACGAGTGCACGCAGCCACGCTCGGCGCGATCCTGTGGGCACTCCTGTGGGCCGGCACGTGTGGTGCCGGCCACAGCCTCCGGCGAGGGTGGAGCCAGCCGATGACACAGGAGGGCAGGCACGATGGCTATCACCGAGATCTGGACAAGCTCCCGGGTACGCGCGGCCGATGGCCGGGAACCGGTGGCGGGCGGCGGCAGGATCGGCCGCCGGGCCGGACGTCAGCTGTGGACGTTGCTGCACGCTCCGGGCCTGATCAAGGGGACGGCCGGTTCCCGCGACGTGGTCACCTTCGTCGAGGACGACCGCAGGCGGATGTCCGCACGGCCCGCGAACTGACTCCAGGCCCCGTCATGACCACGCCCGCGGCTGGCCGTGAGCCGCTCTCACAGCCCGTTGCGGTCCAGGGTCTCCTGCACCAGGCGCGCGCCGGGGGCTCCGATGCGCTGATAAATCGCCAGTGCCTGCCGCAGGCAGGCAGCGGCCTCGCCGGTGTCGTCGCTGAGCAGGCTCTGGCCGATCCCTTCCAGCGCGCGTGCTTCCTCGAGCGGGGCGCCGAGGTCGCGCGCGATGGCCAGCGCCTGGCTGTGGTAGTCGCGGGCGTCCTGGATCGCGGAGGTCTGGCGCGACAGTCCGCCGAGGCAGTTCAGCGCCACGGCCTGGCCGTGGCGCGCGCCGAGTTCACGATGCCAGCGCAGCGCCTGCCGCAGGCTGGCGGCCGCGGCCGGGTAATCCCCGGTCGCCGCGTGCACGAGGCCCAGGCCCTCCAGGGTCCAGGCCTGACCAAGCCGGTCGCCGAGGCGGCGGAACAGATCCAGGGCCTCGCGGTGGCGGGCGGCGGCCGTTTTCTGGTCGCCCATCAGCCAGGCCGTGAAACCTAGCTGGCACAGAGCGTCGGCCTCGTCGAACCGGGAGCCCAGGCTCCGGAACATGGCCAGCGCTCGCTCGTGGCTGGCGGCGGCAGCCGCGTAGTCCCCGGTCATCTGCTGCACCTGGCCCAGGTCGGTGATGGAGACGGCCTCGGCCAGCCGGTCGCCGGTGCTGCGGGCCAGGGCCCATGCCTGGCGGTGGCTGGCCTCGGCGGCGGGGTAGTCGGCAAGGTCCGTTTGCACCAGGCCCAGATGGTTCAGCGCGTACACCTGGCACACGTCGCCAAGGTCGCGGTAGAGCGCCACCGCCCGGGCCAGGCTGGCGGCCGCGGCCGGGTAGTTTCCGGTGAGCTGGTGCAGCAGGCCGAGTTCGTCGAGGACGCCGGCTTCGCTGGTCTGGTCGGCCGCCTGGCTCGCCGCGCTGAGCGCGGTCTGGTACTGGTCCGCGGCCTGGTCCCAGTGACCGCGGGCGCGCAGGAAGCCGCCCATCGCGGTGGCGATCGCGATCGCGTGCTGCGGCAGGTCCCCGGCGGCGGCGTAGCCGACGGCCGCATGCAGGTTGGGGCGTTCGGATTCCAGCCAGTCGGCGGCCGGCTCCGAGCCGGGCAGGTCCGGGACCCAGGCCGGCGGGCTGCTCGGCGGAGGGCGGCCGCCCGCGGTGGTCCAGGTGGCGATGTGCCTGCTGGCCATGGCGGCGACGTGCGCGTAGTAGTTAACGAGCCGGCCGATGACAGCGCGCGAAGACGCGGGGTCGTCCGCTTCGGCCAGCGCGCGGGCGTGCTCGCGGAGCAGGTCGTGCAGGAGGTAGCGGCCAACCCGGGGCTCGCTGATCAGATGCTGATCGTAGAGTTCATCGAGCTGGCCACGGGCGGTCTGCAGGCTGACCTCATCGAGGGCCGCGACGGCGTAGGCGTCGATGTCGGGCCCCGGGGCCAGGCCAAGCCTGCGGAACAACCGCTGCTGGGCCGCGGTCAGGTCCCGGTAAGACAGGTCGAAGGCGGCGGCCACGGACAGGTTCTCGGCCCGCATCACGGCCAGCCGGTCGCGGGCTGCCGCCAGGCTGGCGGCGAGCTCGGCGCCGCTGCGGGCCGGGTGGTGCCGGAGCTGCCTGGCCAGCATCCCGATCGCCAGCGGCAGGTACCCGCACAGCCGGGTGATCTGCCCGCCCGGGCCGTCCAGGCCGGCCAGCTCCGCGCGGCCCGACAGCCGGGCCAGCAGCGCCCCGGCCTCGTCCGGCGCCAGGGTGTCGACGCTGATCACCTCGGCGTCTTCGAGCGCGGTCAGCCGGCGGCGGCTGGTGATCAGAACCAGGCTGCCGGGAGTACCCGGCAGCAGCGGCCGTATCTGGTCATGCCCGGCCGCGTCATCCAGCAGCAGCAAGATCCTCTTGCCGGCCACGTGGTCACGCCACCGGCTCGCCCTGGCCTCCAGGTCGGGCGGGATGTGCGGCCCGGCAACGCCGGCCGTCAGCAGCAGGCTGGCCAGCGCATCGGCCGGGCTGACCGGCGGCCGGCCGGGGGTATGGGCATGTAGCGGAAGGAAAAACTGCCCATCGGGGAATCGGCCGGCCAGCCGGTGCGCGGCGTGCACCGCGAGCGTGGTCTTGCCGATCCCGGCCATCCCGTCGATCGCGTGGATCCCGGCCGGCCCGCTGTCGGCGGCGACGTCGGCCAGCAGCCAGGCCAGCTCGGGCTCGCGGCCGGTGAAGCCGCGAATGTCCCGCGGCAGGGCCTGCGTCGCCGCGGCCGCTGACGCGCTGGGCGCCGCGCCGCTGCGGGCCGCCAGCACTTCCACGGCCTGCGCCCGGCCGCGCGCCGCGGCGACGAACAGCTCCCGGACCTGCCCGGTCAGGTTCAGTGCATCGGCCAGCATATGGGCGGTGTCCTTGCGAGCGGTGCGGTTGACGCCCCGTTCCAGGTCGCTGACCGACCGGGGGCTCAGGCCTGCCGCCTCGGCCAGCTCCTCCTGGGTCAGCCGGGCCTCGGCCCGGAACTGCCGCAGCAGACCGGCGAAGCTCAGTTCAGGCCCGGCTGCCGTCTCCATCGTCCCTCACCGCGCTGCCGTGGCTCTACCGTGGGCGACCCTGGTCGTGCAGGCTGCGGAGCACCAGTGCGGTCTCGAGCGCGGCCAGTACCGCGTCCCAGCCCTTGTCCTCGCTGCTGCCCTCGTCGCCGCAGCGGTCCAGGGCCTGAGCCAGGGTGTCGCAGGTCAGCACGCCGTTGCCGACCGGCGTGCCGGTGTCCAGCGGCACCCGGGTCAGCCCGTAGGTCACCGAGTCGCAGACGTACTCGAAGTGCGGGGTTCCGCCCCGGATGACCGTGCCCAGGCACGCCACCGCATCGTGGCGGCGGGCCAGCTCGGCCGCCACCACCGGCAGTTCCACCGCGCCGGGCACCCGCACGACCAGCGGGTCGGAGATACCGCAGGCGCCGGCCGCGGCCACCGCCCGGTCCACCAGGCAGCCGGTCACCTCCGAGTGCCAGCGAGTGGCCACGATCCCGAGGCTCAGGCCCGCCGCGTCCACGGTCCGGCCCGGTGGGCGGCCCTCGCCGCTCACCGCGATCCCGCCGCAGGCGCCGCCGGCCCCGCCGGACCGGCCTGGCCCGGCGCCCGGGCCGGCCGCGGCGTCCCGTTCTGGATAAAAAGCTCGCCGAGGTGGTGGCCCAGCCGGTCCCGCTTGGCGATCAGGTAGCGCAAATTGTCCGGCGTGGCCGCCACGGGCAGCGGGACCCGGCCCGTCACCT
>Ga0335072_10016573_pt1 | contig 10444 bp, 8 predicted proteins | sample Lox_Sample_21_FD_206725 | JGI IMG/M metagenome (GOLD analysis project Ga0335072, IMG submission 206725) | Soil microbial communities from Loxahatchee National Wildlife Refuge, Florida, United States - Lox_Sample_2.1 | ecosystem: Environmental > Terrestrial > Soil > Wetlands | place: USA: Florida... | reverse complement strand
TAGCCCCGGGGCGGCGGAATGAAGGCGACACGCTCTGTGTTCCACGAAGCGTGTCTCTTGCCAGCTGTCAGACGCGGCCAGATCCGTCGAGGGTGGTCGCTCGCGATCTGATGAGCGTGGGCGTTGTATCCTCCCGGCGAGGCGGCTCGCAGGCTAGTCGGCTGCGGTCCTCGATTCCGGAAGGGGTGGGTTCCGTCCCCGAGACACTCGAGCAGCGCAGTGAGCGGTTCGAACACGATGTGCTGCCGTATCTCGACCAGCTCTACGCGGCCGGGATGCGGATGACACGCAATCCTGCCGACGCGGAGGACCTGGTACAGGAAACTTTCGCCAAGGCTTATGCGTCGTTTCACCAGTTTCAGGCTGGTACGAACCTAAAAGCTTGGCTGTTCAGAATCCTGACGAATACCTTTATCAACACCTATCGGAAGCGGCAGCGGGAACCACAGCGGTCCGGCACCGAAGAGATTGAGGACTGGCAGCTTGCCAGAGCCGCCGAGCATACGTCGTCAGGCCTGAAGTCCGCCGAGACGGAGGCGCTCGAGCGGCTGCCGGATTCCGATATCAAAGAGGCCCTGCAGGCGTTGCCTGAAGACTTCCGGCTGGCGGTATACCTGGCCGACGTCGAGGGCTTCGCCTACAAGGAGATCGCCGAGATCATGGGCACTCCGATCGGAACAGTCATGTCGCGGTTGCACCGCGGCCGCAGGCAGCTGCGCGACCTGCTGCAGGATTACGCGGCGGATCGGGGCATGCTTGCCGCCACGCCCGCTGCCCCGGCCACGGCGGCCTCCGATGGCGAGGCGTCACGGAAGGACGCGCAATGAGCTGCGGGAAGCCGCACGAAGTGCCGTGCACCGAGGTACTCGCGATGGTGTACTCCTACATCGACGGCGAGATGGAGGGCAGCGGCTCCGTCGAGATCCGCCAGCACCTCGACGAGTGCGGGCCGTGCTTGCGCGAGTACGGCCTGGAGGAGCTCGTCAAACGGCTAGTGCACAACTGCTGCGGGCGCGAAGCGGTGCCCGGTGAGTTGCGGACCAAGGTGCTGACCCGGATCGCCGCGGTCCGGGCAGAGATCGAGCAGACTGAGGTCCTGGCCGAGTAAGGCCGTAGCGCCAGTGCCTACCGAAGCGCTGGCGCTCCCAGCCTGCGGCGGAGTCTGCGGGCACCCCACGTTGTCGCGGAGTCGCCGCGACGATCGAGCCGCACGCGTTACTCTAAGTGGCGACGCCAGTCAGATACGCCGGCCAGCCGTGAAGAGCGCGGCGCTCGACCGGATACCGGGATTGTCCTGGTAGCCGAAGTGGACACGGCCGCAGCGAGGGGGTCACTGCATGGTCTCCCGGGCCGCACGGCTCTACATCGGCCTGGTCGTGAGCGTCGCGGCAGTTCTTGTTGCCATCGTGGCCGACCGGGCCATGATGGCGACCCACCCGCCTCCTATTCAGCACCCGCTGGGGGCCTTGCTCACGCTGCAGGCTCTGTTCCTGGTGTGCGACTCGGGCACCACTCCGACGACCTCGCGCCAGACGAGATGGTCTCCCAGTTCGGCGGCCACGCTCGCCGCTGTCGTACTGCTCGGCCCGGTGTGGGCCGCGTTGGTCGGGGCGACCGCGCTGCTCAGCCTGCAACGCCACCTGCGGCTCGCCGAACGACTGTTCAACGGCGCGATGTACGCGCTCTGCGGCCTCGCCGCGGGTGAAACGTACTTAGCCTGCCATGGCGTGATCGGCCGGACGGACCCTCAGCATTTCCGGGCGATCTTGCTGGCGTTCGCCGCCGCGGCCACCGCGCACGTGATCGTCAATCACGGGCTGATCTGGGGAGTGCACCGGCTCAACCGGGTGAGGGGGATGTCGCGCAGCGATGGCCTGGAGTCCAGCCTGGCGCTGCTGCTCGCGTCCGACCTCGGCTACGCATGCCTGGGCCTGGTTATCGCTTCCCTGTGGCGGATCATGGACTGGTTCGCGGCGGCGCTGGTGCTGGTGCCGTTGTTCGTCGCCCGCTGGGCCATGGGCCAGTTCGCTGAGCAGCAGCGGGCCTACGCGGCGACTATGAACGCGCTTTGTCAGGCGGTGGAGACCAAGGATTACTACACGCGCGGTCATGGCGACCGCGTTTCCCGTGGCGCTGTCATGATCGCACGGCAGATTCACATGAGCGCCGAGCGGACCGAGGCGATCAAGTTCGCCGGCATGCTTCACGATGTCGGCAAGCTGGGCGTGCCGACGAAGGTTCTGCAGAAAACGGGTCCGCTGTCCGAGGACGAGTTCGCGGCGATCCAGTTGCACCCGATGCGCGGCCTGGAGATCGTCAGCCCGATCGGTTTTCTCTTCGAGGCACTGAACGGAATCTTTCACCACCACGAGCGCATAGACGGCCGTGGTTATCCGATGGGCCTAGCGGGGCATGAAATCCCTGAGTTCGCCCGCGTTATCGCAGTCGCCGACGCTTTCGACTCGATGACTACGACCCGCTCGTACCGCGAGGCGAAGAGCATCGAATTCGCGCTCGACGAGTTGCGCAAGGGCGCCGGAACGCAATTCGACCCGGTGATCGTGGAGGCATTCATCGCAGCGATGGAGCAGCAGGGCTGGCAGCTGCCGGCGCCCGCGACCAAACCGCCTGATCCGACTACCGTGACCGTGAAGGATCACGATGACCCGACAGCGCCGCTGCGCGTGATAGAGCCGTGACCGGCGGGACTATCGCGAGACGGACGCCGCCGGCCCGGATGGCCTACTGGCAGGCGCTTGACTCCGGCCGGATACTGCTGATGGTATCGGCCGCTATGCTGGTCACCGCGGCAGCCGCTGGCTTGATAGCGCTGCATCCCTCGCAAGTCAACGTCCGGGCGGCGCTGGCTTTCGGCGGCTTCATCGCGTTCGGAGAGCTGTTCAGGCTGGCGCTGCCCGGCGGGCGTGAGGCCGCGCCGATCGCGATGGTCGGCGCGATGGCGTATGCCATGCTGCTGACGCTTCCCCGGGAGTACGGACCGGTCACCTATGACGCGCTCCTGGTGGTCGCGGTTGCGGCGATCGGCATGACCGTCGGCGCACTGCCGCATATCGCGGCAGGCAGGTCGGCGGGACTGACTGGCATGTGCACGCGGCTGGTCGCAGTGTCCTGCGTAGCGTTCATCTTCCGGCCCATTGTCTCGGCTGGGTTCGGCCACGCGCCGTTGGGTTTCCAGGTGCTCGTCGTCGCGCTGGTGTTCGCGGTGGGGTGGCTGGTTGACACTTTGGTGGGGGCACTGATCCGGGCCGATGACGTGGGCGCCAGATTCTCGGTGGCGATCCGCGACGAGCTGCGCCTGCAGTGGCCGCTCGGCCTGGCAGTGGGCGCCTCGGTCATCATCACGATCTTCGGCGCCAAGCAGATGGGGCTGATGGAGCTCCTGGTGTTCGCCGGACCGCTACTGGTGACCCAGCTCGCCTTTCGGCGCTACGCCGGCATCCGCGCCACTTACCTGCAGACCGTCCGGTCCCTGGCGCGGGTCACTGAGGTCGCGGGCTACGTGGAGGCGGGCCATTCGCGCCGCGTCAGCAGGGTCGCGGTAGCCGTCGGCCGCGGGCTTGGCCTGGCCGAGCCGGAGCTGCTGGCGCTGGAGTATGCCGCGCTGATGCACGACATCGGCCAGCTTTCGCTGAGCGAGCCGATACCCGGCGGCGCGACGCTGCTCGTTTCTCCGGCCGATCAGGAGCGCATCGCGGAGTTGGGCGCGGCCGTCATCGGGGAGGCCGGCGTGCTCGACGACGTAGCGGAGCTGGTTCGCTACCAGAGCAGGCCGGCCAGGGGTCACGAGGTAGCGCCGCCGCTTGGCAGCATGATCATCAAAGCCGCTAACGCGTTTGATGACATGGTCGGCAGCTCGACCGACCGGAACAGATCGGCGGCAGCACTCGAGCGGATGCGCCTGGACCCTGTGGAGTACGACGCTGGCGTGGTGGCCGTGCTGGCTGAGGTTGCGGGGCGCAGGGTTCCGTCTCGCCTGTAAGCTGCGCAGCGTGCTTGAATCGGTCCTGGTCGCGAATCGTGGTGAGATCGCCCGGCGGGTGATCACCAGCGCCCGCAAACTCGGCGTCCGCTCCGTGGCTGTCTACTCGGAGGTCGACGCGGGCCTGCCGTTTGTCCGCGAGGCAGACGTGGCCGTTCTCATCGGTCCCGGGCAGCCGGCCGCCAGCTATCTGAACGGCCCGGCCATCCTGGCCGCCGCTGAGCGGACTGGTGCCCGCGCGATACACCCCGGTTACGGTTTCCTGGCCGAGAACCCCGCATTCGCCGCGAGCGTCCTGGAGGCCGGACTGATCTGGATCGGCCCGTCGCCGGACTCGATGGACCAGATGGGCGACAAGATCAACGCCCGGAACCTCATGGAGCAGGCGGGCGTGCCCGTGTCGTCCGGCACCAGAGAGCCGGTGCCGGACGTGGCCGCTGCCCTTGCTGCGGCCGAGCAGATCGGCTATCCGGTGATGATCAAGGCGGCTGCGGGCGGCGGCGGCATCGGAATGAGTGCGGCTGCCGGCCCGGCGGAACTGGCTGCGGGCTTCGAGACCGCCAGGTCGCGAGCTGAGCGGTTCTTCAGCAGCCCGGCCATCCTGCTTGAGCGCTACGTCGAGCACGCCCGGCATGTCGAGGTACAGATACTGGGCCTGGCTGATGGCCGCGTGCTAGCGCTGGGCGAGCGCGACTGCTCAGTGCAGCGGAGGCACCAGAAGGTGGCAGAGGAAACTCCGTCGCCGGGTGTCAGCCCGGAATTGCGAGCCAGGATGCTCGCCGCTGCGGTGCAGGCAGGCCAGGCCGTTAAATACCTGAGCGCTGGCACCGTCGAGTTCCTGGTCGATGTCACGACCGGCGACTTCATGTTCCTGGAGATGAACACGCGGCTCCAGGTAGAGCATCCGGTGACCGAGCTAGTGACGGGTATCGACTTGGTCGAGCAGCAGTTCCGCATCGCGGCGGGTGACGACATCAGCTTCCCGGCGCAGGGCGTGGCCCGCTCGGGGCATGCGCTGGAGCTACGGATCTACGCCGAGGACAGCAAGCGGTTCCTGCCCAGTCCTGGGACAATCACCGAATGGGACGAGCCAGCCGGGCCAGGCGTGCGAGTGGACGCCGGGTACGCCGCAGGCAATACAGTGACGCCGTTCTATGATCCGTTGCTGGCGAAGCTGTGCCTGTACGGCGCGGACCGGGCTGAGGCGCTCGACAGGGCGAGAGCTGCGGTTGCCGCGTTCGGTATCAGCGGGCTCAAGACCAACCTGGAATTTCACGGTGAGTTGCTCGCGTCGGCGGAGTTTTCCTCCGGTGAGTACGACACCGGGCTGGTGGGCCGACTGCGCGCGCGATAGCGGGCGAGCGGCGATGATGGAACGTAGGCCGGCCACGGCTGACAGCGAGGAGGACATATGAGCGAGGTTCGCGCGGAAATGGTGGCGAACGTCTGGAGGGTCGTGGCGGCCGAAGGAGACACTGTCGCTGACGGTGACACGCTGGTGATCCTGGAATCGATGAAGATGGAGATCCCGGTGCTCGCCGAGGGCTCCGGCACGCTGACGAAGCTAGCGGTGGCTGAAGGCGATGTCGTCCAGGAAGGCGATCTGATCGCTGTCATCGAGTAGCTCGCGCGTGGCCAGCCGACCGAAGGCCGGTGACTGGCCTACTCGAGGAGGGTAGGCGGGCCCCCTGGCCGGGAAACGCGGCAGACCTCGTCAGACGCCCGTCGTCGAGCGGGGGTAGGCGTCACTCGGATCGGTGACCACATTGACCAGGTACGGAATACCGGAGTCGAATGCGCGGCGAAGCGCCGGGCCGATGTCAGCCGGGTCAGTGACCAGTTCCCCGCCGCCGCCAAGCGCGGTCACGACCTGGTCGTAGCGGCAACCAGGCTGCAGGTCGGCGGCGACATCGTAGCCGTAGAGTGCCTGCATCGGGTGTTTCTCCAGCCCCCAGATGCCGTTGTTGCCGCAGATCATGACGACCGGCAGGCCGTGGCGAACCAGCGTGTCGGCATCCATCAGGGAGAACCCGGCCGCGCCGTCGCCAAGCAGCAGCACGACCTGTGCCGTGGGCCGTGCCAGCCGCGCGGCTATGGCGTAGCCGAGGCCGGTGCCCAGGCAGCCGTACGGACCAGGATCGAGCCACCCGCCCGGCTGCTGCGGCTCGACGTACTTGCCCGCGTAGCTGACAAAGTCGCCGCCGTCGCCGATGATCACGGCGTCTTCCGCGAGCAGCCGCGCCAGCTCTCCGTAAATACGCAGCGGGTGGATCGGATTCCCGTTGCTGGCCAGGAGTTCAGCGTCATCGGCCGTGGCCTGCTTGCTGATGGCTTGCAGCCGGGGTAGCCAGTCCTGTGTCCAGGCTGCGCTTTCCGCAGTGCCGTTGCCGGTTGCGGCGGCGAGCCCGCTGAAGATCGCGGCAAGCGCCCCCGCCGCCGAACCGGCCAGCTCGCGGTGCGTGGCCACGAGCTCAGGTGCGTCGGCCAGATGCACGACCTGCGCGGGCGGGGCTCCGTTCTTGCCGCCGAAGTTGCCGTAGCCCAGCCGGAAGTCCAGCGGAGTGCCTGCCACCAGCACTAGATCCGCTTCGCCGAGCGCCACCGAACGGGCGCGCGTTACCAGCAGCGGGTGCCCGGCCGGCAGGATGCCGCGGCCCTGTCCGTTGGCAATGACCGGAAGTTGCAGTTCCTCGGCTGCCGCTCGGGCAGCGTGCTCGGCGCCATCGAGCCAGACGTCCGATCCGAGCACCAGCACGGGCCGGCTGGCGTCGGCGAGCAGGCGGGCGATCCCGGTGATGGCATCCGGGTCGGCCTGGTCGCGCCGTACGGTCGAGTCCTCGCCGTCTTGGCCAGGCGCGCGGGTCGCCGGCGACTGAGTCCCCGCGGCTGCTGGGCCGCCTGCCCCGTAGAGCGCCTCCAGGCTCGCGTCCAGGAACACTGGCCCCCGGTGCCGCGAGCTAGCCAGCGCGAATGCCTCGTCGGCTGCAGCGCCGACCTGGCCTGGCAGGTGCACGGTCCAGGCCCGTTTGGTGACGGGGGCCAGGAGCGGCGGGTGATCGAGTTCCTGCAGGCTGCCTGAACCCCACCGGTCGTCGGGTGCGCGGCCCGCCAGTACGACGAGCGGCGAGCCGTTGAATTGCGCCGTCGTCACGGCGCTGACGCCGTTGGTGACGCCTGGCCCTGCGGTGAGCACGGCGAAACCTGGTGTGCGAGTCAGCCGGGCCATGGCCTCAGCGGCGAACACCGCGGTCTGCTCGTGCCTTACGTCCACGATGGGCATCGGCGGATCAGCTCGCACCGCGCCGTCGTAAACCGGGAAAATGTGCCCGCCTGACAGCGTGAACAGGGCTTGCACGCCGTGCCGCCGCGCCGCCGTTACCGCCTGAGCGCCACCGTGGGCCTGCGGCTCATCCTGGCTCATGGCGCGACGCTACCAGGAGGGAGGCCGTTCCGTCGCGGTGCCCGTTTTGGATGGGTACCCGGCTGGATGAGCGACCCTATGCTCGCAGCCTGCGATGATTACTACGTGCCGACCCTGACTGACCTGGCTGGCCGGGCCGGGATCCGCGGACCCGGCCTCGACTGGCTGCACGCGCTTATCTCCGACTGGCTGCTCCTGGCGGACCTGTCCTTCGCTGACCTGGTGCTGTGGGCGCCGGTCGGCGGCAGCGGTCAGCCAGGCGGCGAGGCCGGGCAGCCAAGCGGCGACGCCGGCCAGTTGCCGGTGGCCAGCGACGAGCTAGGCGATGCGACCGGGTCAGCACCCAGCGGGCTGGAAAGTGACAGCGGACTGGAAAGTGCCAGCGAGGCGGCGGGCTCCAGCTGGCCACAGGGCGCCAGCTGGATCGCACTTGCCCAGATACGCCCGACAACTGCTCCGACCGCGCTTCCCGATGACATCGTGGGCATGGTGCGGCCCGGTGGCGAGCAGCCGTTGCTGGCAGCCGCCTATCTCGAGCGGAGAGTGTGCCGAGAGGGCGACCCGGAGTGGACTCGCGGGGTGCCGGTCCGGCACGAGACTATTCCGGTGACCTGCGACGGCCACATTGCCGCAGTGATCGAGCGGTCAACCAACCTGAGCTTCGCGCGCACGCCAAGCCGCCTGGATCTGGCGTACCTGAAGGCAGCCGATGACCTGACCCAGATGGTGGCAGCCGGCATGTTCCCCTCACCGGGCGAGGAGCCTGTCCTGGTCAGGTCCCCTCGGGTCGGAGACGGCCTGCTCAGGCTCAGCCGGTCCGGCAAGGTGACCTATGCCAGCCCGAACGCGCTGTCGGCGTACCGGCGGCTTGGGCTGACAGCGGACCTGGTTGGCAAGCAGCTCGGCCCGCTGACCGCCCGGCTCTGCGCTGGGCGCGTTCCTCGTGATGACTCCCTGATGGTCGCGGCGAGCGGCCGGGCACCTGCTGAGACAGAGATCGACGCGAACGGCTCGGTGGTCCAGCTGCGCACCATCCCGTTGATCGTGGACGGCGAGCGCGCGGGGGCGCTCATCCTGCTCAGGGATGTGACAGAGCTGCGGCACCGGGAGCGCGAGTTGCTCACCAAGGATGCGACCATCAGGGAAATCCACCACCGGGTTAAGAACAACCTGCAGACGGTGGCTGCGCTGCTGCGGCTGCAGGCGAGGCGGCTACGCGCCCCGGAGGCCAGGGCTGCGCTGGACGAGGCGGTCCGCCGGGTGGGCTCGATCGCGATGGTCCACGAAACGCTGTCCAGGGTCCCGGACGAGACCGTGGACTTCGATGAGATCGCGGGGCGGGTGGCGATGATGGCGGGCGAAGTATCGGCGCCCGAAGCGCGGGTGACGCCGCAACTGCTCGGGGAGTTCGGCCTGCTGCCCGCGCTGATTGCTACTCCGCTGGCTCTCGTGCTGACCGAACTGCTGCAAAACGCGCTCCAGCACGGCCTCGGCCGACCCAGCCAAGGCACGGCTTCCAGTTTCCTGGAGATCTCAGCAGTGCGCAGCCCCGGCAAGCTGAGGGTCACGGTCTCAGATAACGGGGCAGGACTGCCTGCCGAATTCGACTTGGACTCGACAACGAGCCTGGGCCTGCAGATCGTGCGGACGCTGGTGCTGACAGAACTCGGCGGCCACCTGGAGATCGCGCCTCGGCCAGGCGGCGGCACTAGGGTGCTGGTGGAGGTGCCGGTAGAAGCGCAGCTTGCTGACGGGGCGCCCGTGGTCGGCTAAGACCGTGGCTGGCTAACGCCGTGGCTGGCTAACGCCGTGGCTGCCTGACACCGTGGCGAACCAGGGCCAGGGCGGGTTAATGCCGTGATGGGCTTGCCGTGTGAGCGGCTGGCACCGTGGACCCGGCTGACGCGGGCAGAGACACCCGAGAACGGATAAGCTGCGCCGCAGTCCCATCGGGGACGCGGCGCCGCTCGTCCTCAGGCTCCCGCGCGTGCCGCGACCCTGCTGCGACGCTTGACCGCGCGCCGCTCGTCTTCGCTAAGTCCGCCCCAGACACCGGCGTCCTGGCCACTCTCGAGTGCCCACTGCAGGCAGGGCTCCATGACCTTGCACCGCCGGCACACTTGCTTGGCCTCGTCGATCTGGAGTAGCGCAGGCCCGGTGTTCCCGATCGGGAAGAAAAGCTCCGGGTCCACGTCACGGCAGGCGGCATGGTGACGCCAGTCCATGAGTCCACTCCTCCTTGCGCCCAGGTCCTGCGTTGGGCCTGAGCTGCTGTCGCGCTTGTGAATCATTTCACGAGCTATAGTCTATGCGAGTTACGTACGATTTTGATCCCGGCTTACGGTCTAAATCGGCGATGCTGTGCGTACCCCGGCGCCACAGTGATTATCCGGCGACACCGATGATCTACCAGGCTGCGCGGTGTTAGCAGGCGCGAATCTTGCCGACTTGCACCACGCCGGAGCTTGCGCCCCGTTCGCCCCCCTTGGCGTCCAGGCACGGCCGCGCCTACGTTCACGTCGCCGACCCGGCATGGCGTGTTTCAGCACACCGTTCACCAGGAGCGTTATAACCCTCTCAAGGTCGGCGATCAATCGCAAGAGTCTTCAGCAAAGGTTCGGCAGGATTTCGGTGTCATCTCAGTCACATGGCCGGGTTGAGTGGCGGTGCCCGAGGTGCGAAGTGCTGCGCCTGTCACAAGCGTTATAAGGCCTTAGTAACGTATCTAATACTTTATGCGCAGCTTTACGGCCAATCCGCAGCACAGTTTAAGGTGCCGCCTTGCCGATGACCCGCAGCGCATCAGGCACCGAGCAGAAACTGACTTCCTCAGCCTCGCCCACATACTCGCCATCCAGCTGGAACGCGACTGGCCGGGATGCCCGCAACTCGATCCCCGGCAGGTCGTGAGCAGACAGTACCGACCGGCCGCGCGGCGGCCGGGTCCGCTCGGTGAGCATCTGCCGTAGCGTGCGGGCCGTGGCAATCGTGCCCAGACCGCGAAGCGCTAGCAGGTCGAGGCC
>Ga0335072_10016572_pt1 | contig 10444 bp, 9 predicted proteins | sample Lox_Sample_21_FD_206725 | JGI IMG/M metagenome (GOLD analysis project Ga0335072, IMG submission 206725) | Soil microbial communities from Loxahatchee National Wildlife Refuge, Florida, United States - Lox_Sample_2.1 | ecosystem: Environmental > Terrestrial > Soil > Wetlands | place: USA: Florida... | reverse complement strand
ACCTCGCCAAGCGCACCAACAACGTCGGCGGTCGGGCTATCTCGGCCATCGTCGAGCGCGCCGCCCAGGAGGCGGTCAACCGCGCCATCGCGCAGGGCACGCCCGACCGCGTCGTGCTGACACGTGAGGACGTCATGCGCCAGATGGCTCCGGGCGGCAAGGAGATCTCGGATGCCGACCTGGGGAAGATCTGGGATCAGATCGTGCTCCAGCCGGAGTTGAAGGCGGAACTTCTGGACAAGATTCGTCTGTTCAACGCCGGCGACAAGGCGGCGCCCAAGGGACTGCTGTTGTATGGTCCGCCCGGCACCGGCAAGACCGAGATCGCGCGCCGGATCGCCGACTCGGCGAGCTGCTACTTCATGTCGCTCAAGGTGCCGGATCTCAAGGCGGGTTACATCGGCCAGAGCGGCGAGCGTGTCCGAAAGGTCTGGGACCAGGCGCGGGCGCGCGGACGCTGCGTGATCTTCATCGACGAATGCGAAGGAATCTTTGCCCGGCGCGGCGGCACTTCGGGTGACGGCGCGAGTGACGAGGCGGTGGGGGCCTTCCTCGCCGAATGGGACGGGCTGGGCTCCGAAGGCCAGCAGATCTGGGTGGTCGGAGCAACCAACCGCCGCGACATCATCGATGATGCGATCGTCTCGCGATTCGGTGCGGCGATCGAGATCGGACTGCCGGGCGGCCCGGAGAGGCTGCAGATCCTCAGGCTCGAGATGCAGAAGCTGGAACGGCCCGCCGCGGTGCCGCCGTTCATGGTGGAGTTGACGAGCGGGATGTCGGGCCGCAACCTTTCCCGGGTTGCAAGCGATGTGTGCGCCCTCGCGACGAAGCAGAACGGGACGATCACCGACGATCTCTGGCGCGAAGTATTGAAGCGCCACACTCAGTCGAAGAGCGAGGCGGTCGACAAGAGCGCCGGCTGGGACACGCTCGTGCTGTCGCAGGACGTGCTCGAGAAGCTGCAGACTCTGTGCGAATCGCTGCGCAACGCCGAGGAATTCGCCGCGCAGGGCTTCGAAGTGCCGACTGGCGCACTGCTCTATGGTCCGCCGGGTACGGGCAAGACGCAGATCGCGCGCACATTGGCCAACGAGAGCGGGGTGCCGTTCATCGCCGCGGGCACGGCGGACCTGAAGGCCGGATTCACCGGCCAGTCCGGCCAGAAGGTGCGAGAGCTCTTCGAGATGGCCCGCGGTCGTGCGCCCTGCATCCTCTTCATCGACGAGATAGAGGCCGTTGCACCCGACCGCGGCGGGCCGCGTGCGGACGCCTTCACCGGGGAGATCGTCACCCAGCTCCTATACGAGATGGAGGGTGTCAGGAAGAGCACGCGGCACGTCTTTGTCCTTGCTGCTACGAATCTGCCGGATGCGGTCGATGAAGCGCTGCGTTCGCGATTCCAGGAGCAGATCGAAATTCCGAATCCCGATGAGCCGCAGCGGACGCGCCTCTTCCGGATGTTCCTCGGCAAGCTGCCCGCGGCCTTCGACCGGGACGCGGTCGCCGAGGAGTTTGCCCAGCGCTCCGAGGGTATGAGCCTGGGCGGCCGGGACATCCGCCACATCGTGCAGAAGGCGGCCCAGAAAGCCCTGCGCCGCGCCGGGGGCAATCCCAAGACGGCGCAGCTGTCGCGCGAGGACCTGGTCGGCGCGATGCCAGCCGCCAGCCAACACTCCGATTCCGCCAGGCCGCGCGGCGAAAGCCATCCGTCTCACTGAACACGATGCTCGAAACCGCGCCGCACTCCAAAGAGGTTTCGGACGCCGATCTGCAGAAGATCTGGGGTCGGATCGTGCTCAAGCCCGAAGTGAAAGCCGAGCTTCTCGACATGATCCGGCGCTTCAATCGTGGCGACAGCGCGGCGCCGACCGGGCTCTTGCTCCTTGGGCCGCCGGGGACCGGTAAGTCGGAGATCGCGCGGCGTCTCCTGGGCTCGGCCAACTGTCATGGCATGCGGCTCCTGGCCGGCGAGTTCCTGCGGGATAGCCGTCTCGTCCTGGAGGGCGCGAAGGCCCACGGCCGGTGCGTGATCATCATCGAAGACTGCGAGTCGGCGTTCGACCGCCTCCGCGGCACGGATTCGGACGCCTACCGCGAACAGTGGCTTCGGGCATTCCTCGCGGATTGGGATGGGATCCGTCTCCAGGATCGGCAGATCTGGGTGGTTGTCGTGACCAGTGACCGCGCGCGAATGGAGGAGGCCATCCTCGCGCGCCTCGGCGCAGCGATCGAGATCGGCCTACCCGACGCCACGGAGCGGCTGCAGATCCTCGAGCTCGAAATGGAAAAGCTGGAGCGCTCGCCCGCAGTGCCGCCGTTTGTCGCCGAGCTGACGAGCGGGATGTCGGGCCGCTTCCTTGCAGGAATCGCGCGCGAGGTATGCAAGCTCGCCTTCGAACCGGGGGCCACGGTCACGGACGCTCTCTGGCGGGACGTGCTGACGCGCCCCGAGTGGACGAGGTTCCGCCGCGAAAGCCCTCCGTCTCTTTGAACAGGGGAACTCCACATGACCGATCAACAGCGGCAACAGCAACGGCAGGAACAACAGCAGCGTCAGAGGGAAAATTCCCGGCCGCCGCCTTCGCAGCCACGGACGACGGGTGAGGCCACGACACAGGCGCTCGACGATGCCGGGCAGAAAAAGAGCGACATGGCACTCGAGGAGGCCAAGGTCACGGCGGGCAAGGACGGCGCGCACCATTTGCAGGTCCAGTGGGTCGACATGCACTTGCCGCACGCGAAGTCATGCCGGTTCGCGATCACCACCGCGGCGGCCAACGGCATCGAAGCCGTGATGGAGCAGAAGAACTACCGCCAGTCCTATCAGGGTACAGGGTCGCTTCAGACCGGCATCGTGCCGGTTGCGCCGCACGGCACGCCAGGCAAACTGACTGTGCGCGATCTGTCCACGGGCGAGACATACGAGCAGCCGTGGAGGTGGCACGCCGGAGCCGGCAGCCTGTTGTCCAGTCTCTGGGAATTGCTCAAGCGCCTGTTCACCTGAGCGGCCAATTCGCGAATCGGCGATGAACCTGCTATGTTTTTCCGCGACTCATATGAGCGCGGAGATTGAATGGCGGCGAAGCGGAGCGGATCAGAGGCGTCCCGTCGGACGATTCTCGCCGGCATGGCATCGTGGTGTGTCAGCCTGCCGCTGCTTGCCGGCCGCACACGAAGTCGACGGCCACGCGAAGTCCGAGTGGTGCTGACGACGGCACTGGGCGCCATCGAGGTTGCCGTCGATCCGGCCCGCGCACCGATCTCGGCGGGCGACTTCCTGAGGTACGTGGATCGCAGGCTTTTCGACGGCAGCGCGTTCTATCGCACCGTGCGACCCGACAACGACATCAATCCGGTGAAGATCGATGTCATTCAGGGCGGCCTCGTGAACGACAGGAAGCTGCTGCCTCCGATCCCGCATGAGCCGACGAATAAAACCGGAATTCACCACCGCAACGGGACGATCTCGATCGCACGCGACGAGCCTGGCACAGGCTCGGCCGGCGCTTTCTTCATCTGCATCGGCGATCAGCCGCAGCTCGACTTCGGTGGCAGGCGCAATCCCGATCGCCAAGGCTTTGCCGCCTTTGGCCGGGTCGTGCACGGCATGGACGTGGTCCGCGCGATCTGGAAGTCGAAGACAGCACTGCTGCCTGGCATGGGCGGGCAGAAGCTCATGCCGCCCATCGGGATACTGACTGCGAGGCGGATCTGACGATGCGAGCCGCTCCGCGGATCGAGACGGACCGGTTGATACTGAGGCCACACCGGATGGAGGATTTCGCGGACTGCGCGGCCATGTGGCGCGACCCGCAGGTGGTCAGATACACGATCGGTACCGAATCGCCGCCGCAACGGACCTGGCAGCGGCTGTTGGCGTACTGCGGTCATTGGGCTTTGCTGGGATTCGGTTATTGGGCCATCGAAAGCCGGTCTACCGGGCGATACATCGGCGAGCTGGGATTCGCCGATTTCCATCGTGACCTGCCGGAGTCCGTCCAGGGCTTGCCGGAGATCGGCTGGGCGCTCGCAGTTGCGGCGCATGGCCGAGGCTATGCCACCGAAGCGATCGGCAAGGTGCTCGAGTGGGGCGATGCAAACTTCGAAGCGGCAACGACCATTTGCATCATTCACCGTGAGAATCTCGCCTCGATCCACCTGGCCCGCAGGTTCGGCTATTCGACAGAGGTCCGCGCGCCGACAGACAGTGATCCGAGCATGCTGCTTGCCCGCGACGCCCGGTAACAATCGGTGCCAACCAAGCACAATGGCCGCAAGCGCGCGCGGCCGACGCCTTCCGAAGAAGGGCCGGAGAGTGCGTCGAAACGCCTGCGGATCCTGGACGCGGCATTTACCGCCTTCATGGAACGCGGCTACTCCGACACCAGCACACTCGAGATCGCCACGCGCGCCAAGGTCTCCAAGCGCGAGCTCTATGCGTTGGTCGGCGACAAGCAGGACATCCTGGTCGCCTGCATCACCGAGCGCGCGACGCGCATGCGTCCGCAGCCGGCCGACATTCCGAAGCCGCAGAGCCGGGAAGCGCTGCAACGCGTGCTCGAGGCTTACGGGGCGCGACTTCTCACCGAAGTCACTCACCCCACGGTAGTCAGCATGCACCGCCTCGCGATCGCCGAGGCGAATCGAGCCCAGGAGGTGGCGCGTGCCTTGCAGTCCATGGCCCGTCAGCCCATCCGCGCAACCCTCAGGGGAATCCTCCTGGATGCGCGCTCCCAGGGCCTCGTCTCCGGGGATCCGGCCGAGCTGACCGAGCAGTTCATGGGACTCCTTTGGGGGGATCTCATGATGAACCTGTTGCTGTGTGTCGTGGAAACGCCGGGCGCGCCCGAGGTCAAACGTCGCGCCGAGCACGCCGCCAGGGCTCTGCTGCTGCTCAACCTCCCCTAGGAATTCACCGCTCCCCTGGGAATTCAGCGCGCCCCCAGCCCGCTTGCTTCGTCTGGTACCGTATGGTACCGTCGGTCCGAATGATGGTACTGAGTGGTACCGAAGGCTCATCGGAGGCCACATGTCGCCATTGGCAATCTTTCAGACACAACTCCCGTTGGGATACATCCCGTGGCTGCTCTTCTTCGGGACGTACGCGTGGCCCCGGATGAAGGCGATGAGCGCCGTAGATGCGCATCGCGCCATCGCCACACTTCACAGTTTCCGCTTCTTCGGGCTGGTCTTCATCCTCCCGGGCGTCGTCGGCCCGGGTCTACCCGCGGGTTTCGCCGCCTTTGCCGCCTATGGCGATTTTGCGACCGGGCTGCTGGCCATGCTGGCACTCTCCACCGTGAGAGTTCGCCCTCTGTTCTGGCTGTTGGTGGTTGCGTTCAATGCGATAGGAACGATCGACATCCTCGTCGACTACTATCACGGTTGGCATCTCGCGATACCCCCGGGTCAATTGGGCGCGGCCTACATGATTCCGATCGTCTACGTGCCACTCCTGATGATCACGCACGTCGTCGCGTTTTATCTGCTGCTGCGCCCGCGGCCGGTAACGAATGGCTGAGCACCACCCTAGCCAGCCTGCGAATGGACTCATCGACCCCGCCGGCGGCGACGCCGCCGTAGCCTAGAATCAGACCGCCGCGCTGCAATGGACTCAGGCAGCAGACCGAGAGCGCGGTGCACGCAATCCCGGCTGCCGTCGCGCGCGCGGCCGCCTCCCTGTCATCGATGGCGCGTGGCAGTCGCACGACCAGGTGCAGGCCTGCGGCGGCACTGGCGATCTCTGCGTCGCCGCCGAAGTGGCGGCCGATCGCATCGATCGTGCGTTCGCGGCGGACGGCGTAGAGCGCGCGCATCTTGCGGATATGCCGCGCAAAACTACCGTCACGGATGAAGTCGGTCAGCGCGCGCTGATAGAGCACGGGCGGGAAAATATCGACCGCATCGCGCACGACCCGGAACGCGGGGACGAGATCCTTCGGCAAGACCAGATAGCCCATGCGAAGCGCAGGGAAGAGGACTTTGCTGAAGGTGCCGATGTAGATGACCCGGTCGTCCGTGTCGAGCCCCTGGAGTGAGGTGATCGGCTCCGTGCCGAAGCGATACTCGCTGTCATAGTCATCTTCGATGATCCAGGCATCCGCGCTCTGCGCCCAGTTGAGCAACTGTATGCGTCTGCCCGCGCTGAGCGTCATGCCCAGGGGATACTGGTGCGAGGGCGTGACGTAGGCAGCTCGCGCGGATGGTCGGCGGCGGATTCCGTCCCCGACGTCGAGTCCCTCGCCGTCGACGGGAACAGGGACAGGCTCGCAGCCGCACGCCACGAGCGCGCGGTGTGTTCCCGAATAGCCCGGCTCTTCAACCCATACCGGATCCCCGGGGTCGAGCAGCGCGCGCAGGGTGATCTGCACCGCCTGTTGCGAGCCGGAGGTCACCATGATCTGCGACGCGTCGCACCTGACGGCGCGAACCGCACCCAGATACTCGGCAATCGCCGCCCGGAACTCAGGCTCGCCCATCGGGTCGCCGTAAGCCATGTCCCTGACGGAAGCGCTGCGTGCATGCCGCGATATCAGGCGCGACCATGCGCGGCGTGGAAAGTGATCGAGAGCAGGCAGGCTCACGCGAAAGGCACCGGCGATCGCTGGCTGCGGCTCCTCGGGCATGCTCAGCAGCTGCTTTGCGCGCTCCGCGGTCCGCCGCGTGCCCCGAGCCTTCCTTTCGGCCTTGCCCGTCCGTGCCCCGCCCGAGCGAAGCAACTCCGGAATCGACGCCGCGATGCAGGTGCCGGCGCCGCGAAAGGTCTGCAGATACCCCTCGGCCTCGAGCTGCTCGTAGGCCGAGACCACGGTCAGCCGTGAGACCTTCAATTCCTCGGCGAGGCTGCGACTGGAAGGAACGCGCTGGCCGGCCTTCAGGCGGCCGTCGGCGATCGCCCGCCGAAACCACTCATGAAGCTGGCGCCGCAGAGGCATGGGCGCGGCCGGATCGAGTCTGATCGAAGGCAGGAATCCCGCACGAAGGTGAAGCATATGGTGGTCTTGTCAAAGTAAAACAAAGTGGGCCGCGCGGCACTCCACTATGGATGCTCTGCTTTTTGCGTCGGAGACGCAACCGGCGGAGTTTGTTGCAAACAGTAGCGCAACCTCAACCGCTGCCATATGATCGGTGCTCTGGTTTTGGTAGCGCTAACTGAGGAATGAAGCGTGGGAAGCGTGCGGTGGTCTCATCTGGCGCTTTGCGCCATCCTGGGTGTGCTCTCGGCCTGCGGCGGCGGGGGTGGTGCCGGGCCCGTGGCGCAACCGAACGGAGCCTTCACGATCAGTGCGAACGCCATGACGTTCTCGGCGCGAGAGAACGGGGCTGATCCAGGCTCGCAAACCCTGACGATCCAAGTCACCGGGCCGAATGCGGCGTACGTGGGCGCCGCGTACACAACGGGTCAGACACCGGCTTCGTGGTTGGGCTTCAGCATCACCGGCAGCGGGACTACGTGGGAGCTCGTGCTGTCGATCAAATCCACGGCGCTGACGCCGGGAACGTATACGAGCACATTTGAAGTCGGTACGGCCAGCAGCAGCGGCACCATCCTGCAGTATCAGTCCGTAACGGTTACCTACACGGTGGCGGCGGAGGTCGCCATCACGACACAGCCGTACTCCGGGACATTCACGTATGGCGACAGCACCATCTCCAGCAGCGTCGCGGTTGGAGTCTCCGCCCCGGGGCTGCAATGGACGAGCTCATCGGACAGTTCGTGGATCATGGTCCCGGCCGGGCGGCAATCGGGGACGGGAACCTTACAGGCCATCGTCAACGTAGCGAGCCTGAGCCCGGGCACTTATCAAGGTCATGTCACGGTCACGGACGCCGCGGATCCGACGGATGTGGCGACGCTGGCGTTCTCTGTCACCGTGCAGCCCCCCACGCTCACCGTGACGCAGACATCGGTCGTTCTAGGAGGGGCGGACGGACTTTCGACGGGCACGCCGCAGAACATCACCTTCTCTCTATCGACGGATACGGCTGCGCATCCGTTCGCCGTCACCGTCCAGACCAACAGTGGGGGAAGCTGGCTCACATCCAATGTCACATCGGGAACGGTGAGCGGCGCGGGAACGACCATTCAGGTCTCCGGGAATCGGACGGGCCTCGTCGGTGGGACCTATAGCGGATCGGTCGAGATCAGTGCCACGGTCGGCGATATGGTCCTGACGGGACAGGTGCCGGTGACTTTCAATGCGGAGGCCAACCGGATCGTCGTCGGCGCATCGGGCGTCGGCTTCTCGTCGTCGCCTGCGGGCTCGGTGCTCACCCGGGATGTCACCGTTTTCAGCACTTTGGGTCTGACGGATACGCCGTGGCAGGCGAGCTCGGACCAATCGTGGCTTACCGTTACGTCTTCCGGTTTCACGGGCGGCGCCATCACGCTCACGGCTTCGACGTCGGGGCTGTCTATGGACACGCCTCATTTCGCCACCGTCACGGTGACCTCGCCGGATGCCAGCGTCGAGAACCAGCAGACGATCCGGGTCGGAATCTACGTGAGCAGTACGGCGCCGGCGAGCATCAGCCAAACTGTCGACGAACAGTATGTAGCGACCAGCCCGGTCGAGCCGATAGCGTTTGTCTCCAACGAAGGAACGGATGTCACGGGTTACAACGTTTATACCGGCGCAATCGACCGGACGTTCACGGGCGTCGTCGCGACCGCCGGTCCGATGGTGGTGAGCGGAGATGGCCAATATCTGTTCGTCTACGACGAAACCAACCGGCAGGTCACCGAGCTCGATGCGGCCACCGGAAGCGTCCTGCAGCAATTTCCGTCGCCGGCGTTCTCCGGCAGCGTGGTGGGCTATATGCGGCCGAACGGCTATCCCATGCTCATCACGCCGTCAGCACAGGAGTATGACCTTACGACGGGCACGGAGTACGACAATGCCGTGCTCGGCGGGCTCACCGACTCCGTCAGCCTGGAGGCCTCGCCGGACAACTCGAAGCTGGTCAATGATTCAGGCGCCGTCTTCAGTATCGTCCGATCGGCGCTGAATGGCGGTGAGCTCAACGTCTCGCTGCTTTTCGGCACCTCGACCGTCCAAGGGGCCGCAGGCCAGGCATGTTTCAGTGCTGACGGACAAAAAGTGTATACGGCAAGCGGCGCCCCTTACAATTTCTATGCGACCAGCGTTGTTACGGAGCTTGCCGCGCAAGTGCTGCCCGGAGAGGCCTACCCCGACGCCATTTCGTGTGTCTGGAATGGGCTCGTCGTCGGGGGCGCAGACGCCTACTACAACGCCACGGATGTGTTTGTCTATTATGGCCCCACGGGCGCGCAGCTGGCGCTTCTGGATTCTTCGTCTCTAGGCGGCAATCGCTCGCTCTTGCCGAGGGGGCTTGCGGTCTCCGCGGACGGGACTCGGATGGTGACGGTCGTGTCGTCGACCGGCCCTGGGTTCCCGGGGACGGAGCTTCGGTTTCAATCGCTGCCGGCACCCCCGTAGGCTGAATCAGACTTCCAGGTAGCTGGCCTCGTAGCTGATCGGGAAATTCACCGACCTCGCGATGAAGCAGAAGTGGTGCACCTCATGGTGCAGGGAGTCCGCTTTGGCGAGGTCGGTCCCGCGGTTGACACGGATCTTCGGCCGCAGGATCGCTCGCAGGAAGCGGCCTTCGCCACGCGGCCCGGTCTCGCCGACGCCAACCGGGGCATCGTCGTAGCCCCGCACCACAATCCGGGCGTTGCTCGCGAGGTGCAGGTACCAGAGCATGTGGCAGGCGGCCAGGCTCGAGAGCAGCAGGGTCTCGGGGTTAGGCTTGGTGGGATCACCGCCCAGCATCGGGTCATTCGAGCACTCGATCGGAACCTGGGAAGGCATCGCGATGCGCCAGGTGCGGTCATAGCCCCGATACTCCTTCGTGCCTTCGCCCCGATCACCCGTCCAGACGATCTGCGCGGTGAAGTCGTGAGTCTTGGACATGTGAGCCTCGTCCTGCGTGTGCAGAGCATGAGTATATATGCGCAGGTGGATGGCATAGGTGCCAGTGGCCATGTGATTTCGGACGGATGTGGCCCTTGCCGGCCGCTGTCGCGTCGTGGACGCTGCGATCATGAGACCTCGAACCAACGGCATGCTGGGAGGGACGGCGGCTGCGACTCTGATCGTCCTGGCAACCGCTCTTCTGCTTCGGCCTGCGCATGCCGCGCAGCAACGGCGCGACGGCTCCCATGATTTCGACTGGGAGGTCGGTGTTTGGAATACCCATCTCAGAGTCCTGAGGCAGAGCTCCGACGGAACGATGGCCTGGGTGACGTATCAGGGCACTTCCAACGTGATTCCGATCTGGAATTGCCGTGCGGACATGGTGCAGCTCGAGGCGACCGCGGCCGACGGTCGGCACATCGAGGCGATCAACCTGAGGCTGTACGATCCTGAATCGCACCAGTGGAGCCTCAATTTCGCCAACGCGGCGGTCGGCATGA
>Ga0335072_10016571_pt1 | contig 10444 bp, 10 predicted proteins | sample Lox_Sample_21_FD_206725 | JGI IMG/M metagenome (GOLD analysis project Ga0335072, IMG submission 206725) | Soil microbial communities from Loxahatchee National Wildlife Refuge, Florida, United States - Lox_Sample_2.1 | ecosystem: Environmental > Terrestrial > Soil > Wetlands | place: USA... | reverse complement strand
GACAGGGCTGGCATCTGATAGCCGCCCGGGAAGAAAGAAGGGTCACATGTCAGGCATCCTCGTAGGCATTGACGGATCGCACAATGCCACTCGCGCCCTGGAGTGGGCGATGACCGAGGCAGCGCTCCGCAAGGCGCATCTGACCGTCCTTGCGGTCCACGCCGTCCCGGCAAGTTACTGGACCGGCAAGCCTGCTCTGCTGCCCGGCGACGAGGGCAGGGTCGGCGAGGTCCGCGAGGCGGCTGAGTCCGCGGTCGCGGCCGCCACCGCCAACCTCGGTGACAGCAAGCCCGCGTCTGTCACCGTGACCGCAGTCGACGGGTTCCCGGCGCAGGAACTCATTAAGGCATCTAAGGACGCCGATCTGCTCGTGGTCGGCAGTCGGGGCGGCGGCGGTTTCGCCGTGCTCGTGCTCGGGTCCGTCACCAATCAGGTCGTGCATCACGCAGCCTGCCCCGTCGTCGTAGTCCCAGCAGGAGAATGACCGGTCCGGCAGCGCAGTGGGTGAGGCTCGGGCCGGCTGGCCGGCCCGAGCCTCGTTCGCGAGAGGAGAATGAAAGTGGCAACCAAAGTCGGCATTAACGGCTTCGGCCGGATCGGCCGGGCGTTCGTCAGGCGGTGCCTTGATCGCAGCGACCTCGAAGTGGTCGCCATCAACGACATCACCGACGCGCGCACGCTCGCGCACCTGCTTGAGTTCGACTCGACCTATGGCAGGATGACTGCCAAGGTCGAGCACTCCGACGAAGCGATCATCGTGGACGGTCAGCGATTCGCAGTGCTGAGCGTTCGTGACCCGTCGGCGATCGCCTGGGGAGACCTTGGTGCCGACGTCGTGATCGAATCAACCGGAAAGTTCCGTAGCCGGGAAGACGCGGCCATGCACCTCAAGGGCGGCGCGCGCAAGGTCCTGATCTCAGCCCCCGGTAAGGGCGCGGACCTGACGGTCGTCATTGGCGTCAACGACGCTGACTACGACCCGGAATCGCACGACGTGATCTCCTGTGCGTCGTGCACGACCAACTGCGTCGCGCCGATGGCCAAGGTGCTCAACGACGCATTTGGCCTGCAACAGGGCCTGATGACCACCGTGCACGCCTACACCGGCGACCAGATGCTGCTGGACGGACCACACAAGGACCTGCGCCGGGCACGCAGCGCGGCCGTCAGCATCGTGCCGACCACCACTGGTGCAGCGCGTACAACCGGACTTGTGGTGCCCGAACTGGCGGGACGACTCGACGGCGTGGCGGTCCGCGTTCCGGTGGAGGACGGCTCGCTCACCGACCTGACTGCCGTGCTCGGCCGCCAGGTCTCGGCCGACGAAGTCAACGACGCGTTCAGGCAGGCAGCCGACGGGCCGATGGCCGGCATCCTGCGCTACAGCACCTACCCGCTGGTGTCACGTGACATCATCGGCGACCCGGCGTCTTGCATCTTCGATTCCGGGCTCACCCAGGCGGCCGGAAGCCTAGTGAAGGCCTTCGGCTGGTACGACAACGAGTGGGGTTACACTTGCCGGCTCGTTGACCTCGCGGCACTCGTCGGCGCCGCCCTCTGAGCGGGCAGACGGACCCAGCCTTCATGAATAACGCTGGCCGCCAGGACCCGGTCCTGGCGGCCAGCCACTATTTGTGCGTCAGCGTGCCGGTCGTGACATGCGCCGCAACTCCCGGAACCGGCGGATGTCCTTCCGCCCTGCCAGGAGCGCCAGGCACACCAGTGCGACTGGTGCCGCCCAGAGCACTTGCTTCATCGGAGCCTCCTTCGAACTAGTGCCGATCACTGAGTCGTCAAGGTCAGAGCCGCTGGGTCCAGCGCGGGCCGACCGATGTCCACGATGCGGCCCACGAGGCCAGCCGGTGCCGATTCATCGGCCACCGCAGCAAGCAGAACAGCAGCCAGAACGCGAGCGCGACCACGGCTGGCGCAAGGACGATGCCAGCCACTACCCGGGCGTCGATCTGAGCAGATGTCAGCGGCGGAGTGGCGACGTTGCCCTTCTTGGTGGTCCAGATCTGCACTGTGGTCCCGCGGGCCGTGCCCGGAACAGCTGCGATGTCCCCGAGGTGGGTCGCGCCGTCCACTGACCAACGGGCTCGCACCAAGACCAGGGCAGACCCGTCAGCCGCCGGGTCCGTTGCAGGCGCCGCTTGCAGCAGAACGGCGCTCACCCGACGGAGCCCCTGCCCGGCAAGCTCGCGGCTGACGGACTGGTCGGCCCAGTGGCTGGCGCCAACTGCAGTCACCGTAGTCAGCGGCACGAAGGCCACCGTCAGCACGAGCAGTATCCATGCCTCGATCCGGTCCGATCTCCTGCGTAGCGGGTTGCGGTCCAGCGCGAACCGACGGACCAGCCAAGTCCCGACGCGTCCCAAAGTTCGCATGACATCTCCCTAGGGCCGACCGGGAGAGGCGGGCCAGAGCAAGCTCATCGACATGCGGTCAGCTTGGCCCGGTTCGGCGTCACAGCAGCAGGGTCTAAGCTCCCCCCGCTCCGGGACTATGCGCCCTGCAATTGCCAGCTCGTGCGCACTGTCATCGCATCATGACCACTATCGTGAACACTCCGGCCGCCATCGGGCCGGTGCCCGACACCCCGCCCAGCCGACGCTGGCTAGCACTCTCGGTGCTGTGCGTCTCCCTGCTGATCGTGACGCTGGACAACACGGTGCTGAACGTCGTGCTGCCCACCCTGGTTCGTGTCCTGAATGCGACGTCCAGCCAGCTGCAATGGATCGTCGACTCCTACGTCCTTGTCTTCGCCGGCCTGCTGCTAGTGGCGGGAAGCGTCGCCGATCGAATCGGCCGCAAGCGAACCTTCCTGGCCGGCCTGGTGCTGTTCGCGGCCGGATCCACGTGGGCCGCGTTCTCCGGTTCGGTCGGCATGCTCATGGCCGCGCGAGCAAGCATGGGTATCGGCGGAGCGCTGATCATGCCGTCGACTTTGTCGATCATTACCCAGATGTTTCGCGAGGCCGGCGAGCGACAGCGCGCAATCGGATTCTGGGCAGGCACGAGCGGCGTCGGAATCGCGCTCGGACCGATCATCGGTGGGCTGCTGCTTGCGCACTTCTGGTGGGGATCGGTCTTCCTGATTAACGTCCCCATCGCGGTCGTCGGACTGGCACTAGCAGTCCCGCTGGTGCCCGACTCGAAGAATCCTGAGGCAGCCGCGCCAGATCTTCCCGGAGCGCTGCTGTCTGTCACTGGGCTCGGGCTGCTGCTGTGGTCGATCATCGAGGCTCCGGTACGTGGCTGGTCATCCGGCCTGGTCATCGCGACCGGAGTCGGCGGCCTCGCCATCCTGGCCGGCTTCACCGCCTGGGAGCGATACACCTCGCACCCGATGCTCAAGCTGCAGTTCTTCCGGCACCGGGCATTTTCGGCTGCCATATCCTCCCTCGGGCTTGCGACCATGGGCCTTTTCGGAGCGCTGTTCGTGCTGACTCAGTTCCTCCAGTTCGACCTCGGCTATACCCCGCTGCAAGCAGGCGTCCGGGTGCTGCCGGCCGCGGGCGCGATCGCCGTTGTCGCCCCCCTGTCGGCATTCCTGCAGCGGACTATCGGTACCAAGCTGACAGTCGCCGCAGGCCTGCTCATCGTCAGCGGTGGCCTCTGGCAGATCTCACTGGCCTCGGCCACCTCGACCTACACCGACACCGTCGCCGGCATGGTCATGCTGGGCATCGGTGCAGGCCTGGCTATCCCCGCTGCCACCGCTTCGGTGATGGGCTCAGTGCCGTCGCAGCACACCGGCATAGCGGCTGCAACCAATGGCACTTTCCTGCAGGTTGGGGGCGCCCTCGGGGTGGCGATTATCGGTAGCTTGCTGTCGACACGGTATTCGGATCGAATGACGGCCGCAGTTGCGCCCTATCACGCGCCGAGCGCGGTCGTGCATGCGATCCTCGGGTCGATCGGCGGGGCGCTCGAGGTAGCCGGGCGCGTGGGAGGAACACTTGGCACTGCGCTCGGGATCGCTGCCAGGTCCGCCTTCGTCAGCGGCATGGACCTCGGCTTGGCGACAGGTGCTGCCGTCGCGGTCGCCGGTGGCGTGCTTGCGCTGGCGACGCTGCCGGGCCGGCCAGCCCGCAGCCAGCGGCCACCTGAGGAGTCCTAGCCGCGCGCCGGAGACTACCGGGTGGGACGATAGGGACGCAGGCGCAGGACCATCGGCCCTGGACTGGCCGGGGCGGTTCCCAGTTTGCTGAACCAGGGATCAATGACAGTTAACGACACGCACAGATGCGAGGCAGTCCATGACCACTGAGGGCAGTTCTTCGCCGCACGTTGTCGTCGGCGTGGATGGCTCGACCGAGTCGATCGAGGCACTGAAATGGGCGGCGCACTACGCCGCCGCCACCAGCGCAACTACGAGAGCCGTTCTGTGCTGGCACTATCCGGCCGCGGTCGGGACGGCTCCAGTCGGAAAGGCACCGAAAGCCATTACCGATGAGGTGCGGGCCGAGATGCAGGAGCACCTGGACAAGGCACTGACCGAGGCATTCGGCACGGCTACACCGCTGCGCGTCCAGCCGGAGGTTGCTTACGGCCACCCGGCGGAAGTGCTGGTCGAGGAGTCGCAGCACGCTGATCTGCTCGTGGTTGGCAACCGCGGGCATGGCCAGTTCACCGGCATGCTGGCCGGCTCGGTCAGCATGCACTGCGTGACGCACGCGGCCTGCCCGGTTGTCGTAGTCCGCGGCGACGCATGAACCAGGTGTATATGGCCCCGTCGCTTACCGACGCGGACACCGAGATCCTGGACCGGTACTGGCGAGCGGCCAACTACTTGTCCATCGGTCAGATTTACCTGATGACGAACCCGTTGCTCACCGAGCCGCTGCGGCCCGAGCACATCAAGCCGCGACTACTCGGGCACTGGGGCACCACGCCCGGGCTTAACTTCGTGTGGGCACACCTCAACCGCGCGATCAGGGCGCATGACGCCGAGATGATGATCGTCGTCGGACCCGGCCATGGCGGCCCCGCCGCACTCGCCAACAGCTGGCTGGAGGGTAGCTACAGCGAGGTCTATCCGAGCGTGAAGCGGGACGCCGACGGTATGCGACACCTATTCCGCCAGTTCTCATTCCCTGGCGGCGTGCCGAGCCACGTGTCGCCGGAAACGCCAGGATCCATCCACGAGGGTGGCGAGCTGGGCTACTCGATGTCCCATGCGCACGGGGCCGCATTCGACAATCCGGACCTCATCGTCGCCTGCGTCGTCGGCGATGGCGAGGCAGAGACCGGGCCGCTGGCAACCAGCTGGCACAGCCATCGCTTCCTCGATCCGGCCCGCGACGGCGCGGTGCTGCCGATTCTTCACCTCAATGGCTGGAAGATCGCCAACCCGACTGTGCTCGCCCGCCTGCCAGAGACCGAGCTCGACGCTCTGCTGCGCGGCTATGGCTACGAGCCTGCGTACGTGACCAGCGTCAACGGCTCCGTTCCCCACAAGGAAATGGCAGCGACACTGGACGCGGCGATCACGCAAATCCGCCGTATCCAAGGCCACGCTAGGGCAGGCGAGGGGCAGGCCGGTCTGAGCTGGCCGATGATCGTGCTGCGGTCGCCGAAGGGCTGGACCGGGCCGGCCGAGGTGGACGGGCTGCCCGTCGAGGGCACCTGGCGGGCGCACCAGGTGCCGCTAGCCGAGGTGCGCACCAACCCGGCACACCTCCGGCAGCTGGAGGAGTGGATGTTGTCCTACCGGCCGACAGAGCTATTCGGCCCGGACGGATGCCCGCGTGATGACCTGCTCGGCTACGTGCCCGCCGGCGTGCGGCGGTTGGGGTCGACCCCGCACGCCAACGGTGGCGTCCTGTTGCGCGACCTGATCTTGCCGGACTTTCGCGATTACGCCGTTCCCGTCAAGTCGCCGGGCCAGGCCACTTCGGAGCCCACCCGTGTGCTGGGTAGCTTGCTGCGCGACGTCATGCGGCTTAACAGCCCGGAGCGGAACTTCCGGATCTTCGGGCCAGACGAGACCGAGTCCAACCGCCTTAACGCAGTTCTCGAGGTGACCGGCAAAACGTGGGAGGAGGCGACGCTACCGGTCGACATGAACCTCGCCACAGATGGCCGGGTCATGGAGATCCTGTCCGAGCACACCTGCCAGGGCTGGCTCGAGGGATACCTGCTGACCGGCCGGCACGGCTTTTTCTCCTGCTACGAGGCGTTCATTCACATTGTCGACTCGATGTTCAACCAGCACGCCAAATGGCTGAAGGTCTCCCGTCAGCTAGCCTGGCGGCGGCCTGTGGCCTCGCTGAACATCCTGCTCACCTCGCACGTCTGGCGACAGGATCACAATGGCTTCAGCCATCAGGATCCCGGCTTCATCGACCACGTCATGAACAAGAAAGCCGAGGTCATCCGTGTCTACCTGCCGCCGGATGCGAACACCTTGCTCTCGGTGGCTGACCATTGCCTGCGCAGTCGCGATTACGTCAACGTGATCGTGGCCGGCAAGCAGCCCAACCCGGACTGGCTTGACATGGACTCCGCCATCCTCCACTGCACTCGCGGCGCCGGCATCTGGGAGTGGGCGAGCAGCGACTCCGATGGCAGCGAGCCAGACGTGGTGCTGGGCTGCGCTGGCGACGTGCCGACGCTGGAAGTGCTGGCCGCCACCGACATCCTCCGGCGCGAGCTGCCCGACTTGCGAGTGAGGGTTGTCAACGTGGTCGACCTGATGCGCCTGCAGCCGGATACTGAGCACCCGCACGGGATGAGCGACGCGGAGTTCGACGCCCTGTTCCCGGCTGGGCGTCCCGTGATCTTCGCCTATCACGGCTACCCGTGGCTGATCCACCGGCTCACGTACCGGCGGGATGCGCACAACAACTTCCACGTCCGCGGTTACAAAGAAGAGGGCACCACCACCACGCCGTTCGACATGGTCATGATGAACGACATGGACCGCTTCCACCTGGTGATGGACGTGATCGACCGGGTTCCTGGGCTAGCTCCCCAGGCGGCGCGGCTGCGCCAGCAGATGACCGACTCGCGAGCCAGGGCCAAGGCCTGGACCCGGGAGTACGGCGAAGACATGCCGGAAGTTCAGAACTGGACCTGGTCGACCCGATGACGCCGGCCGGTAACGGCAGGCCCGCCGGCCCGGGAAGCGCGGGAACGCGCGCTGGCGTCATCGTCTTGAACGCCGGCTCGAGCAGCCTGAAGGCCAGTCTGCTCGGTGTCGGCGACAGCGTGAAGAGCACGCTCGAACTCGATGAATGGGACGGCAGCGCGGACAGCCCCGAGCTGACGATGTTCCTGATGGAGGCCGCACGCAGTGCCTCCGTCGTCGCACACCGTGTGGTCCACGGCGGTAGCGCGTTCCGCGCTGCCGTGCTCATCGACGACGGCATCGTCGATGCCATCTCTCGCCTGACCGACCTGGCTCCGCTGCACCAGCCGAGGGCGCTGGCCGGAATCCGGGCGGCCCGGCGGCTGCTGCCGCTACTGCCCGCGGTCGCCTGCTTCGACACGGCTTTCCATGCCGGAATGCCTGATGCCGCCGCGCGCTATGCGCTGCCGGACGCTTGGGTGCAGCGGTTCGGCCTGCGCCGGTTCGGCTTCCACGGCCTCTCGCACGGTTACGCGACGCGACGAGCCGCTGAGATACTCGGCCGCGAGCTAGCCGGACTGCGCATCGTCAGCTGCCATCTGGGCGCCGGAGCATCGCTGGCCGCCGTCCAGGGCGGCCGCAGCGTCGACACCACCATGGGCTTCACGCCGCTGGAGGGCCTGGTCATGGCGACCAGGAGCGGAACGGTCGATCCTGGGCTGATCACCTGGTTGCTGGAGCCGAGCCGGCTTGGCCTTAATGAGGTAGCAGCCGGCCTGGAGCAGATTTCCGGCCTCGCCGGGCTGTCGGGCATACCGGGCGGCGACGTGCGTGACGTGCAGCGCGCGGCTGCCGGCGGCCATCCGGCCGCCCGGCTGGCGCTCGAGGTCTACCTGCACCGCCTGCGGCGCGAGATTGCTGCGATGGCGGCCGCCATGGACGGGCTCGATGTGCTGGTTTTCACCGGCGGCATCGGCGAGCACAATCCGGCAATCCGCGCGCAAGCGGCAGAAGGCCTGGGCTTCCTCGGAGTCCGGATCGATCCCGAGCGCAATGCGGCAACCGCCGACGCGGTCGTTAGCCACCAGGCTGCCGCCGTCCGGGCCCTCGTGATCACCGCACGGGAGGACGTCGAGATGGCACGGCAGGCGCGGCACGTGCTAGCCCGCAGCGACCGCAAAGGTGCAGCGGCCGACCGATAGCGCCTGGCTAGCGCATGGACTCAGATCATCTGCTGTCATGACCTTCGGCCCTACGCTGTCCCGCCACCCCGAAGTTGAGTGGAGGTGAGCGAGAGGGAGGGTTGAGAGATGACGACAACCGCACAGCCAGCAGGTGCCGCTATGACCGGCATTTCGGATTGGGCGGGCTCGCCGGTATCGACCTTGCACCGGACGCCTGCGCAGCCGCTGCCGATCCCCGTCGAGCAGTATGCCGACAGCACGGGCTATGTAATCCGGCTTGAAGTGCCTGGCATCAACCCAGCGACGGACCTGACTGTGTCCGTCGAGACAGGCGCCATCGTCGTCCGGGCAGAGCGCCGGGACAGTGCGCCCGAGGGCCGCCAGAGCGAGTTTCGGTATGGCCGCCTGTCCCGGCGCATCCCGCTCCCGCTCGGGGCGAACGCAGGTGACGTATCCGCGTCCTACCACGAGGGGATCCTGACCGTCCGGATCGGCTTTGAGGCCGAGCATCAGCAGGCGGCGCGCACGATCGACATCGAGATCGAGCCGTAACGCTGCCAGTCGATGCGGTAGCGGAGCGATGGGGACGGAGGACGCCATGAAGGGCGGAGGACACATGCCGGTCATCGTGGTCGGAGTTAGCGATTCGCCAGCATCGGCTGGCGCTCTGCGCTGGGCCGCGGACGAGGCCGACCGGGAGCACGGCGAGCTCCGCGTTATCCGTACATGGAAGTCAGAGCCACGTGCCTTCTACGCCCACCCAGCCAGTGGCCCCCAGGACGCCGCGCGCCAGCACCAGCTGGCCTGTGACGGACTGGCCGCGATGATCACAGCCGTTCTGGGCTCAGAAGACCTGAGCAATGTCACCGCCGAGGTGATCGAGGGCACGACAGAGCGGATTCTCGTCGACCTATCGTCCGGAGCGGACCTGCTGGTCCTCGGCTCGGCGTCGGGCCTGACCGAAGGGCGCTCGATCGGCCCGGTGATCCGCGGCTGCCTCAGCCGGGCGCACTGCCCGGTCGTGGTCGTCGGTCCGGAAGGCCCTCCTAGCCGGGAGCCGGACTATCTGGACCGCATGACGGCACGACTGCGCGACTATCGCGAACTGCTCCCCGCTGGTGCCGTGCCAGGTCCGCGCCCGAGTGAAGAGACGAACTGGAGGACGCGATGAGCCGCAAGGACATGCACCTGGACGCTATGCTGCGGCACCTCGGCGCCGCCTACTACGACTCGCTGAATGGCCGCGCCGCGCCTGCGGACGTCGACAGAGCGGTAGACCAGGTCGCTGATGAACTGGGCGACAAGCCAGGCGGGCACGTCACGCCTCCGCAGCCACGTGCCGGAGGGTCGCATGGCCAGGTTGCCCGGCATCAGGCCCGGGCGCGCAGCCGGGTACGCGACGTGATGACCACGAATGTCGTCACCGTTGACCAGATCACGCCGTTCAAAGAGATCGCACGTCAGCTGGTCGAACACCAGATCAGTGCCGTTCCTGTCCTCAGTCTAGGGCGGCACGTCTCCGGGGTCGTAAGTGAAGCGGACTTGATGGCGGCCAGGGACAAGCATGCGGGCAAGCGCAAGCGCTGGACCGGGATGCACCGGTACGGCACTGACCACGACAGGTATCTCCGGCTGACCGCCGCTCAGCTCATGAGCTCGCCTGCCGTCACGACGCACCCAGACGCGACCATTCCGAGCGCTGCCCGGCTGATGACCACCCATCACATCAATCGACTGCCCGTGGTCGATTCCGACGGCAAGCTGCTCGGCATCGTTAGCGAACGTGATCTGCTGTCCGTCTTCCTGGTTGCGGACAACGAGATAGCTCGACAGGTGCGCGACGTGCTGGCCGAGACATTGCCAGCCGAGCCTGATGCCATCAAGGTGGCTGTGCATAGCGGAATTGTGACACTGACGGGCCAGCCTGACGCAGTGCTTCCGCACGGCCAGCTCGCGACCGCCATCGAGCTCGTCTGGACCCTCGATGGAGTCGTGGACGTCCTCGACCACCTAACTAGTCCCCAGATGGCCTGAACGCGGCTCGGCCCGATTCAGCTGAGTCGCGCGAATAAGAAGAACGGTGCAGATATGAAGACGATTGACGAACTGGATGTATCGGGTAAGCGCGTACTTGTCCGACTTGACCTCAATGTCCCTGTCAATGACGGGTTAATCACCGATGACG
>Ga0335072_10016570_pt1 | contig 10444 bp, 10 predicted proteins | sample Lox_Sample_21_FD_206725 | JGI IMG/M metagenome (GOLD analysis project Ga0335072, IMG submission 206725) | Soil microbial communities from Loxahatchee National Wildlife Refuge, Florida, United States - Lox_Sample_2.1 | ecosystem: Environmental > Terrestrial > Soil > Wetlands | place: USA... | reverse complement strand
GGGAATCCCCGTCTGGACGTCGTCAACGGTGACCGGGGTTACCGGCGCGGACGGGCGGCTGGCCTCGGTCGACATCACCGGGGCGGACGGCGGCCCCTCCCGGACCGTCGAGTGCGACTGGCTGGTGTTCACCGGCGACTGGATCCCCGACCACGAGCTGGCCCGCACATCCGGCCTGACCATGGACCCGGGAACCCTCGGCCCGGCCATCGACACCAGCCTGGCCACCTCGGCCCCGGCGGTGTTCGCGGCCGGGAACCTCATCCACGCCGCCGAGACCGCCGACGTGGCGGCCCTGTCCGGCCGGCACGTCGCCGGGCAGATCGCCGCGTACCTGGCCGCACCTGCCTCGGCCGCTTCGACTTCGTCGGCCGCTTCGGCTTCTTTGGCCGGTGCGCGGGTCCCGGTTGTCGCCGAGCCGCCGCTGCAGTGGATCTCACCGAACGCCATCACCACCGACGGGACGCCGCCACCGGCCGGCCGGTTCGTGCTCAGGTCGGCTGACCTCAGGAAGCAGGCCCGGCTAGAGGCCCGCCAGGACGGCCGGCTGCTGGCCCGGTCCCGGCGACTGCGACTCATCCCGGGTCGGCCCGTCTACCTGCGGGCCCGCTGGCTGGCCGCGGTCGAGCCCGACGGTGGCCCGGTGCGGGTCGGCGTCGCCGGCATCACCGGGTTAGCGGGGTCAGGCCGATCTCGCGGCGGCCAGCAGGAGGCTGGAGGCCAGGCTGCGGTACGGCCGCCAGGGCTCGGCCAGGTCGGCCACCTCGGCCGGGGCGGGCAGGTGATCAAGGCCGTAGCCGATCCGGATCGCGTGGCGCAGGGCGAGGTCGTCGACGCGGAGCAGGTCGGGTCGCTGGAGCGCGATGAGCAGCGCGCCCTGGACGGTCCACGCGCCGATTCCCTTGACGGCGGTGAGCCGGCTGATCACCTCCTCGTCGGGCAGGTCACGCAGCGCGGCCTCGGACAGGTGCCCGTCGCTGAACCGCTGGGCCAGGTCAAGGACGGTGCGGGCCTTGCTGTTGGATAGGCCAAGGCCCCGCAGCGTCCCCTGCTCAACCGGCGCGAGCTCGCCGGCGTCCGGCACCCGGCCGCCAAACGACTCGGTCAGCCGGGTGAAGATCGCGGTCGCGGCGGCTACCGAGATCTGCTGCCCGATGACCTGGAAGATCAGCGCGCCGAACAGGCCCATCGCGGGCAGCCGCCGCACCCAGGCGTCCGGGTCGAAATCGGGACGGGCGTCGATGACCCGGGCCAGCACCGGATCGGCGGCATGCAGCCAGGCCAATCCGGTGCGAATCTCCTGCGCCCGGGCCGTCGTCACAGTTCAGCTTGGCTTATCCCGGCCGTGAACGGAAAGACCGACACCAGCCGGGGGCCGGTCAGGGGATCACGGCGATCTTCCGGCCGGGGGAGGACGCCTGGGCCTCCCAGGCCTGCCGGGCGTCCGCGAGCGGGTAGGTGGCGGTCGGCAGCGTGAACGAGCCGTCGGCGGCCAGGGCCGCCACCCGCTGGTAGCTGGCGAGCAGGTCGGCCGGCTCGGCGCGGGTCGCGCTGAAGCCGATCAGGGTCAGCTGCGCGGCGCGCAGCCATTCGACCCGGAAGGCCATCCCGTCGCCGCCGGCCGCGCCGACGTTGAGGTAGCGTCCGCCCGGCTTCAGGCAGGCCTGGGCCGACCCGGCCCACGGGCCCCACACGGGGTCCACGACCAGGTCCACCGGGCCACCGAGGGAAGCCAGTTGCTCCGATAGCAACTGCTGGCCAAGGACCGCCACCCCATCGGCGCCCTGGACCTGAGCAAGCCGCTCGGGATTGCGGCCGGCCGCGATGACGCGCCGCGCGCCGGCCAGCCGCGCGAGCTGCAGGAAGGCCTGGCCGAAGGGGCCGGTCGCGCCGAGGACCAGAACGCTTTCACCGGCCGCCAGCCCCGCCCGGCGCAGGGCCAGGTCGGCGCTCGTGCCGACGACGCCAATCGCGGCGGCGGCCACGCTGTCGAGCCCGTCAGGGACCGGGACGCAGGCGGCCCGGTCGGTGGCCACCAGCTCGGCCAGGCCGCCGCCAACCCCAGGGGCCAGGCCAGCCGGAACCAGGACGCGGACCCGCAGGCCCTGATCCGGCCCGGCCGCGATCGTCCCGACCGCCTCGATGCCGGGGACGTAGGGCAGCCGGGGTGGCCCGGCGCGATGGTGCCCGGACGCGATGTGCAGGTCGATCGAGTTCAGAACGGCCGCCTCAACCGTGACGAGCACCTGATTGCCGGCGACGGGCGATGGATCGGGGTGGGTGGTTGCGCGCGGTGGGGTGTCGAGCGCGTCGATCACTGCGGCCTTCATCGTGGCTGCTCCTTGCGGGCGCGGGCGCCGTAGGGGGTGGGCATGAGATGAGGCTAACACGAGTGACTGACCGGTCGGTCACTAAGCGGTCGGGACGATTTATCTGGGCCGAGGCGGGCGGGCATACACTTCGAGGCGATGGCAGAAGGAACTCGAACCTCAGCGGCGCTGCAGACCCGCGAAGCCTTGCTCGATGCCGGGGCGGCGCTGGCCGAGGAGCACGGCCTGGCCGGCGTCAGCGTGAACATGGTGGTCGCGCGGGCCGGGGTCGCCAAGGGGACCTTCTACGTCCACTTCAAGGACCGCGGGGCGTTCGTCGATGCGATGCACGCGCGCTTCCACACGTGGGCGCAGGCCGCCGTCGACCAGGCAGTCGAAGGGCTATCGCCCGGCCCTGGGCGCCTCTTCCGCGCGGCCGAGGCCTACCTCGACGTCTCGCTGGCCAACAAGGGCGTCAAGGCCCTGTCCCAGGAGGCCCGCTCGGACCCGACCGTGCAGGCCTCGATGACCGACCGGCGCGAGCGCTTGGCCGCGGCGTGCGTGCCCGACCTGAAGGCCATGGGCTGGGACGACGCCGAGGCCGCCGCCCAGCTCCTGGCGGCCATGACCCGGGAGATCTCGGTGCTCGAGTTCGACGCCGGCCACCCGCTGCCGGCCTCGCGACGGGCGCTGAAGCGGTTCCTGCGGATCTGACCCCGGCCGGGCGGACGCGTGGCCCGGCCTGACCGAGCTGGCCCGCGTCGTGCGGAGGCGTCGCCCGGCCTAGTCGGGCTGGCCCGCCGCGCTGTGCGGCTACCGGAACGTCCGGCTCGCGCTGGGCGGCTAGCCGAGCGCGCGGCCGGCGCGGATGACTGTCGTGAGGCGGCCCCAGTCGGCCGGGGTCACCCGCAGGACCGGACCGGTGCCGAACTGCTGGGTGTCCCGGACGAGCACCGCACCGGGGACGTGACCGGCCTCGATGCAGCCTGCACCGCCGTGGCCGCTGTAGGTGGACTTGCGCCAGGGGAGGGCGCCGACCTCCACGCACCCGGCGCCGCCGTTGGCGCTGTGGCTGGACTTGCGCCAGCCGGGGTTCACTGCTGCTGCAAGCTCTTCCACTTGTCGATCGCCTCCGCGATGAGTGCCCGCGATTCCTCGGCGGTGAGGGCGCGGCCCTGGATCTCCCTGAACAGCGCGATGGCCTTACGGACCGACGCCTTGTCGTCGAGGGTCTGATCCTCCACCGCGTACGTGACCAGAGTATGGGGCATCTCGTCGCCGCTGGCGACCTCGAACTGGAACTCCTTCCCGAAGAAGTAGTTTTCGCCCCGGACGATCTGTAGGATCACGTTGCGCCGCTTTGATGTCTCCAGCAAGTCCGTCAGCTGCTTCACCATCGTCTCGGGCGTGCCGAGTTGGCAGTGCAGCACAGATTGCTGCAGCAGGACTGTGACGTGGGCGGCGTCGGGCCCGTCGAGGATGGCCCGTCGGTCGATGCGGGCGGTGGCCTTCTCAGCGGCCTCATCCTCGTCTAGCCCAATCGACATGAACATGGCGTGGGCGTACTCGTAGACCTGAAGCAGGCCGGATATGACGGCCGGGCACCAGAGCAGCAGGTACTCGGCTTCCTTCTCGCGGCTCAGGTAGAGGGCGAAGAACTCGGGGACGGGATTCTTGTCCTCGGTGGCCTGGGCGTAGAGGTCGTCGAGGTACTGGTGGTCGGTACCAGTGGCCCGGCAGGCCTCGAGCCACTGGTCGTACATCGTCTTCTTGGGAACCCGGTAGCCGTTCTCCACCTTGGAGACCATGTCGACGCCGTAACCGCTGATCTCCCCGGCCAGGGCGGGCTGGCTGAGGCCGGCGTCGGTGCGCAGGCGCCGGAGGTGATTGCCGAGGCGGACCGCCGATGGCTTCCTCGGGTCAGGGGCCGGCTTGGCCATTTCAGCCTCCGTTCGAGCCGACAGGGGTATACAAGCATGCCGGCGGGCTGGACAGTATCCGGACGGGATGCAGTACGCGTAGCGTAACGCGCCTTTCCCGTGCATTGTGGTGGTCACGGAAAATCACGCTCCGCTAGTCGCGGAAGGCCCTTGCTATCCGGGGTGATGCCGCCGCCGGCGTGATTTCGCATGCCTTAACGCTGTCCTGGAAGGGGAAAACTGGTGAACGCCATCAATGGTTCCTGGGCGGCGGCCCCTGCCGTCGCGCACACTCAACCGTCATCACCCAACCTCGCCTGGCTTGAAAGCCTGCCCCGGCGTTCCACGCTGGAACTCGGTGCGTACAGGACAACGCCAGGGGCGGCCAGAAGGTGGGTGGCCACCCTGCTTCGTGAATGGTCACTTGAGCAATTCGAGGAGGCGGCCACGCTGATTACCAGCGAGCTGGTAACGAACTCTGTAGCCGAGATAGACAAGGTGGAGTGGCCGGCGGCCCGGCCGCCCGTCCGGTTGTGGCTGCGCGGTGGACCAGCCCATGTCACGCTGCTGACCTGGGACGCGATGGCCGCCGCCCCGGTGCTGCGGACGGCCAGCCTGGGCGACGAGAGTGGCCGGGGCCTGTTCCTCGTCGAGCAGTACAGCGCGTGCTGGGGTTACTACCAGACCGAGGAATACGGCGGCAAGGTCATCTGGGCCAGCATCGACCAGCCGTCCTGACAAATTCAAAGCGGAGAGGCACGGACATGATCGCAACACAGTGCGCGTGTGGCTTCACGGAACTCGACGACGAGGAGATCCTCGACCATCTGGCCGTGGTTTTCACGCCGGATAACTGCGTCGGCAATGACGGCCAGGTCCATGAGGAATTGTCCGGACGCGCATGCGCGTGCGGGTTCGACGGCGTCACGTCAGAAGGACTCGAGGCGCACTTCGTGCAGGTTTTCCAGCCGACCGACGGCATTGGCCTTGATGGCCGAAGGCACGGCGATCAGGGACGCCCGTAGACAAAGAGGCCTTGCCAGGCCCCGCGCCAAAGCCAGGTGGCAGGCCAAAAGACCGGTCAGGCCGGAGGCCCTACGCGCTCATGCCCTCGCCCCGGGGAACCGACGGCCATGCAATCTCAGGCCCAAGAAGAGCGACACGAGGCCGAGGAACAGGACAGCCAGGCTGACCGCCCCGCTGCCGCCCACGCGTCCGGGCTCGCCATCCGCGCGGACGCCCGGTGGCAAAGCACGATGCCCCTTGCCGCCGATATCTCGCTAGTACCAGCAGTCCATTGCATCACTCCACGCAAGCGGCGTAACGCAGATGGCGGGCGGCTTGCCCTTCCCAGCCGGTCAAAATTGCTGGCGCTGGCGGTTATGCCGTATTTTACGGCACGATCAACAGCCGCAGTCCGGGCGGTGGTAGTTCAGCCGTCCGGCACCGGCATCAGGGCAACGTGAAGTCACTGGACTGGTCATTGATGCCAATGCGCTCACGATGTGATGCTCCAGCATCCGGCCAGTGTCACCCGGCTCGGGCGAAGGCCGCCAGCGGGGCGCGGCACCGACGACTACCTGGCCACGCAGGACGACGGAAACGCGCTCGATCCGGGGGGAGCTTCACGTTCTCGAACAGGAAGCTTAAAATCATGCTCAGCGGGCGGCGCTCGGCCAGGGAGCGCGCTATAGTATCAAAATCATCAATGGTCGCTTAAATCTCAACTGGCACGGGAATTGCATAGGTACCCAACAATGTCAGCGGACCAGCTATTTGTCGACCGTGTCGAAGAGCGGGAAATCCTCGACAATGTGGTCGATGCCGCCCGGCAGGGAGCCAGCGCGGCGCTCGTCGTCCACGGTGAAGTCGGGATGGGCAAGACGACCCTGCTCGACTACGTTGCATCGGCGGCTGGCCTTCCCGTGGCCCGAATCTCGGGAATCGAGGCCGAGCAGGCATTCGGCTTTGCCGCCTTGCACCGCCTGCTCCTTCCGTTCATCGACCAGGTTGACATGCTTCCGCCGCCGCAGCGGACGGCGCTGGAGAACGCCTTCGGGCTGCTGGCCGACAACCCGCCTGACCTGTTCATGGTGGGGCTGGCCGCGCTCACCCTGCTGGCCGCGCAAAGCGCGGGCGCTGGCCTGCTATGCGTCATTGATGACGCCCAGTGGATCGACCGGGAATCGCTGCAGACCCTGGCCTTCGTCGGCCGGCGCATACGGGCCGAGGGCATCGTCATCTTGTTCGGGCTGCGCACCCAGCTTGAAGTCCCGCCTGATCTGGCCGGAATTCCCGCGCGGGAAGTGGGAGGCCTGCCCTACGAGGACGCGATCCGGCTGCTCGGACATGCGGCGGAACGACCGCTGGCCGCAGCCGTGGCCCGGCGGATTGTCGACGGGATGAACGGGTGTCCGCTCGCGCTGTGGGAACTCGGCAAGGACCTGGCCGAAGGCCGCGCCACCGATCAGGATCGAGTCCTTGAGCCACTGACGATCAGCAGTCGCCTGGAGGATCATTTCTTCCAGCAGGTGACGTCCCTTCCAGCGGAAACGCAGCTACTGCTGCTCATCGCGGCGGTGGATACCACGGGTGATCGCGCCCTCGTCCGCACGGTTGGCCTGGCGCTTGAGTGCGGCCTGGACGCCCAGGAAGAGGCAGAGCGCTCGCGGTTCCTGCTGCCGGGACCGCAGATTCGGTTCCGCCATCCGCTGATCCGCTCAGCGGTCTACGCCAGGGCAGACTCAGAGCAGCGCCGGGTCGTGCACCAGGCCCTGGCCGAGGCCATAGACAAGAGCGCGCACCCCGACCTGTGGGGTCGTCATGTGGCCCTGGGCGCGAGCGGCCCGAGCGAGCGGCTGGCGACGGAACTTGAGGCGATGTCGGAGCGGGCACGGGCGCGCGGCGGGTACTCGGCCCAGGCCGCGCTGCTGGCCCAGGCGGCCAACCTGAGCGAGTCCACGCCAGCGCGATCGATGCGCCTGCTGGGCGCGGCGACCGCCGCGGTCGGCGCGGGGATGCACAGCCAGGCGGCCGACCTGCTCGGGCAGGCCGAACCGCACCTCGCGGATCCGGCGGCAGTGGCCGAGGCTCAGCGGCTGCGGGGGCAGCTGTGGATCCAGCTCTTCCAGCCGGCGAAGGCCCCGGCCGCACTGCTGGCGGCGGCGCGCTCTTTTCTCCCGCTGAGCAACCAGCGGGCCAGGGAAGTTCTCCTCGAGGCGTTCGAGGCGTACACCATGTCGGCCGACTTCACCGAGGGCATTTCCCCGCACGACATCGCGTCGGCCGTAGAGGAGACGACGCCCGAGGCGGAAGCCCGCACCCTGGAAGACCTGCTGCTGGATGGCTCGGCGGCCTTGTTCACCAGGGGTCGCGCGGCGGCCTACGAGCAGTACCGGCGGCTGGGACAGCTACTGCGTGACGGGAAGATCACCGATCAGATCCTCAAGCGGGGCACGTTCGGCGCCCTGGTCATGGACGAGATCTTCGACGACCAGGCGTTTGCGATGTGGGCCGAACGGGCGGACGGCTACGCCCGCCAGAGCGGCGCCCTGCTCGCCCTGTTGTTCAACCTGTTCTCCCTTGAGGAGGTGGACGTCCGGGCGGGCCGACTCGGTGCGGCGGCCGGACGGCAGGCCGAGGCCCTGGATCTCGCGGCCGCGGCCGGCTTGCCGGTCGACTACTTCAGCCATCTGGACTTCACCATCTGGGCCTGGGCCGGAGACGAGGAGCGCACCCAGTCGGCCACCGCCGCCGTCATCGCGATCAACACGGCGATCGGCTCGGCCCAGCCGGTGACCAACGCCCACCGGGCACTTGCGACCTTGCACCTCGGGGCGGGACGCTACCGCGAGGCCCTGGAGGAATCCGACTGGGTACGCGCCCACTCGATGATCGGGATCGGCTCGCTCACGCTCCCGCTGGCGGTCGAGGCGGCCACGCGAGCCGGCGAGCAGGCCAAGGCGCAGGACGCCTTCACCGAGCTCGAGGCAAGGGCCAGGGCGAGCGGCACGCCGTGGGCGCTGGGCCTGCTGGCCCGGTCGGCGGCCCTGCTGGCCGAGGCCGGCGAGGCGGAGGGGTTCTTCGAGCAGGCCATCGGATTCCTCGGCCAGACCTCGGTCACGGTGGACCTGGTCCATACGCGGCTCCTGTACGGGGAATGGCTGCGGCGGGAGAAGCGAAAGGCGGACGCGCGCGCCCAGCTCCAGCAGGCCCATGACCGGTTCACCGCGATGGGAGCGGCGGGCTTCGCCAGGCGGGCGGAGATGGAACTGCTGGCCACCGGGGCGCGGATCCAGCCCCGCCCGGTCCGGCGGGAGACGGGCCTGACCCCTCAGGAACGCCGGGTCGCCGAACTGGCCGCGCAGGGCCTCAAGAACATGGAAATCGCGTCGGCCCTGTTCATAAGCTCAGCGACGGTCGACTATCACCTGCAGAAGGTGTACAGGAAGCTGCAAGTCAGCTCGCGGGTCCGGCTGGCCAAGGCCCTCCAGGCGCGGGACCAGGCCGGGGGAACGGACGCGGACCTCCCCTGAGCTGGCTGCGCGGAAGACGCGGAAGACTATGAGTTCTATGGATTCGCCCGGGCGGCCAAGACGGCATTGTCATTGCCGGGAAGAGGCAGTTTGCGATGCCTCCCGATGACCCGGCGAGGAGGCCACCATGGCGACGGGGGACCACCGTCCGGCGATGCTCGAGCCGGCGGACCTGACCGAGCTGCGGCTGCTAGTGGAACTGCCCGCACTGCGCAGGCTAGCCGAGCGAGGACTGCGGGACGAGGAGCTCGCGGTCATCACGAGGCTGGCCGACGCCACGATGCGGCCGGCCCTCAAGGGCGACGTCGCCGGCTACCTCCAGGCCGACGCGGACTTTCATCTGGGCCTGCTCAAGCTGACCGGCGACTCGGTCCTTCCTGAAATCGGTCGCCACCTGCTGGCCGAGGGCGGTGGCCCGGGCACCGGGGAATCCGGCGAGTTCATGAGAACCGGGGCGAGCGAGCACGGCGAGCTGGTCACCATGATCGCCGGCGACCTGGGCAGCGTGGCGGATGACCTGCTCAGGCAGCACATCTCCCGGCCGGATTCGGCCCAGAGGGGCGCGTGACGTGGCTGACCCCCGCAGTGGCCCGGCGTCGTCCGCCGCGGAGGCGAACGTCCGGGCGTTCATCCGGCACCGGGCCAGCGTGCCCGGACCATGCCGGGCCGCGCTGATCGGCTCGCTTGGCGCGCTGCGCCGGTCCGAGGACCCGGTCGTGACGTTCGCCAGCCTGCCGGCGGCCTGCGTCCCGCAGTTCGCGGACGGCTGCCAGGTCGAGCTATCCGACCGAGTCGGCGGGCTGTTCCGTGCCGGGACCCCGGCCGGCCTGGAACCGGGGCCCGAGGCCGGGCCTGCTGGCCTTGCCCCCGAAGACCAGACGCTGCTCACCCCGTTCCGCGTGCCGTCCCGGAGCGGCTACCCGCCCTATGCCGGGGTCGTCACCCACTGGTGGACCGGCCGGGCGGTGCGCGACGGCGACGCGATCATCGCCGACCTGATCGTCAAGCACCTCATTGCCGTAGTCGACCACGAGCGCCTGATGGCGGCGGTGGCCCGGGCGGAGGACCAGGCGGCCAGCCTGGCCCTGGAGGCCATCTCGACCCGGACCATGAACCTGGCCATCGGCATCGTGATGCACCAGTACGGACTGGCACCGGAGAATGCCGAGGACCTCCTGCGGGAAACCGCCCGGTCGGCCGGAACGACCCTCGCCCAGACCGCGGCGAGCGTCGTGCGCTGCGGGGCGCTGGCCGCTCCGGCCGCAGCCGACGACGGGACCAGGCCGGTTCACGTCCGGCCTGGTCCCGTACGGTTGCGGTTAGCGGAGCATCGCTAGGGAGTGCCCTGGTGGAGCTCGCAGATGTAGCCGCCGGGGAACTCGACGATGGCCGTGGCCAGGCCGGGCTCGCGGTACGGGCCCCACAGGACCTGGGCGCCGGCGGTCTTGGCCTTAGCCAGGGTGGCGCTCAGGTCGGGAACGTCGTACCCCATCGCGTCGCGGCCGAACGGGTAGGGGAGCTGGCCGTTGGTGATGATGACGAGCGTCTCGCCGAACGCCGAGTCGATGAGGACCTTGCGGTAGCGGGCGCCGGGCAGGCCGATCTCGGCGCCGTTGGCGGAACCATCGTCGACGGCGATGTGGCCATGGCTGAACGCCAGCCAGTCACGGATGAACGGGCC
>Ga0335072_10016568_pt1 | contig 10444 bp, 9 predicted proteins | sample Lox_Sample_21_FD_206725 | JGI IMG/M metagenome (GOLD analysis project Ga0335072, IMG submission 206725) | Soil microbial communities from Loxahatchee National Wildlife Refuge, Florida, United States - Lox_Sample_2.1 | ecosystem: Environmental > Terrestrial > Soil > Wetlands | place: USA: Florida... | reverse complement strand
GATCAGCTTCCAGATCCCCTTGTCGCCGTGCAGTTGAGCAAGCTCACCGAATACGCTGCGGCTCAACCAAAACGGATGCCCGACGCCATCTGCGTAGCGGCATACGGTGACGGGACTGGCCGACCCGCCGGTCAGCAGCCGCCGCACCAGCGCGGGGTCGACGCCGGGTTGGTCGCCGAGCATCAGCACAATCCCTGCGGCATCCGGATGCACCCGCCCCAATGCGACTCGCAGCGATGCCGAACATCCGTCGCCGACGTCGTCGACGACCACCACGTCGATCCCGTCCAGCGCCACCGCATCGCGGACGGCCTGCGCCGCACCACCCAGGGTGACGATGATCTGGCCGAAACCACAAGCGCGGACCACGGCGAGCGTAGCCCCGAGCAAAGTCGTATCCCGGTATGGGAGAACCTGTTTCGGAGTGCCGAGCCGACTGGAGCTCCCGGCTGCCAGCACGACACCGGTTGCCTGGCGCACTTTCATGCGCCCGCTTTCGCGGCGAACGACAGCCGACATGCCGGACCGCAGAACCAATAGTCTTCGCCGGCGAGCCGGAGATGCTCGGTATCGGGCCCGGCCGTGACCGTCATACCGCACACAGGGTCGACCGCGCGGGTGTCAGCGCGATCGCCGCCCGGCTGAGCGGAAATGGTCAGTGTGCCGCCGCGGAGGGCGGCGATGAGTTCGGCTGCGATCGACACCGCGATTTCCTCAGGGGTTTTCGCGCCGATGGCCAATCCGACCGGCGTGTGCACACGGGCGCGTTCAGCATCGGAGAGTTCAAGCCCGTTCAGTACCGAGGCGCCACGGACCCTGCTGGCCACCAAGCCGATGTACCCCACGCCGGCGTCCAGCGCCGCACGAATGATGTCAGCCTCCGGTCCCCCGTGGCTGGCGATCACCACCGCGGTGGTCTGCGTCAAATCGTCGGATCCGTCACGTTTTACCGAGTAGCCGAGCAGGCCGCCCAACCGAGCCAGCGCTTCGGCTATCGGCGATGCCCCGTAGACCCGGATCAGCGGGGCCGGCAGCTGCGGCGTCAGGAAGATCTCAAGAGCGCCACCGGATAAGCACGGGTTGACGACGACGCAAGCACCGGGTGCCTCCGGGAAGTGCACGTCGCCGTCGGGAAGCACGCGCAGCAAGACGCTTTCACCAGCCTGCAGTGCGCCGAGCGCCGCCTTGCGGACCGAGTTCTGCGCGCACTGGCCCCCGACGAAACCCTCGATCGTCCCGTCCGCCAACAGGATCGCCTCATCCCCCGGGTGAGCTGAGGCAGGTTCCTGTGCCCGCACCACGGTCGCGTGCACGAACGGTGTCCGTGACCGCTGCAGCTGGGCAATCCGCTCGCTGACTGTCATCCGCCCTCCTATGCCCGATTGCGCGCCTCCTCCTCGGGGCTCGTACCTCGCCCCGCATCGTCGCCACGCTAGATCGGCGGCGTCGCTCGGCCCTGCATAGCCTCCCACACTCGCGATGGTGTCAGGGGCATGTCTGCATGCCGAACCCCGAACGGCGCCAAGGCATCCACGACCGCGTTCACCACCGCTGGCGGCGAGCCGACGGTGGCGGATTCGCCGATGCCCTTAGCGCCGATCGGGTGATGCGGCGACGGCGTCACCGTGTGCCCGGTCTCTAGGTGCGGTACTTCCACGGCGGTCGGAATCAGGTAGTCCATCAGCGAACCACCGAGGCAGTTGCCGTCTTCGTCGAACGCGATGATCTCCATCAGCGCCATGCCAATGCCATCGACGATGCCGCCGTGCACCTGGCCCTCGATGATCATCGGGTTGATCCGGGTTCCGCAGTCGTCGACGGCCAGGAAGCGGCGCACCTTCACCACAGCGGTTCCTGGATCGACGTCGACCACACAGAAGTACGCACCGTACGGGTAGGTCAGGTTCTCCGGGTTGTAGCAGACTTCGGCGTCCAGGCCGCCCTCGATTCCCTCGGGCAGGTCGCCCGCCCCGTGGGCACGCATCGCAATGTCTTGGATAGTCACCGACGCCGACGGGTCGCCCTTGACGTGGAACGAACCCTTCTCCCACTCCAAGTCGGCGACCGACACCTCCAGCATGCCCGACGCAATGATCTTCGCCTTGTCACGCACCTTGCGGGCGACCAGCGCCGCGGCCCCGCCCGAGACCGGCGTCGACCGACTGCCGTAGGTGCCCAGCCCGAACGGCGTCTGATCGGTATCGCCGTGCACCACCTCGATATCGTCGGGCGGGATTCCCAGCTCCTCGGCGACGATCTGCGCGAACGTCGTCTCGTGGCCCTGGCCTTGGGTCTGAACCGACAGCCGCACAACGGCTTTGCCCGTTGGGTGCACCCGAAGCTCGCAGCCGTCGGCCATGCCGAGGCCGAGGATGTCCATGTCCTTGCGCGGCCCGGCGCCCACCGCCTCGGTGAAGAACGACATCCCGATGCCCATCAGCTCGCCGCGCTCGCGTCTCTCCTTCTGTTCAGCGCGTAACGCGTCATAGCCGATCATGTCCATCGCTTTGCGCATGGTGGTCTCGTAGTCGCCCGAGTCGTACATCCAGCCCGTCTTGCTATTATACGGAAACTGGTCTGGCCGCAGTAGATTTCGCAGTCGCAACTCGGCCGGGTCCATCTTCAGCTCGTATGCCAGGCAATCCACCAGCCGCTCCACGAAATACACCGCTTCGGTGATCCGGAACGAGCAGGCATAGGCCACCCCGCCGGGAGCCTTGTTGGTATACACCGCGGTCATGTGGCAGTACGCGGCCTCGAGGTCGTAGCTACCGGTGAACACACCATAGAAGCCGGCCGGGTATTTGACGGGCGCCGCTTGACCGTTGAACGCGCCGTGGTCGGCCAACACATTGGACCGGACCGCAAGCATCTTGCCGTCGTTGGTGGCGGCGATCTCGCCGACCATGATGTAGTCGCGCGCGAAGCTGGTGGCCGTCAGGTTCTCGCTACGATCTTCCATCCATTTGACCGGTTTGCCCAGCAGCAGCGAGCCGACGATCGCACAGACGTAGCCGGGGTAGATCGGCACCTTGTTGCCGAAGCCGCCGCCGATGTCGGGTGAGATCACCCGGATCTTGTGTTCGGGTAGGCCGGCGACCAACGCGTACAGCGTGCGGTGGGCGTGCGGTGCCTGCGACGTGGTCCACAGCGTCAGCTTGCCGGTGACCGGGTCCAGATCGGCCACCGCGCCACAGGTTTCCATCGGGGCCGGGTGCACGCGCGGGTAGACGATCTCCTGCTTTACCCGGACGTCGGCTTTGGCGAAGACGGCCTCCGTGGCGGCCGCGTCACCGGTTTCCCAGTCGAAGAGGTGATTGTCGGTTTTGCCCTCCAGATCGGTGCGGATGACCGGCGCGTCGGGGTCGAGCGCCTTGCGCACATCGACGACGGGATCCAGTGGGTCGTAGTCGACGTCGATCAATTCCAGTGCGTCGCGGGCCGAGTAGCGGTCTTCGGCGACGACGAACGCGACCTCCTGACCCTGGAATCGCACCTTGTCGGTGGCGAGCACGGCCTGCACGTCATTGGACAGTGTCGGCATCCAGGCCAGGCCCTTGTCGGCCAGATCGGCACCGGTCACCACCGCCTTGACCTTCGGATGTGCCTGCGCCGCAGTCACATCGATATTCGCGATGCGAGCGTGCGCGAACGGCGAGCGCAGGATCGCCAGGTGCAGCATGCCCGGCAGCACGACGTCGTCGACATAGGTGCCGCGGCCCCGGATGAATCGGGGATCCTCTTTGCGCAGCATCCGGCCGTGCCCGCACGGCTTCTGATCGTTGTCAGCTGTGTCTTCTGGTGACGGCGGACGGGATTCGAGAGTTGTCATGACGTAGCCTCCGCTGTGGCCTTGCCCTGCCGCGCCGCCCACTGGATGGAGCGCACGATCGTGGTGTATCCGGTGCACCGGCAGATCTGGCCGGAGATGGCTTCGCGGATCGTCTCCTCATCCGGATCCGGGTTCTTGTCGAGCAGGGCGCGGGCGGTGATCATCATGCCCGGCGTGCAGAAGCCGCATTGCAGGCCGTGGCATTGCATGAAACCTTCCTGGACGGGGTCTAGTTGGCCGTCGACCTCGAGCCCTTCCACCGTACGGACGCTGTGCCCGGATGCCATCGCCGCGAGCATCGTGCAGGACTTGACGGGCACACCATCCACGTCCACCACGCACGTTCCGCAGTTACTGGTGTCACAACCCCAGTGAGTTCCAGTGAGCCGCAGCTGATCCCGCAAGAAGTGCACCAGCAGCATCCGGGGTTCGACGTCGGCCGTCACCGCTTCGCCGTTGACGGTCAGATTCACCTGCATCGTTAGTTTCCTTCCGGCTCAGGGATATTGCGCACCCGCTCGACCGCTGCGCGCAATGTCCGCGTGGTCAACTCGGCGGCCAGGTGGCGCTTGTAATCGGCACTCCCGCGCATGTCGGTCAGCGGTTCACAGGCCTCAGCGGCGCTGGCACCGGCTTCGGCGAATACCTGTTCGGTGGTCGGCTTGCCAACAAGCGCCTCGGACAGCGCCGCGAGCGCGGCGACGTCCGGGTTGACCGCCGTCAACCCCACCCTCGCGGCGGCGATCGCGTCACCGTCGAGGGTGACGGCGGCGCCAGCGGCGGTGACTGCCCAGTCCCCGACCCTGCGCTCGACCTTCGCGTATGCACTGGAGGTCCTGTGCCGCAAGGGGATCCGGATCTCGACGAGGATCTCGTTGTGGGCCAGCGAGGTCTCGTAGGGCCCTTCCAGGAAGTCGTCGATCGCGATCTCGCGCTCACCCGAGGGGCCGCGTGCCAAGCACACGGCGTTGAGCACAGTGCAAACGGTCGCCAGATCCTCTGCCGGATCGGCCTGGCACAGTGATCCGCCGACCGTGCCGCGGTTGCGGACGACAGGATCGGCGATCACCCGTTCGGCGTCGCGGAAGATCGGGCAGACCGCGGCCAGGGCGTCCGACTCCAACACCTCCCGATGCCGGGTCATGGCGCCGATGCGGACCAGGGTCGGGTCGGTGATGACGTAGCCGAGTTCGGCCGCCAAGTCGTTGATGTCGACCAGGTATTCGGGGTTGGCGATGCGCAACTTCATCATCGGGAGCAGGCTGTGGCCGCCGGCGACGATCATCGCGCCGTCGCCCAGCCGGTCTAGCAACCCGATGGCGTGGTCGACGCTGGAAGCACGTTCATACTCGAAAGGGCCAGGCACTTGCATTGTGATCGACCTCACAGTCCATCGAATGGAACCCCAGTGTCGACCGCTACCGAATGGGCGTCAATCTCCAGTTAAGGAATCACTTAACTTGCCCTGAACCTGCTGGTCGTGATGGATACGGCCGGTGATTTCGGCCAGCCGGCGTCCCCCGCCGCCCCAGCGCCGGGCGATGATGTCCGCCGCGATGGAGACCGCGGTCTCCTCCGGAGTGCGGGCGCCGAGATCCAGGCCGATCGGGCTCGCCAACCGGTTCAGTTCCGTATCGGTCAGCCCTGCCGCCCGCAGCCTGGCCAGCCGATCATCGTGGGTTCGGCGCGATCCCATGGCCCCCACATACGCCACTTCCGGCAGCCGCAGCGCCACCGTGAGCACTGGGACGTCGAACTTCGGATCATGGGTCAGCACACAGATCACGGTGTCCCGATCGATGCCGCCGGCGTCGGCCTGGGCCGCGAGATACCGGTCAGGCCAGTCGACGACGACCTCGTCGGCGGTCGGAAACCGCGCCGAGGTCGTGAACACCGGACGGGCGTCGCAGACGGTGACCCGGTAGCCGAGGAACGATCCCTGCCGCGCGAGAGCGGCGGCGAAGTCGATCGCGCCGAACACCAGCATCCGCGGCCGCGGAAAATGGCTCGACACAAAGATCTCCAAGCCATCGCCGAGACGTTCTCCGTCGGGCCCGTAGGTGAGTACTTCACTGCGGCCCACCGCGAGCAGACCCCGCGCGTCGTCGACGATGGCCGCGTCGATCCGCGTCGTACCGAGCGATCCCGCCGCGGAATCGGGCCGCACGACGAGTCGGCGGCCAATCCGCTCGGTATCCGCATGGGCGACGACGGTCGCGACCGCCACCGGCCGGTGCGCCTCGATGTCGTCGACCACCGCGCCGAGTTCGGGGAACGTTGCCTGGGATATCGCCTCGATGAAGACGTCGATGATGCCGCCGCATGTCAGGCCGACCGCGAACGCATCGTCATCGCTGACCCCGTATCGCTGCAGCCGCGGTACCCCGGTGCGCAGCACTTCGGTGGCGCGTTCGTAGACGTCGCCCTCCACACAGCCGCCCGACACCGACCCGCTCACGGATCCGTTTGGCGCCACGACCATCGAGGCACCCGCCGGCCGCGGCGCCGACCGAAATGTGCGCACCACGGTCCCTACCCCGGCCGTGCCACCGGCATGCCAGATCGACATCAGATCGGCAAGCACGTCCCGCACGCATTCCAACGTAGGCTCAATCCCATGACCCCGGCTCAACTTCGGGCTTATTCGGCCGTGGTGCGCTTGGGTTCGGTCCGAGCGGCCGCCGAGGAACTGGGTGTCTCCGATGCCGGTGTGTCGATGCACGTCGCCGCGCTACGCAAGGAACTCGACGACCCATTGTTCAGCAGGACCGCAGCAGGTCTCGCATTTACGCCCGGCGGACTTCGGTTGGCCAGTCGGGCAGTCGAAATTCTCGGTTTACAACGGCAAACCGCGATCGAGGTGACCGAGGCGGCCCACGGGCGCAGGCTGCTCCGCATCGCCGCGTCGAGCGCGTTCGCCGAACACGCCGCACCGGGCTTGATCGAACTGTTTTCGTCGCGCGCAGATGATCTGTCTGTTGAGTTGAGCGTGCACCCGACAAGCCGATTCAGGGAGCTGATTTCTGCGCGCGCCGTCGATATCGCACTTGGGCCGGTCCACGGCAATCCAGCCGATTCTGACGGCTCTATCGTCGTGCGGCCGTTTCTCAAGTATCAGATCATCGCGGTGGCGTCACCGAACAATCCTCTGGCGGCGAGTGTTCCGACAACAGCCCTGCTGCGCGACCAGCATTGGATGCTCGGCCCATCGGCGGGGAGCGTGGACGGCGAGATAGCCGGGATGTTACGGAATTTGGCAATTCCTGAGTCCCGCCAGCGCATCTTCCAGAGTGACGCCGCGGCCCTCGAGGAGGTGCAGCGGGCCGGCGGTGTCACGCTGGCCATCGGCTTCGCGGTCGCCAAAGACCTTGCCGCAGCGCGCCTGACACACGTGACCGGGCCAGGACTGCAGGCCTCCGGGGAATGGTGCGCGGCGACGTTGTCACCGTCGGCGCGCCAGCCCGCGGTCTCCGAACTGGTTCGCTTCATCACCACTCCGCGATGCACTCAGGCGATGATCCGCGGCAGCGGCGTCGGCGTTACGCGGTTTCGCCCGAAGGTGCATGTAACGCTTTGGAGTTGACCGTTAGGTGCCCTACCAGGCCCGAGCGATATCTCCGTGTTGACTGATCCAGGTATGCATGGCGATGCCCGCCGCGACCGAGACGTTGATGCTGCGCGTCGACCCGAAGTGGGCAATCGAGACGGTCAGCGAAGCGCCCGTGCGGGCGTCGTCGCTGATGCCGGGCCCCTCCTGGCCGAACAGCAGCAGGCAGTTCCGCGGCAGCGGCGTCTCTTCGAGCCGCGTTGCGCCGGGCAGGTTGTCGACCGCGACCACCGTCAGGCCAGCTTGGGCCGCGAAGCTCAGCAGGTCGGCGACGCGGTCGTGATGGCACAGCCGTTGATAGCGGTCGGTGACCATGGCGCCGCGGCGATTCCAGCGACGACGCCCGACGATGTGGACCGTGTCGACGGCGAACGCGTTGGCGGTGCGCACCACCCCACCGATGTTGGCGTCGTGGCCGAAATTCTCGATCGCCACATGCAACGGGTGTCTGCGCGTGTCGATGTCGGCGACGATCGCCTCACGCGTCCAGTACCGGTAGGCGTCGACGACGTTGCGGGTGTCGCCGTCGCGCAGCAACGCCGGGTCATACCGCGGATCGTCCGGAGGCGGGCCGACCCAGGGGCCGACTCCGCTTGTCGGAACGCCCCATTCGGTGGGACCTGGCTCGGTCACCGCCTCGTGACGATGCGGGCCGGAACGGCCCGAGGAGGAGGGAGGCGAATCGGTCACCGCAACGTCCAGACCGCGGCGTGGGTGCCCACGACCGAAACGGTCGCGTACAGCAGCGCCTGGTTGATGTCGCCCTGGGTGCACAGCGACGCGTTGACATGCACGGCGTCCAGCGACGCTTCGGGCAGGATCAGCACCGACGACCCGTAGTCCGAGCAGACCGGGCTCAGGCCGGGCGGCGGCAGTGTGGGGGCGGCCAGCAACATCATCGGCCCGCCACGCGCCGCGGAGTCGTCCCGGTACTTCGCCGCGATGGTGTCGGCGTCCAATCCGAGCAGCATGTAACCACTGCCGGTGAAGGCAGCCGGATCACCGAGCGAGGCCTGGGTCAGCTGGGTGCCGTCGGCCCGCCACGCGGCCACGCTGGACGTCTTGACCACCATCCCGGTGTCGTTCTCTTTCGTCGGCAGCACCCCGACCGGGAACGCCGCCGGGTAGGCCGCGACAGTATCGGCGATCCGGTCGCGAGGCGAGTACAGGTACACCCCGCGGACGGCGCTGCGGTCCGCGAGCGGGCCAAGGCACACCGTGCCGGTCAGACGTTTGCCTCCAGGCGCGGAGAGCGATTGGAGGACAACATTTTTCACGTTGTCACAGCTCCCGATGCCGGTCGCCTCCATGGGGTGGGCCAGCGCCCCGTAGAGGCCGAACCGGGCGTCGCGAGGGTCGGCGTGGGGTTTCGCGAGGTCGGACGGGGCGGCATCGACGTCGACCAATACGTAGTTGTCTTGCCAGCGCAGGTTGGACATCGATGTGTTCCAGCCCAACACCGCGAGCGATTCGCCCAACCGGGCGGTCAACGCGCCGTAAACCCGTTCGTTGTTAGGCGAACTCGAGCAGGCCGCGCAGCACGCCACCGCCAGCATGATCGCAATGAGAGCCCGCACGATCTCTAATGCAGCCCCAGATCAGCCAGCCCAAGCACGCTTCGGTAGGGCAGGCCCTCGGCTTCGATGGCTTCGGCGGCGCCCGTGGCGCGGTCGACCACGGTCGCCACGCCGACCACCTGTCCGCCACCGTCCTGTACGGCACGCACCGCGGTCATCGCCGAGGCGCCGGTGGTGCTGGTGTCCTCGACCACCAGGACCCGTCGGCCGGCGATGTCGGGTCCTTCGATAAGACGTTGCATGCCATGGGTTTTCACTGACTTTCGCACGACGAAGGCGTCGATCGGGCGACCGGGTGCGTGCATCACCGCGGTGGCGACCGGATCGGCGCCCAGAGTCAGGCCGCCGACGGCGGCGTACTCCCAGTCTTCGGTGAGCTCGCGGACCAGACGGCCGATCAACGGCCCGGCCCGGTGGTGCAGGGTGGCGCGGCGCAGGTCGACGTAGTAGTCGGCTTCCTTGCCCGACGACAACGTGACGCGACCGTGCACCACCGCCAGCCGGCGGACCAGCTCGGCCAACTCGGCGCGCTCAGGTCCGGCCACGGCCCCGGCCGAAGACGTTGGTGGTGATCAGGGCGACGCGGCGTGGCACGGCGCCAGTGTACTGATGCGCCACAGCAGCCTTCGGGAGAGGCGACACGCGGTGCGCCCGCCTTCGAGCGATTAGTTCAGCTAATCGCTAAGACGCGGGCAAACTCGTTGCCACCGCCGCTGAAGACCGCTGTGGCAGTTGTGAACTTCGCTTGCCAGGCCGACAGTCAGCGCTGGTAGTGGGTGGCCTGGTAGCCGTTGCGGCCAGGCGGCGGGCGCCGCACTGCGGTACCGGGCTCGGCCGGCGCGCGACGGGTCGGCTCCTGGCGCGCCGAGGGTGGCGACCCGGCGGCGCCGCGGGCCGCGGCCGGCGGCGCTTCGCCGCGACCGGCCGGCGCCAGCGGACGGCTGGGTGCGGCTTTACGACGCCCGGCGGATTGCGGCGCCCCGGCAGCTCCGGTCTGCTGTGGCACCGGCGGCAACACCCGCAGCAGGTCGTTGAATTGGCGCACCGTGCGCAAACCCTCGTCCCACTGAGCACGGGTACTGCCGATCGGCATGCTCACCAGCGTCCAGTTCTGCTCGTTCCACATGATCTCGGCGCAGTCGGGCGCGGTGTGCGCGAAGGTGACCATGCGCCTATCGCAGGCCCGCCGAGCGGCGTCCAGATTCGTGGAGTACACCATCCGCGGCCCGATGGCGCCGAGTAGCCAAATGTCGTTCTCGCGAGGCTCTTTGAAGCCTTTGAGCCGGATGTCGACCACGACGTTGGTGCCGACCTTGCGGTGCAGCGCGATCACCGTGGCGACTTCCTCGAGGTCGAAGATGAACACCGCTTCGCCGCGGATCTGACCCAGCACCACGTTGCGCGCCGGGATGTTGCTGCCCACGGTCG
>Ga0335072_10016567_pt1 | contig 10445 bp, 7 predicted proteins | sample Lox_Sample_21_FD_206725 | JGI IMG/M metagenome (GOLD analysis project Ga0335072, IMG submission 206725) | Soil microbial communities from Loxahatchee National Wildlife Refuge, Florida, United States - Lox_Sample_2.1 | ecosystem: Environmental > Terrestrial > Soil > Wetlands | place: USA: Florida... | reverse complement strand
GCGCGTGCGCGTCATTCACGGCCATGGAGCGGGTATCCTGCGCCGCGGCGTGCGTGAGTATCTGAAGGGCCATCCTCACGTCGCCACCATTGCCGAAGCGCCGCAAAACGAAGGCGGCCAGGGCGCCACGCTGGTCGAACTGCGCCAGTAGGCGCAGAACAATCTCGGTGCCAAATTCTGCGAACCCCGCGAACCTGCTGACTTGCCGACTTGCTGACTCGCTGCTCTTACTGCGCCGCGCACTCCACTGCCGTCGCGCCCTTTCCATCCAGTTCGAAGCACGCGCTGCCGTTAATGTCCGTGCTGAACGTTCGCACCTTCGCCGACTGCAGCTCTTCCAGCACTTCTTCGCGGGGATGTCCATAGCGGTTCCGCAGCCCGCACGAAATCACGGCCCATTGCGGCTTCACGCGTGCCAGAAAGTCCGGCACGGTCGACGTGACGCTGCCGTGATGTCCCACTTTCAGCAGCGTGCTTTCCAAGCCGGATTCCGCCAGCATCGCCTGCTCAATCGGTTGTTCGGCATCTCCTTCCAGCAGTACTGACGATGCGTCAAAGGTCACGTGCAGCACCAGCGAATCATTATTGGCCGGCTCGGTTCCCGGCCGGTAATCCTTGAACGGCGCGAGCACCTGCACCTGAGTATTTCCCAGTGCGATTCCGTCGCCGGCGCGCAGGCTCTTCACGCGTACGCCCAGCCGAGCCGCCTCGTCAAGCAGCTCGTTATACGCAGTGACCGGCGGGTTGTTGCCTACCCACAACTCATCCGGATGAAAGTTTCGCAGCACTGCCGGCAGGCCGCCCATGTGATCGGAGTGCGCGTGGCTGAGCGCCACTACGTCGAGGTGGCGAATGCCCCGCGCCCAGAGTGCCGGCGAGACCACTTCCTCGCCTATATCGAAATCCTGCGCCGCCTGCCGCGGACCTCCGCCGAATCCTCCGCCGTCGACCAGCAGCGTTTTGCCGTCCGGCGTGATTAAAAGGATCGAGTCGCCCTGTCCCACGTCGATCGCTTCCACCAGCAGCGCATTGCGCGGATGCTCGATTGGCCTCGGAGCGACGACCGCAAAGGCCGCCAGCAGCATCGCCGCACACGCGCTTCTTCGCGCCCGGGCGCCGCCTCGCGCCAGCACCATCGCGCCAGCCACTAGCACGCAGAACGCCGCCGCCTGCCACGCCGTCGGCGCCGGAATGCGAAAATCTCCGAACCGCACTGACCCGAACAGGCGCACCAGCCAGACGCCGAAATGCAGCAACGCCGCCGTCATCATCGCCGGGAACGCGGCAGCCGCGGGCCACGCCAGAGCGAGCAGCACCGTCACCAGCGCCGCCGGCATCAGCACCACCAGCAGCGGCACAATCATCACGTTGACCGGCAGCGCAAAGACTGTGATGCGATGAAAGTACACCGCCATCGGCAACGTCATCGCCAGTTCCACCACGCAGCTCACTACCAGCAGCTCAACGCAACGCAGCGCAAACCGCACCGTCCACGGGAATACTTGCCATCCGATTCGCGCCGACGCTGCCCGCTGCAATCGCCCCGCAATCATGCGCAGAATCACACGAAACTGCGCGATGCGCGGCGGCAGCTTCACGTCCATGGCGACGAGGCGAAGGTCACGCGTGGCGTTGAGATAAGGATGCACGGTGCTGGCCAGCATCGGCGCTGCCACACCAGCAATCGAAACCACCGCGAGCAGCGTCATTTGAAAACTCGAGTCCAACAGGCTCCGCGGGCTCAAGGCAAGCAGGCACAGCGCGGCGAACCCAATCGTGTTCAGTGGGCTGCGCTCCCGATAGACGAGGCGACCCAGCAGGTAGAGCGTCACCATCCAAAGCGAGCGCTGCACCGGCGTGCCGAACCCCGTCAGCAGCGCGAACCCAAACGACGCCGCGATGGTCGCGAGGGTTGCCGGCACGCGCCCCAGCCGCAGCCGGCGTGCAACCCAGAAAAAGCAGCCTGCGACGATCGCGAGGTGCAGGCCCGACACCACCAGCATGTGGAACGAGCCGGTTCGCTCGAATCCTACGCGCAGCGAATGGGTCAGAAATGTGCGGTCCCCAGTGGTCATGGCGGCCAGCATCACCGCATCGTCCGCGCTCATGCGCAGCGGAGCAGGGAAGCGCTGCATCGTCGCGGGCAGCATCATCAGCCGCGCGCTGATCTGGTGCTGCATCCGGGTCAGAAAGCATTTCGCGGGCACTCCGCGCATGCGGCCGGCAAACAGAGAGCTCCAACCAAACATTGCCGGAGTGCCGATCCGCTCGATGCGCTCGACACTTACCGATCCAGTCGAGGTGATGCCTTCGTCCAGCAAATAATCGGCGCGATTCCACACGCCCGGATCGCGGTAAACCTCGGGTCGCAGGAGCCGCACCACCACGCGGATCTGCTCGCCGCAATCGAACGGCTCGGCACGCGAATCCCTGGGCCAACGGACGTTGAGCCGTACACCGCCATCCGCCTGTATCTGCTCATCGGCCACATCGTTCACCGTCTCGATGCTCGCGACGCGCAGATCGATGCGCTCGGCCGGGGCGATTGCCGCAGGCTCGTCGACGTTTGCCAGCGTTTCACTTCGCAACGGCGCGGTGTCGGTAATCGTGCCTTCCACGGTGCGCAAAAGTCCGTCGGACAGGGCGGCAATCGCCGGTGCCGGGGTGGGCCGCGGCTCCATCTCTGCGCACCACGCGCCCAGCAGCAACCAAAGCACGGCCACCGGCAGCCATACCACGCGCTCTGCGCGATACGCGGCCGCACAGCCCAGCACCGCAACAGGAGCCAGCGCCAGCTGCACCAGGCTTGGCCGCAGCCATATCGCCTGGGTCAGCGCGATCCCGCCCGCGAAAAGCCACGCCGCGTGAAACAGGGGAACTCCCCAACCTGCGGCAGGTTTTGACACATCGGGCCCGGTGGATGTCGGATCAGTTCGCATCGCACGCGCTGGAGCGGCAAAAGAAAGGATTGCTTGTTTCAGGCTATCAGGCGCGCGACAATCGAACCACCGCCTCCAGGTGAAACGTCTGCGGAAACAGATCGGCGAGCGTCATCGAGTCGATGCCATAGCCCGCCTCGATCAGCGCGCGAAGATCGCGCGCCAGCGTTGCCGGATCGCACGAAACGTAAACCAGCGTTGCGGCCGCAACTCCTGCCAACAGCGCCGCCGTCTCCTTGCCGAGCCCTGTTCGCGGCGGATCCACGATGATCAGATCGGGCTTATCCTTCTTCCCGTTCCCGCGCAGGAAGGCAAGTGTGTCCATATGCACGGCCTCACCGCTCGTCCCTTCGAGGTTGTGCCGAAGTGCAGCAATCGCGGCCGGCGCCGATTCCACGGCGATTACGCGCTCGAAGCTCGCGGTCAGCTTGCGTGCAAACAATCCGACGCCCGCAAACAGGTCCGACGCCAGCTTTCCGCGTTGATCTGCGGTCACCCCGTTTGCCAGCGCATCCACCAGCCATCGGTTCACCTGGAAAAAAGCGCCCTGGTCCACTCGATAATCGAACCCCGCTGCGCGATACGGAATCGAGCTTGCTCCCCAGCTTGCTACGGTGTGCGGCTGTCGGCCCGCGAGCCCTTCGCTTACAAACTCCACTCCGGCCAGCTGGGGAATCCGCTCCTTCAGCGCACGCGCGAAATCTTCCGCACCTGCCTTGGCCGGGCGATCCACGAAGACCGTCGCCAGCAGCGCGCTTTCCGTCGCATCGCAAAACAGCGCAATCTCCGCGGGCCGCCGCGCCGAAGACATGGCCCGAAAAAACTCTCCCGCAGCCATCGCTGCCCGCAGCAGCAGCGGAGCGGCAATCGGGCACTCGCTCACCGGCACAATTCCATGCGATCGCCGTCCGCGATATCCCACGTTGCCAGCCGCATCCAGCGCCACGCGGATGCGATTGCGATAGCCCCAAGGTTCACCCGCGAGAACAGCAATTTCATCTGGCGCTTGAACGCCCCCCCGCTGCATGGTCTCGCGCAGGATCTCCTGCTTGAACTGCAACTGCGCGGCGTAATCCGTGTGCTGATAATCGCAGCCGCCGCACGCGCCAAAATGCCGGCAGCCCGGCGCGATGCGCTTCGGCGATGCGGCAACGATCTCATCGGCCTCTGCCTTCGCAAATCCCGACCTCTCGGTCACGGTTCGAACCCGCACCTCTTCGCCCGGCAGCACCAGAGGAACAAACAGGGCTTTGCCCTCGACGCGCGCCAGGAACTCGCCGCCGTAGACCGGCTTCTCAATCCGGACGAGCTTCGCGGGCTCGCGCCGCGGTTCAGGCTTCTGCCGATCGAAACGCTGTGGCTGCTTCATTGCTGGCTCATGTAGAAGAGGCTCAGGCGCGGCAGCCCATACTGGACGAGCAACTGCTTCTGCACAAACTGGTGCTCCACTTGCCGCAACTGCACCGCGCCCATGCGGCTGCGGTAGGGAGCCAGTTCCCGCGATGCGTGCTCCTTCAGCGCCACCAGCAATTCCTCAGGCGCAGCCGCCGTCAATGCGGCAAACAGTTTTTCTTCGAGAACGGTCAGCGTCCGCTCCAGGCCTTCGAGGTCATGCACCGCCGCGTTCGCCGGAGCCGTCGCGCGCACATCCGTGGCCAGTTCCCGCAAACGCGCCGCAGTCGCCGTGCACGCATCCCGCGCAATCTTTGCCTCGTCCAGGGCCGTTGCCGCCGACTCCAGGTGCGCGGCAACCCGTTCATGCTCGAAGCCGGAATCGCTGCTCTCTCGCGCCGCAGGTGCGTTCCCCGCCGCCGCTTCGCGCAACTCTTCCGCCGCCTCCATTACCGCCTGCGCGCACCATGCCAGCCCGTTCACGCGCCGCATGCGCGCTCGCTTCTGCCGCGCTTCGTACTTGTCGAATGCGGTGTCGATGCCGCGCAGTACCGCCTCCAGCGGAATGCCCGCCTCCTGCCATGTCTCGATCAGCGCCCAGTCCAGCGTCGAGAGCAGCAGCAGCGATCCCCGCCGCTGCTGGAATCGCTCTTCAATTTCGGTGAAGTAGTTGAAGTAGTTGCGCACAGGAATGTGGAGACGGTGAAACAGTAGTCAGTGAACAGTTGTCAGAAGATAGGTTTTTGGACAATCGGAGATGTGCATTCCTAAACATGCATCTTATCTGATCCCTGATCCCTGATCCCTGATCCCCTATCCCGGACCCCTAACCTCTGATTCCTGATCCATGTTTCAATGTCCCCGTCCTCGCGGTTTCGCATTGCGGTTGCGCTCAAACAGGATTCGCAATCCATCGAGCGTCAGCAGGTCATCGATCTCATTGATAAATCGCGAGTCCTCGGCCACCATGCGGGCCAATCCGCCGGTCGCGATCACTTTCGGCTTCTCGCCCAGTTCGGCGAAGATGCGCTCCAGGATGCCGTCCACCAGCCCGATGTATCCGTAATACAGCCCGCTCTGCAGATGACCAATCGTGTTCGTCCCAATCACCTTGGCGGGTCGTCGGATGTCCACGCGACTCAGCCTCGCCGCCCGTGAAAACAGCGCATCCGCGCTCAGCCCAAGCCCGGGCGCAATCGCGCCGCCGAGATATTCCCCGTGCGCCGAGATGACCTCGAACTTGGTCGCCGTGCCGAAATCCACCACGATGCAGGGGCCGCCGTACTTTTCGTATGCCGCGATGCAATCGGCCAGCCGGTCGGCGCCTAACTCCGTCGGATTATCGACCAGCACCGGCATCCCGGTCTTGATGCCCGGCTCTACGAACAGCGGCTCCAGGTGAAAGTACTTTTCGCACACTTGGCGCAGGGTCGACTCCACCGGCGGCACCACCGACGCGATAATGATGTGCTTCACCCGCTCAGGCGAGGTGCCGTGCATCTCGAAAAGATTCACGAAGAACACGCCGTACTCGTCCACGGTCTGCGCGCGATGCGTCGTCACACGCCAGTGCGCGGCCAGTTTGGGTGGCGTTGCATCCAGCTCATAGAGACCCAGCACCGTATTCGTGTTGCCCACATCCAGCGCCAGCAGCATGACTCTTATTCAGTCCTTCGCGGCGCGAATGCCGCCTGTTTGGACCGTTACGGTTCCCGCGCCGGTGCGCACGCGTAAAAAGCCGTTGTCGTCGAGCCCGGCGGTCACGCCAATGCAGCTCTGGGGCCCGTGCACCTCAACCTTGCGATTCCACAGCCATGTGGACATCTGCGCGACGCGTGCCGGAATAGCGGCAACCACCGGCGCGTCATGAAGCCCACGCGTCTCGCACTGCAGCGATTCTAGCAGCCGGATCAGCAGCGTCTGGCGGCTGATGGTGCGGCCCGATTCGAGGTCGAGGGAAGTGCCGGGCGTCGCGAGAGACGGATCAAACGTGCGCTGATGCACATTGATGCCGATCCCGATCACGACGTAGGAAACCGCGCCGCGCTCTGCCTTTGACTCGACTAGGATGCCGCCCGCCTTGCGCTCGCCGATGAGAAGATCGTTGGGCCAGCGCAGGTCCACCTTCAGCCCCGCCGCTATGAAGGTTGCTTGAGCGGCCGCAAGTCCGACGGCGAGTGGGATGACGGGCAGATGCTTCAGCTCCATGATCGGTCGCAGTAGCACGCTCACATACAACCCCGCGCCGGCATCCGAATGCCACTTGTGATTGCCCCGCCCGCGCCCGGCCGTCTGCTCATCGGCAAAATAGACCGAGCCATGCGGAGCGCCCTTGCGCGCGGCTTCAACGGCATCGGAGTTCGTCGACCCTGTCAACCGCGCAAAATGCAGTTTTCCTGAAAAGATGCTTTGCGCAAGCGCGGCGTCCATCGCCGCTACGTCATACACGGTTAAGCCGGCTCCGCAAGAATGCTCATCGAGATATCGGCGGCCTTGGCCGAGTGCGTCAGCGCGCCCACGCTGATAAAGTCCACGCCTGTTTCGGCGTAGGCACGGATGTTCTCGAGCACGATTCCGCCTGAGGTTTCAATCGGAATCCAGCGCTTCTCCTCGCGAATGCGATCCACCGCATTCTTCACCTGCGCGGGCGTCATGTTGTCCAGCAGGATCGCCTCCGCGCCGCATTCCAGCGCCTCATCCAGCTCGCGCGCGTTGCGCACTTCCACCTGGATGCGCTGACCCTTCTGGCGCCGTTCCAGGGCGTGCGTGAGGGCCGGGCGCAGCCCGCCGCCCAGCGCAATGTGGTTGTTCTTGATCAGGATTCCCGAGGCAAGATCGAGCCGATGGTTGGTCCCGCCGCCGCACAGCACCGCGTACTTCTCCAGCGCGCGCATCCCCGGCACCGTCTTGCGCGTGTCCAGCACCCGGGCCTTGGTTCCGTGGATCGCGTCCACGTATTGCCGCGTGAGCGTGGCGATGCCGCTCAGGTGCTGCATCAGGTTCAGGATCACCCGCTCGCAACTCAGCAGAACCCGCGCATTGTGCCGGATCACGGCCAGCACCTGGCCTCCGCGCACCCGCACCCCGTCGAAAATCTCCGGGTGACTTACCACGTCAAAGCGCGTGTGCGCCTGCGGACGGGGATCGAGACGGGCAAAAATCTCCAGCAGCCGCGGCACTGCGCCCAGCCCGGCCACCACCAGCTCCTGGCGCGCGATGATCGAGGCGGCGGCGCGCAGGTTTGGGTCGATGGTCACGTTGGTGGTGGCGTCGCTGGCGGCCTTGTCCTCCACCAGCGCCTGCTCCAGCAATGCATCGATGCGGCTGCTTTTCCAATCCATTCTTGTCTTTCCAGATGATTAGGAACGGGTTTGAGATTTTTTTTGTCGAAGAAAGTTATAAATGACTTTCTTGACCGTGTCATCCGCCTGGCCGCCCAGCGTGAAGAATACGCTGCCATCGCGCTTGTGAATCAGCAGCGCATACTGCGCCTCGAACAGCGGAATCCAGTCGAGCAGTTTCTGCCACAGGCGCGATTTCCCATGCCGCAGCCGGTCCACAAAGTGCACCTCGCCCAGGTCAGTCAGCCACAGAAACCCGATAATCCCGTCGGCGTTGCGCACAAAGATGCGGTAGCTCGTCAGCAGGACGAACTGCCCATCCCGCGATGCGCCCGCGGCCAGGTCCACGAAGGCCAGAACCTTTTCCTTCGATTCGAGGTGGCAGGCCAGGATGATCCGGCTGGCATAGGGGGAAAAATCCGGCGGAACAAAGCAGCCCGGCATGCCGCCAAACGAGATTTCAGGCTCCTCTGCCTGCGCTGCAGCCCGTCGTGAAGGCTCCCCTGGATCGGCAGCCCGGGCCGCGCGGGTTTCAATGGGCACCTTCTCCGGGTCATCGTAGTGCTCCAGCACTTCCCGGTAGGCGACCTGGATCAGCTTGAAGCGCTCTTCCGCCTCGGCCTGTTTTGCCGGGTCTTTTTCGAAGCGGTCGGGATGCCAGGCCTTGGCGGAGCTGCGGTATGCCTTGTGGATGGCCGGCTTGGGAAAGGGCCCGCGCCCCAGCCCCAGCGTCTTCAAATGCTCCAGGCAACGATCGCAGGCGCAGGCCATGCCGTCACTCGGGGGGCAGCGCGTCGAGAGCCGCGCGGGCTTTTTCCAGCAGTAATCTCGTCTCCGCTTCCTGCTTCTTCAGCCCTTCGACAATGTGCGCAGGCGCTTTGGCAAGGAACGCATCGTTACCCAGTTGCCGCTCCGCGGCCGCCAGTCCCTTTTCGTACTTGGCGATGTCGCGGCTGAGGCGCTCGCGCTCGGCCGCGACATCGAGGTGCTTGTCGTAAATGACTGCGACTACAAAGTCAGTTCCATACCGCCATTTGAGCTCTGGCCGATCTGCACCAGCACTTTGGTCATACTTAATCTCGCTTACTTTGGCGAGCCGAACAAACCAGGAGCGATTCCTTTCGATCGTTTCTCGAAGGTGAGCGTGGCAGCCTAAAACAATGGGGACAGATACCTTCTCCTCAACGCCCATCTCCTTGCGCAGCGACAGCAATTCGGTCTTAAGCGTCAGCAAACGGTCCATTTGACTAATGGGATGCCTGGGATCGTTCTGCGCTTGACTCGCAGGTTCTAGCCATTCAATTTCGATCCCCGGATATTCAGCGAGTGCGATCGATCGTTCCGGAGGATCACCCTCAAAAAGTTGCTGCCAGATCTCCTCCGAGATGAACGGCATAAACGGCGAGAGCAGCCGCAGTGAAGCTTCGAGAACTCCAACCAGCATCGAGAGTGCTGCCTTAATCTCGGGCTTGTTGGGCTCGTCCGAGTAGTCGAGACGTACCTTTACGATCTCGATGTATGTATCGCAGAAGCTGCCCCAAAAAAATTGGTAGATATAGCTTGCAGCCTCATCGTAGCGATAGCTTTTCAGAGAAGCGTTTACTCGCGCCGTAACGGCTTGAAATGCATCTATGATCCAGCGGTCCTCGAGCGGCGCATCATCATCGACAGCCGGCATGCCGCCAAGCAATTTGCGATCCACCGCAAACCCGACTTCCTTGGCCTTGTCCACGTTCATGAAGATGAATCGTGCCGCGTTCCAGATCTTGTTGGCGAACGCGCGATAGCCCTCGGTCCGCGCCACGTTGAACGCGATATCCGTTCCCGGCGAGGCCATCGAGGCCAGCGTGAAGCGCACGGCGTCGGTCCCATACTGCTTCACAATCTCGATCGGGTCGATCACGTTGCCCTTGGTCTTCGACATCTTCTCGCGGTTCGCATCCCGCACCAGCGCGTGAATGTAGACCTCGCGGAACGGCACCGAATCCTTCAGCGACCGCTCGCTTCCGTCCGGCATTTTTACATCGGTCGAAAACCAGCAGCCGAACATGATCATCCGCGCCACCCAGAAAAACAGGATGTCGAAGCCCGTCACGAGCAGGCTGGTCGGATAAAACGCATCGAAATCAGCCCGGTTCTGTTCCGTGATCTTCGGCCAGCCGAATACCGACACCGGCAGCAAACCCGATGAAAACCACGTGTCCAGCACATCCGTCGACTGGATGATTTGGTCCGACCCGCAGTGCGCGCACTTCGTCGGATCCTCGCGCGCCACCGTCGTCTTGTGGCACGCCCCGCACTCCCACGCCGGGATGCGATGCCCCCACCACAGCTGCCGCGAGATGCACCAGTCGTGGATGTTCTCCATCCAGTTCAGGTAGGTCTTGGTGTACATCTCCGGCGTGAACTTGATGTGGCCTTCCTTCACGGCTGCGATCGCCTTATCGGCCAGCGGCTGGATCTTCACATACCACTGGAGCGACAGCCGCGGCTCCACCACCGTCTTGCAGCGGTCGCAGTGGCCCACGTTGTGCACGTGATCCTTGATGCCCGCCAGCAGCCCCTGCGCTTCCAGGTCGGCCACAATCTTCTTGCGCGCAACAAACCGGTCCAGCCCTGCATACGGCCCGCCTTCCGCGTTGATGTGGGCCGTATCGTCCATCACGTTGATCGAGGGCAGATTGTGCCTCTGGCCCAGCGCAAAGTCGTTGGGATCGTGCGCCGGCGTCACCTTCACCGCGCCCGTGCCGAATTCGCGGCTCACCCACTCATC
>Ga0335072_10016566_pt1 | contig 10445 bp, 10 predicted proteins | sample Lox_Sample_21_FD_206725 | JGI IMG/M metagenome (GOLD analysis project Ga0335072, IMG submission 206725) | Soil microbial communities from Loxahatchee National Wildlife Refuge, Florida, United States - Lox_Sample_2.1 | ecosystem: Environmental > Terrestrial > Soil > Wetlands | place: USA... | reverse complement strand
CGAAGTCGCCGCCTACCTGAAATCCACGGGAACCCTGGACTACCCCGTCGCACTCGACAAGACGGGCCGGATCGCCGACGGCTACCAGGTCCAGGATCAGCCCTGGCTGGCGCTGGTGAACTCCTCAGGCAAGATCACCTGGTCCCACGACGGCTGGGTCTCCCTGTCCGCCCTGGAAAAAGCCGCCGCCACCCGCTCGCGATAAATCACTTTCCCGGCAGCGAAGCAGTTATTGGGGAGTTCGCGGCTCAAGAACTCGTAGCCTGGAAAGAGGGCTCGTCGTAGTGCGCGAAAAGCGCAATAACGCGGGCGGGCTCAACTGACAGCGCGCAGCTCTGGCGCCCGATCGGCGGCCCGGACTCGGCGAGCGCTAGCCCTGAGCACCTCTCAGCGCCCCCGCGGCCCAGGCACCTGATTCGGGGATGGGCCATTGCGTGTTATGGGATTGCACGTGATTGTGAGGCAATCTCACCTTCATGCCTGATGCCCGAACAGGAGCGCAGGTATGTAATAGGATCAAGCATTGTATAGGAGGAATAAAATGTTCGTCGGCCAAGTGGAGTTTGATAGTCATATGGCGTCCAGGCTGGGAGCTGGCGTCATTTTCGTCAACACCTTGGCGACGGACATGGCGAGTGGCCGGACGGTTAGCCCTCCGGCCAGTGAACAGGAGCTGCGGACGTGTGCCGCCGCCGCGTTGGCTCAGGCCGGAGCGGCCGATACAGCGATCAGCGTCAGAGAAGCGAAGGGTCTCCAGCAGCTGGCTGAGCGGTTGCGGGAGGTGTTCGCAGCGATCAGAGACCGCCGGCACGCCGACGCGGCCGGAGCACTCAATGCCCTGCTGGTCCAAAGCGGTGCCCGGCCGCAGCTGTGGCGGGGCCCGGAGGGCTCTTGGCAGCTTCACTATCACGCGTCCGATGCGGGGGCCGCGCAAAGCTGGACCGCGGGATGCGCCGCTGGGCTCGCGCACCTCCTCACGAGCCCGCAGGCTTCTCGTCTGGGCATCTGCGCTGCCCCGCGTTGCGAGCTGGTGTTCATCGATACCTCGCGTAACGGTTCACGCCGGTTCTGCAGCACCGCCTGCCAGAGCCGCGTGAAGGCCTCCGCGCATCGGGCCCGGCAAGTCCAGCGGCCCGCCGTGGCCGCCGGTGCGAACCGGCCAGCTGGGCGGGTGGCTGGCTTGCGGGGATGATCCGGGCCCTGAAGTGATCGTCAGGGTTCCTGGGCGAGCTGTGGGCCTGATCGGTCGGTGTTGGCGGATTGCAGGCGGGCTGTCCATCGTTCTTCGATGTGGGCGTAGCGCCAGATGAGGATGGCGGCGGCCCAGGTGACGATGAACATGCCGACGATGACGAATCCGGCTTTGTTGATGTCGAAGTTGTACATGAAGCCCCAGAAGCCGCTGGTCTGGCTGAAGCTGTGCGGGAAGTCCTGGGGGATGAGGCTGAGGGTTTCGATGCCGCCGATGAAAAAGCAGATCACCACTGACAGGCCGGTGATCGCCAGGTTGTAGTACACCTTGCGGACGGGGTTGAAGAACGCCCAGCCGTAGGCGAGGTTCATGAACATGCCGTCGGAGGTGTCCATCAGGCTCATCCCGGCGGTGAACAGGATCGGCAGCGCGAGGATGGCCTGCCAGGGGATGTGCTCGGAGGCCAGGAGCGCGGTTGACGTCAGCAGCGCGACCTCGGTCGCGGTGTCGAAGCCCATGCCGAACACGACCCCGACGGGGTACATCTGCCATTCCTTGTCGATGGTGTTCATCCACCGGCCGAAGAACCGGTAGAAGAAGCCGCGGTTTTCCAGCTGGCGCTCGAGTTCGGCTTCGTTGTACTCGCCGCGGCGCATGGACTTGAAGACCCGGATGATGCCGCCGAGGATGATCAGGTTGAGCAGGCCGATCAGGAACAGGAACGCGGCGGACACGATCGTGCCGAACGTGCCGCCGAAGGACTCCAGCGAGGAGTTGGAGTGCGTCACCGCCGGCAGGACCGTCTTCTCGGCGATAATGATCCCTACCCCGATGGCGACCACGATCGTGGAGTGGCCGAGGGAGAAGAAGTAGCCGAACGCAAACGGCCGCGGCTGAGTATTGTCCTTTGGCTGGCTCGCCGCCCGGTTCACGAATTCATCGCGCTGGTTCATGGCCTTGCGGGTGGTGTTGTCGATCGCGGAGATGTGGTCGGCGTCAAAGGCGTGCCGCAGCCCGAGGGTGTAGGCGGTGAGGCACAGCCCGATACCGAAGAACTTGTAGTGCGCCGGCAGCACGTAGGCGACGAACACGGCGAACCCGAGCGCGTGCAGCAGCAGGATCGACCCGTACATGCCGATCACGCGCCGCTTCTCCGCCGGACTCATCGCCCGGAACGACTCGCGGATCATCGTGTGGATGCGGGGCTTGCGGGTATCGGCGACAGCGGACATTGGGGCACCCTCCGGTCGGCACTGCGCGAATGCTGCCTGCCCGCACGCTAACCCAGGCTGCAAATGAGTTGCAAGTACTCATTAGGTGCAACTAGCGCGCAGCAGGTACCTTGGCCTGGCGCCGTCGCCTCGCGAGGGCAAGGAATATGGGGATGTTGGTCAGGCGGGTGCGGCGCGTGTTGCCCAGGTGAAACTGTCGACGTCCGGGAGCTGGTTCCTGATGGCCGCGGCGGCGTCGCGACCGAGTTCGTCGGACTCCGCCGCGGTCTGCCCGGGGTCGACCCACGCCTCGATCTCGACGTGCAGCCGGCGCCCGGTCCAGCGGGCGCGGGCGTGCGCGTGCACGACGCCGGGCAGGTCCCCGGCTGCCCGCTCGGCTGCAGCGATGATCTGCGGGTCGACGCCGTCGGCGAGGCGGCGTATGACGTCGGTGGTGACGTCGTACCCGACGTGGCAGATGAGCGCGGTGACGGCGATGCCGGCGACGGGGTCACCCCAGCGCTGGCCGCAGGCGACAGCGACCAGCCCGGCCAGGGCCCCGGCGGAGGACAGCGCGTCCAGCCAGGAATGCCGGGCGTCGGCGACCAGCGTGGCGGAACGGATCCGCCTGCCGGTCACGAGCTTGTACCGGGCCACGGCCAGGTTCCCGGCGATGCCGAGCACGGCGCCGGTGATGCCGATCCCGAGATGCCCGGTCGTGCCGTGGTCGAGGAGCTTGCGGACGCTTTCGTATCCGGCGAACGCGGCGCTGGCCCAGACGACGATCGCGATCCCGATCCCGGCAAGGTCTTCGGCGCGGTCCAGGCCGTAGGGGTAGCGGTCGGTGGGGCCGCGGCGCGAGAGCCGGAAGCCGAGGAAGACCACGGCGCTGGTGGAGACGTCGGACAGGTTGTGGATGGCGTCGCCGAGCAGGCCAACCGAGCCGGTCAGCACCGCGATCAGCAGCTCGGCGATGCCGGTGACGGCGAGCCCGGCGGCGCTGACGGCGACCGCGTGATTGGCCTGCCTTCGTTCGCTGGCATCGTCACGCCGGAGAGGGAGGGGGAAGGCTGCGGCCGGGTCGCGCTGGCCTGAGATCTTGTGCATCCAGCCAGGATGGGGCACGCTGAGCCCGGCCGGGAAGGCCCGTCCGCTAACTGTCCGCCGTGGACGTGCGGTGAGCTGGTGGTGGTTTTCTACCGGCCGGCTACCACGGCCCACCGGGCATGGGTGCCGAGCAGTTCGTCCACGAGCCCGCGCCCGTCGGTGATCGCCCATTCGACGTCCCGCAGCCGCTCGAGGCGCGCCTGGCCCCACGGGCTGTCCTGCACCAGGTTGACGGCATCGGCGGTGCTCAGGCCGTGGGCGTGCGGCAGCGCCCGCCGCACCCGGTCGCTGTAGTGGCCGTGGTGGCCGGGCTCTGAGGGCCGCACGCGCTCGACGAGCTGGCGGGCCGTTGTCCGCCAGCGCTGCGTACCCATCGCGTCCGCGGCACCCCAGGTGCCCTCGACCAGGACCAGGCGGCCGTTCGGTGCCACCCGGCGCCACGCGGCCAGCGCCGCGGCCGGATCGGGCAGGGTCCACAGCAGGTGGCGTTCCACGACGGCGTCAAAGTCACCGGCCGGCGGGTTCAGCGCATCTGCCTCAACGGCCTGGATGGCCAGGCCACGCTCAGCGGCCTTGGCCCGGAGCCGCCCGAGCATTCCCGGGGACAGGTCGACAGCAGTGACGTCGTAACCCTGGCCAGCCAGCAGCAGCGACAGGAACCCGGTGCCAGCACCCACGTCCAGAACCGTCGCCGGGGGCTCCGGCAGCAGCCGCCGCAATGTCGCGGCCCACGCGGCCTGCTCTTGCGGGCGCTGCGGGTAGTGCGACGGTGACGAGTCGTAGACGGCGGCGTCCTCGTTCCAGAAGGCGCGGATCTCGCCCGACAGACCGCCCGGGTCGTCCGCCGCTGGCTGGTCAGGGTGGGCCGATGGCTGTTCCGCATGCGTCGACATGAGTGCATTATTGCATTCCCAAGCTAACTGCAATACCGTCGCAACAACGCGCAGGCTGGTCCGGAGGTGGAGTGTGACGGCCGTTCCGAGGGCCGCCCCGCACGGGCACTTGTGGTCCTTGCCGGACGGCACGGGACTGCACGCGCCCCCTGGCCGGCTGCTGACCGACGAAGGAAGCGGCAGGCTGTGCTGTCACCTGTGCGGCGACTGGTTCGCCGCGCTGGGGATTCATGTGCGGGCCCATGGCCACACCGCCGGCAGCTACCGGGCAGCCATGAGCCTGCCGTCGGGCACCGTGCTGGCGGCGCGCCCGGCCCGCCGCGGGGGCCTGGCCGAGCAGGAGCAGCGGTCAGCAGGCTGGACGGTCATCATCCAGGCTTCGGCGTGAGCCGGGACCACCCGTCTATACGGACCGGGCCGCCCGGCGTATAGTTGCGAACCGCTGGCAATTAGCAGCTTGATGTATCTACAAGCTGCTCGCGTCGGCGTTGTGAGTTTGTGTCTGTGCAGTGACCGAGACGGCGATAAGGAGCCGCGGATGGCCGTGTACACCCTGCCTGACCTTCCCTACGACTACAGCGCGCTCGAGCCGGCGCTGGTCGGCCAGATCATGGAACTGCACCACGACAAGCACCACGCCGCCTACGTCAAGGGCGCCAACGACACCCTGGACCAGCTGGCCGAGGCCGGCGAGTCGGCCAGCCCCACCACGACGGTGGGCCTGGAGAAGACGCTGGCGTTCAACCTGTCCGGGCACGTGCTGCACTCGATCTTCTGGCAGAACCTGTCACCCGACGGCGGTGACCGGCCCGACGGGGAGCTCGCGGACGCGATCAGTGAGTACTTCGGGTCGTTCGAGGCGTTCAGCAAGCGGCTGTCGACGGCGACGACCGGGGTGCAGGGCTCGGGCTGGGGTGTGCTCGGCTATGAGCCGGTGTCAGGCCGGCTGATCATCGAGCAGCTGTATGACCACCACGGCAACGTTGGCGTGGCGTCGACGCCGCTGCTGGTGTTCGACGCCTGGGAGCACGCCTACTACCTGCAGTACAAAAACGTCCGCCCGGACTACGTGGACCGGCTGTGGAGCGTGGTCAACTGGGCCGACGTCGCGCGCCGGTTCCAGGCTGCGAAAACTGCCCGTTCCCAGGCTTCGCCCGCGGGCTGATGAGCGACGCCGCGGCAGCGTTCCTGGTCACGGCCGAGGCGGCGCAGGCCGGGGCCGGGGTCATCGCTGCCCGGCACCGGGGGGATCTCGCCAGCGCGGATGCGCTGCTGGGCGGCCTGGATGACAGGACGAAGGCCGCCGGGTTCATGTTCCTCGCCGATCTGGCGGTTGCGCTGCTCGCGCACTGCGAGGAGCGGTCCGTCGATGACGTGGCTGCCGACCTCAGCCTGCAGATCGCCGCCCAGGTGCTGAACCTGTAGGCCGCGATGCAAGCAAACGCCAATCCGATCGCCGGCACGCGGCATCCGCTACGCGGCGGCAGCAGCGCGTACAGCGTTCTTGCGCATCGCTGGCCGCCTATTCTGGAAACATGAAGCCTCCTCGGGCTGACGGCCAGCCGGTCGCGGTCGCTGACCGCGACCGCGTCGAGGAGGTTCTCGCCCGCATGCGGGAGGCAGGCGGGCGGGCGACCCCGGCGCGCCGGATGATGCTGCGGGTGCTGTTCAGCGAAGGCAAGCACCGCAGCGCCGAGGAACTGGCCGCCGAGGTCCAGTCCCAGGCCCCGGACGTCAACATCAGCACGATCTACCGCAACCTCGACGAGCTCGTCCGGCTCGGCGTGGTGGACCGCACCTACCTGGGCGGCGGCCCGGCCTCATACCACCTCGCCTCGGCCGCTCACGGCCACATTTTCTGCGAGCACTGTGGCGCCATGACCGAAGTGCCCGACGAGCTGTTCGCCGACCTGGCCGAGGTCGTGGCCGCACGCTACGGGTTCGCCATCGCTCCGCACCGGTTCGCCCTGACCGGCCTGTGCGCCGACTGCCAGAAGCCCGGGGCTGTGAGCGGCCAGCTGGCCTGACCGCGGTACCGTGCGGCGTCAGTCGAGGGCGCTCGTGTCGGCCTTCGCGATGGCGAGGTCCCATTTCTGCTCGATCTTGCCGAAGCGCCACACCGACAGGGCCACGGCCCAGGTGAGGACGAACACGCCCACGATGACAAAGCCGGCGGTGTTGATGTTGAAGTCGGCCATGAAGCTCCAGAACCCGCCGGACAGGCCGTATTCCTGGCCGATGAGGCCCAGGATCTCGATAGTGCCGATGAAAAAGGCGACGAACACCGACAGGCCAGTGATGGTGATGTTGTAGTAGACCTTGCGGATCGGGCGGGCGAAGGCCCAGTCGTAGGCGAAGTTCATGAAGCAGCCGTCGGCGGTGTCGAACAGGCACATGCCGGCAGCGAACAGGATGGGCAGCGACAAGATCGCGTAGAACGGCAGCCCGGAGACCACCGCCGTGCCGGCCAGGACCAGCAACGCGACTTCGGTGGCGGTGTCGAAACCGAGGCCGAACAGCACCCCGACCGGGTACATCTTCCACGGCGTGTCGATCCGCCGGGCATAACCGCCGAAGATGCGGTTCATCAGGCCGCGGCTGTCGAGCTGGCGCTCCAGCTCCTTATCGTCATACCCGCCCCGGCGCATCTCCAGGAACACCCGCACGATGGATACCAGCACGACCAGGTTCAGCAGCGCGATCAGGTACAGGAACGTCCCCGACACCGCGGTGCCGATGATGCCGGTGATGTTGTGCAGCCCGGAGCTGTCGTTCTTGACCTGCTGGTCCAGGGCCCGGATGCCGAAGTTCAGCAGCAGCGCCATGACGAACACGATTGTGGAGTGGCCCAGGGAGAAGAAGAACCCGACCGACAGCGGCCGCTTGCCGTCCTGGACCAGCTTGCGGGTGGTGTTGTCGATCGCCGCGATGTGGTCGGCGTCGAACGCGTGGCGCATGCCGAGGGTGTAGGCAAGGATCCCGGTGCCGAACCCGAAGATCTCGGTTCTGGTGATGTGGTAGTGCCCGCCGACCGCGGCGGCCAGCATCACCCAGCCCAGCACGTTCAGCCCGATGATCACCGCCACCATCATCCCTGCTCGGGCCCATTCGGCGGGCGTCAGCCCGTCACGGATCCGGGTCAGCCGGGCGGTCACAGCAGCCATCAAGTGCACCTTCCTGAACGCAGCGGTCAGGACGAGTGTAAAGAGACTGCAAAGAGGTTGCAATAACTGCGTATCAGCAACTGCAATCTTGTGGCTAGCTGGGCGGTGGCGCTTGCCGGATGAGCCTGGCCAGCGCGCCATCTTCGCGGATGAGCTGGTCGTAGGTGCCCGTCTCGGCGACCGTGCCGCCGTCGAGAACGATGAGCCGGCTGGCCAGCCGCATGGTCGACGGGCGGTGGGCGATCATGATCGTGGTGACGCCGGCCGCCACCCGGCGCAGGGCCTGGTGCAGGTCGCGTTCTGCCTCGGCGTCAAGGTTGCTGACGGCCTCGTCCAGGACCAGGATCGGTGCCTCGCGAAGCAGCGCCCGGGCGATCGCGATGCGCTGCCGCTGCCCGCCCGACAGGCTGGTGCCGCGCTCGCCCGCGAGGGTTTCCCAGCCGTCGGGCAGTGCGGCGATGAATGGGGTGACGCCGGCGTCGGCGGCAACGCGCTCAATGTCCTCGTCACTGGCCTGCGGCCGGGCGATCCGGATGTTCTCCCGGACGCTGGCGTGGAACAGGTGGATGTCTTGCGGCACCACGGCGATCTGGGCCCGCAGGTCGTCCTGGTGGAAGTCGCGCACGTCGTGCCCGCCAACGAGCACCGTTCCGCCGCTGGTGTCCCACAGCCGCAGCATCAAGCTGACGCAGGTTGTCTTGCCAGCGCCGGAATGCCCGACGAGCGCAACAGTGCTGCCGGGCTCGATGTCGAAGCTGACGCCGCTCAGCGCGGGCGCCAGCCCTGGCCGGTAGGCGAACGCGACGCCGGCGAACCGCACGCCTGCCGCGGCCAGAACCGGTGACGGCCCGCTGGCCGTGTCGGTCACGGTGGGCCGTTCCTGCAGCAGGGCGCTGATGCGGTCAGCGGCGGCGGCGACCTGGCCGATCTCCTGGATCGCCGCCGACAAGGTGATCAGCGGCGCGAACGCCCCGGCGGTGAGGACGAGCACGACGGGCAGCTCGGCGCGGCTGATCGCGCCGTGGAGCTCGAGCGCAGCCGCTGCGGCGAAACTGGCGATGACGGCGAGCGCGACCAGGGCGTCGGTGGCGGCCTGCTCGATCCCGGCCCGGCGGCCGTGGGCAACGCTGGCGCGAAGAATGCTGCGGTGCTGGCGGCTCATCCTGGCGATGGACAGGTCCTGGGCCCCCGCGGCGAGGATTTCGCGGGTGCCCTGCACGGTGTCCACCACGCCGGCGCCGAGGTCACCGAGCTCGTCGCGCAGCCGCTGTCCCTGCACGCGGGCCCGGTCAAGAAGCCACGACGGCACAGACCAGACCAGTACCACGAACGGCAGCACCACCAGGACCAGCAGCGGATGGATGATCCCCAGAGCGATCAGCGCGAGCGCCGGGATCGCCAGAGCAGCGACCACGGGCGGGGCGACGTGCGAGGTGAAAATCTCCAGCAGCTCCACGTCGGCGACGCTGGCGCGGGCCACGTCGCCGCTGCGGCGCTGCATCAGGTACGCCGGTGCGAGCTCGCCGAACCGCCGGTACAGGACCAGGCGCAGGTCGTGCAGGATCCGGAACGACATGGCGTGCGTAACGTACATGTCCAGGTAGCCGAGCACGCCCAGCGGCACGACGATGGCCGCGATCAGCCAGATCAGCGGCACGAGCTGTGCCGTGCTGGCGCCGGAGATAGCCCTGCCGACGATGATCGCGCCGACGACCGCGGCGGCGATGGTGGCGGCGTGGATGAGCACGTGCACCACGGTCGCCGCCGTAACCCACCACCGGTACGGCCGCAGCAACGCGGCGACCGGCCGAAGGCTGCGGATCAGGTGACCGGCCGCGCCCCAGCGATGCCGGCCCTCCGCCAGGGATACCGGCCCCGGGCCGGGCACCTCGGCAGGCACGGGCGCGACGGTGCCGGTCACGGCGTGGCCTGCGCGGCGACGAGCCGCGCATAGCGGCCCTGCTGGCGTATCAGCTGCTGGTGGCTGCCGATCTCCGCGATCCGTCCGTGGTCGAGCACCAGGATCTGATCCGCGTCGCGGACGGTGGACAGCCGATGCGCGATCAGCAGCGTGGTACGGCCCTGGCGCAACGGCTCCAACGCAGCCAGGATCGACGCCTCGGCAGCCACGTCCACGTTCGAGGTGGCCTCGTCGAGAATGAGAATCGGGGCGTCCTTCAGCAGCGCCCTCGCGATCGCGATGCGCTGGCGCTGCCCGCCCGACAGCCGCAGCCCGCGTTCACCGACCACTGTGTCCAGCCCGTCCGGCAGCGCGCCCACGAAACCCGCGGCGCCCGCCGCCGTCAGCGCAGCGTGCAGCCGGGCGTCGCCGGCGTCCGGGCTGGCGATGGCCAGGTTGTCACGGATGGACGCATGGAACAGGAACGTGTCCTGCGGCACGACGGCCATCAGGCGCCGCGCCTCGTCCGGGTGCAGTCCTGCGATGTCAGCGCCATCGACGCGGATACGGCCGGCCTGCGGGTCGAAAAACCGCAGCAGCAGCGCGGCGATCGTTGTCTTGCCAGCCCCGGACGCGCCGACGATCGCGAGGCTTTCGCCGGCACCGGCGGTGAAGCTGACCGAGTCCAGCACCGTCTTGCCCGGGCGGTAGCCGAAGCTCACGTCCTCGAACGACACCGCCGGCGCACCGCCGCTCGCGGCCGACCCGACGCCGGCGTTTGCCGCTGCGGGCGGGGTGACCTGCAAGATCGCGAACGCACGCTCGACCTTGGACATCCCCCACACCGCGGAGTGCATCGCGTCGTGGATCTCCCGCGCGGGCCGGAAGCACTCGCCGGCCAGCAGCAGGATCAGCAGCAGCTGCTGGGTGGTGATCTGCCCGGCAGCCAGCCGGAACCCGCCCACCGCCAAGCCCGCC
>Ga0335072_10016565_pt1 | contig 10446 bp, 4 predicted proteins | sample Lox_Sample_21_FD_206725 | JGI IMG/M metagenome (GOLD analysis project Ga0335072, IMG submission 206725) | Soil microbial communities from Loxahatchee National Wildlife Refuge, Florida, United States - Lox_Sample_2.1 | ecosystem: Environmental > Terrestrial > Soil > Wetlands | place: USA: Florida... | reverse complement strand
AAAGTCTTGTGGGATAACCTTTAGAGATAGAATAGTAGGTCTGTCAGGCCCATTGTAGCTAGGTCATTGATTTGGTCTGCCTGTAGACCAAAGCGCTCCTTCCAAGCATCCAGCTCAGGCCAGATCATTAACAAGAGTTCGTCTGGTGGTGCTACGCTTGCCCAGTGGACCTCAAAGCAGCCCATCTTCGGTGGTGGCCAGCCATTATCCTCATAAACTTCCATGGCAGGGAGTTGAGGTACCAGCCCATCATCTGCTCCTAGTTCCACCTGCCCGCACAGCGGATCTGGTCCTCGCCAGCACCCTTTAGCTCTGCCATCCGCGCTGCTAAGCTCCGTCCAATGTGGATCTTTTTATGCGAGATAATTCCAGTATATTTGAAGGCCTTTGCAGCCCAATCCCGCTGTGAGTTATAAGAGAAGGCAGCCTTAGGGTCTCTAGTGGTAGCTTTGATCAACTGTATATCTTACTAGGCCGAGCGCTTGCAAAAGTCTGAGAGCAGGTCTTATTAGTTAGGTCCTAGCGGTGGAGGAGGTAAAAAGCCAGCCCGCTAAGCATGCACGTAAGCGGCTTTTTGTTCCGCAGAGCCCCAATTGTCTCTAGACGGCCGTGCTGGTTCTGCTTGCCGGCCCGGACTGTAAATATTAGAGGCATGCACCGTGTAGGGCCTTCACCCTTAAACTCGACGGTAAAGAGGTCTGAGATCTTAGCAGAGCGCCTATCCCCACCACGGGTGAGCATGTAGTGGCCCAGCAGGATATCCACCAACGTGCAAATGTGGCACTCTGGAGAGGAACTACCTTGGGCCCACAGCTCATGACAGACCCGCTCGAATTCCTCCTCGGCATAGCCGTCTAGCAGCGTGTCCCAGCCTTTGTCCGCAAACTGCTCCTTTTCGCGCTAGGCGTCCCTCCGCTGCAGCGACTCCAGGTACTCCCTAACGTTGTCCTCTTACAGGGTCGGGTGGCTATTCATCCCCATGGCCTTCTGCTCCCGGTAGAGGTCGGTTATGGGAGTGACATTAGCGCATACAGAGTGCCAGGAGAGCCGGGTCTCGTTGTGTGGCACGTCGTCGCCGACCTTGCGGCTCTTGGCTCGCAGTGGCCGCGCTGTAACCTCCTCCACCAGGAAGAGAAGGAGCTTGTCCTCCGTGACAGTGTCGCCATCGCAGTACTGCTTCCGCTCACATAATAATTTTAGGGCTAATTAGCACGTGTTTTTAGGGTCTATTAGGGCCTTAGAGTGCTACCTTGAACTCCGCTTGCTTAGGGCTATATATTAAGGAGGTCTTTTTGGGCCGCGACGCCCGTATGAAGGTTAGGACGCTCTGCGCATTTGCGCGCGCAATTCGGCATTGTTTACCATGTTTATCTCTGCACGGTTGCGGTTGCGGCGGTGGCTCCGACTCGGCGCCATATTAGAGTGATTTCGCAGCTGATACAATGCAACTTTTCTTGACAATGCAACTTCGGTTTGGGTTTAGATCAGCGCCACCAAAAGCCACGGCGTGTTGACACAACAACGCGCGCGAAGCTTGACCACTTCGAGATGTTTTTTGTCGAGAAGTTGTCAGAGGCATACAACTTTTTAGCGAATACATTTCAGTTCACTAACGCAGGAAAGGGTTTAGCTCTGCGACGCCACGCTCGCGTGAAGCAAAACTTGCGCTCGAAGGGATTAGCTATTCATTAAACATTATACACTTCATAAAATAATTATGTTGTTTACTTGACCCTTGGCTTGTTGATGTCTGTTTTAAGCATAGTGTCGGAAGTTGTATTGTCGTGCATATTGCATTGCAAAGGCTGCGAAATCACTCTATTTGGGCTCCCCAGGCATGTAGGTAGATAGATATAGCTGTGTTTTCTGTAGGAGACAGTGCAGCGTATAGAGATAGGGTCAATCAAAAGGTCCACTTAGGATCCCAAGGAAAGGCAGGACGCTCTTTAAAGCAGAGAAAAAGGGCCCGACCGGCTATAACCCTACTACCACACGCCCACCCACCCCAATGGATCAGCCCGGCAGGCCAGTGGCTCGCGTTGTGGCAGGCACCGGTAGCAGCCATTCCAGCGAGGGCTATGGACTCACAGCGGGCGGGCTCAGTGGGCCAATAGGGCAATCAGCAGCCCAATCAGCGGGAGCATGGACATACAGGAATATCCACAGCTCAGCTGATGGGGCGGCCGTGGATATCCGGGAATATGGCCAGGGCCAGGCTGAGCGACCCGCGAAAGAGCCACTAAGCGAAGGCTCAGCGGGACTCAGTCGGGCCTCCGATACCAGCCATCCTCCACTTTGAAATCACCGTCGCCTGACTGAAAGCCTCGGGCATTATTCGTCTTCGAGGGCTGATACATAAATAAAGCTCGCCCCTCTCAATTTAAATCGTGGTGGGAGTTCATCCTCCAATGTGCCCTGGCACAATATTCCGCAACCCTCCACCATGGGTGACAAGCCAACATGGTATGTGCCCACCCCTCTTTAGATTATGCTTGCAATTAATTGAAATATCTTAGCAAAAAGAAGCTCGCTAAAACCGACTACACAGTTGGGTGGATATGTGCGCTTTCCATCGAAGTAGCGGCATCCGTGGGGATGCTAGACGAGGAGCATGAAGACTTGGATCTTGCCCCAGGCGACAGGAATATGTATACTCTGGGCGAGATTGGAGGGCACAACATTGTTATTGCCTGCCTCCCAAGCGGGAACATGGGCATAACACCTGCGGCGACGGTGGCAGCGGATATGCTTCGCAGTTTTCCCAAAATCCGCTTTGGCCTGATGGTGGGAATTGGAGGTGGCGCTCCAGCCCCACGTGCCCGTCCGAACGAAGATATTCGACTCGGCGATGTTGTTGTCAGCATCCCACAAGGAGAACTTGGTAAGATGCTTTTTATTTGTTCTGTTTATATTGTTGCTCACAGGATCTTAGGTGGTGTCGTAAAATACGATTGTGGAAAAGTTGTCAGCGGCGGTGAATTCGAACACAGGGGATTGTTGAACAGGCCGCCGTCACTACTCACCAACGCGGTTGCTAAGTTGCGGGGCATACATGAGAAGAAGCGCAACTCAATCACCCGCAATATCACTGCCATGATCAACAAAGTATTGGAATCCGAAGATGCAAATCCCGATTTCGGAGACCAATATCAGTCTCCAGGACTTGAGTATGACCAATTATTTGACGCCGACTACGAGCATAACGAATCGGCAGATCTATCTGCTGATGCTCGACAAGAGGAGAAGACAGATGACGAGGACTCGGACGAGATCCCGTTGCCTTGTCGCAGTTGCGATCAGACGCACTTAGTTCGTCGAAAGCCGCGCAAAACAACGGACCCTGCTATCCACTACGGCTCTATTGCCTCCGCTGATCAAGTCATGAGGCATGGTGCCACGAGGGAGCGAATAAGAAAGCAATATTCCGTACTGTGCTTTGAGATGGAGGCCGCGGGACTTATGAATGATTTTCCCTGTCTTGTTATTCGAGGGATCTGCGACTATTCAGATACGCATAAGCACAAGATATGGCAGCGGTATGCTGCAGCGGTTGCTGCAGCATATGCCAAAGAGTTATTGGGTGTCGTCCTGAAGGAAGAGATCGAGAAGACGGAAGAGGTGGTAAAAGTGCTTGAAAGGGGTGAGTGATGAGTGGACCGCAAAGGAACCAAGTTTTGATTTAACGGTCTTAAATTTGTAGTCCAGAAAGGTATGACCAAAATTGAAGATAAAGTAAATGTACTTGTTCAAGGAATGTATCTCTTCTAGGCGCAACTGGGTTTTCTTACTGACTCCTTAAAGATAAACAACAGCAAGACTACCAGAAGATCTTGCATTGGCTCAGTATGGATACCCACATGGACAGATTTATTGATGCTTATAAGAAATGGTACTCGGGAACTGCACAAAAGTTTCTGCATTCTAAGGAGTATTTGAATTGGGCTAACGGGAATACCCAAACTCTTTGGTGTCGTGGCATTGCCGGTGGTGGGAAGACTATATTCGCTTCGGTCGTTGTCACAAATCTGAAAGCCGAAAAGCCAAAGACTGAGATTGGGATCGCGTGTCTCTTTTGCCAATATGAGAGATGGAAGAATGAGACAATACAGTCCCTTGCTGCCGCGATACTCAGACAGCTCGCCCATCAGTGCGCTGTATTTCCCGAATCTGTCACGGCTCTATACAATCTTCACCAAGCCAACGGGATGCCGCTCCGTTTCGAGGAGATTTCGTCAGCACTTACAAAATTGCTTCAAATGTTTTCCCAAGTGTTCCTGATCGTTGACGCCTTGGACGAATGCTCGGAGCAAACTCGCAGGGAACTACTATCGTACCTTCAGGAGCAACAAAAAAGAACCAAGATAAAACTGCTGGTAACATCGAGGCCTACCATCAATGTCCAACAAGAATTTGACGACTGTGAGATATTGGAAATTAGGGCCGACGAACAGGATGTGAAGATTGTTCTCGGCAGCCTGATAGAGAGGTTACCTACATTCATCAGGACCGACGAAATGCTACGAAATAGGGTGAAAGACGATATCGCAGCAGCGGTTGACGGCATGTGCGTCCACAATACCTTCCAATTGTCTTAGGTTTTATTCTCGTACTGACGGGTTCATCCAGGTTTGTTCTTGTAGAGCTATTCTTGGATTCGCTACAGGGAGAACGATCAATAGGAGATCTCGAGGATGCTCTCACAGCCCTCATGAAGAGTACGAATAAGATATCAACAGTATACGAACGAACACTTGTACGAATTGGCAGCCAGAACCCAAAGGACTGCGAACTGGCCCATCGCACCCTTTCATGGATCATTGAATCAAAGCGGCCGCTCACGCGCCAAGAACTTCAACATGCTCTAGCTGTAAAACCACGCAGTCTCTCATTTCAGAAGGAATATATATTCGACAATCTTGAGGAGATAGTTGCTCTCTGTGCTGGACTTGTTGTTATCAACCAGCGGAGTAATACGGTTCAGTTGATGCATCATACGACTCGAAAGTATTTTGAAGACTACAAGAACCACCCGGGATGGCTGAGGGCCGCGCATGGAATGATAGCAAGTGTATGTCTGACATATATCTCATTCTCGATATTTGGTTCCGGCCCTTGTCGTGACGACGAGGAACTGGAGAATCGACTGTTTCAGTATCCGTTGCTTAGGTATGCAGCGGAACATTGGGGCAACCACGCACGAGATGATCAAGATCAAACCCCGGAAGTGAAGGAGCTGGCTTTGAACTTCCTCGAGGATAAAGCACGAGTCAATTCCTCCAACCAAGTTATGAGCCTCTCAGAACAGCGATATCCCGGACACAGCCAGAGGTTTATAAGAGATGTGGATGGACTACAGACCGCAGCATCTTTTGGTCTAACTAGTATAATGCAGAGCCTGATTGAGAACGGAGCGGATACCCAAGCGAAGGACGAGGAAGGTAGAACGGCGCTGCACCGAGGGGCTGAGAACGGCCACAGCGCAGTTGTGCCAATACTACTGAAGCAGGGAGCAGATGTTGATGTGAAGGAACGCAAGTACGGCCAGACGCCGCTTCACTTGGCCGCGTTAAAGGGGCATAAGGAGTTCGCACAGTTGCTCCTGGAAGGAGGTGCACATCCTAATGTGAAAGATGATGACGAGTGGACGGCGATACATGTTGCAGCCTGGACGAGCAAAGAAGATGTTGTGCGAGTACTTTTGGAAAAAACCAACGTTAATGAGACTGGGAAGGATGAGCTAACCGCCCTTCATTGTGCGGCGGCCCAAGGACATGAAGCAGTGGCGCGTCTACTTATAGACAGGAACGCCGATGTCAACGCAAAAGACTGGGGAGGATGGACACCACTCCACTGGGCGTCGAAAAAGCGACACGATGTCATGAATCCACGGATGCTCACCATAAAGGACCAGCCCTCGAAGCTTCTACGCCAGATTGTATCCCAACAAAAGGAGTTGAAAATGGTAGTACAACGGCAAACTATGGCAGTTCAAGACAAAGTGACGGCCCTCAAAGGTCAATTGGCCAATTTGCATGGAAAATTGGGTTGGCTACCTCCTGTAATTGGACTTGATATCGACGGAAAATACCATGATGTTTTGACGACGCTGAATTTGGTATCTAATGCGCAATACCTAAGGTTGGCGCTGCTTACGACTTCTAAAAAAAGGACAGAGCGACCACCAGGGCCAGCACGACTGATCTTCGCAATACAAGACGAATTAACCGCGTTACATTGTGTGACCGAATGCGGACACGAGGGGGTAGCACGGCTGCTACTTAAAGATGGAGCTGAGATTAAGGAGAAGTGCAAGGCAAAGCTTGAGACCGACTTCATAAATGTTGAACCGACGGCTCTGCACTTGGCTGCCTTTTCTGACCACGAAGCCATGGTGCGGATGCTTCTAAATCGAGGCGCTGATGTCCATGCGAGATGTGAGACCAATCTGCTTCATGGCTTAACTGGACCACTGCATACCGAATTAAGCTCCTTACACTTTGCCATTCTGTCGGGCAATGAGAAGGTGGTGCAGTTGCTTATCGAAAGAGGAGCCGATGTCAACGCCATTTGCTTAATTGGGTTCAAGAGCAGACACTTCAAACTATCTTCCCTCCACTTGGCAGTTATATGCGGAGATGTGAAGATGGTCCAGCTGCTGCTCTCTAACAGAGTAGACATCAATGTGAGATGCGAGATGAATTTCGACATTGAAGATAGAGACGTAAAACAGAGCCCAAATATACTGACAAATCTGACCCCACTTCACTTGGCAGTACTGTTGGAGAGGCTAGACATCACACAGCTACTTTTGGAAAATCACGCAGACGTCCAAATGCAGTTCAATCTCAACATATGCGCAATACGTCTACAACTAACGACGTTGCATGTAGCACTCGTGCGCAACCAGAAGAAAATAGTACACTTGCTTCTGCAGCACGGGGCGGACGTCTCCATTACGCTTCGGGCGTGTAAAGACAAGAAAATAAGGGCAGAGATGACGGTGCTGCACCTGACTGCGCCTTTTCAAGACATGGAGATAGTGCGGCTGCTTCTTGAAAAGGGGGCTGACGTCCACGCAACGTATCAAATTGATGCCGATGGTTGGGAGTCAGTTCAACAAACAGCGGAAGCCGAAACAATAGAGAAGGTGGAAAGAAAAGATGAGAAGAAGGTTGTAGCTGAGCAGGAACCTGGACTGGAGGCCGCGCTGTCTGCTCAAATCTTCCCCGCTGAAGAATTATTTGCCGAGTTCTTCAACCCCCGTGGCAGAGAATTCTCGGGTTCACCCGTTGGTGGAAAAACAGCTGGAGCCTACGACAAGCACCGGGACGACTTCTATACAGTACACGCAGAATTGAAAATGGTGCACCTAGCAGCGATGTTTTCGAACGATGAGATGGTAAAAGTACTCCTCGAGAACGATGCTGACCCTAATGCGCAACTGGTTATTACTATCGGCAAGGCCTACGCAGATATTACCGTTACACCACTTCATTTGGCTGTAGTTTGCGGCAATGAAAGGATGGTACAGTTGCTTCTCGATGCTGGGGCTGACATATATGCGAATCTCTACATAAATCTGGGTAGTTGTTTGCATGTTGAAGCTACGGTGCTTCAACTGGCAGTACTATTCGGCGACGAGGAAATAGTACAAGTCATTCTTGAGAAAGGGGCTGATAATCTTCGCCTGGAGTGTCAAGTCACTGTAGGCTGGATTCAAATCAAACTAACAGCCTTTCACCTCGCAGTCTTACTTCAACACGAGAGAAAAACATTGTTGCTCCTCGAGCACGGAGCCAGTGTGGAGGAACAGTTCTTGCTTGACGTCAAAGACAATCGTGTTCAGTTAAGAGCAATCCATTTCGCGGCTGCGACTGGAAGCCTAGGCGTAATGCAACTGCTTCTCGACAACGGATCTGATGCTGGCGACGTTTGCCAAATCAACAACGACCCCGACAACAAAGTGACCCCATTACACTTTGCTGCCATGTTCAACAATATGGAAGCAATACTGCTACTCATGAAGAACCAGGCTGATGTATCTATCAACTGTCGAGTAAAGCTCGATCCGTGGCTGGATATCCATTTATCTACGTTGCACCTCGTAGCATTGTGGGGTAATATGGATATAGTAGAACCTCTCCTTAAAGGCGGATCTGATGCTCATTTGAAAGGCAACATCCGTTGCACTAAGGCACACGCTGAAATAGCCGACTTGACGGTATTACATATTGTGGCTATGCGGGGACATCAACGTGGAATGGAACGGCTTCTCGAGGCACAATGTGATATTGACGTGAAGGTTCGAATTATCATAGACCCCTTGCTGCATACAGAATTATCAGAGTTGCATATAGCAGCATTGTGGAATCATGACGGGACAGTACGAAAACTTCTCGAGAAAGGTCCCGATATCCACTCGAATATTCAAATCAAGAGCCTAAATGACACACATTTGGAATTGACGGCTCTACACCTAGCAGGCGTGTGGGACAACGAAATGATTGTACAAGCGCTTTTGGACTCCGGAGCCGATCCGAATTCCAGGTGTGAGATCAACACAGAAGAATCGAATATCTCTGTCAATGCCCTGCACCTGGCTGGTTCATGGAACGATGAAGTAATTGTCCAGGCGCTTCTAGATTGTGGAGCCGACCCGGACTCGAGATGTCAATCAATACAAACAAATTCAATGCCTCTATCAACACCCTGCATTTAGCAGGCGCGTGGAATAGCGAATTAATCATACAGACACTTTTGGACCATGGAGCCGATGCGGATTCATGGTGTCAGATAAATACAGCGGGATCGAGTGTCTCTATCAATACCCTGCACTTGGCAGCAGCATGGAGAAACAAGAGCATGATGCGTCTACTTCTTTCAAACGCACCCTTGAACGAACCCTCGGGTTCATTGTCCGGTTCGCCGCGCAGATCATCTTCAGGTCCGTCATCAAGCTCCTTCATTCACCCATGCCTGAGGGGGCGCTCGAGGCAACGCTCTCACGAAATTTCTGGGGATAAGTCAATTGAAAAGTCGAACGAACGCACAAGCAAAGCTGATGTCAACGCAATTTTCATGCTGAATCTCGGCAATACGATTATTGAACTAGCCGCAATACACCTGGCGGCGCTAACAGGCTCTACGCAAATGATACAGCTACTATGCGACAATGGCGCTGATGTTAATGTGATATTTGAAGCAAATTCAAAGCATAAGCATTTTGAGATTACCCCATTACATCTTGCAGTACTCTGGCAATCGCAAGCAATGACAAAATACCTTCTTGAGAAAGAAGCCGACATATATGCCAAACTTCGGGTTGTTGGCAACAATATACATGCCGAAATTTCGACGCTGCATTTAGCGGTTTTATGCATGAATTCTCCAGGAGTTCCGGCGCTTCTTCTAGAAAACCACCTTGACCTTGAAGAGAAATGTCACATCGGTATCCATGGGAAGACTCAGATCGAGCTTACTTTATTGCATCTGGCTGCCTGCATGGGGCAAGAGAGCATCGCAGGCCTCCTAAAGAAGGGAGTGGATCCCCATACAAAATGTCTTGCCAACGTAAAGGTCTGCATTCCTTGTAAATTCACGGCACTAGACCTAGCTACCTTGTTCGACAACGAGTTACTGTCGTTGCTACTGCTGGACGCAGGGGCTAAGGCTCAACCCATAACTCACGTTAAACAACTGGCACGTCTGTTTGTCGCTGTATTGGGGTATGACAAGAAGTTCACGGGGCCAAGTCTAGGTCTAATAGACGACCTCGACGAGAAGTTTAGCTTAAGTATAGAAGCCAAGATCGAGACAGCATTCGCAATCCCGCTGCAAGCCAATGCTGACGCGACCTTCGACATAAACATAGAAGCTGAGATGTGCGTACTTCACATAGCGGCAGCTTTAGGACTTGTGGAAGTTGTAAGCTTCCTCATCCAGAAGGGGGCGAGTCTCGAGGCGAAGTGCAGAGTGAAAGTTGGCGATGCCATATACGCCGAGTTCACAACGCTACATTTAGCTTCAATGTTGAAGCATGACAAAGTGGTATATTTGCTTATAGAGAAGGGATCAGATGTACAAGCTACGAGCCAAATGACCATTCAGAGAACGGTCCAGGCTGGACTTATCGCGCCCTACCTAACGACTTTGACTGGGCAGGAAGGCTTTCTAAAATTCCTCAAAAAGGGCACTGATATTGAGGCAAATGTGAAGGCTCAGCTCACATCGATACATCTAGCTGCCCTGTTGAATGATGGTGTCGTTGCATATTTAATTCTCTCTGAGGGGACTGATGCCGATGCTACCTGTATTGTGAATGTTGAGGCAAAGACACAGGGTAATAGCAAGACGAATATCGAAGCTCGCCTGACGGCACTCCACATTGCCGTTGGAGCTGGGCATGAAAGGATGGTACAATTACTTATCGAGAAAGGCGCAGATGTT
>Ga0335072_10016564_pt1 | contig 10447 bp, 8 predicted proteins | sample Lox_Sample_21_FD_206725 | JGI IMG/M metagenome (GOLD analysis project Ga0335072, IMG submission 206725) | Soil microbial communities from Loxahatchee National Wildlife Refuge, Florida, United States - Lox_Sample_2.1 | ecosystem: Environmental > Terrestrial > Soil > Wetlands | place: USA: Florida... | reverse complement strand
GCAAATGTAATATGAATTATCTGTTATTTCATAATCCCTGACATTCAACAATGTGCATGGTCGTTTGGGGAGCACGAAGAGGTACCTGGTACCTCAGGCTGCATCACCCGGACGACGCCGTTTGTTGTATTTGTGTCCAGATTTGGCGACTCGCGACCGCAAATTTCTTAAGACAAGCACCTATAGCAACCTCATTCCTTTCCAAACTGCTTCTCATCTCCATCTCCTCTCGTTATTGATTGTAGTATCATTCATCCTTCTCATACAAAATCAATTTACAATCCTGCAGAAATTTAACAGAGAATTTGCGATCTTCTCCTTTAACACATCATGTTGCTCCGGGGGAGGTCGAAGGACCGTTCCTCTCGAAAAGTGACGCCCCCGGGACCATCGTACATGTCAAATGAACAGTTTGGTACAAATTCTTCTTCGCTTTATTTACCTCATACTCCAAAACACTCTTCTCTAAAAACTTCTATCCCTCACTCTACACCCTTAGAGACTATAGAACCATCTTACTTACACAATCAATGGACAGCCAACTACCTCGCCGAGCTGCGTAGTAACCGTATCAACCGACCAAGCGGCGCGAGACCACTTCCTTCTTCCGCCACGCCTAATCGCCGCGAATCACTGCCAGGAGTGCCTTCTGTGCCTGTAGCAGAGGAGCGTCCTGCCCGATGCGAAACTGCTCAGTCGCATCGGAGGACCCATTCTGCGACGTCAAATTTCTCGTCAAGAACTGGGAGGGCACTTGTCCAGCAACCATATCCTAGTCTACCAGAACGGGACGCGTCCACTAACCGACCAGTAACGCTTCTGAAGCCTTCGATGGTAGTACCCAGTGCAACTTATATTGAACGCGGCCAGAGATGGATGGAGAAAGAGGAGGTTGTTTCTTTGCGGGATTGTCTTGAGGATATGGACCTCCAGAAGCAGCGCCAAGAGGAAGAGGCAAGACTTCATGCTGCCGCTCAGGAGGAAGCGTCGGAGCTAGTATGGCAGCACCAAAATCCTGGAGCAACCAGGCCGGATGGGCCCTACAGATACAAGGAGCATCTAAGGAAAAACAGCTATGCCCACGCCAGAACTCAGAGTGTCGGGGGTATTGGCATGGTCACAGGTCTTGCCCGTGATATTCCACGATCGGTCTCGGGAGGGTCGATAAGTAGTGGTGCCATGCTTTCCCAAAGCAGAGTTTCCAGCGGATCATCTGGGAATAGTGGCGGCATGCTTTCGCAAAGCCGAGTCCCTAGTGGATCATCCGGCGCTTTGAGGCAGGTTAGCATACCACACAGCAATCAAAGTGCCTTTGATGGTCCCAAAGAACCATCTGAGGCTGCGGTCTCGAAGAAAGTGCAGAAACCTTATCATGGGTTGACAAAAACAATGGGCACTTCGAGTCGCCGAAGGAGCAGCGGAAAGCGCAACATTAGTGGCGAGTTAACAGGAGCCTTTACTGGTGAACAAATCTGGGAAGAGCCAGAAGAGGCAGAGTCTGTCCGAATTCGGACCCAAGACTCAGGAGACATGCCAGCACCCTTGCGCCTCAAACCTCAGAATCCCCTTAATAGGGTTCATTTTGTGCAAGGCCCGCCCCCGCGCTCAGATACTGCACCTCCTGAGCATATTCAGAAGCTTTCAAGGATCGAGATCCATCAGAATCCACCATCGCAATCTAGGAATGCGGCATATACCGCAAATCCACCTCCAATGACTTTAGCCGTTCAAGATCGCCCTGAGATACCCAGAAAGGATGGAATCGAGATCAGAGGTGATGACATTCGTCAAGCTACGAGCAAGAGCTTGAGAGACCGAAGCCCTCATCTTCCCACACCTGCCGTCGTTAGCGACAAACCAGGCAGGCCAATTGTAAGCTTTGATGCTAATTGGAAGCCAAGAGAGGCTGATGTGAAGCCAGTTGAAGAGAGAACACGACCAAGATCCGATGGCCGATTCAGTCTCAGCAAAACGTCGAAGACTCTCCCTCTTCTCCCACCTACGAAAGATTTCCGCTCAACCCCTCTCCCGACCATTCACCTTCCTGATCCACCAGCAATCCAAATAAACGGAGCTACACCTCCCCCCATTCCTTCGATAACTGTTTCTCCAACTACAGTCCCTACGATTGTTCTTCCTGATACACCCATGATATCTGTCTCGAGCCCGGCCTCAATCCCGACCATCAATATAAATGATACTTCTACTACTAAAACCGGCTCCCCTCGACCTCTGCCTAATCCTAAATTGTCATCTCCCAGACCATTACCGCATCACTACGCCACAGACTCAGGAGCAATGTCAAGGAGACACTGGTCACCTGTAGCAGGAAATAGAGCAACCGCAACATGCCACCAGTGCGAACTTCCAATCGAAGGTCGCGTAGTTGCCCTGAAAGGCCTTTCACAACGTTTTCATCCTCATTGCTTTATCTGCTATACGTGCGGCACTGGCCTTGAAGCCTTAGAAATCAGTCCGGAGCCCGAAGAGCATCGTGCAGAGCGCCTTTCTCGCATTCAACGTCGTGCTCAAGGCGAACAGCTCGAAGAAATCGAAGGTCAGACAATGGCTGAAGATGGCGACCAAAGGCTCCGTTTCTATTGCCATCTTGACTGGCACGAGCTCTTCGCACCTAGATGCAAGCATTGCAAGACTCCCATCATTGGCGAGCATGCTGTTGCTCTCGGTGCACATTGGCACTATGGCCATTTCTTCTGCGCTGAATGCGGCGACCCTTTCGAGCAGGGCATGACTCATATTGAGAAGGACGGTTATGCCTGGTGTCTCAATTGCCAGACGAAGCGTACACAACGACAGGCTCCCAAGTGTGCAAAGTGCAGAGGGCCTGTCATAGGCCAGTATGTGCAGGCCCTGGGCGGCGAGTACCATGATGAATGCTTCCGATGTGTAGGTTGCCATAGTGGCTTCGACGATGGACAGATTTTCCCTAGGATGGAGGGCAATGAGACTGTTGCTATTTGCACCAAATGCATGGAACGGGAGTTGAAAGCTTGAGTGCATGGTTAGAACTAATTCTGCATTGGATAATTTTCCTCAAAACACTCTTTAACCTCTCCTTTGTTCACCGATTCTACGCTGTCTTTTGTATCGATCACGAGGGCACGAAGCAATGACTTGCAGGAATTTCGCTTTTTTGTTATCATCATGTAATTCGAGAATATACTTGAAATTTTTTAATTTTTTTTAGATCGGGATGCTTGTGCAATACTTCTGTCCCTGTTAGCTGCTCAGCCTCCAAACACGACGTCCTACTTAATGATCGTTTTATAGAATAACTATGTATATAGTTCCGACATTTGGTCTTTCATTCACCAACAGTTGTTCCATTTACTCCATTGGAGGCTATGGGGCGAAGGATTCACAAAAATGCTATGCTTGCTTATTTGGATTTCATCCAATCAAAATCTTCAATGCGCTTACAATTTTGTCGTTGCTCCGAATATTGTCGCTTTTCAACTTATATTATCTCCTGTACGTGTCTTTAGTCGAAATTTCCTGCTCAAAAGTTAGGGTTCGCAGTTAAGACAGCAACAAGACTCACTATCAGAGGCAGCTATAAAAGTTGCAAAGTGCCATACTCAAACATTCAAATTCGATATCTTAAACGTAAGTCCGCTGGTGATGTCGAAAGCGCTGGCGCCAGCCGTCTGTGTTACCCTAGTCGAATTTACGAAGTATTGAATTAAAACTCTCCGATTGAGGAGAATGACGAAAGTCATATTAATTTTTCGTACTATACGGGCCTAGACTTCGATTATCAATTGCTGAGTGACCTATTTGAAACCAGTCTAAATGATTGATATCTCCGCGGGGGTATGACATAGTAGGTTAGGATGATCACTAAGCAAAAGGATCAACCGGGCCAGCAAATATAAAAAAGATCCAATCACCTACTTTCCACTTCTTTAGACTCTAGAATACCTCATCAATAGTACGAAATGACAGACCCAGTAAAAGCGTACGGCTGGACAGCCATGCCTCGCGATGTCGAAACCTTACTGGCTACGAGGACAGATGTTAAGCCTCCCGCTCCAGTCCGGGTCAACGACATCAGCCTACCAGACTCCCCTCTAGCAAAAGCTATGCACGAATATGCAAAGAAAGAGCTTGCACCAGAGACTTTCAATCACAGCATGCGTGTTTACTATTATGGTACGTATGCCTCTGATATCTTACACTGTCATCCCTGCCAACCAACTCCTCAACCTCGTGACCACGGAAAAATACATAGGCCCTAGCCCAATATCACATGGAAAGCAATTTTCTCACCGACCTTCCAGGCATAGCAATTGCCCGCAACTCCTTCCCGGCCTGGCTCCATCCCAGCTTCGCGGAAACTTACTTCCTCACCTGCGTCCTCCACGACATCGGCACCACGGACACCAACATCACCGGCACCCTGATGTCCTTCGAGTTCTACGGCGGCATGATAGTACTCGATGTCCTAGGTAAAGAAGGGGCGCCAAAGGCCCAGGCAGAGAGCGTCGCCGAGGCGGTGATGAGGCATCAGGATTTGGGCGACAAGGGGACGCTGACATGCGTGGGGGCATTGGTGCAACTAGCTACGATATTCGGTTTGTCCCCCTTTACCCTTTAGCGCTCTCTTTTTGGTATTCCCTGGATGCCAGCCAGCAACAAGGGCCTCTCATGTTGTAGTTTGTTTAGAAGACGCGATTTGGGGATGTGGATGTGAGGACGTGAGGATATGACGCTGACGCGTGACCATAGACAACATGACTCCGCCGATCCTGGAGCAACTGGTGCACAAGGAGACCATCCAAGACGTGGTGAAAGCGTATCCGCGGAACAAGTGGTCGTCGTGTTTCGCGAAGACGATACGAAGGGAGAATGGTTTGAAGCCATGGGCGCATACGACTGTTCTGGGAGAGGAGGACTTCCCGAATGGGGTGTTGAATAATGTGGTTATGGCGCCGTATGATTGATTGCGAGCATGCTTGAACGAAAGGAGCAAGTTGGTAATGAGATGATAATGGTATTGGTAATCGTGAGATAGTAGTTGTGTGGACAAAAGTATTGTATAGTACCTCCAATAATAACTTGACAACTCAGAGGCATCTCGGTATTTTGTACTCTGTCCACTCATCCTTGCCGTACGCATGACACGTAGTTAAGATTATATCTGTAAAATCAAACCACTCCCGCGTTATTGAGCCACGATTTGCTGCCTTTGTTCTCGCAATATATCTATCACTTCAAGTACATCTCTCAGAGCATTATTATCTCAAAGAGTAGGTATAAGACACATTCAACCCGGACAAGGCAAATTGAGCATCAGATCGATACATCGCAAAATCTTGCTATTCAGTATTTTTCTATAGTACAAATCGATACAGGCAAAATTTTGTGTGACCTTTCTAATTTTTGATAACATCAATGACCTCGCATTCGAGATATCGCCTGACGGATATATGCAAAGCCAGATAAACTCATAAAAAGCTCATTGAGTGTCCTAGCATGATTAAGGCAAAGATCGGATCAATCCTATAAACGCGTACCTCGTCCCATGCGTAAAGAGGCGACAAGTGTATGGACTTTTGACGTGATAAAACACCTGTGCCGAGGCTATGCCACAAAATGAATTTTAACAACGCAATAAAGAAAGAGGATCTGTGCCGTCCCTGGATGGATGAGTAATGGAGTATGAGCATTATGTTGGGTGTATGCCTGGGAGAACCCCCAGCTCTCTATAAGTTCCATCGAACGCCAGTTCATACACAAATCAAAGATCGTGGGTACGACCAATGGGATTTGATGCTCATTTCTGGGCATCGCAGATGACACACCGTATATCGTTCATTATAGTCCGCATCATAAAGAACGCAAAATTTCAGCCGATACAGGTCCTGAGTTCAGGTGTAGCAACTCTGAGAGGTAGACAACGTATGTGACGAGCAAAGAGCAGCGTAGGATGTAGTATGTTGCGTTCGAGTATCTGCAAAGAACAGAGCTGAGGAGATTACCGAGTATCGGAGCTGCCAAAGGAGAAAGACGTGACCATATCAAGCTCGTCACCGCTCAAGTTCTTCTCGAAGCTTGGGGTCCACGAAGTTGTCAACTTTCTTTCTGCTCTTCATGTCCAATGCACCATTCCTCCAAGCAGCCCTGAGCTTGGCAAAGCCAGGGCGTTCCTTCGACCGATCCTCAGCATTGACAAGCTCGACGTAATGTTTGGCAAGAGTCTCTGGAATAGTCTTCTTCTTACTGTTCAGAATTTCGTCGTAATATTGAATGAGGTTTGTCATGCCGAACATATTCTGGCGATACCTGGCGTCCTCAATAGCACAGTTTCTGAACTCTTCGTACATTCGAGGGTTGAAGTTGCGAACCAGGAAATGTGACCAAAATTGATATAGTAGCTTCATATCGCCATCAGTTTCGTCTGAAGTAGATAATTCTCGGTGCCGTAGGGCTCGTGTGCGAACGACATTATATGATTCATTCTTGTTCATCTCAGTCACAGGAGCTTGGTCCTTCTGCCCCTTGACCCACATAACGGGAGGCGCATTACCAAAGACAAGCTTGGTAGGCGACAAGGCGAAGGGGCTTTTCGAACGCCTAAGTGTATCAGGAGATCTAAGGTAATGCTTAGTAAAAATTCATCTCTTTTAAACAAAGCCTTACAGTTCAGAATTGGGGCTGTCCCCGTTCGTCAAGGTCCGTCCTTGACGCTTATGAAGCTCAAGAATCTCTTCTGTGAGATTCCGTCCATCAATTGAGCCGTTCGAGAATGTTCGTGACGAGGCGTTATGGAAAGGTGACCTCTGCTTCGTATCTCCAGATCCCTTGGAGTTATAGACCAATTGCAGATTATCCACTTCTTCATCCGTGAATGTAGTTTCGGCATCCAGTTCATTGGTAGTAGACTTAGGCTGGAGATTAGGTGCGAAATCGGGGACAGCTGCAGAGAGCGGTGACTCGTTCTGGTAAACCATGGCATGATCCACACCATTGGGCCCGTTGAAAATAGGCGCGTATGGACGAAAGCTGGGCTCTGAGCCATTAGGTGAAAATTGAGGTGGTGATATGGCTGACTGAGGGGCCACTATCATTCGTTGCACAACTGGCTGTGGTCGGGGCTGCATTGGATGGCGGATATAACGCTCTGGGCCGCCGTTCCTAGCAGATTCGTCCCTCTCCTCCATAGGCAAAACCCACTTGTCCCAGCCATCTTGTCTGCGAAGTCTATCAACGCCATCCTCTCCAATTACAATCTCAATGATTTCCGACTCCTGGCATGCAAAACGTAGAAGTCCGGGATCTGTTGTGAGGGACTGAATTCGCTTGAATTTTTGGATAACAGTAAGGGGGACAAAGCCTTTCGAATCCATTTGTTTCCGTAAGAAGACATCCTTGCACAGGTTGTCAATTGAAAAGTAATATTCTAGCTGCATTGTCACCATGGCCAGTAACGAGTACTGTTCCATATAAGGATCATAGGGAACAGCACTCATCGTTTGCATGCCTGGATAGTCGAAAACTGGGCCAACGGTTTGAAGAGGTGGAATTTGCTGAGCAGCAGAGGGAACGCTTGGTGTGAATCGAGAGAATACAGTATTGTTACTGGGTATCGATTGTGAGCGGGGTGGAGCAGCGCGACCAGTTCGACCAGGAGTTGGATATGCAGCAGTATATTGTTGTTGTTGTTGTTGTTGTTGTTGTTGTTGAGGTGGAGGACTGAAAGGGATACTGTTCTGCCGTATTCCGTAAGAGTTCTGAGTTTGAGGAGTATGGCCATTGGTAAAGGAATGCTGAGCGGGTGGCTGTCCGTTTTGGAAATTTGAATGAGCCCCCCTGCCGCGATAACCTCCACGACCGCGCTCTGAACGAGGCTCCCCTCTCTCACGAGACTGACCATGACCGTTTACATCCTTTGGAAAATCATTCACCCGCACATTAGGCTCACTTCGCCGCTCAAGTCCAGCCGATCGCTGTTGAGATTGATTCTCAGAATTAACCACATTTGGCATATCTGATTTGTTTGATTTTGAAATATCAATTAGCGGTTGGCGCTCCTGAGTAGAAAATGACTCTGTCTGTGCGGCCATGGACAACCGTCGATTTTCTCTTGATATGTAGTGCTCACCCTTTGCAGATGCGGTGGATGACTCGATCCTGGGTTTTTCAAATGTGGAGACGGAAGGCTTGCGCTGATCCTGCGCTGCGTAGGCGTTGTCACTAACAGACCGTTTAGAAGAGTTGGGAGGTAGAGATGCAGCTCGACCTGCGCTCATGTTATCACGCCCTCTTTCGCGTGCTTCGGCGGTGTTCGAGCCTGTGGTCGTAGAAGGAAACGATCTATCTCCGCTAATGCTACCATTAGAGGCATGACCACCTCGGCCGGAGCCACCGCGAGTACCTCCGCCTCCACGACCGCCCCTGCCTCTAGCTGGTAATGGCGTATTGAAAGTTACCGTAGGAATATATGGTACTGTAACCCACTTCGGCCGCGGCTTGTTTGATGTGCCTTCCTCTTTATCTTCCTTCTCTACCTTCTCCTGGGGTTTTCGCTTTTCCTCCACAGCTGTATCAGGCGTAGGCCATGAGATAGCATCCTCGACTGGTGGTGGTAAGATTTTTGCTGCAGATTTCTCTTCCTTTTCGCTCATCCGGCTCCCTCGCGGGGCTGGGCGTTTTCCTCCTGATTCTTCTTTCGACCTCACATTCGCCTCGGAGCCTTTTCTTTGGGTCTTGACGGAGGTCTGCTGCTCTTTTGCACCCACATTTGGTGCAGGGCCTGCTGATCGTTCAGCATCCTCTAGGCCAACTTTCGCCTTCTTCTTTGATTCCACAGATCTAGAACCTGATACTGCAGCGGTACCATTCATACTCGAATTTTCCGTAAGAAATTGTGGGCTCTCAACAATCTGAGGACTGGTTTTGGCCTTCGCTGCTTGTGCTTCTTTCCGTTGTTGCCATATGTTGACTGCTGGTGGAGGAGCTGCGACGAGAATTTCAGGCTTAGGTTCCTCTTTCTCCACTTCAATCTCCTTCTCTGTTTTCTCTTTCTTCCCTTTTTTGCCCTTCTTACGGTCTGTAACTTCAGAAGCTTTCTCATTTGCCGCTTCCATGTGGGATGGTCTGTCCCATGGAGAGTCAGAAAGCTTTAGCGGCGCTAGGGTATCATCCTCTTTTGGTAGGGTTGAAGTTGACGCTGTGCCATCACTCGTCACGGACGGAGAAGGCTTAGGAGGCATCAGAGGCGTCAACTGTTTCTCGGCTTCCGGCCCATTGCCAACGATTTTCGAACCCGCCTCGCCGTTTGAGTTGCCAATTCGATCTGTATCTGTTACGCCAGTCCCGGCCGCGGTTCCTGACAAATTCTCTATCTGTGTATTCGACTCTTCGGGAGGAGTGCTTGATTCTGATATAGCTTTACTAGACTGTACGGTTGATATAATCGTTGATGATGTACGACTCTGCACTGTTGGTACAGTCGATGATGTTGCACGGCCCTTTGCGGCTTGTGCGTATGAGAACGTTGTATTGGCTGGACCGGAGTCACCTAACGGTCTCGCTGCGGCGGAAGTCATCCTTCAAGAAGTTTGTTGGTTGGTCTCCTGAAAGCCTCAAGAAGCCTCTCCTAGCAGCAAACGCCTTTGGAACTGCCCTGTTCCCTCCACAGAACGCACTGATTCCCAGCACCTCAACAACTGGTGTCCGGAGAGGTATCGCTGACCCTCTCCGCACGTGTTGCCAAGCACGCTATCTAGAATTCGCAGTTCGATCGCTGATATGCGGTGTGCGATGGAACAAGCTGATTAGGCTGTCCTCAATTCTAGAAAAGATCTGGATTGTTCGAGACGGCGTAATGTGCAGTAATCTGAGAGAGTGTGTCCACGCGACTCAAGGGGAAAACTGTAGAAACTGCTAGCTTTTGGCAGATAACGACAGAGTGGTTGCTAGAGACGGCAGTACGTGGCGATCTGATCGTAAGATATAGTCAGCTCCACAGCTAAGATTGGAACTTCGGCCATTCACATACAGCTTGATCACTGTGACGTATCTCGTTGGTTTTGAAAATCGCGTGGCTTTATCTATCATGCAGGTTAATTAAAATGTTTTCGGCTGTGCATCAACGGTACAATGTGGCAGAGGGATGTGGAATGAGAGTCGCAATTTTTCGGAGGCAGCAATATTTTGTGTGTAGGAATATAGGCATGACCTGGGAATAAAGCCCGCGGGATTTACGTACCAGAAGTATTTAGCTTGATTGAGCCTGTAGGATTCTCTGCTGGGTGCTGCTTGTCCGCTCAAACTTTGTCCCTAGGTCCGATTCTAAAGTATGACAGATCGGCCGTGGGATGGAAGACGTTGCGCTCGAGAGGAACTATGAGAAGAGACGAGACGGAAAAATGGCAAAGCCCGATGCCAAAGATTCTGGGCCTGAGAGAATCCAAGATCGTCG
>Ga0335072_10016563_pt1 | contig 10447 bp, 11 predicted proteins | sample Lox_Sample_21_FD_206725 | JGI IMG/M metagenome (GOLD analysis project Ga0335072, IMG submission 206725) | Soil microbial communities from Loxahatchee National Wildlife Refuge, Florida, United States - Lox_Sample_2.1 | ecosystem: Environmental > Terrestrial > Soil > Wetlands | place: USA... | reverse complement strand
CAAAAGATGACTTTCGGAATACTTCGGCCTCTCGCAAGAAGGGGCATAAGAATTCTAAGTCAAAAATTTCTGAGAAACGAGCTTTCTTTGAATCATGATTCTCTCTTCCCGTAGGCATATTTCTGAGAGTTTATACGGCGTTCCACACCTCTCTGCTGGAGGGAGCATCAGGGGCCTTCCGGTAGATGAATTACCTATGAGATTAGTTGCTGAGACTATGGATTTCGACTCGATAGCTTGCCATTGTGGAGAAAGGAAGGAAACCAGGTAGATGTGTAAGGGATGAGGGAAGATTATTCTTAATGAACATGCTTGCTGCCACCGCGGCGCCTTATCTCTTAACATGCAATAAGTCATTCTTTCGAAGCTAGAACCAAAATGCTACATTAAGACATCTCGATCATAGTCACGCGCGTTCCATTCTTTTCTGTAGTGGAAATCCTAAATGAATGAATTCTATCACCCACCTTTGGGAACTGAAATTTATGTTGAGACTAGACAACATTGGTCGCTAGACGTACGCCTAGCGGCATTTTGCATTTCACAATGTTGAGCACTACATATTGTGGAGGGAATGAATGGATGTACCGTCGAAGTGCACGGTCGTTAGGGCAACGGGTGGGCAGCGTACAAACTCAAAGCCACGGAATGGCTAGCAATAAGGACGGAGGCAACGCTCAGCGCAATGCTTAAAACACACAAAAGAAAAGACTATATTCCATGTCCGTAAAACAGATCCGCGCCGGTAAACCTTCCGTAAAAACAAACTATCCGACCCGTAAGACCCGAAAAAGATAACTGTAAAGATGATGATGCTCGAAGGTAGTATACGAGCTAGCTAAATACATCAATAGCATAGTGCGGGCTCTGATCCTGGGGTTTTTATAGGGGACCACGGAACCTCACCACAATATATGGAGTCTGGAAAATAAAGTGAGCCTGAACATGTTCTCGAAAAGAGATAGATTTCTAATGTACATACAAAGGCCCATCGCTCTAACCATCCTTCGTGATCAGTGCGATATTTAGCCTAAGTTTCTCTATTAATGAATAATAGGCCACATAAGGCGTTTCTCAGTTGGATCTCAACCGCTTAAGAATGATTGCTGATATATGCCTTGTCTTCCGCTTCCAAGCTTCGTCGACAATTGCACCACAAATGATCTCTAAGTATGCAACGCCCCCTCATCACTCGGCCGCTTGCCTTTTTAACCGCTTGCTCTGCTTTAAAACCCTGTGCGGTACATCAACAATGGCATTTGCTTGAGGAGTCCCATGATAGTCTTCCTTGGCAGTATCTTGCCCGTTCCTTATCGAGGATTTCACGTTTAGCTCTGTAGTCCCTCAGAAGCTGAAGAACAGTCTCAACTGCGGGAGATCCTTCCTTAATCGCATCAGAAGGACACGACTTCGGCCTTGGAGGATTTCGCTGAGGGTAAACGGAAAGTAGATGGGAACTTTGAGGAGGTTGCGGTATGTAAATGAGGACGATGATGACTTCCTTGATTCCTCTTCTAAGGGGGACATGCGGCCCCCTATATATGCTATTCTACAGGTATAACCTCCGAGGAGTTCCGTGTTAATGAGAACGGTCCTCCAAGGAATTGTTCATATAAGAGATCCGTATCCGCGGAGCTGTCCTCCGTGGAATTGCCTTCAAGGACTGATCTCCATGGAGACGTAGTCTTCTATCCTTGTCTGGCATTGACTGTACGCACCAACACGGTAGGCTCTCCGGTGGTATTGGGTGGCTAGCACAATCATCCGCTCGTGCATACTCCATAATCAGTGAGCTGGAATGTACATTGAGGCCAACATGATTGTGACGTTGATGTAGTTTACGCACGGATGCAAATTGAGAAAAGGACCTTCGGAATGAGCCGAACGGTTTGCCTATCACGTGGGATTTAATGCATGCCTAAGGTTTTACTTTACCCCAACTGCCTTCTACACATACACCCGTAACTCAGGAATAAGGCTGTTTGCATTCAGTCGACAGGAACTGTAGAATATATATACTTCGGCCTACATAGTTGTCAATGCAAGCGCGGCCAGCAGTAAAGAAGGCAAGGCATGATGGCCGGCGACGCTAAACCACAACAGGCTGACCCTGCGCTGCTTGATCAAACCCATTTCGTCGGAAAACGCCCGGGAGCGAGAAAGTGCGAGTGCGACTCCCCCAAAAAAATACCTGGAATACGAGATCGATGGCCGACATGTCGGTCTGTCGAGCAAGCAATATGAGGACTATGAGAAGATCTGGCTTGAGCATCTACCAGTTGCTGAGCAGGGAAGCGCTTATATGGCGGGCGAGTGAGCTTGAGATCTCCTCACTTGCTCTAAGCCATTCCAAAGACTTTGGACACAAGACTCGTAAGCAACGTGGCATGACAAATAGATTAATAAACTAACGCGGAAGCTGGGTTTAATATTATAAGGGCTTTGCTAAATCCAGTCCAACAATTACTAAATCCAGTCCCGCTTAGGGAATGCAGCCACTCATGAAAGGAGTATTCTCGCTACGCTGCCCAAATTATTTGTAAGCGACGAGAATCACGAACATCAAAAAGATCAGATTCCAAGACCTCCAGCGGGTCTACGACGTCCCCTCTTGGTTGCGATTCGTACCTAAAGGCACTGCTCCCTAGAGGGCCCCTACCCTAACCCTACTCAACCTAACCACCAACCCTAACCGCGTGGTTGTTGAGCTATAGTGATATCAAGGGTGGACTGGATTTAGTAATTGTTGGACTGGATTTAACAAAGCCCTATTATAAAGGAGATGTAGCTGCCGAAGTAATCTATCAATCGGATTTAACAGATGAGGAGCTGGTAGAGCTATGGGACTCTGTGACATCTGCCAAGTTCTCCCCAAGCGTGGACAGGCCCGAATATCGCGTAGAATTCATCGACAAGGTAAAATTCTTCGCTTTACTATTAGAGCTGCAGGCGAAACTAGGGCTTGCGATCGATATGTTTTATGGAAAGTTAGGTCGCGAGAAAGCTCGATCCGTTGCAAGTAGTAACAGCACGCTGCTAGTAGTGAAAAGGAACAATCCTTTTATGAACGACGTGAACATTACAATGCCTGTTACGCAGGCTTAGGCCTCTAAAGCTCCAATCACTGTCCCAGTCGTACAAGTAGCATATGGCTCGAATCTGCAGGCGAATAGAGGTGTTGCCAGGAAGCTTCAAGCATCGCAACTGGCTGGCTATATGTTAGATCGCGTTGATGGATCCCTATAAAACTCTCGTATCTCTCAAGCATATCCCACTTCATTATCGGGTGCAAAAGCAGGTGTGAACCTAGGAATTGATCAGACTTACCCATACCAATTGTACTAATTGAGAGTGAGAGGACTACCTACACACATCTTATAGAACATAATGCCTCTACAGATCCGTATTCTCCCGATTCGATACGTCCTTCTCAAGATACAGAAGCGCTCATACCCCTCTCAACACATTTCGGCAGTCAGAAAGAAGTTTTGCCGAGCACGCATGAACTGGAAGCTCAAATAAACCAGTTAGCAGTGGAAATTCCAGGCACGGTTCTTTGCTTCCTAGGACAACTTATAGTGTTAGTCAAACTGGTGCTCAAGATTTGGAAGCGCTGCTTTCAACAAAGGAGAGTGACAAGCTCACTATTAAGCATGTTGAAGCCCTAAAGCGCAATGAAGATTAAGAGAAGCGTAATGCGGAAAGCAGGAGAGTTATTGCGAAAGACAGTAGGGTTAATATGAAAAGCAGTAGGATTATTACGAAAAGTAGTAGGATTATTGCTTCCGTCTGAAAATCCCTTAAGAGCGCTCTTGAGAAAGATCCCAATAAGAGTGCAAGTGGCTGTTCCCTCGAAGTCCTCGCCGATGCCCTCAAGGCAGCAGCGTCTGAAGGCAATGGCTTACTCATTGTTTCTCTTTTGTCCCTAAGCGCCAATGCCGCGTACTCTTCAGTCAAGAACCAGACACAGCACAATGCGATTGCTGAGGCCGCAAAAATAGTCCATACTAAAATCGTCGATCTCCTAATCCCGTACGGCTCCACGCAACGGCAGATTGATAGTTCGCTTCTAATGGCTTGTCACAACAAACACGAGGATCTAGCGATCAGGCTTGTGCAGAAGTACCACGCAAATATATATACTCAAAGTCACTCACACTTGGGAAGGACAAGGGGTCAAGCTGTCCGCTTGCCATCTTGCTTTAGCGCAATCGCGTTGCGACATAACTGAACCCACAGCCCGGATGAAACTCCTCGAATGTTTCATGGGCTACAAGGCCTTCCAGATCAACCAGATCGTCCTCTCCATATGCCACCACGACTTCTCCGCCCTCGCCCTCTTCGCTAAGTCCAGCTGGCTCGAAGGCGTCCGCGCTCTCCTCTCCGCCGGCGTCTCCATCGACGCTCAGCCCACCGACTCCGTCTCCGCCCGCAACCAGACCAGCCGCGACTAGGCCAGGTACGAATCCTTCCCCTGCTGCGCCCACATCGATTTGCTGCCTTAGCGCTGTCGCGTGGAAAATTAAGCCCAACACCACCCTCGCTATCTGCCAGGCGCTTATTGGCGCCGGCAGCGCCGTCGACATCCGGCACAACTGTACCACCGATGGCAAGACGACAACTCCGCTCGCGAGAGCCGTCGCGGGCGAGAGCCTCGAAGGCACCACGCTGTTGCTCACCAGCGGCGCGAATCCGGAATCCAAGGGCTCCGATAGCAGCGACGAGGACAGCGTGTCGGGCATCGCGACGCGATTGGTGTGGCTGGACCTTGTGCGCTTGCTGGTTAAGGCGAGGGCGGACTCGGAGGCCTGGGGGTGGTATGGCGGCGACGCGGCTGGGACGGCTGGACGTGGTGCGTTTGCCGGTCGAGGCGGGGGCGTTGGCGTGGAAGACTGCACATAAGGGCCATGTGGCGCTGTATATTGCGTGCGAGGACGGCTAGATGGAGCTAGTGGAGTATTTGCTTGAAGTTTGAGGCAAGCTGAGTGATAAAGATGGAGAGGAGTCTCTTGCCGCCGCGGCGAGGCGTATGCAGCTTTCTTTGGTGGAGTTTCTGATGCAGAAGGGCGTGACAAAGTCAGGAAAGGCGCCGAAGGCTGGGATGGCGTTACCGCCAGCGGTACAGCGGCAGGAGCGGCTGGCGGAATTCTTTCGATTGGTGGATATGTTGCTTGAGGGTCGGCCGGTGGTCTTCCCGGATGTTGTTTTCGAGGCTATTGAGGCAGATAATCATGTTGGCTTGGCGAGGGTCTTGAGTTGTGGGAAGTGCAACTTGACGATTTGCGAAATGAATCCTTGGTGGTTTAATAGCGACTATGCGCCGAAGCTTGGGGTTGTGTATCACTTGCTTAAGTTACGCACATCTTCGTCTGAAAACGGATTTTGTTCGGCTGTTGACGTCGTATTGGTTTTAAGGAGGCGCGGAAGTAAACCAAGGAAATATGTTTAGGTATTACACTGAGTTGCTACCACAATTGGTAATAAGTCTCCGTACGAAGCAATGGGACCTCGACTTTCGAGATGGAACTATTACTCAATTAGTCTACAAGTAGGAGTCTTACGCCCATGTTTCGTAGGTCAATTCAATGGTCTTTGGTCCAGAGCAGCCACATTGCAATATGCTTGAGCCTCCTCTCAATCAACGAGATCACCGATCTGCGATGCGCCGCCAGCCTCAAAATAAATCATCGCCGCAGCCAACAGTACTGCTGTAGTAGCCTGTGGGAAGCGCCCGGCCCCATATGACGACGATGATGATGACAATGATGATGACGAGGCGACGGAATGACCTCGATGCAGAGCCAATGTCACGTGAGACCAGTAACGGAAAACCGAGGGCCTCTTATTCGCGAAACAGGACTCGTCATTCGCAGCGAAGCTTTCCCGTATCGGCAACAAGGGCGATAAGGCCTTTCCCGAAACACTCGCCCTAGAGGATTGGCTATCCCTTCGTCTGGCAGACCAGTCGCACGCTAGTAGGGGTGTAGGGCAAGGGTTTGAGTGGAGCGCCACTATGCAAATTACTACTAATTAACAAACACCATGGAAATATCCCCAACATGACCCCTCCTGACAGAGCGCAACATTACAGAAGCTACAGCCTAGTATTGAACTTTTTGCCCTAGCCCCAACTTTTACAAGACCTTGTAGTCTATCCATCTGTAATTTATATAGGCACCACTTACAAGAACTCCGTATAGGCATTCGTACCCAATAATGAAGGTGGGGTAAATCAGACCTAAAGGTGCGTTGGCCTGGTAGGCTCATTTGTAGCCGTATTTGCTGTACAACTGTAGAATACTGTAATAACTGACAGTATAGCTCCGTACGGAATTGTAAATGAGTGAGTGGTGTCTTATTATGTTCCTTGGTATGTAGTAGATATAGTCTATATGCATTCACACAGACTACATCAATAAACCAATAGAATAGCGGCCACCAAGTTCGAAGAGTTGATCTATGGACCTCATATGACTCTCAAAATTGATTTGCAAGGTCTACACCACCCATATAATGATTATAATCATCAATAATGCATGGAATAGACAAGGTCTTTGATGTATAGTCCTTAAAGACTTTTCGTACTAATGCACTATTTGTCGATGTCTTTGCAGGTCGTTTGCGTACTTTGTCTCGCCAATCCTTAGCTGTATGAACTGTATGAACATTGCTAAGAGCAAGGACGATATTATTGTCCTACCAAGCTAGGCATAAGGTATTTTGAACAACTTTAGCAATAAGAGTATTCCAATCCAGCTTTTTAGAGAACTAGTCCTTTAGTTCCTTCATTCCAGCTGGAAATTCTGCATGTGGTCGTGTAGTTCCAACAGCACCAAACTCACAAGCTCGAAGCTCCTCAAATAGGGGAACTGATGTGAAGTAATTATCCATATAAATCGTAATACGACGTCGTAGAAGAGTAAAGGCTAAGCTTCGTACAAGACAGCCTGTATTTGTAAGCTGTAGACGAAGAAGGACATCTTGTAACCCTTTTGCTTTTAAACTCCATAGAAATGCATAGAGATATCCATGATCTGCAATTCCATATAGCTTATACCCTTATTGAATTGGCTTATTAGGCATTTTATATGTATGGATAGACCGACCAAAGCATCATACCATTAGCTCATCTATACTCACTTCAGAGCTTGGAGTATAGAATTGCATAAAGGAATATTGTAGACGTAATGCAAGAGGCTCAAGCTTATACTACTACTCATTTGTACGATCCCGTCCTTGTCGAATATCGTCTTCAATATTAGAGATATAAAGATATCGTTTAATTTGCTCAAATCAACAAAGGGTTATATGGAAGGATATAGTATGTAGAGGGCCTAAATTGATATTTTGATTCTAATATTATGGGATTTGTAGTTCCTTATGTACACCCATATATATCAATGCCCCTATAAAAACGCGTAACTCTTCTGATATTAGATCCTTCCATTCTCGGTGTAGCTCATGACTATTCGTACGTCGTTGGAAGGCAGCGTATCAATTTGTATTTTTCGTAATTGTTTGCCAAAGATCATCTGTAAGGAATAGACTAAGGTAGTCAATTGGCTGTGGCTGTGATGGGAATGAGCGAGGTAGGGTAGCGCGTGCCTCTCTATGAGCTTCAGGTTGAAATGGGTCGAATTGCACTTGCTCTAAGGGTCCGAATTCATCGAGTATCTCTTGGAGTGTACGAGGCTGAGGCTTTTGCTTTGGTGGGACTGAATTATAAGTCTCTGGATCCATTGTATTAGCCCTGCATACATACAATTGAATAAACCTACCTACGCGTCTACGCGTACGAATTGACGATAATTATTGTCCGTAAAATGCCTGAATCGGGTGGGTTTTTAGACTGTGTGTAGGTAGGGTATATTTTGACCAATGGTAAATATACGTACAAGGTCACCCCTACTAGCGTGCGACTGGTCTGCCAGACGAAGGGATAGCATTTACCCTTGCAGTCGGAGAAACTTTATGTCGCGTGCTCTCAATTCTTCACAGATTTAGATATCGACCGGATGATCCAAAGCTGGTAGTGTATTCACAATGCAACATGACCCGCTTTCTGCAAGACATCAATTCAGTTCGTGTGAATGTTTTGAAGTAGTTCCTCGTATCTAACTCGATAACTGTCCTCGAAGCGACATTGTCACGTGGCTCAATTCTATTAATTCGATACCATAAACTACAGGAAGAGAAAGGTGCCTAGGCGCGCAAAAGCTCAATATTTACGTAGGACATCACGAATGCTACCAGCAGTGAATATGGTTCGCTACAGAGCACGTGACTGGCTCGAGAGGGGCTATTCGAAAAGCTTATTCTTGCACCCTACTTGAACTGGCGAGCTTTAGTTGCAACTTTGGCACGCTGCATTCATACCCCGACAAAACTGGTCCAATCTGGCCTCATCCTGCTTGAGTTGTGCAATGATCAAGGAAGCCTTCCCTTGCAGTCCTTTCCAAGCTGACAATCGGTAATAAGCTTTCATGTCCTTGCCACGGATCTCAAAATGTTCTATTTCATTTACTTTTCTCTTTAAAGTGACTGAGCTTTGAAATAGCACTCGCCGTCGTTCCCCTTCTCTCATTCTAATAGTACTTGCTGTAACTACATACTTTCTCATTCACAGTATCTTCTCCTGTATCGATGGAAGGCTTTTTAATCCGCAAGTCCAGACCCTCTCCCTCAGCCGCCCTGTTTCCGCTAGACAGATAGGCCAAATACTGAAGGAGAGCCTCCTGATATGGTTAGGGCGAATTATTGGCTCCAGAAAAGATGCGTTGGGCGTGAGGCAGCGCGTTGGAATGAGGTTCTTATCAACAACATCATCTCGTGAAAGAAATGTCATAAGCGTTGTGTCTCTACTCAAGTTGATATGTAAAGATATGTGGCTCCCAATGTCATTCTGAGGTCGCACATCGGAGGGCGAAAAGCTCGGGAATTGGCGCGACAGTAGAGGAAACGTGGGCGAAGGTATGTATGAATTGCATATTCCTGGAGAGGACTGTCCAACAATTGAAGCAAATGAGGTACTCCAATGTGGTTGAGACAGTTCTGAGAGTTTGGGCCAAACTAATCGACCTAAGTTTGGTTTGTAATCCGGGATGAATACTGTGCCATGACTTGATAGGTAGTCTAAAATACGCGAGGGTCAATTAATTATCGTATAAAAAGGTCTAGAGGGGCTTCACCTTCTGCTTCCCTTGCTTCCTCAAGAATGATTTCTGATGTTTTATCACCCGGCATAGAATCCTCGTCCTCTAGAGAAGGTGGAAGTCTCCAATCGTTGAGGGTCGATTCAATCATGTACTCTGCTTCGAAGTTTTCGTTGTTAATGAGAAACATCTCGCCTTTTGCTTCTCCAAACGCGTGTGTGAGAGTAGGCTCTTTGGTAAAGAGTTTCGGGCTGAAAATTCCCTGGTCAACAGTCTGAATGACCAGCTCCGATGGCAAACTTGCCGTAACCATTGGTTTGACTGTAAGTTTGCTCGAGATCTATCAAGGTGGCAATCAGAGAAGTATGGGGATGCCCTGAAATTGGCAAGACGTTGCTCGAAAGAGCAAGAACCATCTTCAGAGAAATCGAATATGTACACAATGTGTGGCATTTGGGCCAGCTAAGCATGCTTAGCGAGCAGTGGACTGGGCAGTGAATGATGTAGGGCTACCTGCAATATCACATGTCACGGGGCATATCCCGTGACGAGATCCATGTTTTAACGTTGAAGCAAAGGTGATTCGCATGACACTCTACGAGCCTGTTTCAGCAATGGGTGCCTCTCAATACCTTCCTATTCAGTGGAGTCAGACCACAGTCATGCCCATGTGCTTCCCATTCCAACTCGGCTAGACCCTGAAATCGATTGCATTCCGCAGCCAACGCTTAAATTCCATGGTGACTAACATTTTCCAAGGTAAGGTAATATGACAACGAATAATTATAAGATGGAAGGTTCCCTGGCGGCACTATTAAAGGAGAAGTTCCGCATTACGGTTTATCGTATGCCATGATAAAATGCACGAGAAGGAGCAACCGCAATGTCCCGACAGAAAATCTCTAGCATTCCCATGATATATCTTATGCTCTGCACTGGTCCCGGTAGCTTCCGCCCTGCGGATTGTGTATGCGAGTGAAGCTCGGACCAAGAAATGTCAGACTACTTTCGTAACCCCATGCCGCATTTTGCCGGATTATCAGACCACCTTCCGCCAGCGTTTAAGTCGGAAATGGCCTAGATCAGTTATTTCTCGTGACTATCACCTGATACAAACCTCTTGCTTCAATGCAATTACTACCGAATTCGTACCGAACTTCAAATTCCGATATTCTCTATCCAGGACTTCTATTCCTTAAGCCATGGCGAAAAGCATATCTATTTCGAATTGCCCCCAAGATAAAGATATCGCCACATTAGTCTCTAAGACCTCTACTATATCTGAACACAGATCA
>Ga0335072_10016562_pt1 | contig 10448 bp, 9 predicted proteins | sample Lox_Sample_21_FD_206725 | JGI IMG/M metagenome (GOLD analysis project Ga0335072, IMG submission 206725) | Soil microbial communities from Loxahatchee National Wildlife Refuge, Florida, United States - Lox_Sample_2.1 | ecosystem: Environmental > Terrestrial > Soil > Wetlands | place: USA: Florida... | reverse complement strand
CATACATACATACATCATACTTTGCCCAACCCCACCATCACGGCTTAGGCTGTAGAGAAACCCCCCTCCCGCCATCTCGGACGTCATTACCTCTCGCCCCCACACTAGAAGTCATCGAAGGCCGGAACAGCTGTGATTGGTGCGAAAACTCCTCCGGCTTTCCAAGTCCCTTGCCTCGTCTTCCGTTACCTCCTTAGCACCGCACCGCCACTCCCAGATCATTTTTGGCTGCCATAGTCTTACAGTTAGTCAGATGGGTGACTTTCCGTGCCTGGCCCGCCTTCCAACCTCCCCATCTCTTTTTTCCATTGGCTTACCCACCTTTCCTCAGGTCCTAAACGTTCCGAAGAGGTTTGTCAGATCTCTTCCCCAGCTGAGATTCAGTTGATAGAATCGGACGCCTCAGCCAAACATTTAACTCCTCAAACCCTACCTGCTTGACTCCGTGGGGGAGTGGCTCCTGTCTATAGAGCCAACGGGATAACTTATAGCGAAATTGGTGGCCCTCCATCCCCATCCCCATCCCGTGCCTAATTCTCGAGGGGCAACGCATCAGGGACCGGCATTATTTTACACATCGAATCAATCTTTCTTTGAACGTAAACCGAATCAGCGGCTATGCGTCATCCACTATTTATTCAAAGGATCTTCCGCCTTCGGAGCTTTTCTTTATATTGACTTTTCAGCTACACCAGGCGTTTTTAATTCGACCCCTCCTCTCCCTCTTTATTTTTCATTTCTTAACTTCACAATCTCACTACCTTATTCTCACTTCGGAGTTTCTTCAACTACAGCATCTGTTCAGTACAACAGAACGCTTCTAATTCATCATGACTTTATCCAATGGAGTAAATGGGCACACGACAACACGTCGTCCACTCATACCCGGGATTTGGGCTCCAACGATGACCTTCTTCAACCAAGAAACTGAAGAACTTGATATTGTCAGCATCAAAAGACATGCAGTACGACTGGCAAAGGCTGGCCTCGTCGGGCTTGTCACAATGGGCTCCAATGGCGAAGCAGTCCATCTCTCTCGCGAAGAGAAAATCATTGTCACAAAGGCCACACGTGAAGCTCTTGATGAAGCTGGTTTCACCCACGTCCCCGTCATGGTTGGATGCTCAGAAGGTTCTGTTCGAGGTACAGTAGCCCTAATCAAGGAAGCCGCTTCCGCTGGTGGCGATTACACTCTCCTACTTCCCCCAAGCTATTTCCGAAGCCTGATGGATGAGGAATCTATCTATGCCTATTTTACTTCAGTTGCCGACAAGTCACCTCTCCCCATAGTCCTCTATAACTACCCTGGCGCCGTCGCTGGAATTGACATGGACTCCGATCTCCTTATCCGCCTTGCGAAGCACCCAAAGATCGTCGGCACTAAGTTTACCTGTGGCAACACCGGTAAACTGACCCGTGTAGCACTTGCCACCAACGCAACAACCCCATTTTCAAGCGGTAGTGGCTACATGGCTTTTGGTGGGATGTGCGATTTCACCGTGCAAACACTTGTTTCAGGAGGCAGTGGGATTATCGCTGGCGGAGCCAACGTCATGCCGAAGACATGCGTGAAGGTCTGGGATCTCTACACTGAAGGAAAAGTCCAAGAAGCCATTAAGATGCAGAAGACATTGAGTAAGTGTGACTGGGTCCTTACCAAAGCGGCAATTGCGGGGACGAAGAGCGCGATACAAAGCTATTATGGTTATGGCGGGTATCCGAGAAGCCCATTGAAGAGGCTGGACGAGGTTAAGACGAAAGGAATTGCAGATGGTATTGCGGAGGTTATGAAGTTGGAAAAAAGCTTGTAGGGTAGATAAACGATACACATGCCCTAGGTGGCCAAGTCGTTGCTTTTTCCGTTGTATAGGTGGTATTCGTCGTTTATTAATGCTATATAGTAGATTTTATGCAAGAAATGACTCATATAATGTCAGCTTTAAAGCGCAACTGTCGGCTCTTAAATCCGAAAGTGCACGAAACATATCACTTGCAAATGTGCGGCTAATGCAATGTGACACAGCCATCGGCTGACTTTAATTGGCTCGAGCGTTATCTTAGAACGACCACCTGATAAACTTTCCTAGCAAACGTAAGCCCAATAAGCTTGTAAGAGCGGTAGGTTGCTCACCGCCAGCTCGGGTCTATAAAGCACAAGTTAACCCCGCTTCAAACTACATCCTCACTCACCTCCTGACTACCTGAATTCCACTCAGCAATTGCTTCGCAACTAAACATACTAACCTCCATCAAAAAGATACCGGTCTCATTAAAACATATCTCCCCTCACCATTCAGTTGATCTCCGACTACCAAGATGTCCAGCAAACAATCCAGCTCTGGCGGTGGCTCAGGTAGCAGCGGCGGACAATCCTATACTTACAAGAGCTCCGGCACCAACTCCCAGGTAACCCCAAATCAACTCTTCTCATCTTCCGCCACTTCTTCCTTGAACTATCCAAGCCCCCCTCGATCCCAACATCACTGACACTATATGCAGGGAAATCACTACTGTGCCCGCGACTACGGCTCTGGAGCTACGAACAGCAATTCCTACCACTATTCGAACACAGATGGCAGCTACTACTACTCGAACCCTAATGGGAGCACGTACTACAATGATGGGAAGGGAAGTGCGAGCTATAACCCTCCTGGGGCGCAGAAGTGAGAATCGTGAATGACTGAGATTGAGGGCGAGAGATGCTGTAGAGTGGGGTAACGGGGTTGAAGTATAAGAAATGGAGGTATGAATGGCTAGAGATGAGGGTTTTAATGCAAGGGCAGAGGGATGAGGATAGCTGATAACGGAATGTTTCATTGCCATTGCTCATCCATTAAGTCGTCTTTGGTAACCATGTCTTCATTTCGATCTGTAATGCGCTCTTACCGATGCTGGTACATTGTTCAATTTTGAGCATGTGAACTTAATGCTAAAGATGGGACGAATGGATAATTTTATCAGCCACAGTAGTTAACGCATCAATCAGTCTCATGGATTCACATCTTCTAAATCCACCTGATACATAAGTCTACCAACTAAGCTCTTTGTGGCTTGCCTCTACAAGTATCGAACCAATCGGAACTTATTACCGTAGAGGCCTTGACGAAAGAGGGATAACGTGCCCGTTTTGGGAAGCAGATACAACGCTATCGTCGATACCGCGGCATGGGGTCCGTAATCTGATACATACCACAGATGTGCTCCTGACGATCTACCTCTATACGACATGTCTTAACCTTGCTTGATCTGTGTATTTTGTGTTTCACCGTAGTCAGAACTCCAAGTCACTGCACAAGAGATATGACCAGATTCGTATAATATCGAGCCAATCCACTCGTGCAGGGGCAAAACAATTACTTCCCCACTTTCACTGCCCCATGGATCCTAAGCGATGGGTGCGCCCAGCTGGTGGCCATGCGTCTGCTGCAAGATCTCAATCTGGCCCTACGCTTCCATCCAGGAACACATCCTTCATCCTTGCAGCGAATTGCGTCCATACATAGCCTGGATACGAACAGCCGAATCATTAATGTTCCGAGCCGTCCCTCCTAGTTATCTTCTAGCTCGCAGAACACTACTAACGTAGTATTCTGCCGAATGGCAATCTCGAGGAGTTCATGATACGTATGAAGCTATGCCCGTTGCCCATTCAGGTTATGAAGGCTGTTACATGTTCCCACAGCATTTATGCGAAACGTTGCCGTGGTTCATCAGTGGCCACGAATGGAGGCTCGAGCACCATGCTCCATCCACGAGTGGGCAACTGAAAGGCCACGACGGTAACCTTAATCCATGAAGCGATTCTCATCATGTGAACCGAGATATCCATAATCCCATACCATTGGCTCGGCATTCTTTGCTCACCATATCTACCGCCCCAGTTTTGGAATGCTTAGTTTGGTTTCCATTCAGGCCCTCAGACTTCTACCGGGGATACCGCATGAGTGAAAGTAAATATAATACACATTAGGCAATGTAACCTAGAGCAAGTACTGTGGTCAACTATCTCATTAAATCAACCTTATCTTCACACAATTCTTAAGGAGTTATCATTTGTTGTATTCTCAATTATTCAAATCATCTTCGGCCATTGCGCCTTCCTCATTGAAGAGCAAACCCCTCGAAGTTATTCCATCAACCTATCTTTCATTGAACTAGGATTGTCAAATCTCCGTTTACATTACTTCATAGCGAGATTATTTTTTTTTCTTCTTTTGGATATTGATTAGTTGTGAAGTCATATTTCTGTAATAGGATAAATGAGAGTTCAGGAAACCAGGCATTGACAACGAAGATGAGGTTCCCCCCTCCTGATGTAGTGGCCTCATGGCCAGCTCCCAAGTACAACTTTCCAATACTAGATGATCATATAGATCTTGGGCTAACTCCTTTCCAGCTTTCTCAACCCGGAAGTCCGCAAACCTTACCTGATACCCATCAATCTCATTCTTATAAGTGGAGCAACTATTATGGTCCTCATTCGAATATACGCGCGCTTCATTCACACTCGCACCGTTGCCGTCGACGACTGGCTGGTCATCATTGCCTTGTTCCCTGCGATAGGCCTCGCAGTTACCGTTTCGCTTGCGGCAATCAAATATGGATGGTCTATGCACATTTGGGATTTTCAGTATCCAGGCCAAGATCCATCGAAGTTGATCAATGAGCGTGCTATCTCTTGGGCTTCGCAGATGTTGTACCTTTGGAGCAGCAGTCTCACGAAATTGTCGTTGCTCTACTTCTATCGACGAATCTTCACGGCGACGAAACTACGACTGTTTGTTCAAGGGTATATCTACTTTGTATGGGCCTACTTTGTTGCCTGCTTCCTTACCCTCCTTTTCGAATGCCGGCCTTTGACCCTATATTGGCACATTCTAGTCCTTCCAGAGGGCACTGGCGGTGTATGCGCGGACGAAGGTAATATCTTGCTAGCAGCCGGACTGTTGAATGTCTTCATCGACATTGTAATTCTCGTTTTGCCTATACCAACTGTACTTCACCTTCACATTGGCTGGTCCCAAAAACTGCAAGTTCTTGGATTGTTCATGGCTGGTACGTTGGTGTGTGTTTCGTCTATCATCCGTATTATCGCGACTTGGACCACAGTGGAAGAAACCTATGACGTAACATGGGCGGGCTACCTTGTTTGGATGTGGGTAGGCATCGAAGTGGACGTAGGATTGATCTGCGCGAGCGTTCCGGCATGCAGAAGTCTCTTCAAGCTATGGCGCCAGAAATTGGGCACAGGCAGGAATCAGAACGATCGTCAGAATAGCAGGCAGGACAAGAGCATTCAGAAGACCACGGTGACAAGCATTCAAGGAAGTTATGTCAAGATCATCTCGCTGAAGGGAGGTGAAGCGGATACACCTGACAACTGGGTTGGTGGATCCAAGTGCCAAATCCAGTCGATAGCCTGGGCAGGGCGAGATGATGAGATTGACCTGGAGCATCTTGGAGACGGCAATCCTTATCCTCATCCCGCTTCTCCAGAACCAATTCTTCGCTCTGCTTCAAGGAGATTGCGGTAAACTTTGAGGAAACATCCAGTTCTTATGTTTTCTCACGAGAGGTTTCAGGCTATTATGCCCAAGGGAAAGTTGTTTTGTCTCCGAGGCTCCTTGCTATATAAAAATGGCCTTCGTGATGAATTAACTGGCAGGTGATGCTAGCAGGCGATACATCATTGCATCATTATCAACAAAATATTCGGGCAGGAGCGAAACAAACAATTCTCTTCTCCGAGGTTAAAGCAAATATTACGAGCGAGACATTTCTTGTCGCATCCGATATTCAAGGGTTGCGGTCCGGAAGTATCCGTGAAATAAGGCTTGAGAAAGGCGATCTCTCGTTGGTTAAAGCTGCATGTGCAAAAGCAAGAAACTGCATGCAGCTGTGCGCGGGGTCCAACGCTGCCCAATACTTTCGCCAACCTCCTGTTCCTCATCTCCTCAAGCTTCCCGTCGACCTTCTCTGTTCACTTTCATCCATTTGCATCAAGGTAATAGAGAATCAATTCCGTCGCATCATAAACGAGACATCTAGAATCGGAACATAGACAGATTTCCAACATAGAGTAATCATTTCAATCGCTTACCCCGCAACACCGCTCAACATGACGGTAAGCTCCTTGGTCCATTTCAATCGATGTTTTCACCTAACTCCCAGTCGCAGATTACCACCCTTCTTTTCGATTGCGATAACACGCTCGTTCTCTCCGAAGAGCTCGCATTCGAGGCCTGTGCTGAACTTGCAAACGAGATCCTTGCCACACACTCCATCTCCGACAGGTACACCGGGCCGCAGTTGATGTCCGAATTCGTCGGCCAGAATTTTCGCGGCATGATGGTATCGCTGCAGAGGAAGTACGGCATCCAGTTGTCACCCAATGATCTGGAGACATACGTGCTCCGCGAAGAAGACCAGGTCATCGCCAAGCTGAAGGAAAAGCTCCAGCCCTGCACCGGTGTGGACCTCGAGCTCGCCAAGCTCTTCCAGAAAAAGACCTACAAGATGGCCGTCGTATCCAGCAGCGCCCTCCGCCGCGTCAAAGCCAGCGTCGAAAAAGTCGGTCAAGACCAATATTTCCACCCGAACAACATCTTCAGCGCCGCCACCTCGCTCCCAAAACCCACCAGCAAGCCCGACCCAGCGATTTATCTGCACGCCATGGAAGTGCTTGGCGTCCAGCCCTCCGAATGCGTCGCCATCGAGGACAGTCGTAGCGGCACCTTAAGCGCCGTCCGCGCCAAAATCCCTGTCGTTGGCTACGTCGGTAGCTATGAGCCTGAGAAGGTGGAGGAGATGAGTAAGGTACTGACGGACGCGGGCGCCATGGTGCTGATGACAGACTGGAGCCAGTTTGAGAAATGTCTTGAAGAGATTGAGAAGAGTACGTAAGAAAAAATATTTGCTTGCTGGGCCTGTAGGAATGAATGAGGAGATAATTCAAAAGCTTACAGGTAGATTTGGGGGTAGGTGATAAGGGGCCGAAAGCTAGGATATAAAAGTAAGATTTCTTTATCAGGTAGGTTTGAGTGAGGCTTGGGAATGAGAAGGTGGTGGAAATGGACTTTCGTTATCATAGTGGTGAGAACCGAGAGAGTGGTGGGACTCATCACCTATGATGTCACGGTCTTTTTATTTTCCTATTTGCAATCATGGCAAGATTACGTTGCGGTATTGAAAGAACAATAGACTATGTCTAGAGCAGCAAGCATGCTTTTGCAAGATCGTGATAGTGCTGCTTTCTCGACGAACACGCCTTGAACAGACACAACACCTTGGATCAATAGATGCCGTCTTTCGTCAGTTAGGAAGAAAATTGAGTCTCAATCACAACAAGTCTATGAATCACTCCTCGAAGGCTAATATAACAGATCACGCAAATCAGGCCAGGTCAGGCCAGGCCAGGCCAACAAACCCTCTTCCTCGCTATGCAGAAACTTGGGTATGACGTTCTCTCTCTCTCTCTCTCTCTCTCTCTCGTGACCTAGCGCTTAGGCATAAGAAAACTATTCACGCTCTGCAGCGTCGCTCCACTGGGATTCGCATCCGGCATGGCGGTCATGATCCAGCTGAGCCGGCGTTTGATATACGTCTTGTCGATCTTGAGTTCTGCCGAGCCTTGGCTTTCACTGAAATCGTTGCCGGCCTTGAGGGCGCGGAGCTCGCCGTCGCTGGCGTAGAAGAGGCAGAGGAGGGCGAGCGCTACGCCGATGGAGTGGTCCTTGGCTGTTGAGCAGGCTATTGTAATTGATATTTTGGGCTTGGAGTTGTTGTTATTGCTGCTGTTTTCGGGGTCGTTTTGGGAGAGGTGCGTGGTGATAAACGATGTGATTGTTGGTAGTGCGGTGCGCAGGTTTCGACTGCCGAGCTTGTGGGGACCGAGGGCGATGGGGAGGTGGTGGGGATTGGGTTGGATGTCGTTTGGGAGTGTGGTTTCGGGGTGGAGGGAGATTATAAGGCTGTGTTTATCTGCGGGTTGGCCCGCTGTTGTCTTTAGATCCGTGATATGGAGGGAGGAGGTTGGAGGAACGGGCGCGAGTTTGCTGGCTTGATTTATCGACGACGGCGAGGAGCTTGCAGTGAGTTTTGGTATGAGCTCTGGTAGCTCGGCTTCAGGGGTTGAGAGGAGGAGCTGCGTGTTGGCCCAGAAAACGGGAGGCGTTAGGCCAAATGCCCAGTTCTCGGTGTCGTCGCCTGAGCCCTGGATGTAGCCTCCTTCACTGACCTCTCCACCTGGGACTCGTCTTGATGCTGTGCAGCAGATGATAGGATGGTAGTCTTCGAATATGATATCTTCGGGGGAGATATAGGACTCAGGTGTAATCCATATTGGCCGAAGGGGTTTCGTGATCTGGGCTCGTAATGTTACACGGTTTATGCCTAGGGCCAGTAAGGATTGGAGAAACCCTTCGAGGCGGGCGGTTATCTGTGCATGCTCCGAGGAACAGACGACCTGTGGAGGGGTGAAAAGCTCGTGGCATTCGGTAGGGTCGGGGAAGAGAGCACGATTGAGGACGGAGCACCAAATGGGAATGGTCTTACTTAAGGCGTCAGGCATTCCTGTTTATATTAGTAGGAAGCCCGCAAGTTATATATCATCACACGCACTCTTCCCTCTTCGTGTTGAGTCCACAATGATACATCTATATCTTTCAGCATTTATATCATTCTTGAAATACTTCCAACCACACACCCATCATGCCTTCCAATTAGTTCAAGGAGATGTGTATTCAGCCGCCGGGTGCTGAATGACCAAACTCCTGTATGCCCATCTGTGCTTTTGAAGTACGCACTGCCATCCTTATTGTTTGGATCAATGTACCAGCTGCCACATCGTTCGTTCGCTACCAAGGGTCTTCCATACGCGGCAGACACCCGCTGCACAAACGCAGCATCTTCAAGGATGGACTGGAGTCGGTTTTGAATTGATAGAGTATGCCTCTTGATTTCGCCGAGCGTCTTTGCGAAGTTGTGGTTTGCCTGTTCGGAGAAGATCAGATCAGAAGTTGTTGGGGGTGTCATGTCCAAATTTTCACAGTTAACATCTCATGGCGGACTCTTGTGAAGTCACTGTTTGCACTGTTTGTCCGAGTATCTACGAAATCTCACCAACAAAGGCTAAAAGAAAGCAAGCCTGGGTAGCACAAGGTATGCACAGTCATTTCTTCTGGACGATGAATCAGTTGGCCAAATGCACGCCTTATTTCGCAAAAATAGAGGCCCTAAGGAGGCCCTTTACGCATAGTTCAATCACGAGGAGACCGCGTGACTCAGCGGCAGGCACAAGGCTGCGGCTGCCGTTTTTAACTCTTATTATATTGCTTTTCATTGGCTGGTGGCTTTCTCCTTTGGAAACGAGATATGATATTTGCTATGTCGCTCATTGGAACTCTCTTTCTACCAGGTTTACCGTGACTCAAAATTTGAGCCGTCCCGTCAGTCTCGTCTGATGTTTGCTTTCAGTCTCTTAACCAGCAGTCCTCCCTGACTCACGCCGTAAGTTGTCTCAGGCGGCGAGCTGGTTCACCTTAGACTGCCTCTAGCCAAAGGACCTAATATAAAAGGTCCTTCAAATCCTCAATCTCACAGTCACTCACTTCAGATCCTAAGTCTAGCACCTTTCAACTTCACTTCTTCCGCCTCTTCTACTTTCCACGCCTTACATCATACCCTCCATACAACTTCATTCATCCATATTGCACCCCTCCCGGCTTCGCAAGCATGGCTTCATCAGACATCCTGTCCCAGACTTTGCATTCCATCACAGAGACGAAGCTCGACGAAGTATTGAAGAAAAGAACCAATTTTGAGCAAGGGAAGGCTGATCTTCTTCAACGTGCTAATGCCGAGCGAGTTCAGCGTGAAAAGGTTTGCATTCTCCTCGACGGTACTGAGAATCTCCCTTTCATGGCAAGCCTCGATACCCATCCTTTACTTTCGTCATGGAATATGAAGCATTTCCTTGCGCAAGCTCGATCCGATCCTTCGGTGTCTGAAACGCTGCTAAAAGAATGGGAGGCCAAGTTGAAAGACCAGCTGGATGTCCAGTCCCTCAGATTTGAATATGCATCGCTCTACGGCCGCCTAGTGAAAGAGTGGCTATCGAGCCCCAGTGTGGAGAAAAACTTAGAGACCGGCTCGTTTGAGGAGATAGGAAGAAAAGAGATGCATGAGCAGCGGGCAACCTGGGAAGCCTACGTGTTCCAACCACTCGAAACGGACTCTAAAGCGATCAAATCATATCTCGACGGTCTCTTTTATTCCACAAAGCAGCGACGGAAGGCTCTGGACGTGTTGCGATATGAGGTCAAGCAATTCGAGGGACTTTTATCTCGCCCGAACGTGTTCGACGTGCATGCCCTCAAATGGTGCATCAGCGGACTGCTTGCCAGCGACCTCCTAACTGACGCGAAGCGGTCTGTACTCAATGATTTCCA
>Ga0335072_10016561_pt1 | contig 10448 bp, 5 predicted proteins | sample Lox_Sample_21_FD_206725 | JGI IMG/M metagenome (GOLD analysis project Ga0335072, IMG submission 206725) | Soil microbial communities from Loxahatchee National Wildlife Refuge, Florida, United States - Lox_Sample_2.1 | ecosystem: Environmental > Terrestrial > Soil > Wetlands | place: USA: Florida... | reverse complement strand
GAGCCGAGCCGATCCAGAACAGCAAAGCCGGTCTGCAGCGGTTTGCCAAACAGACTTTTTCCCTTCGGATTAAACTAAGATCAATCCCAATCGGGAATCGAGTCTCTTTATGGCGCTGCTGCAACCCAAATTGAGCCTGAAGGTTTCGCAACGCCAGGTCCTGACTCCGGGCCTGATGCAGATGGTGAGCGTGCTGGCGCTCAACAAGCTCGAATTGAAGGAGATGATCGATGCCGAGATGGTCGAGAATCCGGTCCTGGAGGAGATTGACGAGACGGTTCCGATGTTGGATGAGGTTGCGGGCAAGGAGGAGCGGCTGGAACGCCCAGCCGAGGAGCCAGCGGCCCCGGCCAAGGATCCATTCAACGAGGTCGACTTCGGATCGTACTTCCAGGAGTACCTGGATCCGGGCTATCGCACCCAGCCGGAATATGAAGAAAGCGAAAAGCCCTCGTTTGAGAACTTTCTCTCCCAGCCTACTACCCTGTCCGATCACCTGGCGTGGCAGTTGGGAGCGCTGACGCTGGAGCCGGGGCTGCGCGAAGCGGCCGAGTTTGTCATCGGCAATCTGAATGAGGACGGGTACCTGGCCGCCAGCGAGGATGAGCTGCGGACGGCCTTCAATGAGTTTCAAAAGGCTGAGAGCCCGGCAGATAGCGCGAGTCCGGCAGCTCCGGCGCCCGAGACGGCACAGAAGAACGGTGCTGGAATCGAGATCTCACGAACGGATCAGGCTGGAGCCGATCTAAGTGAGGTCAAACTTTCTGGAACGGAGGTTGCGGGACCCGATCTTTTGAGCCGCGCCATCGACCTGGTACAGCATTTCGACCCCTCCGGAGTGGGCGCGCGCGATCTGCGCGATTGCTTGCTGGTCCAGATCAGGGCGCAGCAGGAGGAATTCAACCATCTGTACGCAAATCGGGTGGCTGAGCCTGCCGAGGATCCACACCGCGGATTTCGCTTGGAGGCCGAGACGCACTTGGAAGAGCGCCGGCGCGCGATGGAAGTGGCGTCGCTGATCGTCGATCGGCATCTGCACCTGCTGCTGAAGCGCGATATGAAGGACCTGGCGAGGGCGGCGCAGGTCTCTGTGGCAGAGGCCAATGCGGCGGTGGAGTTCATTCGTACGCTCGACCCACGGCCGGGCCGCATGTACAACCGCGAGCAGACGCGGTTGATCGAGCCCGACGTCGTGTTTGTGAAGCGCGGGGCGGAATGGGTGGTGTCGATGAACGAAGAGGACCTGCCCAGCCTGCGCCTGAGCCAGCGCTATCGCCGCATGCTGGTGGCCGACGGCGTCGACAAGGAAGTGAAGGATTACGTGAAGGAGCGGTTCCGCTCGGCGCTGCAATTGATGCGCAACATCGCGCAGCGCAAGAGCACCATTCTGCGCACCTGCCAGGTGATCGTGCGCAGGCAGCAGGATTTTCTCGAAGAGGGCATCGAGGCGCTGCGGCCCATGATGATCAAGGAAGTGGCCGAGGAGATCGGAGTGCATCCATCGACGGTGAGCCGCGCTGTGTCGAACAAATACGCGCATACGCCCCAGGGCGTCATCGAGCTGCGGTTTTTCTTCTCCGAGGGGTCGAACGGGCCCGAGGGTGCGGACACGCCGCTGCTGGTACTGAAGCGCAAGGTAAGAAAACTGATCGAAGAGGAAGACCCGAAGCGGCCCCTCACCGACGACCAGCTGGCCGCAATGTTGCAGGCGCAGGGGATTCACCTTACGCGGCGGACAGTGGCGAAATATCGCGAGGATATGAATATTCCGTCGACGCATCAAAGGAGACGGCGGGACTAAGGGACTAGGGACTAGGGAATAGGGACTGGTTGCATCAATTGCCTTGTAACGGGGCACGACTTCAGTCGTGCCGCAAAGGTGCATAGAATCTGGGGCTTTAGCCCCTGAGAGCGTTCGGCTGGCCGCCCCCGGGTTTTTGCAACCAGTCCTAGGGACTGAGGGACTGATGCGAAGGGAAGAGAGATCAGGGATTGGAGATCCAGTAGAGCGAATCGAAGATTGTGGCTCGGAGCCAACCGCTAATAGCTAATGGCTAATAGCTAAGAGCTGATAGCTGAGAGCTGATGGCTGAAAGCTGAAAGCAGTGAACCCTCAACTGGCCGCCGGGAGCGGCCTTGTTCTACAATCCGAAGTTCTCCCCCGGTGAATCCACAACGGGGAAGCAGAAGCGGAGGCTAACCATGGAAGTGGAGTTTACCGCCCGACAAGGAAAGGTTCCCAAGGCCCTGCGCGAGCAGGCCGAGGAAGGAATGAACCGCATCGCCCGGATTTTGGGCAAGACAGCGCGCGCCAGCATCATTTTCGGCGCGCAGCGGCACCTGCAGATTGTGGAGCTGACCCTGCAGGCCCGGTTGCAGACGATTGTGGCCACTGGCAAGGCTACCAGCGTGGAGTCGGCCCTGCGGCAGGCCGTGGCTCACGCCGAGCACCAGGCGCTACGCTACCGCGATCGTCACCTGGTGCGGAAACGGCTGCCCAAGGAAGAGAAAGTGATGACGGCGCCGCCGGTGGCACGGCCCAAGGCGCGTGCAGCAGAGCCGGGCGACATGCCGGAAAACGGCCGTGCGAGCAGAAATGGCGCCAATTCCGCGCGCACATCGATTCCTGTGCACTCGTTTCCTCCCAAGGCCGCAGTGGTCGAGCCGCACATCGTCAAGTCCGGCGAAGCGATCGCTCTCAAACCCATGACCATTGAGGAAGCGGTCAAGGAGACGGAGTTCCGCGACCGCGACCTGCTCATCTTCCGTAGCCTTGCAGGAGAGCTGTTCGTCCTCCATCGGCGCCGGGACGGACAGATGGAACTGGTGGAGATACCGTAGAGCGTATTGAATGCGTCCGGAAGAGCTGCCTGTGGAGCGCCCGGCATGAGGGAGCGGTGCGCCGTGAGGCGTTCCTCAGCCTCCGACGGAAATCCACTTCGCCCTGGAGCAATCGGCTCTTGCCAACAAGCTGATTCTCATTGCCCCAAATGACCTTTTCGGGGGATGCATGGCCGCCCGTACTCGGGGTACGATCTGCCAGGGGCCTGTGTCGCGCCTGGAGAGCGAAGGCGCGAGTTGCCTCAAACGCCGCCTCCAGCGGCATCGCAGATCGAACGCGCAGAGTGTAAAGCCCGATCTTATGAAAGAATGAGCCGGCGGGTCGCGAGAAGCGGCGAGCAAATTGAGGCTTCGCGCCTCCTCGCTTGGCCTCATTCCAGCCCCGGCTTTGCCTCGTTGTAAAGGCATCCAGGGGGCATCGCCACTGGACGGAGATTGCACGCTTGCGGTTGCCGAGGACGGATGAACGATGGGAACGCCTGTGATGTCCCGGAGCGCCCTGACCTTGAATCTTCCCCAAAATGCGGAGTCCGCGCAGCAGCGTCAGATTCTCGACTCGCTGCCGGTTCTGGTGTTTCTGGAGCGCGCCGGCAAGATCGTTTTTGCCAACGCCGAGGCGCGGCTGGCGCTGGGCCTTGCGCACGAAGAGGAGATTCATCGGCCCGTGGAAGACGTCTTCTGGGGACTCCTTCCAGCCGCCGACGCGCAGGCGCCCGCTGAAGCGGGCAGAATCGGCGCGCAGTTCCACGCCACGCTGCTTGCGCGCAATGGCCGCATGCAGCCTGTCGAGGGCACCTACAGTACGGTGAATGCCGAACAGCGCGAGGCGGTCATCGTGGCCCATCTCGGAAATCGCGATCTTGCGCCTCGGTCGCGCCTGATGGACGAAGTTCTGGCCAGCATCCCCGATGCGGTGCTGATTGTGCACGAGGATCACGTGCTCTACACCAGCCCCGCGTTTACGCAGATGTTCGGGTTCACCGCCGAGGAGATGGCCGGAGCGCATCCGCGCAGGTTCATCGTGCCGGAGACGCGCCAGCACGAGGTGGCAATGGTGAGCCAGGCGGTGAACCAGCATGGCCGGCTGGCTATGGAGACGGTGCGCCAGACCAAGTCCGGCGAGTTGATCGACGTGGCGCTTTTGGCCGGGCCGCTGGTGGTGAACGGAACCAACATTGGCTACGCAGTGAGCTTTCGCGACATTGGCGAGCGAAAGCAGGTTGAGGTCAGGCTGCAGCACGACGCCATGCACGATGTGCTCACGGGACTGCCGAATCGCGCGCTGTTTCTCGACCGGCTGACGCTGGCGCTCTCGCGCCGCGAGCGGCGCAAGGACCATAACTGCGGGGTTTTGTCTTTGGATCTGGACCGGTTCAGAGTGGTCAACGATTCGCTGGGGCCCGCCGCCGGCGACACGCTGCTGGTAATGCTGGCGGAGCGGCTGCGCGCGGTGCTTCGTCCGCAGGATACGGCGGCACGGCTGGGCGGCGACGAGTTCGCCATTCTGGTGGACGGGGTGGTCAGTGTTCCGGATCTGGAAGCGGTGGCTAAGAGAGTGAGCTGGGAGCTCGAAAAGTTCTATACCATCTACGGACACTCGATTCAGTTGGGGGCGAGCATCGGCGTGGCCATTGCCGACCCGGATAACCAGGATCCCGAGGGGCTCATCCAGGACGCGAATTATGCAATGTACCGTGCCAAGCAGGAGGGCGGCGGGCGATTCGAGGTCTTCGACCGACACCTCAAGGTGCACCTCACCGTGCAGCAGGAGCGCGAACGCGAGTTGCGTCACATGCTGGACGAACGGAGGTTCGAGGTATGTTACCAGCCGGTATACGTGCTCGGCGACGGCCGGCTGGTGGGATTCGAGTCTATTTTGCGCAGCGCGCGCGCCGGCACAGTGGAAGACAGCTTCGCCGACATGTTTGCGCTGGCCGAGGAGGCTGGGGTTTCGATTGGCATCGGCCGGGAGGTGACGGAGAGCGTCTGCCGGCAGGTCCGCGCGTGGAGCGACGCACATCATGAACTTACGGTGAGCATCAATCTCTCGCTCCGGCAGTTTTATCACGCCGATCTGCTGCCACAGACGATCAAGATCCTGGAGGCCACGGGCGCCGATCCGTCGCGGCTGATGTTCGAGGTGTCGGAGTCGACGCTGAACGAGAACCCAGATGCGGCGGTGCGAATTTTGCAGCGGATGGTAGACCTGAACCTGCGCGTGGCGGTGGATGATTTTGGCTCTGCCCTGGCGCCGATCAATCACCTGGTGCAGCTGCCGATCGATGTCGTCAAGTTGGATGCCAGGCTGACCGCCGCGGCGGCCGGCGGAGGAAAACAGGCGGCGATGATTGAGTCGCTGATCCATCTCGGCGGATTGTTGGGGGTGCAGGTTGTAGCGCAGGGAGTCGAGACCGCCAAGGAGCTCGAGGCGCTCCGCAAGCTGGGCTGCGAACTGGGGCAGGGAAGCCTGATGTCGCCCGCCGTGGATGCGGCTCGGGCGCAAGAGCTCGCGGGGCAGGCCGACGGGAAGATGGGGCCCGATCCGTCCGGCGCCCGTCCCGTGCCGGGTGCGCCGTTATAGGATGACCGCATGACGCCATCGAGACCGGCACGAGCGAAACCTGCCCAGGAGGGGCGCAGGAGACTCAAGGGGGCGAAAGAGCCGCCGCGCAAGGAGCTGGTCATCGTCACGGGAATCTCCGGATCGGGCAAAGCGTCTGCTCTGAGGGCATTCGAGGACCTGGGATTCCACTGCGTCGACAATCTGCCATTGGAGCTCTTACCCGATTTTGCGGAGATTGTGCGCAAATCGAGCGAGATTGAAAGTGCGGCAATCGTTGTCGATATTCGCGAGGGGCAAACGCTCGACCGCTTCCCCGACATTCTCAAGCAGGTGAAGAAGCTGCTGCCCACGCGCGTGGTATTTCTCGATGCGCAGGATGCGGTGCTGGTGCGGCGCTTTTCCGAGACGCGGCGGCCCCATCCGCTGCGGCGGTCGCAGACGGTTTCGCGATCGATCGTGGAAGAGCGGCAACTGCTTGACCCGGTGCGCAACGTTGCCGATACGCTGATCGATACCTCGATCTTCAACGTGCATGAGCTCCGGGCGCACATCCAGGCCCGCTACGGCGATGGAGAACAATCGAACCGCCTGCTGGTGACCTGCCTGAGCTTCGGCTTCAAGAACGGCGTTCCCCTGGATGCGGACATGGTGTTCGACGTGCGCTTTCTGCCCAATCCGCACTTCGTGCCCCGGTTCCGCAAGCTGACCGGCCTCGATCCCAAGGTGGCCAGATATGTGCGCGGCTTTGCGCAGACCGAGGAGTTTCTCGGTCGAGTTACCGAACTTATGCTCTACTTACTTCCTCATTACGTGCAGGAAGGGAAGAGTTACGTGACGGTGGCTTTCGGATGCACCGGCGGCCAGCACCGAAGCGTGATGATGGCCGAAGAGATGGGCAAACGGCTCAAGAGGGCGGGATACCTGGTGAAATCGGTTCATCGAGATATACCTCGATAGCGGAGTTGGCGTAGTTTGCGGAGTTAGCGCAGACGGCGAAGTTAGAACATCGGCGGGTCCGTGACCGCCAATCTCCAGGCTCTGCCTACCGCAGACTCTTGAGCGCCGGATACAGCTTGCGCCACCGCGCGTAGCCATCCTTATATGTGGCCAGATCCCCCGCCTCGGGCTCAACGGTCTGCGCCACCTCGATTGCCTGGCCGCAGGCTTCGTCGAGATTGGCCCAGTGTCCCGCGCCCACGCCTGCTAGCAGCGCGGCTCCAAATGCGCCGCCTTCTTCGGCGGTGAGAATCTCGACGGGGTGTCCGTAGACGCCGGCCTGAATCTGGCGCCACAGCGCACCGCGCGCTCCGCCGCCGCCCAGGCGAATGCCGCTTACGGGAATGCCCAGCTCGGCGAAGAGAGAGAACGTGTCCTCGAGCGAATACGCCACGCCTTCGAGCACGGCGCGTACGAAATGGGCCGCTGTGTGCATAGAGCCGATGCCGGCAAACGCTGCGCGGACCTCGGGATCGAGGTGCGGCGTGCGCTCCCCCAGCAGATACGGCGCCCATTCCAGGCCGTCGCTGCCGGCTGGAATCCGGCTCGCTCCGTAAGTGAGCGCGTCATAGTCCATGCCGGAGAAAAACGTTTCGCGGAGCCAGCGAAGGCTCAATCCCGCCGACTGTGTTACGCCCATCACGTGCCACACGCCGGGAACCGCGTGGCAAAAAGTGTGCAAACGGCCCTTGGGATCTTTGGTGGGCGCTGCGGTCGCGGCAAACACCACTCCCGAGGTGCCGATGGTTGCGGAAACCGAGCCCGGCTGCAAAATGCCCATGCCCACCGCGCCCGCGCCCTGGTCTCCCGCGCCAGCCACCGCCGGCGTTCCGGCAGCCAGGCCCGTCAGCGCCGCGGCGGCTTCGCTGATCCGCGCGCACACCTCCGGCGATTCGAAGACTGTGGGCAGCCAGCTCTCGGGAATGCCCGCGGCCTCTGCCACTTCGTGCGACCATCGCCGGTGCGTCACGTCGAGCAGCAGCGTGCCTGAGGCCTCCTGCACATCGATGGCGAACTCGCCGGTGAGCCTGTAGCGCACGTAATCCTTGGGGCACATCACGTGGCGCGTCTTCGCGAAAATCTCCGGCTCGTGTTCTTTCACCCACAGCAGTTTGGTCAGCGTAAAGTTGGGCAGCGCGGGGTTGCAGGTGAGCTCGATCAGCCGTTCGTATCCAATCTTCTCGTGCAGCCAGTCGCACTGCGGCTGCGTTCGCGTGTCGCACCAGATGAGCGAAGGCCTCAGCACATTGCCGTTTTCGTCGAGCATCACCGCGCCGTGCATCTGGCCGGTGAGACCAATCGCTGCAATCGGCTCCTGGGGCTCGGGCGCGGCAGCGAGCACCAGGCGAATCGCTTCCTGCGCGGCGCGCCACCAGTCCTCGGGATCCTGCTCGGCCCAGCCCGGATGCGGCGTGCGAAAGGGCGCGTGCTCGCTGGATGCCCCGGCGATGAGTTGCCCTTCCGCGTCCACTACCACTGCGCGCGTACCGCCCGTGCCCACATCCATTCCCAGGAACCACATGCGTGCTCTCCTGATCTAAATCGATTTTGCCGGCGGAGAGAGGATAGCATTTCGTGCGGCCTCGGGGACACAGCGGTTCCCACCCTTTCGTTCGCCTACGGCGCACGAAAGGATGGGGCACCCTCGAAGAATTGGAGGCCGAAATCTTTTCTCTATTCGCAGCGCAATGCGATGGCGGGGTCCACGCGCGAGGCGCGGCGTGCGGGCAGGTAGCCGGCAAGCAGAGTCACGGCCATCAGCAGGCCGGTGGCCGCGGCCAGCGAGAGCGGGTCAGTCGACTTCAGATCGTAGAGCATGCTGGCCACGAGCTTTCCGCCTTCGAGGGTGACCGGGATGCCGATGGCGACGCCGATCGCAGCGAGCACGAGGATTTCGCGCATCACAAGTCTGCGCACGTGGGCGGGGCCGGCGCCCAGCGCCATGCGCACGCCGATTTCGCCGGTGCGGCGCGAGACCAGATACGACATCAGACCGTAGATGCCGATGCTCGAAAGAAACACCGCAAGCAGGCCGAAGAACGAGCAAAGCTGCGCCATGACGCGCTGATTGGAGACGGACTTCGCCAGCCGGTCATCGAGCGTGTCGATGCTGGTGATGGGAATGTTGGGATCGATGCTGTGGAGGGTCTTCCGTACCTCGGACGAGATGGTGTTCTGGTCGCCGGCGAAGCGGACCTGGAAGTCGCCCATGTAGCCGGCTCCCGCATCGGCCGGATAGTAATCGAGTGTGTGGTCCTGGGCCGGCTCATTCGGTGAATCGAACTTCACATCGGCTGCCACGCCGATGACCTCGATATCACCGGCGTGCGCCTGGTTCTGGTGACCGTAGTGGCGTCCGATCGGCGATCCGGGCGGGAACAGGGTTTTGGCCATCTGCTGGCTGATGATGGCGACCCGCTGCGACTTGGCCGTATCCTGCGGGCCGAAGCCGCGGCCGGCAAGGATGGGAATACCCATGGTGGCGAAGTAGCCTTTGCCTACGATGTCGTGCTTCACGTTGATGCTCTTGTCATTGTCGAATCCCTGCACGAAGACCATGCCATTCCAGCTGCCTTCGCCAAACGTGTAGGTGGAATAGCTGTCGGCAACGATGCCGGGAAGCGCGGCGACGCGCTGCTCCACTTCGCGATGAAGCTGCGGCAGGCGCGGATCGTCGCCTTTGTAGCCCGCGGAACTCTCATCCATCTTGAAGAGCAATACGTGTTTGGGATCGCCGAAGCCGCTGTCGACGCGGTAAAGATTGACCAGGGTGCGCAGAAAGAGCGTGGCGCCGACCAGCAGAACCAGCGAAAAGGCAAGCTGGGTGATGACGAGCGCCTTGGCGAGCGGCGATTTCGCTGCGCCGGTTGACGCGCCGCGGCCGTCCTTCAGGGACGCGGTGAGTTGAAGCCTGGTGGCGCGGATGGCGGGAATTGTGCCGAAGAGGATGGCCGTGAGCACGGTGACGCCGAGAGCGAAGACGAGCAGCGTGGTATTGAGAGAAACATCGATGGGCATTGTCTCCGGGCCGTCGGACACCATGCGCAGCAGAAGCCGCGCGCCGAACGATGCGAAGGCAATGCCCAGCGCTCCACCGGCGAGCGCCAGCACCAGGCTCTCGGTGAGGAGCTGGCGCACGATGCGGCCGCGGCCGGCGCCGAGCGCCTGGCGCACGGCCAGCTCGCGGGCGCGCGCCGTGGAGCGGGCCAGGAGCAGGTTGGCGATGTTGGCGCAGGCGATGAGCAGGACCAGCGCCACCACGGCCATCAGAATCTGCAGAGGCTCGGCGCCTTCGCGAAGTTGCGAGAACCCTTTGGCCATGGGCGTGAGTTCGACGTGAGTCTTTCTCAGGGCCGCGGCGTTGTCTCCCACATGCGGGCCCTCGTGGAATGAGCCGAGCAGATCGTGAAAGATCTGCTGGAAGACCACATTGATGTTGCCGGTGGCCTGCTCGATGGTGACTCCCGGTTTGAGGCGGCCGATGAGGTAAAGCGACTCATTGTAGCTGTCGTTGTAGCCGCCCCAGTGCGGGGGCACAGCCTGGCTCATTGAGAAAGGAATCCACAGATCGGGCGCCCGGCCGACCTGGGTTCCGAAGAACTCGGGCGGAGCGACGCCGATGATGGAGTAGACGGTGGTGTCGATGCGGATGGTCTGGTCGAGCACGCGGGGATCGCGGCCGAGGGCGCGAGTCCACCACTTGTAGCTGACGACGGCGACGGGGTGGTCCTGGTCGGTGAGGGTGCGGCCAAGCATGGCCTGGACGCCGAGCGTTTGGAAATATGTGCCGGAGACGAGCTGAATCTGAATCGGCTCCTGCTCCGAGCGGCCGGCAACGTAGCCGTGGACATCGTTGGTCATGCTCATGACGGCCGCGATGTCAGAGAAGACGCGATTCTCTTTCTGGAAGCGGCGATAGACGGGGTAGGCGTAGAGGTCGGTGCGGGCGAAGTCGTCGGAGATGCCGCTGTCGTTCGGGTCGCCAAGCGCAACGAGCCGGGCCGGATCTTTGACGGGCAGAGAGCGCAGCATGATGGCGTCAATGAGC
>Ga0335072_10016559_pt1 | contig 10448 bp, 9 predicted proteins | sample Lox_Sample_21_FD_206725 | JGI IMG/M metagenome (GOLD analysis project Ga0335072, IMG submission 206725) | Soil microbial communities from Loxahatchee National Wildlife Refuge, Florida, United States - Lox_Sample_2.1 | ecosystem: Environmental > Terrestrial > Soil > Wetlands | place: USA: Florida... | reverse complement strand
AGTCCCGGCCCGCCGACGCGGTGCTGTCCGAGGAAGGTGCCGACAACCCGGTGCGATTGCGCTCCGAGCGGGTGTGGATCGTCGACCCGCTGGACGGCACCCGTGAATTCTCCGAGCTCGGCCGCCCGGATTGGGCCGTACATGTGGCGCTGTGGCAATCCGGTGAACTCGTCGCCGGCGCGGTAGCCCTTCCGGCACAGGGCATTACGCTGGCGACGCCCGACGTCGCCGAACCGCCTGCCGATCCGGGCTCGCCCCGCATCGTGGTGTCCCGCACCCGCCCGCCGGCGATCGCGCTGCAGGTATGCGAGCGTCTTGGCGGCACCCTGGTCGAGATGGGGTCGGCAGGGGCCAAGGTCGCCGCGGTCATCCAGGGGCTGGCCGACGTATATGTGCACGCCGGCGGTCAGTACGAATGGGATTCCGCGGCGCCGGTCGCGGTCGCGCGCGCCGCCGGCCTGCACACGTCGCGCCTGGACGGCTCGGCGTTGCGGTACAACCGGCCCGACCCGCTGCTGCCCGACCTGGTGGTGTGCCGGCCGGAGTACGCCGACGCGGTGCTGAGTGTGAGCGCCTGACTGGCAGAATCCACAGCATGCGGATGTCGGCCAAGGCGGAATACGCGGTGCGGGCGATGGTCCAGCTGGCCGCGGGCCCCAGCGGCACACTGGTCAAGACCGAGGACTTGGCTCAGGCGCAGGGCATACCGCCGCAGTTTCTCGTCGACATCCTCACCAACCTGCGCACCGACCGCTTGGTGCGAAGCCATCGCGGTCGTGAGGGCGGTTACGAACTGGCGCGTCCGGGAAACGAGATCAGCATCGCCGACGTGCTGCGGTGCATCGATGGACCGCTGGCCAGCGTCCGCGACATCGGACTCGGCGACCTGCCCTACTCCGGCCCGACCACCGCGCTGACCGACGTGTGGCGGGCCCTGCGCGCCAGCATGAGGTCGGTGCTGGAAGAGACGACGTTGGCCGACGTCGCCGCCGGCGCCCTGCCTGAGCACGTCGCCCGGCTCGCCGACGACTACCGCGGTCAGGAGAGTGTGCGGCACGGGTCACCGCGCGACGGCGACTGAAGCGCCAGTCAGCCGCCTGAGCCGTAGGGCCGGGTGAGGATCTCCATCGAATGCCCGGACGGATCCGGGAAGTACACGCCGCGACCGTTGTCCCGATGGTTGATCTCGCCGGGCCGTTGGGCGCCCGGGTCCGCCCAGTGCTGCAGGCCGCGCGACTGGATCTTGCCGTAGATGGCGTCGAAGTCTTCGTCGGAAACGAGAAACGCGTAGTGCTGACGGGGGATCTCTTCGCCTTCGGGAACATCCGCGTAATCGAGACTCGCGCCGTGTTCGAGGGCGACAACCAAAAACGGGCCGAACGGCGTCGGGCGGGGCAGGCCGAACAGCTCGGCGAGAAACCCCGCGGCCTCACGCTTGTCGTGTGACCGGACGATGGTGTGGTTGAAACTGATGGGCATGGCTCCCCTTCCTCTCACCCGCGAGCGTGCGCAGATGTACAGCGACACGCCGCGCGGGCCGTCATTTTGCGCACGCTCGCGCGGCGCTACTTCGGCGCGGTCAGCTCCAAAGCGATGTTGTCGGGATCGCGGAACTCCAGGATGAATGACGGGCCGATGTCTTTGACCGGCTCGTGCCCAATCCCGAGCTCGTCGAGATGCGCAGCCGCGGAATCCAATTCGGCCCTGCTGACCACCCGGAACGCGATGTGGTCCAGGCCGGTGCGATCCTCGTCGAAGCGGTCCTCGGCGACCGGCCGCAGCCCGAGCAGGGTGCCACCGAGGTCGTAGACGACGCCGCCGTACAGGAAGTCCAACTGGCGCCGCATCGCCTCGTTGGCGTTCTCGGGAACCTCGATCAACACCGGCCAGCCGAACACGCTCTCGTAGAACTGCCGGGACCGCTCGATGTCGGTGACCGTGAGGCGAACGTGTGCGATGGAAGTGCTGGAAAAGCCCATCAATCCATGCTGCCAGAATCACACTGTGCGGATAGCAATGACCATGCCGGTGATGGAGCCGGACCTCGATGCGGCGCTGCTGGAGAACTGGGCGCGGGTGATCGACGAGGGCCCGTTCTCGTCGCTGTGCTGGGGCGAGCGCATCGCATTCGACAACCCCGACAACCTGACGCTGCTCGGCGCGTTGGCCGCCTGGACCGATCGGGTCCGGCTGATGACGACGGTGATCGTGCCGCAGTTGCACGACCCGGTGCTGCTGGCAAAAGGGCTGGCGACGGGCGACATGCTGTGTGGCGGCCGACTGGCCGTGGGCCTCGGGGTGGGCGGCCGACACGAGGACTACCACGCCGTGGGTGCCGATCCCGCGACGCAGACGATACGCGGCATGGCCGAACGGGTGGCGGTGATGAAGCGCGTGTGGGCCGGCGAGAAGATCACCGACTCGGTGGTGCCGGTCGGGCCGCCGCCGGTTCAGCCGGGTGGCCCGCCGCTGTTCGTCGGCGCTATCGGCCCCAAGACCGTCCGCAGCGCCGCGGCGTGGGCCGACGGCCTGGCCGGCACCACCCTGGACCTCGACGTCGCCAAGCAGAACGAGCTGTTCGACGTGGCGCGGGCGGCGTGGGCGCAGGCCGGCAAGCCCAAGCCTCACCTGGCCACGTCGTTCTGGTTCGCATTCGGCTCGCCCGAGCAGGCTCGCGCCCAGGTGCATCGTCATCTGCGGCGCTACATGAACTGGATACCGGCCGAGTACGTCGACGCGATGGCGCCGATGACCGGTTGGGCCGGCAGCGAAGAGGAACTGGTCGCGGTGCTGCGCAAATTCGAGGCGATCGGCACCGACGAGGTTCAGCTCATCCCGACCAGCAGCGACATTGAGCAATTGCGCCGCGCCGCCGAGGTGGCCGCCGAGTTCTAAGCCGAAACCTCGACGCCGGTCGCGGACTGCTCGGGAGGCTGCCCCTTGAGCAGCGTCGCCAACAGCTCGCGGTACGGGCCCACCAGGTAGACGGTGTCGTCGGCTCGGAGCCGGGCGTCGCGACGTGGGCGTAGCCGGACCGGCTCGTCGGGCCGGGTGATCGCGATGACGCGCGTCTGGGTGGACAGTTCGATCATCGTCAGCCCGTCGAGTTCACTGCCGGCGGCGACATGCATTCCGCCGACCATGAAGGAGCGCTGTCCAACCGAGAACGTGCCCAGCACCTGCAGGCCCATGGCGGCGCCGATGTACCACGGCGCGGCAAGTTCGATCGTCGAACGGACGTTTTCGAAGCCGAACCGCTGCGCGACCGCCGCGCCCAGCCTGCGGTCGTAAACGCGCAGCACAAGCGGGACGTCGGGCCTTATGACCTTGGGCAGTACGCGGGGCCCCAGCATTTCGCGCAGCACGATTCCGGTCTCGATGTTGACGATGTCGTCCTGGGTCAGCACCGCCACCGCGCGCGCGTGGTCGATGCGGGCCGATTCCAGCGTCTGGCGCATCGTCGCATCCCCGAAGATCACCGGCACTTCGAGTTCGGCCGCCAACGACAGGTAGCGGTTGTTCTCGTCTTGCTCGATCACCGCCACGTCGTATCCGGCGGCGGTCAGGTCGCTGACGACGCGGATGCCGAACGAGCCCAACCCGACGACGATGATGTGGTTGCGCAGATGGCGCGCCCGCCGGCGCCCGGCCGAGTGCGCGAAGCGGCGCGACAGCAGCAGGTCGGCGACGAACGCGACCAGGACCGCGGTGGTGGTCACCCCGGCGAACATCAGCATGACGCTGAACAGCCGCAGCCAGGTCGGCTGGTGCATGAAGCTGAAGTCGCCGTAGCCCACCGTGGCGATCGTCTCGGTGCTGAAGTACAGCGCGTCGATCCACCCCATCCCCGGCATCCGGTAGGTGAAGCGCAGCAGCATCGTCGAGCCGAGCAGCAGCAGAAGTGCGGCTGAGAGCGCACGCACAAACATCGGGTTGACGTCGTTGCGCACGGCTCGGATGGAGTCGAGTGCTCGCCGCAGCCGAGGTCGGCGGGTGCGTGTCGCGGTTCGACGGGGGAGCCTGAAGCCGCGGGCGGCCAACTCGTCGGCAGTGCCGATCATCGCGGTCCAGTCACCGGCAGTGACCTGCAGATCTCGTCCCGGGCAGGTCACGATCCCGCCTGGGGTCGAGGAGTTCTTGCCCTGGATCACCGCCACCGGTGCCAGGTCACCGTAGATCTCGCGCAGCGTCGCATCCCGCGGTGCCTCGGACCACGCCACGACGAAGTGGATGCCGGCGGCCTCGAACGGGTGGATGTTGTGCGCCAGGCATGCCTCGACCACTGATGGCGCCGTCAGGTCGGCGACGTCCAGGATCGCGCCGTGGCCGTTGTCGGCGGCCACCGCCTCGCGCAGCACGTCGTTGGCCAGCCGAGCCACCACACGCACCGTTGGGTTGATTTCTCTTGCCAATAACCCGATTTCGAGATTCAGCGCGTCGTTTGGCCCGGCGCAGACGACGGCCAGCGCGTGGTCGACGCCGACGCGACCAAGCTCGGCGGCGGTGGCGATCTTGACAATCTGTGCACCGGCGCTGCTCAGCTCTTCGACGATCGTTGTCGTCAGCTTGTCGTCGCCGCTGACGATGATGTGACCGTGCATGCTCATGCCCTTCAGGCTAGGGCGAGCAGACGCAAAAGCCCCTTAAGGGCCGCACCGAAACGGGTGCTTTTGTGTCTGCTCGGCCATGCCGTCCCCGCTGTTCAGCTGACGCTGGCGGAGAATGAACCGATCCCCAGGCCCACGCCGCCATTCCACGGCTCGAAGCCCGCTTGAATGCTGGTGAGGTACCACGAGTCGGTAATCGCACCACGGGATTTCACGTCGTTGACGAAGTCCAGCACGCTGAAACTCCACGAGTTGATCGGCGACGGCGCGACGTAGGAGATCACGTCGTTCTGCCCATTGCTGCCCTTCCAAACCTGCCAGGGCTTCCCGCCGATCGTGGTGTTGCCAACGATGGAGCCGACGGGCTGGATGGAGCCCTGGCGGTTGAACCAGATCATGATTTCCTGCTGGTTGACGCCGTTCTTCTTGGCCGTGGGGTCCAGCCAGATGTCGTAGGCGGCGTCGAAGGTACCGCCGCCGTAGGTGAAATCGATGGCGCTGTTTGCGCTGTGAATCTGGCTGACTTGCAACGGCAGATTGGTGCCCGGTGAACAGTTGTTGTAGTGGCAGCCCAGGTAGACCGAGGGGTAGGACAGTGGGGCACCGCCGGTGGGCGCGGAACCGTTCTCGGCGGCGATGGCGAACCCCGTCGCGGTGACGTTGAGGCACTGCCCGCCGCCGTTGTTGTAGGCGTTGTTCTGAACTACGTAAGCGCTTCCGATCGTGGTGGTTCCGAACTGATCGCAGATCTGATTACCGGCCGGTGTCCCGCCGCAGGGTTGTCCGTTGAGGAGGCAATTCGCCGGCGGCGCATAGCCACCGGTTTGCAGGGCCTGGAACCCAACCGTGGTCGAACCGCCGGGCTCAATCGTGCTGTTGCGATCCTGCGGGGTCAGGACGTAGTGGCCGCCCGACCCGGTAAACGTGCTGCTGAACGCGTCCGTGACGGATTCGCCTGCAGGCAAGTCGAATTCGAGCTTCCACCCACTCAGCGGCGTGGCTCCCGGATTCGCGACGTTGTAGTTGGCGGCGAATCCGTTGTGCCACTGCGATGTCACCGCCAACGTCGCCGAGGCCGGACGGGCCGGGGGAGTCGGTGGGGTGGTCGTCGCGGCTGCCGGTGCTGTCGTGGTGGTCGTGGTTGTAGTGGTGGTGGTCGTCGGGGGCGGGGCACTCGCGCAGGATTGCCCGTTGATAAGACAATTCGCCGGCGGTGAGTACGCGCCGTTCTGCTCGGCTTGGAAGCCGACCGTGACCGAATTGCCGGGTGCAATCGTGTTGTTGTAGTCCTGCGGGGTAAGGACGTAATGCCGACCGGACCGGTCAAGTTTGCCGTTCCACGCATTTGTGACGGATTCGCCTGCAGGCAAGTCGAATTCGAGTTTCCATCCGGTTAAAGGCGCGGCGCCGGCATTGGTGACATTGTAGTTGGCGACGAAGCCGTTATTCCATTGCGACGTCACGGTCAGAGTCGCCGTCACCGTGGCCGCGTGGGCCACCGGGGTGATAACGATGACGTAAATGGCCATGGCGACGGCGGACAAGGTGACATGCAGCGCTGGGCGCCGGAGTCCCGCTAACCGGTTCAGTCGCCACATCCGGCAAAAGCTATAGTGCGAAAGTTGTTGTGGGCGTTATTGGGTTTTACTTCTGCCGTATCTTTGTCGAACCGTGACCGTTGCGTTAAACGCGCCCGCGCATTGTTTGGCTCAAATCCGCGTCCGGAAAGTTTCCAGATAGCGCAATGCCACTTCGATGTCGGCCCGGCGCGCGTTAATGCGTTCGCCCAGAAGTTCTTCGGCCTTGCGCAGGCGATAGCGTACGGTGTTCTTGTGCACCACTAACTTTCGCGCTGCGTCTTCGACGCTGCCGTCGGCGGAGAAGACGGCCATGACTGTTTCCCTGATCCGGTCGAGGCCATCGTCTGAGCGTCCCAGCGGGCCGAGAACGCGCCGCACATAAGTTTCGGCCGCCGCTCGATCGCTCGCCATGATGCAGGGCAGTTCGATCTCGGCGTAATCGGTCAATCGGGCCTGCGAGTCCAGTGCGACGCGCTGGGCGCCCAATGCCTCGCGATGGCTGACCCGAAACCCGTCAACGCCCGGGCCGGATGTCCCGAAGGCCGCCCGTGCCTTTCCGGCGGCAAGAACATCGACGGCGTCGTCGCGGGCTGACAGTTGAATCGGCGCACGGGTGGCGAACCAACCCCACAACTCTCTGCTGCCGTGCATCACGCTCAGCGGCTGACCGACGCCCAGCGCGTGCGCGAGGCCGATGGCCGTGCGCTCCAGCGAGCCGACATCATCGCTGTTGTCCACCCACAGCACGAACGCGGTTTGCCATTGGCTGACAGCATGTTTCAGCTCTGCGGTAATCGCTCGCTCGTCGACGGGCCGGTCCAGGACCCGTTTGACGATCTCGGATCGTCGGGCGATGTCGCCTTGCGCAATGTCGTCGTGCTCTTCCTGGTAAACGACGATCAGACGCTCAACGGATTGATCCAGCCAGCTGCCGGCTCGGCTCCACAGGTACGTCAGAACGTCAATTTGCTCAGGCCCGCCGTCCGGGACGCCGGCCGCCACTTCGGTGATGTGGTCCCACAGGGCGCGGTGGCCCACCCGGTAAATCCTCAGCAGCACACCCAGATCCAAGCCGTGGCGAGCGATTGCCCTGGCCAGGCCCTCCGCCGGTGCGGTTAACACCAACTGGCTCAGCGGTATCGGCACCAGGTCGAGGAACGCCAGCCAGTGGGTGCGGGTGCTGGCATGGAGGTCTTGAACCAGCAGCGCAGCGCGGGCCACCTCTGGGACCTCGTTCAAGATGACGCCGTTGATGCGGCTGACCATCCGATCCACCGCGTCCGGTGATCTCGCCTGCGCGGTGAAGGTCGTGAGCCAGTCCCGAAGGCCCGGATTGATGGCGGTGTCCACCGGGGCAGCCCCTTGTTCTTTTGAACAACTTTAAGCCTGGATTCGCGGTCACAGCTTCGACTACCGCGAGTGTGAGCGTACGCGATCGCGGCGTTCGGGCCGGGCGGATTTGTACTTTTGGACAAATCGAGCGCAATAGTTCGTACTCGCGTTCCTATCGCCCACGGATGCCCTCTTGACACGCTGAACACGTCGTTGATCCTGGTCAAAGGTGAGAAAGGAAGTGCCATGAACGCGTCGGCTGGAACCGTCACCGATAATCCCGCTTGGTTGACTCAGGAACGTCAGGAGGTGCTGAAGGCGCTCGCCGAGACCGTCGTGCCCTCGATTGATCGCGCCGACGATCCGTGTGGCTTCTGGGCCCGGTCGGGCAGCGACCTGGGCGCGGATCTCGGGACGATCCACGCCCTCGGAACACTGCCCGACGAGCAGCGCGACGGTCTGCTCGGTCTGGTCGATGCGCTTGGCGCGCAAGGCATCGTGGGCGCATCCCAGCAGTCGCGCGAGGAGTTGTTAGCCGCAACCGCGTCGCTTGGGCCGATGGTCAGTGCGGGCGTAGAGATCCTGATCAAGCTCATCCTCATGCACAGCTACGGCCTGGCCAACCCGGCGACCGGACAAAACCCGATGTGGAAGAAGTTCGGCTACCCCGGGTCAACGGTGGCCACGCCCAAGGGAACCAAGACGATCGTGCCCTTCGTGCCCGACGGCGACATCGAGCTGGTCGCCGACGCGGTGGTGATCGGCTCCGGCGCGGGAGGCGGTGTGATCGCGGGGCGGCTCGCGCAAGCCGGCCAGCGCGTGGTGGTTCTCGAGGCCGGCGGTTACTACGACGAGGAGGACTTCGACCAGGTCGAGCTGCATGCTTACCGGAACACGTTCTGGCGGGGTGGTCCGTCGCCAACCGCGGACATGAACCTGACGCTGCAGGCCGGCGCCACGCTGGGCGGCGGCACGACGATCAACTGGACCAACTGCCTGCGCACCCGGTCGTGGGTCCGGGAGGAATGGGCCAACGAGCACGGTCTGAAGGGGGTCGACGGCCCCGAGTTCGACCGCCACCTCGACGCGGTCTCCAAGCGGATATCGGTCAACGGCAAGTGTTCGGACTTCAACGGCCCCAACAAGCGGCTGCAGGAAGCGGCCGCCAAGCTCGGTTGGGCCTTCAGCCGCCTCGAGCGCAACACCGACGAAGCGACCTACTCGCCGGACACGGCCGGTTTCCTGGGTTTCGGCGACCCCACCGGTTCCAAGCAGGGCACGATGAAGACTTACCTGCAGGACGCGTTCGACGTGGGCGGCAAGATCCTGGTCCGCACCACGGCCGAGCGGATCTTGCGGGACGAGAACGGTCGCGCGGCCGGCGTCACCGCGCGGTACGCCGATCCGGCGACCGGGGCGACCGCCGCCGTCACCGTCCGGGCGCCGCGCGTCGTGGTGGCGTGCGGTGCGCTCGAGACGCCGGCGCTGCTGCTCCGCTCCGGCATCGGCGGCCCGGCCGTGGGCAAGAACCTGCGGCTGCACCCCGTCGTCGCCTGTATCAGCAGCTTCCCGGAGGACCAAAGGGCTTGGTGGGGAGCGTGCATGACGGGAAACATCGAGGAGTTCGAACACCCCGAACACGGTTACGGCTTTCTGATCCAGGCACCCCAATTCACGACGGCCTCGGCGGCGGGCTTCATCCCTTTCACCGGCGCAGTCGAACACAAGACGGTGATGAGTGGTCTGTCGAAGATCGCGTGGGCGATCGGAATCGTGCGCGACCACGGGTCGGGCGAAGTCACCATCGACGACGACGGCCGCGCGGTCGTGACGTACTCGGTGACCGACCCGATCGACCTGGCTAATCTGCGCACCGCCGTGGACGCGGTGGTGCGTACCCATCAAGCGGCCGGCGCGGAGCGGATCCACGTCCTGGCCGACGGTCTGCCCACCTGGCATGACGGTGAGGACCTCGACGGGTTCATTGCGAAGGCGCAGTCGATTCCGTTCGGCGCGGGCGGATACCGGATGTTCTCTGCGCACCAGACCGGCAGCTGCCGGATGGGCGTCGACCCGGAGACCAGCGTCGCCGGACCCTACGGCGAACTTCACGACACCCCCGGGGTGTGGATCGGCGACGGCAGCGCGTTCCCCACGCCGTCGGGCACCAACCCGATGCTGTCCATCATGGCGCTCGCCGACCGGACTGCTGACGCGATCATCGCCGCCGACGGCTGATCGTCGATACTGGCGAGGTGCCTTTCATCGAACGTGTGGCGTCCCGCGAGATCTATCGCAACCCGTGGATGGTGTTCCGCGAAGACGACATCCGCCGGCCGGACGGCAGCGCCGGCATCTACGCGGTGGTGGACAGGCCGACGTACGCGCTCGTAATCCCCTACGACGAACACCGTTTCCAGTTGGTCGAGCAGTTCCGGTATCCGCTCGGTGCGCGACGTTGGGAGTTTCCGCAGGGCACCGCTCCCGGGCTGGCGGACCTCGAACCTGCTGCGCTGGCCGAGCGTGAGCTGCGCGAGGAGACCGGGTTGCGCGCGACCTCGTTCGAGGCCCTGGGGCAGCTCGACGTCGCACCGGGGATGAGCAGTCAGCGGGGATGGGTGTTCCTGGCCACCGGAATCTCTGAGGGACAAGCCGATCGCGAGCACGAGGAGCAGGACATGCGCAGCGCCTGGTTCTCGCGGGATGACGTCGAGCAGATGATCCGCACCGGAGTGATCGCCGACGCGCAGTCGATCGCCGCGTACGGCCTGTTTTTATTACGCCGAGCAGACGCAAAAGCACCCTAATACGCCCAGCAAAATAGGTGCTTTTGCGTCTGCTCGGCGATGAATTCCGGCGCTGGCATCGGTCAATACGAATATGACGATCACACAGCGCAACCTCGATGGGTACGGAGCGCCCCCGATTG
>Ga0335072_10016557_pt1 | contig 10449 bp, 12 predicted proteins | sample Lox_Sample_21_FD_206725 | JGI IMG/M metagenome (GOLD analysis project Ga0335072, IMG submission 206725) | Soil microbial communities from Loxahatchee National Wildlife Refuge, Florida, United States - Lox_Sample_2.1 | ecosystem: Environmental > Terrestrial > Soil > Wetlands | place: USA... | reverse complement strand
CCCCAATCGGCAGGGCTAATGGCAAGAATGACCGTGAGAACGCGTCCAGAAATGCGCCCAGCTTAGCAGTGGCTTTGAACTGGGGGTCGGTACGAGCGCCTTGAATGCCGAGGTGAAAAACATTCGAGAGACTCCAGATCGATCGTGGCTGGAAATTCCGACAGGCCTACTCTCCAGCGCACTGTTCCGCAGGTGCGACGACCTTCAGACGCGGCAAGGCGTCTGTCAGGATTTTGCCCACATCGTGATCGCACTGGTCAGAAACGCCAGAATTCCCTGCCGCTACGTGAGTGGATACCTTTACCACAGCCGCGAAAGTGATTCGGTGGCCGACGGGGCGACTCATGCCTGGGTCGAATGCTTACTCCCCAGGTTGGGATGGGTCGGCTTCGATCCGACTATGAATACCATCGCAAGCGAGAAACACATTCGCACCGCGATCGGCCGTGATTATGCCGATGTCCCGCCCACCATGGGAATGATGAAGGGGAAAGCGGACACACAGCTTCAGGTTCGAGTCCGGGTAACTCCGTCGCAAGCGGTTCTACCTCTCGATGAGGAATTCGCTGCCGACGAAGAATGGTCTCAATTTCTCGATGAAACCCAGTCGGACCCATCAGAAACCCAGCAGCAGCAACAATAGCTTCTCGTCTTCATGGCTCATTTCTCCACGACGAGGGCCAAGAAGTCGGTTTCTAGGAAGTTTCACCACATACGTAGCGATAAACGCGCTCTGGTTCATCAACCCCTTACGGCGTCCGGTTCTTGAAAGCTGGCGCGCAACCGACTTTTGGCTACCTCTAGGATCTCGGTGAGTGCCTTGGCGTCATGCACTCACCAAGATCCGCCGATTCAGATTGCCGACATTGCTGTGCAGAATCGAGGATTAACGAGAGAAATGAACGGAAACAATTACTTTCAATCTCATCTTTCCAGAAGAGAATCGACCACTTCCCGCGCCAGGATCACAAATTGAGAAAACCGACCTAAGCTGGCCTTCACGCGGCCATTTCGGAGGCCCACGCCAGAGCTTGCGTGTCGATATACTCCCGGATGTTTGTCAATTTGCCATTTCGAACGGTAATGGCGAAGACCCAATGGTCCTCGAACGTCCTATTCGTGGCTTTGATCCTCCCCGTAGCGAAGCCGATGACCAGAACCCGGTCTCCCTGCGCTATGAACTCGGGGGGCTTTGGGTACGAAGTTTCCACCGTTTCGTTAGCCTTCCGAAGTAAATTCTCCAATCCCGCGTGCCCGCGGTGCGTGCCGGCCAGCGGCCAGTCCTCGCCCGGAATAGTCCACTCAATATCTTCGGCAGACAACGCCAGCAAACCCTGCTTATCGCGGCGGCCAAGTGCCGCAAGAAAATTCTTCACAATCTGGATATTCTCTTGTGTGCTCATCGAAATCTCTCCTCTTCTCTTATAGCGGTGGGTGTCCGATCTAATCGGACGTTTTGGAATCGTAGTTCTCGGGCGACCGTCACGTTGATGTTTTTACGGGCGAGGGCTTGGCCTATCTTGCCGAATCCTACAATCGCGTAACTCATGCTACTTCTCCAATCCGTGTTGACGTTGATTCGCTGGCCTTCAGCCGCGGATTATGCAATCCGATGTGTGGCGACCTTCGCGTAGACGTTCCGCCGTGAACGACTTCGCGCTACCGGAAGGTCAGCCACTCACCGAGATCCGCCGATTTCAGATGGCCGACATGCCGCCGTCGACGTTCAACTCCACCCCATTCACGAAGCTCGAATCGTCTGAAGCAAGAAACAGCGCGGCCGTCGCGATTTCCTCAGGTTGACCCATCTTTCCCCGGGGGATTAAGGATTCAAACATCTCCTTCGCCTCCTTGGTGAGAACTTGGTCCTGCATCGGCGTGGCGATCGGCCCCGGGCCCAGCACGTTCACCCGGATATTCCTGCCCTTCAGTTCGTTTAGCCACGTGCGTGCGAAGGAGCGCAATGCTGCCTTGCTCGCCGCATACACGCCGAAACCAGGAAAACCCATCACCGAAGCGACTGATCCGGTCATGATGATCGATCCACCATCGTTGAACAGGGGCAACGCCTTCTGAACCGTAAACAGCGTGCCACGCGTATTCAGGCCAAAAGTCGCATCGAAGTGCTGCTCGGTAACCTCTCCCAGTGGTACGGCCTCGCCCCTGCCAGCGCTCGCGAACAGGACGTCGATCTTGCCCTTTTCCCGCTTGACTGTGTCGAACAGACGGTCGAGGTCGTCGAGATTTGCCGCGTCACCGCGCACGCCGGTCACGTTCCGGCCAATCAAGTTGACGGCCTCATCGAGCTGCTCCTGCCTCCTGCCCGTGATGAAAACGTAGGCACCCTCTTCAACGAAGCGCTTGGCGCTCGCCAGCGCCATGCCGCTTGATCCTCCCGTGATAACTGCAACCTTACCCTCAAGCTTTTTCATAACTGCTCCTTTCTGTAGATGCCAAACATCGATACAGTCGAGTAGATTTCTTTGGCGGTGGATGAGAACTGCCCGGCAGTCCTAATCTTTTGTCTATTCGTCCAAAAGAGGGAGGCTACGTTGGACCCGATCACTGACATCTTCAGAACGATGCACGTAACCGCTTTCGGTCAGCACAGGCTCGAAGCTACAGCCCCGTGGGGCCTGGTACAGGAGAAACAGACCGAAGAAAAAGTCACGCCTTCCGGCAAAAAGATCACACCACCAGATTTGGCGCACTTTGCGATGCTTTCTCGCGGCAACTGCTGGCTGAGTGTGGAAGGGATTCCGGAGCCGATTCCCCTCACCGGGGGTGATTGCTTTTTGCTGGCCCGGGGGACTTCGATTGTTTTGCGAGACAGCCCACGAACACGTCCGAGGTGGAGTTTCCGCGAGATCGGGGCCAAGGCCAACAGCAATGTCGCTCATTATGGAGGTGGTGGAGCACCGACGACAATCGTCTGTGGGTCCTTCAGTTTCGATCGCGCCAGCCTGAAGCCGATCACTCAGTTATTGCCGAGCTTCATTCTGATTAAGGCCGATCAGGCACGCACGCTTGCTCTTCACAGCACCATGCAAGCGCTGGCGTCAGAAATGGCAGAACAAGAGCCGGGATCTGAAGTAGTCGCGAATCGGCTAGCCGAGGTTCTGTTTATCCAGGCACTCCGGGCGCATATCGCGTCGGAACCGGAACGTAACAGAGGATGGCTTCGTGCGATTTTCGATCCTCAAATGGGCACTGCCCTGAGCGCCATTCACGACAGAGTGAATACACCCTGGACGGTCGAATCCCTGGCCGAAGCGGCGGGTATGTCTCGCTCCGCATTCGCCGCACGTTTTAAAGAGCTACTCGGACAAACACCACTGGAATACGTAACCGAGTGGCGGATGCAGAAGGCGATGCAGTTACTACAACAGCGTGACAAAAAGCTCATAGACGTCGCTCGGTCGGTCGGTTACGAGTCCGACGCTGCGTTCAGTAAGGCGTTCAAGCGAGTTGTCGGGGCCAACCCTCGTGAATACCTCAAACGTGGTTTTGAAGACCAGGGTAATGTCGGGATGGCGGAAGCTTTGTGAAGCGGAGGATCCATAGGTCCCCTGAAACGCGCTTGCGTCAGTTGTGCGATTGATGACGAAAAGCCGACTTATCGATACAAATCCGGCCAACTTCCTCGAAGCCCGTTCTTGGACCGCAGTCCGAATGCCCATCATCAGACAAAAATCACAATAGTTTGTGAGCGAAGAAACCGGGTGTTGGCCATCTCGACGGAAAGCTTCACTGAAATCCGGTGCAGCGGTGCAGGGCTGTGTGACGCTCCTCACAGACATGACGGGGCTCTTGTGATACTTGGAGGTGATTGCCTCTCCGGAGAGCAGTTTTCGTCACAAGTGCCCGGCGCACCCCCTGAGGTCGTTCTTTGACAAGGGCGAACGTTTCAATCGGAGGATTGCCCTATGACGCTTCCCTTTACTTCGATCATCTGCTTTATCCGCGTGCGTCCAATGGGCAGAGGAGAATACCAATTCATTCCGAGAGGGAGGTTGGGGCAACAAGTTGAGCAGACGCGATCTGTTAAGTATCATTCCCGCCGGTGCGGCGACCTGCATGGGCTGTGCAAGTCTAGCCCTATGCGCACAGAAGTCCACGGATCAAAGCGCCTCACCGGCCACTTCGACGGGCCCGAGCGCGAGCGCGGATATGACCTGGGAACAGGCCTTCAGGTTCCGCTACAAGGGATACATCCACCTGATGAAGAGACTTTCGTCGCTAATTGGCAACGATAAGTTCCCAGCGCTGTTGAGCGAATCGTCATCGGAGGCAGCCTCGGAAGCACCGATGAAGGTAAAGCCGGAACCCGGCCGGGATAGGGAGAACTTTGTCCGCTACTTTCTAAACGAGCTGATGCCTGCTCCGATTTACCGTTCCGCTCTCAAATGGGATATCGTCGAAAAGAGCTCGACGGCCCTCGAATTCCGCTTTTCGCAATGCCTCTGGGCCAGTACGTTTCGCGCCGAGGACGCTGGCGAGATCGGGTACGCGACTGTGTGCTATGCGGAACTACGCGTACACTAAGGCGATCAGCCCCACACGCCGGATTACTCGGCAACGCGCGACTGAAGTCTGTAATCTGATTGCTCCATTCCGGACTTCGTCACAAGACCTCGTCACGGCCGCAGAATTATGCGGGGCGCATTCCCGGCCATCAAAGCTGCCCGTTTCGATCCAACACGCTTCCGTACGAATAATCCGCGGCTTCGGCGCTTTCCCGCTTGTTTTCGGGTTGGAGTTTCACTAACCTTTGGGCCCGAGGCAAGAACATGAAAACGAACCCGTCGCTCCTTCGTTTTGCTGTGGTTACACTTATCGTAGCTTTGCCTGCGATTGCCGTCGCGCAAGAAGCCGCCAAAGCCACACAGCAGAGCCAAGCGGCGCCTCCATCAGGATTGGACGATCGTTTCCTGGATCGTTCTGCCGATCCCTGCGTCAGCTTCTTTCAGTATGCATGCGGGAATTTTGGCAAATTCTATCCGATTCCTTCCGACCATTCGAGTTTTGGCTTATTTGCTTTGGTTTTCGAGCGAAATGAAGCTATTCTCCACGATCTGCTCGAAAAGGCGGCCGCAGGCGGGTCGCAGCGCACGTCTAACCAGCAAAAAATTGGGGATTATTACGCAGCGTGCATGGACACAAGCGCGATTGAGCAGAAGGGATTGCGTCCGCTGCAACCGGAGCTCGACCGGATTGCTGCTCTTAAAGACAAGCGCGATTTAACACCACTGCTGGCTCATTTTCAATTGCTCAACATAAATGCACTTCTGGCTATGGGCGAGCAGCAAGATTTCACGGACGCCAGCAAACAGATTGCCTCAGTCGATCAGGGAGGCTTGGGACTTCCGGAACGAGATTATTATTTTCGCGAGGGCGCAAAGGACGAGGAAATCAGGAAGGAATACGTGCAGCATATTGCGAATATGCTGAAGCTGATTGGTGAATCCGAAAGCCAGGCGCAAAGTGACTCTCAGAAGATATTGCAGTTCGAGACGGCCCTGGCCAATGTTTCCATGGATGTTACTTCGCGCCGCGATCCGAAAAATATTTACCACCTGATGCCGGTTTCAGAACTGCAAAAACTCGCGCCCGGGATCGATTGGCCGAAAATGCTTTCCGAAGCGAAATTTCCCTCAATTTCCGAAATCAACGTTGCCAATCCGAATTTCTTTAAGGGGTTGAATGGGTTGCTGGACTCGACCGATCTGACCACCTTGAAAGCCTATTTGCGCTGGCAGTTGGTGGCATCGACTGACCCGCTCGTTCTCCCCAAGGCTCTCGATGATGAAGTTTTCGACTTTACCAGACGGAAGCTGAGCGGGCAGCCAGAACAGCAGGTCCGATGGAAGCGCTGTGCACAAGCCACCGACGCTGCACTGGGCGAGGCGTTGGGAGAAGTCTACGTTGGGGAGGAGTTTCCTCCCTCCAGCAAAGCAGACACCCTACAAATGGTGCACGACATTGAGAACGCCATGAACCAGGACCTCGAAAGCCTCGACTGGATGAGCCCGGAAACGAAGTCTCGCGCGAAAGCGAAGCTCCAGGCAGTTGCCGACAAGATCGGATATCCGGATCACTGGCGCGATTACTCCACGCTGGTTGTGCAGCGCGGGGATGCATACGGCAATGCACAGCGTGGAGTTGTCTTTGAGAACCTGCGCGAGATCGCAAAGATTGGCAAACCGGTGGATCGGGGCGAATGGGGCATGTCTCCGCCGACGGTGAATGCTTACTACAACCCAAGCATGAACGACATCAACTTTCCCGCCGGCATTCTGCAACCGCCTTTTTACATTCCGACATCGACCGACGCGGAAAACTACGGGCACATCGGTGCGATTGTGGGCCACGAGTTGACACATGGCTTTGATGATCAAGGCCGTCAATTTGACGGCAAAGGCAATCTTTCTGATTGGTGGACGCCAGAGGATGCCAAGAAGTTCGGGGCGAGAGCCGAATGCACTGTGAAGGAGTACGACAAGTTTGTGCCGGTCGACGACGTGCATATCAACGGGAAGCTGACGCTGGGCGAAAACACTGCCGATAACGGCGGCTTGCGGCTGGCGTTCATTGCCTTTCTCGCCGATGCCAAGAGAAAAGGAATCGATCTCACCAGCAAGCAGGACGGCTTCACGCCCGTTCAGCAGTTCTTTCTGGGTTTTGCCCAGAATTGGTGTGGAGAATCGCGGCCGGAGCAACTGCGCCGGCAGGCACAAACCGATGAACACTCCGCCCGTGAGTTTCGCGTCAACGGGGTTGTGCAAAACATGCCGGAGATGGGGCAGGCCTTCGGATGCAAGAAAGGCCAGCCCATGATGCCCCAACAAACCTGCCGAGTCTGGTAATGGCGGCGCTTCGACTCGGCAAATCCTGATAGCGATTACCGATTGGAGCCATGCCGGCGGCCCCATGTTCTACAATCCTCGGGTGCAGGATTCCGGCAATCCACGCCTCGACCGCGTTCTCACTCAGCTCCATCTCTACGAGCACCCGCTGTTGAATTTCTCAGCCCGCGCCAAAGGGGAAGGCGTCGAAGTTATTATTCAATTCAAGGATCCCAAAGTTCCCGTTCACACCTACTATTTCGATCTGCATCCCCGCGATCTCGACGATCCGCAATTTGAGTGGAGCTTCCAGCGCCAGCTCTATGACGCGCTGCACGACTATTTCGTCGAGATGTTCATCCGCACGCCGCAGGACCGCCTGGATCGTCAAAGAAAAGATCGCCAGCGGAACGACTTGTGACCCCCCTCCGGGAAAAGATTGCGCAGGGAATCCGTGACCGCGGCCCAATTTCTTTTTCGCGCTACATGGAATTGTGTCTCTACGATCCCGAATTCGGCTATTACTCGCGAAATGCCGAACAGTTCGGGAAAGCTGGAGACTTCTACACCTCCAGCGATGTGCACGCCGTGTTTGGACGGCTTATGGCGCGCCAGTTTGAAGAAATGTGGCGCGTTCTGGGCTCGTCCGACCAAATCACGATCAAAGAACTGGGGCCCGGCCGCGGACTTTTTGCCCAAGACGTCCTCGACTGGTCGGAAAAGAAATTCCCGGATTTTTTTCAGGCGCTGCACTACGTACTGGTCGAGCAATCACCGGCGCTGCGCGAACGGATCGAATCGACGCTGAAATCTCACTTGGAATCTGGCAAAGCGGAGTTCGCCCTCGACTCTTCCCCCTCAAGAACCAAAGGCCAAGCGGGTTCGGTTGAAGGAGGGCAAGCTTTTGACTCAGGAGAATCTGGGAAGGGCACGAGTTCCACTCGTGCCGAACCGAGGCTCAACACGGATCGTGCTTCAGCGCCTGAGGTCGGCTCTTCTCTTAATAATGAATGTGTTCCCAAAATCGTCTTCGCGAATGAGTTCTTTGACGCACTTCCGGTTGAGATCGTTAGTTCGAAGGGCTCGCTTCGGATAGACGTGCAGGGCCAACGTTTTGTTGAAGCTTGGGTCCCAGCTTCAGACGAGGAGCTCGAATTTCTCGATCGCTATTCCGTCCGTCCAGAAGAAGGCGAACGAATCGAGGTTCCGCTGCAATCTCTTGCGGCAATGCGTGCGGCCTGCGACATCGACCGCGGATTCCTGATCGTCATCGATTATGGCTATACCCGCGCCGAGCAAGTTGCCGGACGCCATCGCGGTACCCTGAAAGCAATTCGGCAACACGCCATCAGCGCAAACCCCTACGAAGCGCCGGGAGAGCAGGACATCACCGCCGACGCAAACTTCACGGCATTGGCTGGCGCCGCAGAAGACAATGGGCTACGCGCAGAAAAACTCGTCACCCAATCCCAATTCCTGATGGGAATCGGCGAAGCGAATCAATTCGCCGATGCCTTCGAAGATTGCCGTCTCCCGCAGGAGCGCGCCAAAGTCGCCCTACAACTCAAGCATTTAGTCACGCCAGCAGGCATGGGAGAGAGCTTTCACGTGCTGATCGCAAGCAGGGGAGTTGAAACACAGAAGGCGTCCAAACTGGCGGGCCTCAGTTTCGGGAAGAAATAGGTGTTATCAAGAAGTCTTTACTTCCGGATACTCATATACTCCCCGTCCCGATTTCCGTCCCAGCCGTCCGGCCTTCACATACTGCGCTAGCAGCGGCGCGGGACGATACTTCTCTCCCAGCGTCCGGTGCAGATATTCGAGAATGCTCAACCGCGTATCCAGCCCAACCAGATCGACCAGTTCGAACGGCCCCATAGGATGATTCAGTCCCAACTTGAGCGCCTTATCGATATCGGCCGCCGAAGCAATCCCCTCCTGCAGCATATAAAACGCCTCGTTCCCGATCATCGCGTTAATGCGGCTGGTAATGAACCCCGGCGACTCTTTAATCACGACCACTTCTTTGCCCATGCGCCTGCCAACCTCTACCGCGGTCGCGAGCGTGTCGTCGTCTGTTTCCAGCGCACGCACGATTTCAAGCAGCTTCATTTTGTGCACGGGATTGAAGAAGTGCATGCCAACGCACTTTTTCGCCCGATAGGTCACGCTTGCGATCTCCGTCACGCTGAGCGAAGAAGTATTCGATGCCAGAATAGTGGTCGGCCGGCAAATCTTGTCGAGGAGAGTAAAGATCTCGATTTTCGACTCCATCTCCTCCGGCACGGCTTCAATGACGAGATCGGCTTCGCGCGCGGCTTCCTCGACCGATCCGGCGAATTCAATGCGCTGAAAAGCGGCATTCGCCTCCGGCGCGCTTACTTTTCCAAGCTCGACCGCTCTGTCCAGATTGACACGAATTTCACTCTCAGCTCCGCGCAGAGCCGCGGGCAAAAGATCTTCGAGGATGGTGCGGTAGCCGCCCAGAGCCGCGGCGTGGGCGATGCCGCGTCCCATCACCCCGGCGCCAATGACGGCCACCGTCTGGACGGGAGCCACCTATTTCCCCACCTTTTCGAGATCAGAGAGCGCCGCAGAAATTGCGTTTTGCGCGACGCGCAAATGCTCCGCCAGCCGTGCTCGCTCCTCCAGCGTCATGCTGGGAATCGCGATGCAAATCCGGCGCAGCGTCGCCGTTATGTCGTCCACATAATTCATCGATCGAATCAGTTCACCAGTCGCTACCATGAAGGCTCCTCTTAGATATTTGTGGCAGATGATCAGGATCTTGAGTGGCCCAAGTGAGGCGTGAGCAGGCCGAAGTTCTATTTTGGACGCCGAAGGGCAATTTAGTAAAGCTGCTCGCGCGCACTGGCGTTTGCTTGGATTGGATTTCGCAACGTCACCGGAAGAGACGCGCTTCAACAGGCCCATGGACCTTGCGAGTAGTAAACAGAATTACGGTTCTACGCAAGAGTCCGTCCTCGCTGGATAGCTAAACTCTCGCGTGCTGCCCGTTTTGGGTGCGCGGTCTGCTTCGCGCACAAACTCGAATGACCCCATTGCCCCGAGCGCCGCTAAGGCAACCAGCAAGCTAAACGCAAGGGGTAGGCGCGCCGCGGCGCAACAGAGTAATGAGCGCGAGGCCTAGCGTAACCGTGAGGAGAATGGTGGCGAGAAACGCGAAGTGGGTCCCGCCTGGCATGGGGCCGCAGGCGCTCGCCCAGACCTCGGCGGGGACTTTTCGGATATACCATCGGCCCAAAGGAATAAGAAGCGCCAGCGAGGGCACAATCCACAGTGCACTCCACTTCACAGGAGAAGGGACTCCAGATTACGGCTCCGACCGCGAATGGTGAAATACCAGTTTGAATCGTTAGGCGTAGTGGGTTTTATTGCGAGGAAACGATGGCCAACGGACGCAATGTCTAGATTGGTCTCAAGCCGCGGGCACGAGAGCGCAAGCTGATCGTAGTCATCGCAAAAGAGGACCTCATTAAGAATGTCGCTGCGATTGCTCGACCGGAACTTCGGGAGAACTAGACGTGACCTTGCCTCGTTCGAGCTGCGCGAGGATCGCTTCAACATCATAGACGCACCCTCC
>Ga0335072_10016556_pt1 | contig 10449 bp, 8 predicted proteins | sample Lox_Sample_21_FD_206725 | JGI IMG/M metagenome (GOLD analysis project Ga0335072, IMG submission 206725) | Soil microbial communities from Loxahatchee National Wildlife Refuge, Florida, United States - Lox_Sample_2.1 | ecosystem: Environmental > Terrestrial > Soil > Wetlands | place: USA: Florida... | reverse complement strand
GCATGACTTCGAGGACGTTGCGCGGAAATTCCGGTAATTCGTCGAGAAAAAGAAGGCCATTGTGAGCTAGAGAGACTTCGCCGGGGCGAGGGATAATGCCGCCGCCAATCAGTCCCGCGTCAGAGATCGTATGGTGCGGTGAACGGAAGGGCCGTTGCGTGACCAGACCCGCACCGGAATCAAGCACCCCGGCAACCGAGTGAATTTTGGTGGTCTCAAGCGCCTCGTTAAACGTGAGCGGCGCAAGAATGGAGGGTAATCGCTTGGCCAGCATCGTCTTGCCCGAGCCGGGCGGCCCGATCATCAGAATGTTGTGACTGCCCGCCGCGGCCACTTCAAGTGCGCGCTTGGCGGTCTGCTGGCCACGCACATCGCAAAAATCAAGGGTGAAATGTTGCAGCTCGCCGAGCAATGCCTCGGTAGCCACCCGATAGGGCTCACGCTGGATAACGCCAACCACTGAGGTGTTGAGCAACTCAAGCACATCGAGCAGGGAAGAAACGGGATAGACATTGACGCCCTCCACAACGGCGGCTTCGGCCGCATTTGCAGCAGGCAGAATCAGGTTTGGGATGCCCTTTTCACGGGCTAGTATGGCGATGGGCAACATACCCGGGATGGGGCGGACACCACCATCAAGGCCGAGTTCGCCCACCATGAGATAGCGGCTCAGGTCGTTGGAGCGTAAAGCACCGTAGGCGCCAAGGATGCCGACGGCAATAGGCAAATCGAATCCCGAACCCTCTTTCTTCAGATCGGCGGGAGCAAGGTTAATGGTGATGAATGTGGGCGGAATCGTGTATCCGGAGTTCTTGATCGCTGCACGAACCCGGTCGCGGCTTTCGCGCACAGCGGCATCGGGTAGACCCACCGTATGAAAGTGATCTTCGTTTGAGACCGTGCCGCTATAGTCCACCTCGACATCAATGAGATTGGCGTCGATTCCGTAGACAGCAGCGCTGAGGGCCTTAAAAAGCATGGTGGAGGGCTGTGCAGGGAGTGTATCAGACGCCAGGAATCGGTGATCTGTGCGCGCAGATACAGATGTCAGGCGCGATCTTCCGGGAAGCTGCCTACAGATCCGCCGGGCGGGATGTTTTGGCCCGCAAGCACGATGGCGTGGCTGGCGACATGCGCGCCTACGCCTATGACCGTAGGTTGAAGGCGCACTTTGTCGTAGTCCCCGGCGTCGTGGGAGTGGGAGAAGATACGAGAAAACGAGCCAATAACAGCGTGATCACCAACTGTGATACCGCCGCGGTCGTTTAGCAAAGCTCGCTGGCGAATGGTAACTCCATCGCCGATGGATAGGTTGTAACCGTAAGTGAGATCGACGCCGTTGTAGATCTTGACCCCGTTACCGAGGTGCTCAAAGATATGGCGCCCCAGCATACAGCGAAAGCGTAAACCAAGCCAATTATTCAGCCCCAAAGGCGACCGGTCAAACATCTGCCAGAACCAGAGCAGCGGTTTACGGCGTGCGAAGCGCTCCCGGTCGACCTCAGGAAAGTGTTCTGCCTCTAAGGTTACATTTTGAGGGTCTAGCGAGAGGCCCACCACGTTACCGGGCAGCTCAGAGGTCAGCGTGAGGTTGAGCTTTCCACCATGGGGACGGCCAAGATAGAGCTGATAGAGCTGGTCGCGCACGATCTCTGCGCGGCGTTCCGGAGAGCAATGCCGTAGGAACTCTTCGTCGAGAAAGCGAATCCAGCGCCTATAGATTTCCTCTGCTTCGGGCGCCGGGTGGGGCGCGCTGCCAGGATCAGTAGCCATCACGATGAAAGATACACCAAAGGGGCGGCTTTACCGCCGTCCCTGAACCGTCTTGGGGTTAGCCCCCAGTTTTTTGGCGGCGCGCCTCGCGGCGATGGCATGCATTTCTTTTCCCCAGTGCGAGCGGTTGATGCCTATCTGCATGGCCAAATAAAGGATATTACTTGTTCCCCAGTAAAGCGCCAGCCCTGAGGGATAGTGCCAAAGAATGTAGCCGAAAAAAATCGGTGTCATAAAGGCCATCATGCGCCGCTGGGTTGGATCCATACCCGGCGAAGGCGTGATGTACTGAGTTACAAACATGGTCACGATAATAAATATGGGCAAGACTCGCGTGGGATCGGGCTGCGAAAGATCGGGAAGCCAAAGCCAATGTGCCTGACGCAGTTCTACGGCGTTCTGCAGCATGCGGAAGTACGCAAAGAAGAGCGGCATCTGCAAGAGCATGGGCAGACAGCCGCCATACATGTTCACTCCTTCAGTCTTGTACAGCGCCATCATTTCAGCATTCATCTCGTTGCGCTTGGGATCGTTCATCTTGAGATGAGCGTAGCGCTTCTTGATGGCGTCAACCTTCGGCTGAATGCGCATCATTTTCAGCGAAGACTTGGTCATCCAAACGCGCGAAGGAAGCATCGCCAGCGTGAAGAGGAAGGTCAACAGAATGATGGCCCAACCCCAATTGGAAATGCCATGGTGAACCATGAAGCGCAAGATGATGTAGAGCGGCTTGGCGATGAAGGTCCAGAAACCAAATTCAATGAGCGGTTCGAGCGACGGCCCGTCTGGCTTTCCATTCTGGCCCATGGCGTGGATGGATGACAGAACGTCTGTTGCTTTCGGTCCCGCAAAGAGACGTACGTGCGTATCACCGCTGGTATCACCTACTGCTAAGCCCAGAACGTGAATCGTGACCTTCTTGCTGTTGGGGTCACCTGAAGTGGAAGGAAGATCGATTGTGTTATGGAGAGTGACGACAGTCGCGCGGTCTGGCGCATCTGGCAGGAAAGCCGACGCAAAATAAAGATCCATAACGGCCGCGTACTGGTAGGGCCGATCCAATGTGTCATTGCTGCTTACTTTCGCTGCAGCCAGAGAGTCCTGTTTACCGTTGACCGACCAGGCGAAGAAGGATGGTGTCGGCGCTTGCGAACGCAGCATCGAGGACTGCTGAAGCTCTTCCATATCGCCCAAGCCCGATGGCCACTGGAGAAGCGCGCGGACCGGTGCTCCGTTCTGCTTGACCTCCGCCTCAACGGAAACAACATAGCTGGAGTCAAAGCGAAGCGTTTTCAATACATCAAGCCCGTTCGCCGCGTAGTGAAAAGTAATAGAAGCGGGCGCCACTATTAGGCCCGCCGCCGAAGGCTGGGCTCCCGAAATGGTCACCTGATAGAGCGCTTGGTTAAGTCGAGTGGTGAGCGCGGGCTGATAGGTAAAGAAGGAAAGTGGTAATCCAAAGCGCTGCGCTGCCTGAGGCTGCACCATATCCAGCGGCTTGCCCGATGAATCAAAATACTTTTTCAAAAGCCAATGCTTCACTTGCGCGCCGCGATTGGTCAGGACGATCCTGTAAAGCTCATTCTCGACCGTAATTTCGCTCTCTTTCGCAGCGGAGATCTCTGGCTCAGCGGCAACGGGATGTCCGGGTGCAGCGGGCGTTTCAGCAGTCTGCGATTCGGGGGGAGCTGTTTGATTTGCAGATGAAGCTGTTTGTGATTGCGTGGCAGGGGGAGTTTGTTGTTCCGGCTTTGGCTTTGCGAAAAAATACTGATAGCCAAGAAACACCGCCAGAACCACAAGCATAAACGCCATGGTCGAGCGCATGTCGCCGCCACCGCCGCCTCCGGAGCCCTGCGATTGCAGATTTGGATTGTGAACTTCGGCCAAAGGGAACTTCCTATCGTCCTCATCAACGGCCTACAGGGCCATCGCTCTTCTTATGGTAAACGGCAAAACCGCAGTTCTCTTGCTTTGCCCACTTGTGTTCAGAGTCGTTACTTCCAGTTTCGCCTGGCGGATGAATCTCGCCGTTGGTGCTTCAGCGCTCTCATGTAGGCGGTTCCAAGCAAAAGTCTGAGCGGTGACTACTCTGTTTTTGCCGATTGTGTTGGAGAGAAAACCGTTCGGTCGCGACCAACTCCACGCGCCGGAACCGGATCAAGTCCTCCGCGCGCAAAAGGATGGCATCTTAACAATCTCCAGGCCGTGAGCGCACAGCCGCGCATTGGGCCGTGGGTGGCGATAGCCACGGCCGCATACTCAGAACAGGTTGGCACATACCTGCAGCCCCCGGGGCCGACTGAATGCAAGGCCGGCGAAAGCCAACGGCGGTAAACGGAGATGAATACGAGCAACAGGCGTGTCATCGTGTGAGTTCAACTGGAGCTGGAGGTCCTGATTTGGAGGGCTCTCCAACCTGCACCACCTCGGCCCTCGCTGTTTCAAGGATACGCACAATCTCTGTCTCTAGTTTTGCGAACTTCATCGTGAGCACGTTTCTGCGGGGATGAAAGACGAAATCGAAACCCGGCGGAATAAGGTCGACATGGCGTCGCATTGCCTCGCGCATTCGGCGCTTGATGCGATTGCGCTGGTGCGCTTTTCCTAAGACCTTGCCGACCGTCAGACCGATGCGTCCCATTTGGGAGGCGCTGGAGCCGTCTTGATTTTGCGGCGCAACAAACCAACTCATCGAGGCGGATTGCCGCTTTTTTGCAGCCGCGTATGCGCGCGAATAGTCTGCATGTTTGCGCAGACGCAAATCCGCCAGTGTTTTGCGCTGAACGGGGTTGGAAAGTGACTTCATGAGGAAGGCTCGCCCGGGACGACTGCATAGAGAAAGTTGAGGGTGTCCCGGTTCAGACGAAACCGTGCTCTTGAATCAGTCACGGTGCGCGGCGCTTACGGAAACGCGCTTGCGGCCAGAAGCGCGGCGCCTGCTGAGCACCGCTGCACCGGCGTTCGTCTTCATGCGCGAACGGAATCCGTGTGTTTTGACTCGGTGCCGCTTGTTCGGTTGAAAGGTGCGCTTGGGCATGGTGAATAACTCCTGTTTCCTAAGAAAACGCTGCACGTCAGCAGCAAACTTAAGTATAGCGTAGGCTGTGTCATGAATCCAGCCGAGGCGCTCGAAGGAGTTGCATCGAATGGAAGGGCGCATGCCTCGGAAACGAAGAACCACATCCTATTTCTGGTACGCCCGATAATCTAAATCGATTCCTCAAAACAATAGCAAATCGAGGAGCCGCCGAATCACGATGCGGCACTGAGAAAAACGGCGTTCGCGTATTCTAGAAATGGACTGAAGCGAGATGCAGAAAATGCCATTTGCGCGCTTCGGCAGAATAGCGATGGCTGGAACAACTCGGAGTTTCACCATCCTTGGTGCAACTAGTCGAGACAGCAGAAAACTTATGTGAAAGAGGGATTGCAACGGCCTCGATATGTGCTACTATCGGGACCGTTCAAGAAATTTCCCGTGGAAGTTCGAACGTTCTACGTTACGAATTTTTGCTCAAACGCCCCGGAGTCAAATCTTGAGGGGCAGACCAGCAGTAGACAGGTAGTCGGTCGTCAGGAACTGGATGAAGAGCGAAGAGCTTTGCGCCAGGAGGAAGCCGTTGCCTGAAAAACACAAATTGAACCGCCTGGGCCCGAACCGGCGGAAGAAGCAAGGATTGTACGATGGCATTTGCGACTACGCCGACTTCGGCACTCAATCCCTGGCTCCAGATTCTCGCTGCATTAGAGAAGAAAGTCATTCGGCAGTCATTCGAGACCTGGCTTAAGCCCACCCGTTTTAGTCATGCCGCCGGCCGCACGTTGTACGTGCGTGTGCCTTCGCCCGAGTTTCAGCATATCGGCGATAAATATGGAGATTTGATTCAGGAGGCGCTCGAGCTTTATTCACTGGAGTTCGACGGCGTTAGCTTTGTGACGGCCGAGGAAGATCCTTCAATTCCCCCGCAGCGCAAGGACGGCGGATTTGGCCCAGTCCCGAGCCATGCGCCGACAGCGCCTCCCGCCATTCCCCCACGCACGCCGGAACAGGGGCGCTTCGACTGGTCCACCGCGGCACAACTCAATCCGAAATATACTTTTGATGCTTTCGTGATTGGGAATGGCAACCAGTTTGCGCGCGCCGCGGCTCTGGCCGTTGCCGAACGCCCTTCACGTGCTTACAACCCGCTGTTCCTTTATGGCGGTGTGGGCATGGGCAAGACTCACCTGATGCATGCGATTGGCCATGAGGTTAAGCGCAGGCAGCCCGCGTCGAATATCTGCTACGTATCCGCAGAGAAGTTCACGAACGAGATGATTAATTCGATCCGCAACGATCGCATGACGAGTTTCCGCGACCGCTTTCGGACAGTGGACGTACTGTTGATCGATGACATCCAGTTCATCTCTCAAAAAGAGCGCACACAAGAGGAGTTCTTTCATACCTTTAATGCGCTCCATGAGGCCATGAAACAGGTGGTGATCGCCTCGGACAGACCGCCCAAGGAGCTGACCGAAATTGAGGAACGGCTTCGATCGCGGTTTGAGTGGGGATTGATCGCCGATATACAACCACCCGATCTCGAGACCAAGGTTGCGATTTTGCTCAAAAAAGCGGAGAGCGAACAGGTGCAATTGCCGACAGACGTTGCTCTGTTTATCGCTTCAAACGTACGTACCAACGTCCGCGAGCTGGAAGGCGCATTGGTGCGGTTGATTGCTTGGTGTCAGCTTAACCGGGTCGAGATAACGCTGGCAGCGACGCAGCAATGCCTCAAGCAGTTCATCGACATGCAGGTGCGGAAAATCACGATTGAGGCAATTCAACGCGCAGTCGCCGAACAATTTGGCATGAGAGTTGCGGATCTGAAGCAAAAAAACAATTCACGCAACGTCGTCGTGCCGCGCCAGATAGCGATGTATCTGGCCAAGCAAATGACCGAAGCGAGCCTTCCCGAAATTGGCCGGCAATTTGGAAACAAGCATCACACCACTGTGATGCATTCCATCGGCAAGATCGACGAGCAGCGTCGCACCGATAAGGACCTGCATCGTACTCTGAGCAAGCTCCAGGATGTTTTGAGCTGCTAGAACAGCGATCGGAAGCTTTCAGTGGCGAGGAGCTGAAGTACGCGCTTTGCGAAATCAGAGTGCTCAATAAAGCTTTCGAAATCCTCCACGACGATGCATCGAAATGGGCGGCGGATTCTAAACAACAATCGCCAAGCGATATGGTCCGCAATTGCGTCTGTGGCGATCAACGTTTTCATCTTGTGTGCGGCAGCACAAACTCCGATTGACATACAGCCAATCAAGGAACTGAAACCTACAGATACATTGGCCACTTGTGCCTACAGGCCGCTTGCCGACGAAATGCCCTTTTTCTCTCGTCTAAACGAGAAAGAAAGGACGAATGATACTGCCTTCGGGGGCAACTACACAATACATGGCAAGTCAGGAACCTACATCGCATGGTTCGGCATTGTTCGCGGTATTGCATCGCCAGTAAAGAAAGGCAGTCCTGTCACACTGCTCGTGCAGCACCATTTCTTTGATGGCATGACCGACTGCCACATGATGCTGGTAGCGAAAAGCGGCGACGGAGATTTCACAGCGACGCTCAATGTCGATCCGGCGAAGATTCCGGCGTTGGGGTTGGTGCGAATTTACGGCACGGTCACTAGCGAGAGCGCTCGAGTGCCTGAGGTTGCCGTCGATTATCTCCGCGTGTGGCCGTGGCTTACGTTTACCTTTACTGATCTTGCAGGACCGGATCACAGCAATCCACGCTGGCAAAAGTTCTCGAAGTTCAAGCTTGGTGGCAGAATTTATTCGCCCAACCCTGATGAGAATTACTATTTGAACTTACTGGGTGACCCTGCAGAGTTCGGAGTAAATCTGAAGCCGGATTGAGAGTGTGGCCGACGACAGCGTCCCCGGATTATGGAGTGAATCGGAAGCGTTATGGAATATAAGCAACTCGGAGGCTCCGGCCTCAAAGTCTCTACTCTGAGTTTCGGAACCGCAACTTTTGGCGGGTCGAATGAGTTTTTCAAAGGATTCGGCTCAACAGAAGTAGACGAGGCGAGGCGACTAATTGAACTCTGTCTCGAAGCCGGGGTGAACCTCTTCGACACCGCAGACGGTTACTCTGAAGGCCGCTCGGAGGAAATTCTTGGCAAGGCACTTGCAGGCAAGCGGAACGAGGTCCTGATTTCCACGAAGTCAGGGTTCCCGACAAGTCCTGGACCGAACAACGAGGGCTCGAGCCGTTATCATCTGCGACGGGCGCTTGAGGGTAGCCTGCGGCGATTGGGCACCGACTACATCGACATTTATCACCTGCACGGTTTCGACGCACTCACGCCGATTGAAGAAGTGCAGGAGACGCTGAACGGCTTTGTGCGCGAGGGCAAGGTACGCTACATTGCTTGCTCGAATTTCTCCGGCTGGCATTTGATGAAGTCGCTGGCTGTTGCCGACCGTTACGGATGGACGCGTTATGTTGCCCACCAGGTGTGTTATTCGCTTATCAGTCGCGAATATGAATGGGAACTGATGCCGCTGGCTCTCGATCAGAAGGTGAGCGCACTCATTTGGAGTCCGCTGGGCTGGGGCCGGCTAACCGGCAAGATCCGCCGTGGCCAGCCCATACCCGAAGTGAGCCGGCTGCATACAATTGCTGATGCCGGACCGTATGTGGCGGACGAATCTCTCTACACAGTGGTGGATGCTCTCGACAACGTAGCCGCGGAGACCGGGCACAGCGTTCCACAGGTGGCTTTGAACTGGCTCTTACAGCGGCCAACAGTTTCATCGGTAATTATCGGCGCGCGAAACGAGGAGCAGTTGCGGCAGAATCTGAGCGCTACCGGCTGGAATCTGACGGCGGATCAAGTAAGGGCGCTGGATCACGCAAGTAACCCCCAACCGGCGTATCCATACTGGCATCAACGAAAATTCTTTCGCGGAAGAAACCCCCTGCCCGTATGAAAGGCGGGTATCGGAAAAGACGAAGGGGAGCGGTTTCCGCCCGGCGATTCTTTGCTATCACCTTGGTTCGCGAAGAGAACACTTTGCACAGAGGTTTTTTGAAAGAGGAGGATGCCATTCAAACCGACTGCGGAGGGTCTTTGAGGTAGACGTCGACGTAGTCGAGATAGTTCTGTGCGTACTCCCGGATGAGAGCCAAATCCTTGGCGGTGATTTCGCGGCGGAGTTTGGCAGGCACCCCTGCCCATAGAGTACGTGGAGGAACGATGGTGCTTTCGGGAACTACGGAGCCTGCAGCGATGATGCAGCCCTCGCCCACCCGGCTGTTGTTAAGTACGCGCGATCCCATGCCGATCACGACATTGTCACCGACCACGCAGCCGTGGACCGTGGCGTTATGGCCGATGGTGACCCAATCTCCAACCACCACGGGGTAGAGGTTGCGCTGGCCATGGAGGACGGCGCAATCCTGCACGTTGGAGCATGAACCCACGCGGATGGAGTTCACATCGCCACGCAGAACGGCGTTCATCCAGACCGAGGAGCGCTCGCCAATGAATACGTCGCCGAGAATCTGCGCCGACGGATCAATGTAGCAGCCTGCAGCAATCCTGGGCGAATGGCGTTGGTAAGTTCGAATCATGACCAAATGACCTCGCGGGAGCCACACTGCCCATCTCAAAGTGTAAAAGAGTCGCTTTGGAATGGCTACGGTCCAAAGGACGCTCATTTTCCGACGAATTTACCCAAAAGTGCGCAAATTCTCTTCAGGGGATGCCGGGGTCTATCCGGTAAGCAGTTTCTAGCGTATGCTATTTAAGCCACTCAGGCAGGATTGGAGGTGTGACCCTTTGGCAGAGGTTCGTGTACAGGAAGGCGAACCGCTGGAAAACGCCCTTCGTCGGTTCAAGCGGAAGGTACAGCAGGAAGACATTATTAAGGAAGTGAAACGTCACTCCTACTATCTAAAGCCGGGCGAAAAGCGTCGCGTCAAGGCAGCTTTGGCGCGCAAGCGGAATCGCAAAAAAGCTCGTAAGGAGCAAGACTGATTTCTTAACCCGCGGCATTTGCGCCATTCAGGCGGCCTTCATTGAAAACAATGGAGGCCGCCAATAGCCCAAAGAGGCTTTGAACGGCGAAGCATAGCGGCGCAATTGAATGCAGCTTTTCTCCAGTTTCTGTCGATTGCATCCAGAGAAGCCTTTTGGCTTATCTCAAAAGCACCTGCCATCCGGCCGATGCTGGGACCCCGCAGAAGCTTGAGAGTTGCGAAACATCGCTCTACACGCACTTGGCGTGCGGGGCTTTAAGTCCCCGATTGAGCAGGCAAATGCAAGAACACCGCCCTGTTTCTAGTGCGGTCCGGGCCCTTGTTGTGCATCACGAACGAGAACAGGGAACCGAGACCGGCGGTTCAGTACGAGCTGTAGCCGATTTCGGTGTAATTCCCTGGCGAGAAGCCGACAATGGAATTCACCGATCGAGTCCTCAAGTGCATTGACTGCGGTGCCGAGTTTGTTTTTACAGCTGGCGAGCAGGTGTTTTTTCACGACAAACAGTTCAAGAACGATCCGAAACACTGCAAGCAATGCAAGGCGAAACGCGCCCGGGGAGGCCAAAGGGTCCGTCCTGAGACGCGTACCACCTGCTCTGAGTGCGGAATGGAGACAACTGTTCCAT